>Ga0316198_10001992_pt1 | contig 12266 bp, 10 predicted proteins | sample OudBieAanoxic_MG_FD_204935 | JGI IMG/M metagenome (GOLD analysis project Ga0316198, IMG submission 204935) | Coastal sediment microbial communities from Oude Bieten Haven, Netherlands - site A anoxic | ecosystem: Environmental > Aquatic > Marine > Coastal > Sediment | place: Netherlands... | reverse complement strand
CGTTGTCATCTTCGTCGAGCCACTTGGCGGCGCGCAGCAGCGCTTTGACAACGCGTACCGTGGTATTCGGATAGGCCTCGGTGAATTCCCTGGTCATGCCGAAGACTTTTTCCGGGTTGTCTTTCCAGATTTCATAGTCAGTGATGACCGGAACGCCGATACCTTTGAATACTGCCTGCTGGTTCCAGGGTTCACCCACGCAGTAGCCGTAGATCGTACCGGCTTCCAGGGTGGCGGGCATCTGCGGTGGGGGAGTAACCGACAGCAGTGCATCAGCCTGTAACTGACCGGTGATATCACCTTTGGCCGGCGCGTAATAACCGGGGTGTATGCCGCCGGCGGCCAGCCAGTAACGCAGTTCGTAGTTATGCGTGGAGACCGGAAATACCATGCCCATGTTGAAAGGTTTGCCTTCCTCCTTGTACTTGTCGATCACCGGCTTGAGATAATCAGCCTTGATGGGGTGTACAGGGCGGCCGTCTTCCATTTTCGGAATATTGGGCTTCATCTGTTCCCAGATTTCGTTGGAGACGGTGATACCGTTGCCGTTCAGATCCATGGAGAAGGGCGTGATAATGTGGGCTTTGGTGCCGAAGCCGATGGTGGCCGCCAATGGCTGCCCGGCCAGCATGTGGGCGCCGTCGAGTTCGCCGTCGATAACGCCGTTCAGCAGCACCTTCCAGTTGGCCTGGGCTTCCAGGGTGACGTACAGGCCTTCGTCTTCGAAGTAACCTTTCTCGTAGGCGACAGCCAGGGGTGCCATGTCGGTGAGTTTAATGAAGCCGAACTTGAGATCTTCTTTTTCCGCTTCGCCCACATCGGCATAGCTGCTTGTGGTGCTGCCCAGGGTGAAGCCCAGGCCCAAACTCAATGCCAGCGTTGCCGTTTTCAGAAAGCTGCGTCTGCGGTTGGCGGCTTGCTTGTCTTTCATGTTGACTCCAGTTTCATTGTGCATAAATCAATAACCATATCCTGAGTGCCGGCCGGCGGAGCGAGCAGTCCGGATGTCTTTGTCCAGATGTATCGGACCGAGAGTGATCCAACGGAAATTCAGTTTGTGTGTGTCAGCCCAAACAGGGGTTGCGATGTTGCAGATTGATACCATTAGCAGGCACTGAGCAGAATGCGTGCCAATCACGTAAACTGCCGGAATTCTGGGAATAGTTTGAGTATGGGGCGTACAATTTATGAGTCGCAGGGCAGCCCATGCGCTTAAGTGGTGCGATCAGATGGCCTTCCGTGTGGTCTGCGCCTCTTATTGGTTCGCGTTGAAGAAAAAGATGATCGCGCAGTACACGGCGCAATTGTTTCGGACACGGGCATTGCATACTATTAAAGCCGCAATAGAATACCTGTCGTAGGTGCGCCGTCCATCGGCGCGATATCGCTGCAAGGCAGCCGCTGCTACGTTGCCTGCTTAATGAACAGCTTAATAACAGCGGATAGACTTGAAGTTATAAACAGGCAGCACTGATTATGTTGGACACCACACTGGCTATCATTCTGGCGGGGGGCGCCGGTTCACGTCTGCATCCCCTGACTGACGACCGCGCAAAGCCCGCGGTACCGTTTGGCGGCAAGTACCGTATCATCGACTTCACCCTCGCCAACTGCCTGCACTCCGGTATTCGTCGCGTACTGGTCCTCACCCAGTACAAGTCGCATTCCCTGCAAAAGCATTTGCGCGATGGCTGGTCGATTTTCAATCCCGAACTGGGGGAATACATTACCCCGGTGCCACCGCAGATGCGCGTCGATGGCGAATGGTACAAGGGCACCGCGAATGCGATCTACCAGAACCTGTACATGATTGAACGCAGTGAGGCCGACTGGGTCTTGATTCTGTCCGGTGACCACATCTATCGCATGGACTATGCGGAAATGGTCAAGGCGCACATTCAGCGCCAGGCGGATGTCACCATTGCTTCTATGGAGGTCGAACTCGACGAGGCGCGTTCCTTTGGTGTCATGTCAGTCGACGGCGATTCGCGCATCGTGACTTTTGAGGAAAAGCCGGAGCAACCTGAACCGTTAGCGGACAATGCAGAGCACTCCCTGGTGTCGATGGGGGTCTATGTATTCAGCAAGCAGATGTTACTGGATGAATTGCGTCGGGATCACGATAAAACTGACTCCAGTCATGATTTCGGTGGCGATATTCTGCCGTCGCTGGTCGCCTCGGGTAATGCCTTTGCCTACCGTTTCGGTGGCCAGCGCGGGCGCGTATCGCCGGACCGTTACTGGCGTGACGTCGGCACTATCGATGACTACTATGAAGCGAATATGCGCTTGCTCGACCCGGTACCGCCACTCGATCTTTATCAGCAGGATTGGACCATTCGCACCTACCAGGGACAGACGCCGCCGGCCAGGACGGTGCCGGGTGAGTCGGGTAACGAAGGCGTGTTCGTCAATTCCATTATATCCGGAGGTGCCGTGATCGCCGGTGGCGGCGTGAATCATTCCATCCTGTTTTCCGGCGTCAGCGTGGAGGACGAAGCGATCGTTGAAGACGCCATTTTGTTCAGCGATGTGGTGGTGGGCGAAGGTGCCCAGGTCAAGCATTGCATTGTCGACAAGGGTGTGGCCATTCCGGCCGGAGAATCCATCGGCGTTGACCCGCAACGCGACCGCGAACGCTTCCAGGTGTCGGAAAAGGGTATTGTTGTGATACCCAAGAAGTACCGTTTTGATTGATGTTGGGCAAACAGGGAAATCGTGCAATATGCACAGAACAACTCCATTTTTTAATGAGTGCTTGATGACACATCCGGTGGGTTACGGCACAAACTGCGTGCCTAACCCACCTTGCATTTCGATTGCAGAAGCGCTGCTACCGTTTTACTCGGCCAGTGTCAGGCCGCTGGGTACGCTGGCAGGCGTATCGTTACGCAGATCGATGCTGGCTGGGTCGGTCAGCGCATGCAGGAAGTCGATGATGCGATCGATGTCATTATCGCTGTAATTCATCATCGGCATGTCGTAGGCGGCTTCGGCGATGGCCTCCATGCTGTCGTGATCGTTCATCACCATGAAGTCCAGGTCATCCAGGTCGGGACGCGAAGGCAGCACTGCCTGGCCCTGCTCATAGGACTCCAGCGTATTGACCGGATCGATTACCGCATCGATATGGTGTTCCACCACGGCCCGCAGGCTGTTGTAGCAACCGCTGTGGCCATAGGGCGCGGTCAGGGCGACGTTGCGCAAGGTCGGTGTACGGAAAGTATAACGGTCGGCGGAATAGCCGGTGGCCTGTTCACGGCCATAGTCCTCATGCCCCATGGTTGCAGGACTGTCGCCATCCCCTTTACCCGGACCGATCTGCGGCATGGCAATGGCGTGGAAACTGTGATCGGTCTGGAACTTGCCGCTGTGACAGTCGGCGCAGGCCGCACCCCTTCCTTTGCCCTGGTAAAACAGCTTCATGCCCGCCACGGCGTCTCTGCTCATGGCTTTTCTGTCGCCGCGCAGATAACGGTCGAAGGGACTGTTATCGGCTCGCCAGTTGGTGCCTTCGAACGCGGCAATGGCGTTGGCGGCGTGGGCATAGGTGATGTTTTCTTTAACAAGCACATCGTCCGGGAAGGCTGCCTGGAACAGGGTGACATACTCCGGAATGGCCTGCAGACGCTGGGCCAGCAGATCCCAGACACCACCCGGACCGGCCAGAATGCCGGCTGCGGCGGCAGCGGCGATTTCGTTCTCGGGGATACCGCTGTCATCGACCTGACCGGCCATTTCGGCGGGCGACGTCACCGGGAACATGGCCTGACAGGCCAGAATATTTTCAAGGGTCCTGGGCAGAGCGTCTCCCGCAGGCGTCATGCAGCCGCTGGGGGATGCTGGATCGACTTCGACGCGGCCGTCGTGGAAAAGCACCGTGAATTCATGTGCGCCGAGGTTGAACACCGGCGGCGCATTGCGCGGCACGCGCTCGTAGATGGCATCGCTGTTCGAACCGGTGTCGCGGGTGACCCCCAGGCCTCGACCGCCTTCCCCGACGGGCAGGGACAGACCGTCACCGGTATCCGTCAGTGAATGGTGGCAGGTTGCACAGGAAATATTGCGATTTCCGCTGAGAATCTTGTCAAACATGAGCTTCCTGCCCAGTTCCACTTTTTCCGGGCTGTGTTCACGGAAATCAGCGTCGCTTACCGGCTGCGGCAGGTGAGGGTGATGCTGCCTGCCGTTTTTCGCCAGCGTCGGGGCGCAGGTCAGCGATCCACAGGCAAGCAGAGTCATAAGCAACATGTTATGTTTCATCGAAAGGTCTCCTGGAAGAATAGAATGCTATGTTTCTGGTCTTGTTTTTTTTCGTCACAGACGGCATTTGATTATTATTCAGGCCGTCTTGAAATGTTTTATCGTGTCTCCCTGCAAGGGAGGCCACAAAAATTAGCAGAGCCACAGCAGTGATGGAATGTGACACAGCGACGCGCGGCATATTGTCACAAGGGATGCAGCGCCCCATGCAGTCCGGGCAATACGGGATTGACCGATGATGTTGCGCGATACCCAGGACCGTTACGGCCTGGTCAGCATCAGCCTGCACTGGCTGGTTGCAGCCGCGGTCACCGGGCTGTCTGTACTCGGCTTGTGGATGGTCGGGTTGGGTTATTATCACCCCTGGTACCAGCGTGCCCCGGACATCCACAGGAGTGTCGGTGTGTTACTGCTTGCGCCGATGCTGGCGCACCTTGCCTGGCGTTACTGGAATCCACGTCCTGCGACGCTGGGATCTGTCAGGGAAAGGAAGGCCGCTGCCTGGATGCATCGATTGATGTATGCATTAATGTATCTGTTGCTGTTGAGTGGCTACCTGATTTCCACCGCGGACGGCCGTGGCATCAATGTGTTCGGTCTGTTCACTGTGCCCGCCAGCATCAGCGGGTTGCAGAACCAGGCAGACATCGCCGGTGAAGCGCACCAGTGGCTCGCCTATGTGCTGATCGGGCTGACCAGCCTGCACGTGCTGGCGGCACTGAAGCATCACTTCGTGGACCGTGATCGGACCCTGAAACGTATGCTCAGCAGCAGGCGCTGAGGAAACACAGATGCATTGAATAAGCTATCGTATGTACTGAATGAACCATCACAGGGTGCGCACGGCGCAGCCTGCTTTAATCAATCGACAGGAGTTGCCATGAAAAATAAATTGTTAAGCATCGGTCTGACCATCGTATTGAGTGTGCCGCCTTTGGTGCAGGCCGCCGATTACCTCATCGACACTGAAAAAGCGCACGCCTTCATCCAGTTCCGTATCAAACATCTTGGCTACAGCTGGTTGCTGGGTCGCTTCAACGATTTTGACGGCAGTTTCTCCTACGACGAGGCCGATCCCGCGGCGTCCAGGGTGGAGGTCACCATTCGCACCGCCAGCATCGATTCAAACCATGCCGAGCGCGACAAGCATCTGCGCGGCGAGGATTTCCTGGACGTGGATAAATTTCCGCAAGCGACATTCGTCAGCACCGGATACACGGAAAACGAAGACAAGAGCGCCGTCCTCACCGGTAACCTGACCCTGCGCGGCGTGACCCGCCCGGTGAGCATCGCTGTAAAACCCGTCGGTCATGGCCCCGATCCCTGGGGTGGGAAGCGGCGCGGGTTCGAAGGGGCGATCACGCTCAAACTGGCCGACTACGATATCGATTTTGACCTGGGACCCGCTGCCCGGGAGGTTGAGCTGTTTCTTTCGGTAGAGGGTATCGAGCAGTGATCAGCGAACGGCCATGACATCTGCTGCGCCTGCTGCGCTGCCGCTGAAAGTCGCTATCAGCAGTTGCCTGCTCGGCAACCCGGTTGGTTACGACGCCGGGCACAAGCACAGCGCCTGTATCACGCAGACACTCGGCGACCACTTTGAGTTTGTGCCGTTGTGCCCGGAAGTGGCGATTGGTCTGGGCATTAGTCCAGCAAAACTGTGAATTTTTGTGGCGGAAGTCTGGTATTGTATCGTTCAAGCGCTATATTGCGCGGTAGCGCACCTGCAGCAAGCAGATTCACATAGAGAAACAATGATGAAAACCAGCAGCATACTTTATTTTCCATTCCTGATCGCCGTCATCCTGGCGGCCTGTGCCACGGCGCCTTCGCTCACTCAGGAGCAGATCCTGGGGCAGTATGAGGCGATTGCCAGACTCGACAAAGGTCTCAAGGACGCGGCAGCGCAGGGTGTAGACAACCTGGCACCGGACGGTTATCGCGCCGCAAAGCAGAAACTGGAAGAAGCCGTTGCGGAAGCCCGGGCAGACCGGCAGGGCACCGCGAACTCGGCTGCCAACGGTGGCCTGCAGAAGCTGGCGAAAGCCAATCAAAACGCCGCGCTCAGCCGCGAGCTGTTGCGCGAAGTCCTGGAAGCGCGCGACAGGGCCTACCACGCCGGCTGCGCCAGCGTCTTCCCGGACAGCACGGACGATCTGGACACTGATTTGCGCAAAGTGGCCAGTCTGGTGGAACGCGGCAGGCAGGAGGACGCCAAGCAGCGCCGCCAGCGGCTGATCGCCGGTTACGAGCAACTGGAGCTGGCGGCGCTGCAGGAAGGTACCGTCGAGGCCGCCCAGGCGGCCATCGAAGACGCCAAAAACAAGGGTGCCGACGACATTGCGCCCAAGACCTTCAAACTCGCCGAAGAAGAAATGCAACTGGCGCGATCAGTGCTGGAGGCGGACCGCAGCAGGACTGACAAGGCCAATGCCCATGCCATACGCGCCAAGTGGCTGGCCGAGCGGAGTATAGCCATCAGGGAACTGGTCAAGGATTTTGAACGGCGCGACTATAGCCGCGAAGACCTGGTGCTCTGGTATCAGAAACAACTCAGCGAAATCAACGAACCTCTGGGCGAGGAACTGCCGTTCAACGAGCAGAACCGTAACCTGGTGCTGGGTATGCAGCAGTCCATCAGGGACCTGAAGCGGCAGCGCGATGACACCGCGGCGCAACGCTCCCAGTATGAACAGGAGCTGTCATTGAGCGCCGAGCAGCGCGCCGCTGTCGACAAGGTGCAGTCGCTGTTCGCCCCGGCCGAGGCCAAGGTTTTTGAGCAGCGCAAGAATGTCCTGATTTCGGTGCACGGTTTTCGCTTTCCATCGGGCGGCAGCGAGATCGGTACCGATAACTTCGCCTTGATGAACAAGATCATCCAGGCGGTAAAGACGTTCCCGGAGAGTCATGTCGAGATAGCGGGGCACACCGATTCGACCGGCAGTGCCTCGGTCAACCGAAACCTGTCGCGGGCGCGGGCAGCCAATGTGGCGAGATTTCTGGTCGAGGTGGGCGGCATTCCTGCGAGCCAGGTGACAGCGACCGGCTATGGTGAGGAGCGGCCGGTTGCCAGCAACGAAACGGCGGCGGGGCGCGCGGCCAACCGGCGCGTCGAAGTGCTGATCATCAACCAGTAACCCTCCAAAAAAAGACGGCCTGAGGGAGGCCGTCAAAAGGAGGAAGAGATGAAAACTGCCTGACCACAATCCGGCAATATTCACGTTGCAGGATAGAGTCTACGAGCAGACTGTTTCGCTGAGATTTCACAAATCCGCTAATTTGTAACGAAGTGTTTCGACGCTGTTCGATGACGAGGGCGGGATATCGTAGTCCAGCGGAGCCCAGGGTGGTGTGCTCGGTACCTGCCGCGCTTTCGCCACTATCTCCGCCAGATCGGGACTGCCGGGGCCGACGGGTAGCGGTATGCCGCGCGCCTGGCGTGCAATTTTTCTTGCCTTCTTCCAGTTGACCTCGGCGGGTATATCCACCGCTTTCGTTTCCACCACCTTGTTCATGGGTTCCAGGCTGCCCTTCCAGCGCCTGACGTCCTCGGCAAGCGGTGCGTGCGCCTCCAGGTAGAGTTGGCCGTCATCACGCCGCCCCGCCACATAGGGCTCGTTGATAATGCGTACCGGCGTGCCGACCGGAACCTGCGGGAACAGTTTGGCGATGTCCTCGGGATAAAGGCGCACACAGCCGTGGCTCACGCGAATACCAACCCCCCAGGGTTTGTTGGTTCCATGGATAAGGTATTGCGGGCGACTGAGGCGCATGGCAAATTCGCCCAGCGGATTATCGGGCCCGGGAGGCACGATGGCCGGCAGCGGGTCGCCCAGCCGGACGTGTTCTCTGCGTACCGATGCCGGCACGGTCCATGCCGGCTGTTCGAGTTTCTGGGTGATGCGTGTCTGTCCGGTTGGCGTTCTCCAGCCTTCGCGGCCGATGCCGATCGGGTGAGTCATGACTTCTGCGGGCTGTCCGGGTTCCGCTTGCGGGAAGTAGAACAGTCTCATGGAGGCGAGATTCAGTACCAGCCCCTGTCGTTCCCGTGTCGGCAGAATGAACTGGGTGGGAAGGATCACCCTGGTGTCCTGGCCGGGTAACCAGGGGTCTACGTCGGGATTGGCGGCGACGATTTCCTCGTAGCCGAGGTCGTAACGGCGCGCAATATCTGACAGGGTGTCTTGCGGGCGGGCGGTGGTAACCTGGACGTTGCCGACAATATCCACGCCCTCCGGCGGCAGCAGGAAGCGGTCGCTGGGCGCCGGAGCCTGTGACGCGTGATGGCGCCAGTCAGACAGGCTGCCGCAGCCGGACATGAACATCAGCGCCAGGCAACTGAAAATCGTGTCCAGCCAGGCGCGCCGGCCGGGCCGTGTCAATGGCCATTTCATGCAGCGAAGCATGAATTGTAAGCGCCGGCCACGTCAAGGGGTGCGCAGGGCGCAGTTTTACATCGCGGTGTTCAGCTGCGCTGTCCACCACGCCGTCATTGACCATCAGCTGCAGCTCATAGCTGCCGGCCTGGTCGGCGCTACCGCAATCCAATGATGACCGGATTCAGTGTCTGTACACTACGACTTTATAACAAAGTGTTTTACTGGCATTCTGCGGCGCGCGCCATGCGCACGTCGTTAACGGCGCTGAATTCATCAAAGCTCAGGATGGTGGGTGCGAAGCCATCGGCATAGACCTGTAGCTTGAACTGACCGTTGTCATCCAGTGGGATATTCAGTGCATAACTGCCCGAGCCGTCACAGGAGAACATGTATTGCCCGTTGGCGAGCACCAGGGCACACAGCGGTGTTTGTGTATCCTGCAACAGCACCGAACCCGAGACGTCGATCCGCTTGCCGGCTGAGTCAGGAAACACGCCGGCATTGGACGGTGGGTTATAGTCGGGACAGCTGCCGGCCGCTGCCATGATCACGGGCTCGTCTACAGATTCCGTCAACACATCAATTCCTGGGAAAAACCCGTCCGCATAGACCTGACGTTTGACCGTGCCATCAGGTTCGCGCGGCAGATCGGTCAGCGAAAACGGGCCGTTCGGATTGCAGGAAAAGGTGAACTGACCGCTGGCCAGGACCATGGCGCACAGACCGGTGCCGGCCGCGTCCTGCACGGTACCCGTGAGGTCCACAGGGTCCCCGGACAACGGGGTGGCGGTTGTGTTGCTGGTGGCCAGGGCCTCTATCACAGCCGGGTTCTGTGTGTACATCTGCTTGAAGCCACTGACCCGGCTGCCGCTGCTGAGCAGCCCGTTGACAAAGCTGGGGCTGATGGCCTGATACAGCAGGCGGGCTTGCACGCTGTACGGACCACCGTTCGGGGCATCGAGTGGAATGCGGTAGTGCACGGTATCGCTGCCGCTACCCTGCTGACCGTTGGCGATATTGAAATCAGGGTCGCCGTCCACGCCAACGGGTCGGGTCTGCGCTTCAATACTGTCGGCCTGGCTGGTGGTGAAGCCTCGGGGCGGGATGCGGTTGTCTTTCAGATAACTGCCGGCGTGCAGCAGGATATGGGTGATGTGACCATTGCTGTCACCCAGCACCGGTTCATAGAGGGCAATCTGCGCAGGATCATCGATGACATCCCGGTGGGGTTCGAAGCAGTCGTCGTTGCTGAATCCAGACGCTTTTCTGATGGCCAGACAGGCCGGTGCCAGACGCGCGTCATCGGTCGAGATCCGGCCCTGCGTGTCCGCTGCACCCGATTCGAAAACGACCTGGCCGCTCGCGTCCTCCACCGTCAGCCGTAGCCACAGTCGGCGACTGGGATAACCGGTCGGCAGCTTGTGGCCGGTTTGGTTGCTGATGCGCACATCGACGTCCAGCTCGCTGTCCGATTCAACCGCTTTCGTGATAGCCAGTGTCGCTGTTGCGTTCTGCAACAGCGCACGGGTCTGGCTGATTTTTTCGTCGAAACCGCTGACGCTGGTGCTGCTGTCGATGCCCAGGGTGTCGCGGTTATCGCGCAACAGTTCCAGCAACTGGCTGTTGCCGCCCACCATGCTGTGGGTGAAGAACGGCGAGCGCTCGGGCCACTGGGTGTTGACAGACCCGTTTGGCCGCACGGCGATCCGTGTGTTGTAGGCACCGGGTGACGGATCCGGCATGTGACAATCCTGGCACTGCTGTTCCTCACTCGCGCCGCTGGTGTAGACGCTGTTCAACCATTCGAGATACGCCCCCTGTTCGAGGAATTTAGCGCCGGTCGGTGTGTCCGTCTCCACGTCCAGGGTCGGTGTGAACAGGGTGTGGCAGCTTGCACAATGAGCGGAGGTGGTCATCTGGCTGCCGAACTGCGGCGTGTAGCCGGTGTTACGTTGCATCAGGTTGGCACCGCCGGGGTGCGGGTTCTGGTAGGGCCCGTAAATGCTAAAAGCACCGGCATCGCCGGCCGCGGCGATGGAAAAGCCGCCCGAGAACGAAGCGGCATCGCCCAGGTTGTCGCTTCTGATCTGGTGGCACAGGGTGCAGCTGACGCCTTCGCGGGCGTGATCCTGTGTGCTGGCGGTCGCCAGGCGATAGCAGCCGTCCGCCAGCGTGCAGCTGGCATCCTGGCTGAGATCAGTGCCGCTCTGGTGCGCATGGGTGTGTGCCATCGGTGTATGACAGGTCAGGCAGGTGTCCTCCACCAGCCCGGCAAGTCCGCTGAACAACGTCGCTTCGTCTTCGACCACCGCCTGGTAGTAGGGGTCGTCGAAGGCGTGCGCCATGATGCTGTGCCGCCACTGGTACAAGGGGCTGACATCTTCGCCTTGCGCATCCGCAAAGCGCATGACTGCGGGCGCATCGCCAATGGCACTGGCACGGTGACAGCCGGCACAGGTCCGGGCGTCGGTGAACACCCCCACCGTGCCCCAGTTCGGATCATAAGGCGCCGCAGAGACCGTATGCCAGCCGGTCAGTAACAGGGTGATGACCAAAACAATGCGTACGAACATAGTCGGATACCTAATCGATGTAGGGTGGATTAGGCACGCAGTGCGTGCCGCAATCCACCGGACGTGCCGGCAGGCACTCGTTACTCTTAATAATAGTAGAGGGCTCTACCATCGCCTGCATTGACATAAATCAGATTTGTTAACTTTTAGGGGATACCTGTCAGGTCGTGTTAGCTGCACCTTGAAACACTCTGTAACACTTTTTCCGCCGGCGGAAACGCGGCAGAAACATCTGTCTCCTAGTCTTTTAATCAGGCAATAGAAATTAACGTGGCGGCTTGTTTGACCTTTATCGGTAGACCGGGGGGGCAACGAGTCGTAACGCCTGTGTCTCAATTTAATTAGGGAGTGATTATCATGAAAAAATTACTGACAGCCGCACTGGTTTCGACAGCGATGGCCGCCTTTCCGGTGTTCGCACACCACGCCGCCGAAGGCATGGTCGATGACGAAGTCTATGAAATGATCGACACGCTGTTGATGGACACGCCGCATGCCGAGATGACCACTGATGATATTGCCGTCGGTATGACCGACGTCACTACCACGACCATCACCACCAACTCGGTCACCGTAATGGAAAACATGATCGATGACGGTCTTCTGGATTATGCCGCCATGCTTGATGGCCAGGTGGAAGTCGTTATCACCTTCGACAGCACCGGCAGTGGCGTGACGCTGAGTATTATTCAGACTGAAGCCCCGTACTGAACGCACGATAGCAGGAGCCTTTGATGATGAAAGCGAAAACAGTTGTTGTAGCAGCAGTGCTTGCCACGCTTATGTCCAGCGGTGCCGTCCTGGCCGGGAAAGGTCCCGGTGGTGGGGGCGGTGGCAGTATGGGCCAGGGTCCTCAGCATCGCTCCATGCAGGGCGAGAGTTACCAGGGTGGTCAGGGTAAGGCCGGGGAGCATCGTTCTGATCAGGCCCAACAGCAGGATCGTGACCGCGAGCAGTACCGTGGCCCCGACGCCGAGCGTGACAAGCAGAAGGCCAAAGCGAAGCAGTTCGGGAAATAATCACGCGGCAGCGGCCAGCGAGCCCCGGTGCC
>Ga0316198_10001991_pt1 | contig 12266 bp, 11 predicted proteins | sample OudBieAanoxic_MG_FD_204935 | JGI IMG/M metagenome (GOLD analysis project Ga0316198, IMG submission 204935) | Coastal sediment microbial communities from Oude Bieten Haven, Netherlands - site A anoxic | ecosystem: Environmental > Aquatic > Marine > Coastal > Sediment | place: Netherlands... | reverse complement strand
GACCGGGTTCGCTTCGGGTACTTCCGGCACACAACAAAGCCCTTTCCCCTGTTTGACCTGCTCAACGCAGTTGTTGCAAGATGCACAGGCGGCCGGGCGGACATCGCCGGATTTCCAGCGTGAAATCAAGTCCGGTTCACAGATGAATGGCCGGCTCATGGCAACGAAGTCGGCGATGCCGTCGGTTACAATCCGTTGCGCCGTATCCAGAGAACGGACACCGCCCACTAGAATGACAGGAATCGTTAGGGCTGCCTTGAATGACCGGGCCTCTACCTCGAAAGCCGCTTCGGAACTATCCGCAGATCGCAGGAGGTTGGGGTTGTTCAGCAGCCCCCCACTGATTTCGATGGCGTCAATCCCACTGGATGCCAGCATGGTGCCCACCTGAACCGATTCTTTTAGCGAGAGACCAGCGCCAATCCCATCCGTTGCGTTGAGCTTGACGAAAACGGGGAAATCCCCACCCACGGCCTGGCGAATGGCGTCCAGCACTTCCATAAGAAACCGGGCCCGGTTTTCCAGGCTCCCCCCGTAAACATCTCTGCGATCGTTATATCGCGGACAAAGCAGCTGGCTCAGAAAAAATCCGTGCGCCGCAAAGATTTGGATGCCGTCGAATCCCGCGGTCCGGGCCAGCACAGCCGCGCGTGCATAGGCGCCGGCAAGTGCCCGCAGATTCTCTGTCGTCATCTGTCTCACCCGAGATCTGGACAAATAGGCCCCGCCGTACCCCAACTGGACGGCGACCTTGCCCCCCTGGTCGTGAACAGCAAGGGTCAAGGCTTCCAGGCCCTTCAACCGGAGGTCATCATCGATTCCCAGTTGCCGCGGGCTGTGCTTGCCCGAGATGTGCACAAAGGCGTGACCGGTGACGATAAGGCCCACCGTCCCCGTGGCCAGCCGGGCCATACATTGGATCAGCTCCGGGGTGACATTACCGTCATCGTCAGCCATACCGGCCCAGGTGGCCGAACGGACAAAGCGGTTGGTGAGGTTCATCGTACCGATGGTTGCTGATGAAAACACGGATGTCATGGAACTTCCCCGATACCCCAGCGTGGGGCACTTTCCGGCTCGATACCCGAGAGAGATGCTGAAGTTTGTATTAACTCTGCCGCCGTGCGGCGATCCCGACCCACAGATCCCTGCGATCCTTGTAAACGAGATCGAAGCCCGCCTTGCCCAACCCGGCCTCGACCCGGTGGGTGTTTCCCAAAATCATGCCGGAACACAGCAAGAGCCCACCAGGCCTCACGACGATAGACAAATCTTTGAGCAGGGCGAGGATCACCCCCGGCAGGATATTCACGGCTGCGATGTCGACCCGCCACTTCAGCGGAGCGAGAGAATCGGCGACAAAAACAGTGCTTTTGTTTGGTGAGACCCCATTGGCCGCCAGATTGACTTGTGCAACTCCTGCGATTGAGAAAAACTTGTCAATTCCAACCACCGCAGCAGCACCCAGCCGGGCAGCAACAATCATAAGAATACCGGAGCCTGTGCCAACGTCCAAAAACCGGTCTCCCGGTTTCAGGTAGCGATGTAGCATGTCGAGGCTCAGTTTGGTAGTGGGATGTGCGCCAGAGCCGAAGGCCTCGCTGGTGCTTAGGTTCAGATCTCCGGGATCGATCCGGAAGGGTCCTGTTTCGTCTGGTTTCACCGCCATAGGGATTCAGCACCCCGATTTATAGAACACCTTCGAAAGGGTCTGCGCACCCACCTGCGAGACAAACTTTTGCAGCCGCCGTTCGGTGCCCATCTCGGCGATCTCCTTGATAACGGCGATCTTGGCCAGAACGGACTTCCGTGCCCCAAACAGGGTGGCCATCAACAAATAGCTGAAATCCGAATGATAGTGTTTTTCGAAATGGTCGCGCCAATGCGCCAAGGGCTCATCCAGGGCGTACACCTCAGACAGCACCGCCATAATCGCCCCGTCTGTTGGCGGCGGATCGGCGTCACTGTGCACCCGGGTGCAGTAGTCCATCTCAAAGGCAACGGCATCGGCGGGCACCCGAATGCCGAGATCACGCCAACTGCGGATGAGGGCCTTTTTGCTCTCTCGGTGCCGTCGCGTTCGGGCCTTTCCGGCCGTGGCGCTCCAAAGCCCGTAGGCCCTGCAGGCGAAAGGCCTTTGGAGGTAAACACTGCATCCCCCCTCCTCCAGAAACGGACAACCGGGCTGCTGCAAGGGGGTAACCAGGTAAAATAATACAAAACGGCGCATCAGCGTGACGCGGCGATCCTGTGGCATGCCGGATAGAACATCGATCCACTGCAGAGCCTCTAACAGCGTCATCTCCGGCATGAAGCGGCAGCAAATTCCGGGGCTTTCGCATTCGCACCGGGTCGACGGCAAACGGAGGTACAACCTTTGGAGGGCATCAAAGGAAACTCTGCCCCGGGCCAGGGCGCTTTGGATGTCTGCATGTGTCAACATGGGATTTCCGATGGTATGATTACAGAGAGGTCATGGTCGTCCGGATCCGTCACGCGCGATAAGGAAACCGTTTGGATGGATCCCTATAGGACTCAGCAGCATTTATAAAGCCGCAGCAGACGTTCATCCATCACAAAGTAGAATTTCATGAAGGACGAGCCGTCCCAACGTGTCCGCACGCCGTGAAGGGTATCGGCCAACTCGATCGTGCTGCGCAGGTGGGTTATCATTATCAACTGGGTATTTGCGGCCACATCTTTCAGAAACGCCTGCATCGACTTGTGGTGGCTGTAGTCCAGCGACGGCTCGACTTCGTCCAGCAGATAAAACGGATTGTCCAGCTGGTTGAATACGGCCAACTTCAAGGCCAGGCTCGTGATGGCTTTTTCGCCGCCCGATAGCTGGTGAGCCCGTCGGACGCGGTTCCCCGGTAGCGTCACCTCGATATCAAGGCCTTTACATCCGTTGTGAGACGGCATCTCAAGCTGAACTTCAGCCAGCGGTATAAGGTACTTCATATAGCGCCGGAGACAATCGGCAACGTTGTCGCGCATATGCACTGAAAATTCATCTGTAGATTCAAAGTCCAGTAAAGCACAAATCCTCTCAAAACGCATGGCGGGATCGAGCAGCAGGATATCGTTTATCTGCTCCTGCCTGATGATGGTTTTCAGCGCATGATTCAGTTTATACGTCGATAGTATTTTGCGATAGTCTTGCAGGCTATAACATCGGTCTCCGACATAGCAACGGTCCGCGCCGTCCCGGTCAAATTCTCGCCGTAATTTTAGTAATGGTGCGCCTTCTTCCTTTCCATGTTTGAAGGTCAAATCAACCGCAATTCGGTCGGCTGGCGGATAGTCCTTGCTTCCGGCGAAAAATAGTTCGTTGTCGTCGTAACAGCGGACGCGATCAAGCTCATTTTCACCCAGGGCCCAGACAATGGCATCCAGAATGTTTGACTTGCCGACGCCGTTGTTTCCGATAATGACGCTGATTCCGGGCTGAAAGGCCATACTTGTATTTTCGGAGAAGGACTTAAATCCTTCGATGCTCACATCTTCAAGATACATTGCAGCTGCCTTTATTTTTATCTTCGTAACGTCGTTGGATATCCGCAATCAACTCTTCCTGCATAGGGATCAGCGACTCGTATAGCAGTATACCGTCCAGTGCAACACTCGGCAATGACTTGGCCTTCAGTTCCCTGAAGCGCTGCACCCCTTCGCGCGTGCGCATGTCCCACTCATGGACCTCAATAATGTTCTGTATTTCTTCCGGTAAAACCTTTACCGACTCCGCCATGTAGACGCAGGCCACTCACTGGTTGAAATCGGTCAAAAGGACATCTACAATAACCAGTTGAGTCATGTCCCCTCCTGAAAACGCGTTTGTTCCCATTCACGAATGGTCGACGGCTCTATGCGTGCCCCGTTCATCAGTAAGGGCTGGTTGAACTGTACAAACATTATCGGCTGCAACGAACTCATTTGGCGCCGCAACCGACAATTTGCATAAAGTACATCCCAGCGGATATTACCCCATTGATGGGTGGACACTATTTCAATCGTATGACTTCGAGCCGGGCATTACCATCGACGGATTCCAGCAATCCCCAGCTTAGTCCATTCTGGTCGACGGCTGGACCGACACTGAAAAAATCCTTACCTCCCACCTGCCAATGCCCCCACTGCCTGATCTGGCTGAATATGACGATATCTCCCTGGAACTGCGGAACCATGGCTTCAAGGGCGGGAAAAACCGAATCATCCTGCATGAAATCCGTCAGGTTGCATACCATATTCATCTCAAGCGCAAAAGGCTCAAAATCGGAGAAGTCGGGTAGCCTCAGAATATAATCACCAAAAAAAGCGATGCTTATTTTCGTCCCTAACTGGAATGTCAGCACCTGCGGAAGTTGAATCAGCAAGTCCTGAATTTTCCGATCGGTAAAAGTCCAGTCATTCTCCCCCTGGATGGCCACGACGTCGCGCTTCCGAACCAACTTGATCAGTCGTTTGATATCGTTTCGTGTCGAGTCACCGGTCAGGTTCCCGAGGCAGTACACGGCCTCCGTTCCGGCAGCGGACATGCTGTCTACGATTTGTTCGAGAGCATCCGGGTTGCCAGCCAAATCCCCTATAAGACCGACACGATGTCGGGTTGATGGGTCGTCGAAAAGACGGAACGAGTCAGCGGGGGCCATCCGCCCATCCATAGCCGCTTTGATGGCGACAGCCAGTTGATCCGGGCACGATGTCCCGTTGCGACACGCTATCCCGCCGATGAACTGCAGCACTTCATCGATGGGGCGACCGCGCAGCAACCGGGCCACCAAGTGCGCGTTACCGGGACAACCGCCGCCCACGAAACGCAAGTCGGCCAGCATTTCTTGCTGCACTTGGAAATGGATCTCAGGTGGGCAAACGCCACTGGTTTTGAAAATGAAACGTTGAAGTTTCGGGTCTTCGCTCATCTCAGTGCACATTTTCCCCAAGGCTGGTGTTTTTCATCGGTAACCGCTGTCTCTCCGGGTTCGGGGTGATGGATATCATCGTTTGACCATTTATGACATATTAGTCCCCTATAGATATTAGTTACTACAGACGTGGATCAATGAAAATCGTCCAAAAGTTGATTTTTTAAAGTTTGAAAGCCGGCAATACAAAGACCTGAACACTCTATTGCTCAATCACATCAATACCGACAAGACCAAAGTACTGATCCAAAATGGCGCTAAGGATACGTACACAACCGAATACAAAGAAAGCACGGTTAAATTCACGCAGATCTGGGATATTATTAGCCGGAAGAAAGCCGATTATGAGCGTTTTGTCACCGGAAGCTTCGGCCCACTGCTGGAATCGCTAGACATAAACATTGCCGGGGAGTGGGAAGTTCTCATTGGAGAGGGGCCCCGGATCATTTATGAAGGCAGAGCCCATGAGGTCGGTTCGTTGATCGGAAACTTGCAAAGCGACAGGTTTCGGGTCGCGAAAAAAGAGTTCAAACATTACATAGAGAATTATGAAAGCCGTCTGCTGACCTTCCACCTCCAAAAAGTGAAAGGATACAAATCCGCCAGCTATCGTTTGATCTCATTCTGATAATTAAACCTTTACCGAACTGCCACAATCTTTAATTCGAGGTTTTGCGGTGATGCAATTCTGTTCTTTCCTTATTTTGCCTTATGAAAGCGTATGCGCTGAAGTCGCTGATTACCCTTTCCGCTACAAGACTAATGAGAACTCCCAGACCACGCCAATATTTCACAATGAGAGGGCTAGAACAAATCTTTTTTCCCACCGCACAGTGTGATCAGATGAGAAAAAGCCCGTGCGATTTTTTCGCCCTGCCCTTTTGAAAACTTGACATTGATGGCATCAACCGTCCTGCTGTCGGTGGTCCATTTCCCTTTGGCATCTTTGCGATATTTTGCATCCAACGCAACATCCAACCCGTCGTTTGACGTGAATATGATCAACCGATTGGAAGCGGTTTTTATATTCGATGGATTCAATTTGGCAATCGGTACGGTGAGAGTCTTATCCAGTACCTTATCCTCATTTTCCATTTTTGTTTCTTTAATCGTCAGAACGCAGTCTTTGATGGTGGCATTTTGAACGTGGCTGACGTTCAACTTGATCAGTTTCGACTCGGTGCGTATCGACATGGTACTGGCTCTCAAATTGACATCATTGATACGCTCGAGAAGGTAAACGATCGTTTGATCCTTTGATGGCTCGGTTTGGTCCATTGACGGCTCGGCCGGGTCCTTTGGTGACTCGGCGACTGCCGGTGTAGCGAGAAAAACAAAGAAAAGAAACAGGATGGTAATCAATTCTCTGCGGCACATCTTGCTCATGAACACCCCCATGCAGTTTTTTTCTGCGTTCAAGTTCCGGATCCTCTGAACCGAGTATTCCATTCAAATTTTCAAATCTGAGGTTGTATGTCAACTAAATTAACCAACTCGTGTGAATAACCCGAAAATTTCATTAAATCAATTTGCGGCCACATAAAAAAATAATAATGTCAGCATTTTATTGGGTATTAATTTCATAGTGTACCGCCAAATAAACAATAAGAGATTGCAAAATCGCCGGTCGGAGAATCACGGTTGTAACCACGCATGCACCGGGGGGCACCGTCGGGAAGGGCGAGAAACCGTTAAGACTGTCCTTAAGGCATCTGGCGGCGGCGCTGTATGGCTCCAGCCGCCACATACCACAACCACGTAAGTCCTTGGGCACCGAGCATGACCATAAAGGCCGCCCGATAGCCTTCCGGTGCGTAACCGCCGGCTGCATTCACCGGCCAGATCTCGATCACCGACCCGATTCCCCACTGGGCGGTAAATGCAACCACGAAGACCAACAGGTTAAGAGCTGTGTTAACCCGACCGGAAAGGTGGGGGGGAAAGCTTTGAGACAGCACCGCATATGGTAGGATGCCGGATGTACCAAAGAATCCGAAAAGCACCCACAACGGCACTGAAGCCGTGGTGAGTTCGAAGATGAGCAGAAGCAAAACCACCATGAATAGCGACATTCCGGTAACAGCAACGGTGATTGGCTTGATCCCGTAGCGGCTCAAACGCTCGGCGATGGCCCCCAGAAAAATGAAGCCGGCAATCATGGCGGTGGCCACCAAGAGAAGGGTGCCGGCAACGTTCGATCGATCGAAACCCGCCACATCCCGCAACCACGGACCTGCCCACAGCCCCTGTATCGATAGAAAAGTCGACTGGGAAAGGGTTGTCAATGGTGCAATTCGCCAGAAAACCAGGCTGGCGAACACGCTTTTAGTACCGCGAATTTGTTCTGAGAATTTAGAGTCCCCACCCGCAACGGCCCCCTCGGGCACGATAAAATAGACGGTAGCGGCAATGACAAATGTCAATACAGCCAGTCCCATAAAAACACCGCGCCAGTCCGTCAGCGTCAGGGCCGCTTCAACCGGAGCAGTGGCTGCCAGAGCACCCAACCCCCCGGCCGCCATCTGGAACCCGTTTATCAGCGGCAGTTGCTCCCGTGGATACCACATCACATAGGCTTTGAAAGCAGCCATCAGACAGGCCGAAACACCGAAACCAATAAAAGCCCGTCCGATGATGAGCCCGGTGAGGCTGCCAGCCGAAGCGAACAGCCATGCGCCCATACCGGCAAAAATCAGTAGAAAAGCTTCAATTTTACGGGGACCGTACCGGTCGAGAAGGACACCCAGAGGAAGTTGAAAAGCGGCAAACGCAATGAAATAAGTGGAAGTAAGCAACCCCAGTTCGGAAGGATCGACGCCGATATCGGTCACCAGATTCGGTGCGATAACGGCGTTTACCACACGGTAAAGGTAGGAGAGAAAATATCCCAGTGCGAAGGGGATAAAAACCCGCAGTTGGCTGCCGATGGAATACTTTTCCACATCAAGTCCCAGAGTCTACCAATATCAGATACATCGGTCACATGTCTTTTCACGGGTGAATGTCGGCCATAAGACAGATCAATAACGTTAGTTATCAGAAGGCGGCAGCGACGGCAAGATCGATGTTAACCTCGATTCAATGACCTCCGGCAAAGCCGGAGGAATGAGTTGTGAACCGCTCAAAGCGGTCTTTTAAAACCATTATTCGGGCAACCAGCCGGTCATTGAATGTTATTTACTATAGGAGTGTATTATCGACCTGATCAGGTGTAAGCGCTTTAGTGCTATGCTGGATCTGGCCCATGAACACCAGATTTCTACCTGTTTTTAATTATTTCATAATAATCATCGTCTCAGGTATTGGTTAACTCCTGGAACTGTCAAACTTTGGGAGTCTCCCCAGCAAAGCTGGGGGTTTATCAATGATTATTATGCATGCCGCCTGCGGGGCAAGAGATCCAAGCGGTTTTCAAGTTTGACAGGGGTACGAGAATAATTTACGTTTCGATGGTTTCATCCATCGTCAGGATCCGGTTGACATGTTTGCCGATAGGCCCCGCCGAATACTCAGCACACACGTTTAACGTAGGGTATGAACAATACACCGATGAAAGAACCGACAGATGGTTTCGTCTCGACACCCGACGGACAAATCCACTACCTGGATTGGGGGGGCAGCGGGCGCCAGGTTCACTTCCTTCATGGGAACGGATTTTGTGCCGGAACGTATACGCCGTTTCTTAAATTCCTGACGGCGGATTTCCGTTTATTTGCCAGCGATGTGCGCGGACATGGCCAATCAAACTTTCACGGTTTACGGCGCATTCACCACTGGGAAATTTTCGCCGATGATTTGAAACTCGTCATCGAAAGAGTCATGTCACCGCCGGTCACGGGGATGGGCCACTCATTGGGGGCTGTCACCACTTTCATTGCCGCGGCAAAATACCCGGAACTCTTCACCGATATCATCCTGATCGACCCGGTCATTTTCTCAAAGAGACGACTCTGGCTCATCGCGATGATGAAAAATCTGGGTCTGCGGGGCAACATGCCGCTGGTGCGCTCCGCCCGCCAAAGAAAGAAGGTGTTTACGGACAAGCAATCGGCTCTCAAACGATTTTCCGCCGGAAGGGGTATCTTTAAATCCTGGTCAAAAGAGTTCATCGAGGCCTATCTTGAGTGCGGCCTCCTGGAAAAGGATGCGGAATCGGCGACACTGAAATGCGATCCGGAGTTGGAGGCCCAAATTTTTGAATCGGTGCCGTTGAATGTTTGGTCTTACGTAAACAAAATATCGTGCCCTGTGCTGGCTCTTCGGGGAGCGGCCTCAGACACTTTTGTTCCTGCTGCCGCTCGCAAGTTGCAGGCCATGGTACAAAATTTCGAGCTGGTGGAAATTCCTCGATCTGGTCATTTTGTTCCCATGGAACAGCCCCGGGCCTGTTCCCGGGCAATAAATGCATTTATGGAACGGTTATTGAGCGCTGAGAAGTCGCCCGCCCCAAATGGCCACTGAATTTCAGAAGAAGAGTTTATATACATGTTTCAGACCTATGGAGTTAACGGCTAAATTTTCACTTTTTAGGCGCGTTAATGGCTCCCATTCATTGCGTTAATTAGGGCTCGAGAAACCGTCAACATTTATAAATTTACGGATATTTACAGCCTGGTAACTCCCATGCTCGGAAAGGAAAGATGACCATGCACCAAGCACCTTCAGACCCGTACGGCCCTGAAAAGGATATCCGGCAGTTGATGCGCGTGGCTCTCGGCCAGGATGCGGCAGACATGGCCGTAATCAATGGCCGCCTGTTAAATGTCTATACAGGTGAGGTCCTCGATGGTCTTTCGGTCTGCACCAAAGGACCCTGGATTGCCTACGTCGGTGACAACGTCGACCCTAAAATTGATGACCATACCCAGGTTGTCGACGCCACCGGCCGCACCCTCATTCCGGGCCTGATCGACGGGCACACCCATCTGGCCTGGATGGGCAGCGTCGATGCCTTCATCAAGCCACTTATGGCCGGTGGAACCACCACTATCGTCACCGAAAGCATGGAAGTCTATCCTGTAGCCGGTTTAGGCGGTGTCATCGACTTACTGGACGCCCTGGCCGATCAACCGATAAAAATATTCGCCACGGCACCTTTTATGGCCTCCATCAGCCGGACCACCCGTGGAATTCCAGTCGAGGCGTTGCGCCAACTGCTGTCCCGCAAGGATATTGTCGGGCTGGGCGAATCTTACTGGCAGGCTGTGTTGCAGGATCCGGATACCGCCGCCGGCGCCCTGGAAGAAACGCGCCGCTGGGGCAAGACTCTGGAGGGGCATACGGCCGGGGCCCGGGGAGATAAACTGGCGGCCTACTTGGCCACCGGCATATCTTCCTGCCACGAACCGATCCAGGCCGAAGAGGTTCTGGAACGCTTGCGGCTGGGCATTTACGTTATGATCCGTGAGGGCAGTATCCGTCGGGATCTAAAGGCCATCTCCTCGATCAAGGATGCAGGCATCGATACACGCCGGCTCATACTGGTGACCGACGGCCTCTCTCCACGAGACCTGATCGAAAAAGGCGGCATGGAATATGTGGTCCAGAAGGCCATCGACTGCGGCTTCGACCCGGTGGCCGCCATCCGGATGGCCACCCTGAACGTGGCCGAACACTTCCGCCTCGACAGGATCATCGGTGGCATTGCCCCGGGCCGATGTGCCGATTTTCTCATCGTTCCAGATCTTCACACAATCGAGGCGAAAACCGTCATAAGCAACGGGAAGGTGGCCGCCGAAAGGGGCCAGGTGATCATCGCACCTCGGCGCCACAGCTTCCGCCCTGAAAATCTCAACACCATCAGGCTTCCGGGCGACATGCATCCGGAAGATTTTCAGATCAAGGCCAGCGGCAACAACCGCGTGAGGGTCAGGACTATCGAAATGGTAACCGACCTGGTTACCCGGGAAAACGTTCTGTCGCTGCCCGTTAATAACGGTCAGGTGTTGGCGGACGCCGACCACGATCTGGCCCTAATCGCCGCCATCGACCGCACCCACGCACCCGGCAAGATCAGCAACGGATTAATTAACGGATTCGGATTGAAAACCGGGGCTGTGGCCTGCAGTGCAGCTTGGGATACCTCGGATATCATTGTGGTCGGGACTGCGCACCGCGATATGGCCCTTGCCGTTAATCGCATCCGGACGCTGCAAGGTGGCGTGGTGGTCTGCAGTGGCGGTGACATCCAGGCAGAGCTGGCGCTGCCAGTGTTCGGGCTCATGTCGGAAGAATCCCTGGAAAGCATTGCAGACAAGCTTGAGGCCGTCAAAAATGCGGTCAATCAGCTCGGATGCAAGTTTCCGGACCCCATTTTATCGTTGAACACCCTTACCGGTGCCGCCATCCCTTACCTGCGCATCTGTGAGGAAGGTTTGGTAAACTTGAAAGACGGAAATACGGTCGGCCTGTTTGTGGATTAGACTGATTTTACGAAAGGTATTTGCCTATTTGAAAGACGGTCGTGGCGGCAGCATGGCAAATACATACGCCAGAATTTTCGGCAGTGTCGCAGATGGAGACACTGATGTTATTAAGGACACAGCGTGCCTTGCCAACCGGCCAGGATCTCGCTCAAGGAGGTGATGGATGGATTCCCGGATTAAAGACGCCATCGTCGCGGCAGTGAAGGAAGAGCCGTTTGCCAAACTTTTCGACATGCAACTGGTCGAATTGGACTCAGGGCATTCGGTGGTGGAAATGACTTATGACCCCCTGACGGCAGACAATATTTATGAACGTGCCCACGGCGGAGCGATTTATGGGTTGATCGACGAAGCGTTTGAAACGGCTGGCCAAACCGACGGAACGATCGCTGTGGCGCTCAACGTCAATGTAACCTACATCAGGAGCCCGGAAAAAAAATCCCGGCTGCGGGCTGAAGCCAGGCAGGTCAGTCAAACCAAAAAAACTGCCGGATACGACATTAGGGTCACCGACACCAGCGGCGGCCTGATAGCCACCTGCACCGCTCTGGCCTATCGCACCGGGAAACCGATACCGTTTCTTTGAAAGATAACCGATAGTATAGTATAATATTTCAATGGAATCGAAATACAGGCTGTCAATACTCCATCCCACGGACCCAACCGAGGCCGGTCAGGCGGCTTTCGCTCATGCGCTGAAGGTCGCACTAACCTTCGGGGCCAAATTGTGTATTCTCCGCAGTAAAACCGTCGAAAACCCCCGTATGGAGAGACATCGGATGCCACCCGTAAGAAGAACCCTGGAACAATGGAAATTGCTTAGAGAAGGCAGCGGGCAATCAGACGTGTTCAGAAAACTGGGGCTCTCGATTAAAAAGGTTGATCACAGTAGTTTGAGTCCGACGGCAGCCATCGCTTA
>Ga0316198_10001990_pt1 | contig 12270 bp, 14 predicted proteins | sample OudBieAanoxic_MG_FD_204935 | JGI IMG/M metagenome (GOLD analysis project Ga0316198, IMG submission 204935) | Coastal sediment microbial communities from Oude Bieten Haven, Netherlands - site A anoxic | ecosystem: Environmental > Aquatic > Marine > Coastal > Sediment | place: Netherlands... | reverse complement strand
CTCCTGGACCGGCCGCCGATCGTCGAGGAATCGGGCGTTGCGCATGTTCATCCGGCCCTCCGTCACCCACAGCGTGGCGTTGCGGGCGACACGCGCGGGCAGCACCGAGTCGAACATGTCCACGCCCGCATCGACGGCATCGAGCAGGTCCATGGGCGAGCCCAGGCCCATGAGGTAGCGCGGCCGCGGATCGTCTTCCAGCAGCGGCACCACCACGTCGAGCGCGGCCCGACGCTGCGCGGGCGTCTCGTCGCCGGCCAGCCCGCCGATGCAGATGCCGTCGAAGGGCAGCGCGCTGATGGCCTCGGCGGACTCTGCCCGCAGATCGGGCTCGAGCCCGCCCTGGATGATGCCGAAGAGCGCCTGGTCCTCCCGCTGGTGCGCCTCCAGGCAGCGTGCCGCCCAGCGGTGGGTCCGCGCCGTGGCCTCCATCACCTCGCGGCGCGACGACGAGCCCGGCCGCACCGGCTGGTCGAGACAGACGGCGATGTCCGCGCCGAGCGCCTCCTGCACGTCGATGGCGTGCTCGGGTGTGTAGTCGATGAGCGTGCCGTCGAGGTGTGAGCGGAAGCGCACCCCGTCCTCGGTGATCACCCGCAGCTCATCGAGGCTGACCACCTGGAAGCCGCCCGAGTCGGTCAGGATGGGCCGCTGCCAGGCCATGAAGCGGTGCAGGCCGCCCAGGTGCTTGATGCGCTCGTGCCCGGGCCGGATGGACAGGTGATAGGTGTTGGCCAGGATGATCTGCGCACCCACCTCCTCGAGGTCGTCGGGATCGAGGGCCTTCACGGTGGCGTTCGTGCCCACGGGCATGAAGATGGGCGTCTCGACCACGCCGTGCGGCGTGAGGAGCCGGCCCGCGCGCGCCCGCGAGCCCTCCCCTGCTTGCGCGAGCACCTCGAAGCCGACGGGCGAGGTGCGCGGCCGGCCGGCCATCACTGGGTGATCTGGGCGCGCCAGGCGGCCAGGCAGGCGACGGCCAGGGCGACCACGAGATAGCCTATCGACCACACCACGGCGGTGTCCGCGTCGAGCACCGGGAAGTTGCCGAAGCTGGTGTCGGGGTCGAAGGCGTCGGTGGTTGCGACGACCGCGCTCGAGACGCTGAAGGGGAAGTAGATGAGCACGTCGCGCAGCGCCGGCACCAGCTGCAGGAACTGCTCGGCGAAGTAGAAGGCCAGGCCGGCGCCGATGCCGGCCAGCTGGCTCTTGAAGAGCATGGCGATGGCGAAGCCCACGGCCGCGGCCTGGGCCACGCCCAGCCAGGTGCGCGCCAGCAGTCCCGGCAGCGAGGCCAGGGTGTCGGCATCGGTGGCGCCGCTGCTGCCGATGCCGGCCATCTCGGCGGCGAGGATGGCCGAGCCGATACCGATGACGAAGGCGAACGTGACGCCCAGGCCCACGATGAGCGCGATGGCCAGGAACGTGACCAGCGTGTAGCGCACGCGGCTCTCGCCACGGGCCACGATGGCGCGGATGGTGCCCCAGGCCCAGTCGGCACCGATGACCGCGGCGCCGTAGGCCACGGCCAGCAGCCCGCCGAAGCCGACCACGAAGCCGGCCACGATGGTGTAGGCGGTGGGGAAGTCGAGCAGGACCCGGATCTGCAGCTCGTCGCCCATCGACTCCATGCTGCCGGCCGTGGCGCCGAGCGAGATGAAGACGAGCGCGATGAGCCCGGCCAGGATGGCGAAGACGATCCACGTCGCCGGGCGGCGCACGAGCTTGAGCAGGGCCACCGACAGGAGCGCCATCTAGGCTCGCTCCCCCCAGCCGTCGCCGGGCGCGCCCGTTGTCGTGGGGGCCGTCGCCGTGAGCGAGAGGAAGACCGACTCGAGGTCGCTGCCCGAGCTGATGTCGCTGGCGTAGACACCGGCCGCCGCCAGGGCCCGGTTGACCTCCGCCGCTCGCTCCGGCCCGATGCGCACGTCGATGACGGCCTGGCCGGGCTGATCGGCCGGTCGGGCCTGGATGGGGGCGCCGAAGCCCGCCAGCGCGGCCATGGACGCCGGCAACTCCGCCTCCGCCACGCGCGCGCTGACGTGGCCGCCCTCGCTGAGCAGATCGGCCAGGCGGCCCTCGCGGATGAGCCGGCCGCCGTTGACGATGCCGACCACGTCGGCCAGCTGCTGGACCTCCGGCAGGATGTGGCTCGAGACGAAGACGGTCTTGCCCTGGCGCGTGAGGTGGCGCAGGGTCTCGCGCATGGCCACGATGCCGCCGGGGTCGAGCCCGTTGGCCGGCTCGTCGAGCAGCAGCAGCTGCGGGTCCGAGAGCAGGGCCGCGGCGATGCCCAGGCGCTGCTTCATGCCCAGCGAGTAGCGGCCGGCCTTGTCGCGTCCGCGCTCGGCCAGGCCCACCAGCGCGAGCACCTCGTCCACGCGGCTGGCGGGGACCCTGGCGCCGGACGCGGCCAGCACGCGCAGGTTGTCGCGACCCGAGAGGTAGTCGTAGAAGGTGGGCGACTCCACCAGCGAGCCGACCTGGTGCAGGCGCGTGCGCTGACGCCAGGTGTAGGGCTGACCGAGGATCTCGATGCGGCCCGCGTTCGGCTTGATGAGGCCGACGAGCAGGCGCATCAGCGTCGTCTTGCCCGCCCCGTTGGGCCCGAGGAAGCCGTAGACCACGCCCCGCGGCACGGCCAGGTCGAGGCCCTGCAGCGCCGGTCGCGCGCCGTAGCTCTTGACCAGGCCCTGCGTGCGCAGGGCGAAGCCGTCCGCCGCGGGCGGGACCATGGCCGTCGGTGGGGTCGGCAGGGGCTGGGTCACCCAGTGGCTCCGCTCTCGGTGCGGCCCTCGCTGGTGACACCGTCCCACAGGCCCGGATCGTCGCGCTCGGCTCGCCGCGGCGGCGGCACCGCGTAACCCAGGACGCGCAGGTGCTCGCGCGCCAGCTCGGTGGCCACGCGGCCCTGCGGCGTGCGGTCGAGGAAGCCCAGCTGCAGCAGGTACGGCTCGTACACGTCCTCTACGGTCTCCACCGACTCGCCGATGACGGCGGCGATGGCGGCGCCACCGACCGGGCCGGAGCCGAACTTCTGCACGATGGCGGCCAGCAGCCGCCGGTCGGTGGTGTCCAGCCCGGCGTCATCGATGTCGAGCGCCTCCATGGCGGCCGCCGCCTGCGACTCCGTGATGCGCCCGTCCCCGCGGACCTGGGCATGGTCGCGGGTGCGGCGCAGGAGCCGGTTGATGACGCGCGGCGTACCGCGCCCGCGCGAGGCCAGCATCTGCACGGCCGGCTCCTCGATGTCCACCTCGAGGATGGAGGCCGAGCGTCGGACGATCTCGGCCAGCTCGTCGGGCGAGTAGTAGTCGAGGCGGTAGACGGCTCCGAAGCGGTCGCGCAAGGGCGCTCCGATGCGCCCCGCCCGCGTCGTCGCGCCCGCGACGGTGAAGGGCTTGAGCGAGAGACGCAGGCTGCGCGCGCTGGGCCCCCGGCCGATCATGACGTCGATGGCGAAGTCCTCCATGGCCGGATAGAGGATCTCCTCCACGGAGTGGTTCAGGCGGTGGATCTCATCGATGAAGAGGACATCACGCTCGTCGATGTTGGTGAGGATGGCGGCCAGGTCGCCCGGTCGCTCGATGGCCGGTCCGCTGGTGGTGTGGATGTTGACCCCCAGCTCGCGCGCGACGATGTTGGCCAGAGTGGTCTTGCCCAGGCCGGGCGGTCCGTAGAGCAGGATGTGGTCGGCGGCTTCCTCGCGCTTGTTGGCCGCGGCCAGCAGGATGCCCAGGTTGTCCTTGACCTGGGCCTGGCCGATGTACTCGTCGAGCTGGCGGGGCCGGAGTGACGACTCGACGTTGTTGTCCTCCTCCATCTCGACCTCGGGCGAGACCATGCGCGCGTCGTCATCCATGGCGCTCGAGTCTAGCAGAGATGAGGCCTGAATGGAACGGACGTTCTAGCCGTGTCCGGGGGCCATCGCTCACTGGCGCAGCGACTGCAGGGCCTCCTTCACGCGGTCCTCCAGGGAGGCGTCCGGGGGCAGGCTGGCGACCGCGGCACGGGCGGCCTCGCGACCCTCGCGCGAGCTGTAGCCCAGCGCTTCCAGCGCGGCCACGACCTCGGCCTCGCCGCCGCCATCGCCCGAGACGGTGGAGCCGGCGGCGTCGACCTTCTCCCTGAGCTCGAGCACGATGCGCCCGGCCAGGCGCTTGCCCACGCCCGAGACGGAGGTGAGCACGGCGTCGTCGCCCTGCAGGATGGCCAGCTGCAGGTCGGCCACGGGCCGGGACGAGACGATGGCCAGGCCGACCTTGGGGCCGACCCCGCTGACGGTGGTGATGAGCTCGAAGAAGGCCAGCTCCTCGGTCGTCTTGAAGCCGTAGAGCGCCAGCGTGTCCTCGCGCACCAGGTGGTGGGTGTGCAGCTTGACCCGCTGCCCGGCCGCCAGCCCGGCCAACGTGGAGGGGCCCACGTAGACGCGGTAGCCGACGCCGTTGACCTCGAGGACGATGTCGCCGGTCGAGACCTGGCCGATGACGCCCACGAGCGTGGCGATCACGCGGGCACCGTCCTGCCCGGCGAGACGGCGTGGGCGGTGCAGACCGCGACGGCCAGGGCGTCGGCGGCGTCGTCGGGCCGCGGGAGCTCGGACATGGAGAGCACCAGCTGCACCATGCGCTGGACCTGGTCCTTGGGGGCGCGGCCGTAGCCGGTGACCGCCAGCTTGACCTCGTGGGGGCCGTACTCGAAGACCGGCAGCCCGTGCTCGGCGGCGGTCAGCAGGACCACGCCCCGCGCCTGGCCCACGGCCATGGCGGTACGGGTGTTCTTGTTGAAGAAGAGGCGCTCCACGCCCGCCGCCTCCGGCCGATGGGTCTCGATGAGGTCGGTCAGGCCCTCGTGGATGAGCAGCAGCCGCTGTTCGGGCGGACGGTCGTTGATGGTCTCGAGGCAGCCGTAGTCGAGCATCGTGAGGGTGGAGCCCTGACGATCCACCAGGCCGTAGCCGAGACGGGCGGTGCCGGGGTCGATCCCCAGCACGATCACGGCGCGGCGGCCTCCGCCAGGATCTCGTCGGGCAACTCGAAGTTGGCCGTCACGCGCTGGACGTCGTCGCTGTCCTCCAGGGCCTCGATGAGCCTGAGGTTCGATCGCGCCTTCTCGACGTCGACTTCGATGGGCGTCTTGGCCACCATCGCCAGCTCGGCCGAATCGACCTTCACGCCCGCCGCCTCGAGCGACGACTGCACGCTCAGCAGCTGCGTCGGCTCGGTGGCGATCTCGATGGGCTCGGACTCGGTGTCCACGTCGGTGGCCCCGGCATCGATGGCCGCGAGGGCGATATCGTCCGCGTCGCCGCTGCCGCCTTCGATGCTGATCACGCCGCGCTGCTCGAACTGCCAGGCCACCGAGCCCTGCCCGGCCAGCTGGCCGCCGGCCTTGGAGAAGATGGACCTGACCTCCGCCGCGGTGCGGTTCCTGTTGTCGGTCGCGGTCTCGACGATGAGCGCGACGCCGCCCGGGCCGTAGCCCTCGTAGGTGATCTCCTCGTACTCGATAGCCTCCTTGCCGCCGGTGGCGCGCTCGATGGCGCGCTTGATGTTGTCGGCAGGCATGTTCGCCGTGCGGGCCTTGTCGACCGCCAGCCTGAGGCGGTAGTTGGCTTCGGGATCACCACCGCCCTGACGGGCCGCGATGGTGATCTCCTTGCCCAGCTTGGTGAACAGAGCACCACGCTTGGCGTCGGCAGCGCCCTTCTGGCGCTTGATCGTTGACCACTTGGAATGTCCGGACATGGCTGCAGATTCTATATGATGGAGGGCACGAATCCGACTCGGTCGGCCCGAGGGACGAGGCCCGCCCAGAATGCCTCCGCCGACCCCAACTCGCTTCTTGGAGGTCTGCGCGTGCCGCACGTCGATATCTCACGACTCCGCAACGTGGTCCTTGCCGGACATGCAGGGTCCGGCAAGACGACCATCGCCGAGCACCTGCTCCACCGAGCCGGCGTCATCAACCGCATGGGTAGCGTCAACGAGGGCACTGCGTCGCTCGACTTCGAGCCCGAGGAGCAGAAGCGGCAGCTGTCGCTGTCGCTCGCGGCCAACACATTCGACCGCGATGGCAACCACGTCACGCTCATCGACACGCCCGGCTATGCGGACTTCGTGGGAGAGGTCATCAGCGGCTTCGCGGCGGCTGATGGCGCGCTCATCACCGTCGACGCGTCGGGCGGCGTGGAGGCCGGCACAGAGAACGCCGTGCGCCTGTCGCGTTCGACGCACACGCCGGCCATCTTCGTCATCACCCGCTGCGAGAAGGAGAACGCCGATCCCACGGCCGCGCTCGACGCGCTGCGCCGGGAGTTCGGCAGCAAGATCGCGCCGCTGCAGATCGCCGTCGGCAAGGGCGAGGAGTTCAGCGGCTACGTCGACCTCGTGCACCGCAAGGCCTACAGCTACAGCGACGGCAAGCGCACCGAGGTGCCCATCCCCGACGACATGGTCGACGAGGTCGCGCTCCGGCGCGATCAGCTGCTGGAGGCCGCCGCCGACGCCGACGACGACGTGCTCATGAAGTTCCTCGAGGGCGAGGAGGTCAGCGACGAGGAGCTGGAACGGTGCCTGCACAAGGGCGTGAAGGACTCGGTCCTGGCGCCGGTGATGGTGACCTCGGCCAACCGCGACATCGGCATGACGGCCATGCTCGACGCCATCAATCGCTACCTGCCCACGCCCACCGAGGAGCCGCCGGTCGCGGCCACCGACAACCGCGGCGACGAGATGGAGATCTCGGCCGACCCTGAGGGCCCGCTCCTGGCGCAGGTCTTCAAGACCACGGCCGACCCGTTCGTCGGGCGCCTGACCTACTTCCGCGTCTGGTCCGGCACATTCAAGTCCAACGACAAGGTGTGGAACGCTGAGAAGGGCGAGGAGGAGCGCGTCCAGCAGGTCTTCTACATCAAGGGCAGCGAGCAGGAGCCGGTCGACGAGGTCCGCGCCGGCGAGATCGGGGCCGTGGCCAAGCTGGCCCACACGGTCACCGGCGACACGCTCAGCCGCAAGGAGACGCCGCTCACGATGCTGCCGATCGTGTACCCGGAGCCGACCCTGCCGGTGGCCGTCGAGCCTGCGAGCAAGGCCGACCTCGACAAGCTCTCGAGCTCATTGGCGCGTCTCCAGGAGGAGGACCCCACCCTCAAGGTCGAGCGCAGCGCCGAGACCGGCGAGCAGCTCATGTGGGCGCAGGGCGAGAACCAGATCCAGGTCGCCGGCGAACGCCTGACGCGCAAGTTCGGCACGACCATCGTGACCAGCCCACCGCGGGTGCCCTACCGCGAGACCATCCGCGGCACGGCCAAGGTGGAGGGGCGTCACAAGAAGCAGACCGGCGGCCGCGGCCAGTTCGGCCACGTCTGGCTGGAGATCAGCCCCAATCCCGGCGGCGGCGTCGAGTTCGAGACCAAGGTCGTCGGCGGCGTCGTGCCCAGGCAGTTCTTTCCCGGCGTGGAGAAGGGCGTGCGCGCGGTCGCCGAGAAGGGCCCGACCGCCGGATACCCGGTCATCGACTTCAGGGCCAAGCTGTACGACGGCTCCTTCCACACCGTCGACTCCGACGAGCTGAGCTTCCGGCTGGCCGGCTCGATGGCGACCCGCAAGGGCATCGCCGAGGCCAACCCCATCCTGCTCGAGCCCATCATGGAGGTCGAGGTGCGGGTGCCCGAGCAGTACATGGGCGAGGTCAACCGTGACCTCAACACGCGCCGTGGCCGGCTCCTGGGCATGGATGCGCAGGAAGGCCAGCAGATCCTCTCGGCCCACGTGCCCCAGGCGGAGCTCTTCACCTACGCCACCGAGCTGCGCTCCATCACCGGCGGCCGCGGCACCTTCAGCGCCAAGCTGTCGCAGTACGAGGAGGTCCCGCCGCACGTGGCCCAGAAGGTCATCGACGAGCACAAGGCGGAGGAGGAAGAGGGCTAGATCCTCCCATTGAGTCCCGGGGGTGGGTGGAACACCGTCGAAGTGCCCGACCATCGGGGAGCGGAGGTGTCGTGCTTGCTCCTGCCGCCGTGGCCGGGTGCCCGCGGCCCAGGAGGCGGGTGCCCGCGGCCGTGCGTGGCCGGGCCCGCCAGCGGAGAGGCAGGCGGCCGCGATGGCAGCTCGCGGCCGTGTCGGCGTGTCGGCGTCCCCTTGGAGCGAACGAGATGCACACCTGGCGGTCGCCCGCGACGCGTAGCGGTCCGAGCGTCCACCGCGGGCGGACGCGAGCAGCGGATGGAGGCCCGCACGACCGGCCGCGGGGACGTCCACGTCGAGATCGTTCGCACCAAGCGGACGCCCCGCCGGCATCGAGGCAGCAGGCGCCCCACCCGCGCCCAGGCCGCCGCCTCCGCGCAGGGACCACAGGAGCGCCGGGTCAGCACGCGAGGCGCAGGCCGGTCTCCGACGCGGTCCGGCGCATGCCGGACGGCATCAACGAGGTCTCCAGCAGACCCAGGACGATTCGCCGGTCGGCTTCAGAGGTCGGCCGGCGTCTTCTGTCCGCTGCGGCCTACGCCGCGTCCGGCAGCCGCAGGGTCTCGGCCATCGAGAGCCAGCGGTCGGCCGGCGCGCGATGGGCATGGCACAGCAGCGAGTAGAGGTAGTCGGGCGCGTAGATCGAGTAGGCGCTCGAGATGGCCGCTCCGGTCCCCAGCATGTCGTCGAAGCGTTCGGCGCGATGGCCGGCGATGGTCAGCTCGGCCGTGGCCTCGATGCCGACGTCCTGCCACGTCTGGACGGAGGCCGGGTCGTACATGTGCAGCAGGCAAAGGCTGTCGTCGGGGCCGAACGCAGCCAGGATGGAGGCGCCTCCGGTCACGCCAGCGGACGGCTCCCGCTTGATGCTGACGGTCCAATCGGCGGGGATGCGCATCGAGACCCCAGCCCACTCGACGACGACCGGGACATCAGCCGACCAGCGCGGTGGCACCGGCTCGGGCGTGGGTTCGAAGCGCACGACCGCGCTCGCGGGCGCGATGGTCGCGAGGGCCAGGGCAAGGGCAAGGACGATGGCCGTGAGCGGCCCACTGTGCTGTCGGTGCTTGAGGTGGCGCATCTGCCGGCGAAGTCTCGGCGGGCGATGTGACCTCCGTGTGACGAGCCCCACCGTTAGCATGGAGGCCCCCATCACCCACGCTGGAGCCCTGGATGAGTGACGACAGGAAGTCCACGCAGAAGAACGCGGACGGCTTCTCAGAGGCCGAGACGGCCGCCATGAAGGAACGTGCCAAGGAGCTGAAGGCAGAGGCGCGTGCGAACAGGAAGCGGGCCGATGGTGAGCGCGCCGTGCTGGAGAAGATCGCCCAGATGCCCGAGCCCGATCGCGTGCTGGCCGAGCGCATCCACGCCATCGTCAGCACCAACGCGCCCGAGCTGTGGCCGAAGACCTGGTACGGCATGCCCGCCTACGCCCGGGAGGGCAAGGTGGTCTGCTTCTTCCAGGGTGCCGACAAGTTCGAGGCCCGCTACGCGACTCTCGGCTTCAACGACGCAGCGAACCTCGACGAGGGCAGCATGTGGCCGGTCTCCTTCGCGCTGGTCGAGCTGACCGAGGCCGAGGAGGCGCGCATCGCCGGACTGGTGAAGCGAGCCGTAGGCGAGAGCTAGACCGCACGCGGATCGCGCTACAGGTCCGTCTCGTCGATGAATGCTGCCTCCCAGCCCTCGGCCGGGAGCTCCGGACAGAAGGCCAGCGGTGGCATGCTTGGCGCATGGCACGACAGGTCAGTGGAGACGGCTGGTCCTTATCGCTGCCCGACGGCGTCACCGGGGGCCCGCTAGCTCACTCGCACACGCATCTTCGGACGATGGCCCGCTACTTGGGCCGGGCCGATGACGGCACGGACCTCGAGGTCATCGTGACGACCTATCCCGCCGACCCCATCGGAGAACGAGGCGAGCGGCTCGACAGCGGCGGTGAGCACTGTGCCGTACGAGGGGCGCGCAAGGCCACGCGGCGAACACAACAAACCCACCTGGAGATCGACCCGGCTGCGGCACCGGTCGAGACGGTCATCATCGTCGCCATCCGGCGCAGCGGGTCCTCCGTCTGCCTCGTCCTGCACCGACCGATGGGTGCGCCAGCGGCCGCCAGCGAGGCAGTCGTCGAGTCCTTCGTGCTCGACGGCACGGGTCACTGATCGACCTGGGCCTCCAGCGCCTCGCCGCCTGACCGGGTCGTCTCCAGAGCGGACGCCATCGCAGCGAGCTCAGCCACGCTCGCGTTCCACTCGCCGATGATCTCACCGATCGCGCCGCCACCGCGCCACTCGATGTGGGTCGTCGCGGTCCTGCTGCTGCGCCACCCAGCCGTCTCGTCACCGATGACCGCTTCGAGCTCGATCTCCTCGTCCCCCGCCGAGCGCCTCACCTCCACCCGTCGCTCGAACAGGCCGGCTGGATCGACCACGCAGGAAATGGCAAAGGAAGCGGTCCGCAGGTCGCCACCGGACCACTCGAGGCTGCCGCGCCAGCCGTCTGGGCCAACCGCGACCTGCCGCCAGACCCAGCCGGAGGGTGGCTGGACGCTCTCGATCGGCGCCTGCCGCAGGTCCAGCTGGCAGCTTTCATCGTGCGCGGCCGCCGAGACGGTGAACGTCGCGAGCAGCAGGGCCGAAATCAGGCTGGCCCCGCCAGTTCTCCATGCCATCGACCACATCTCGCGACCTCCGCAACGGATCAGGACGTGGGCAGCCTACCGGACCTTCCGACCCATCCTCCCCAGAGCGACGCTACGCATTCTTGTGCACTGACGCCAGCGGCGATCGCACCGAGGCTGGCTGCGGAAGCAACGAGGAGGAGCGCATGTCCGCCGACCGACCATCCGAGCGCGAGGGACCAACCGAGTCCAAGCCCCCCGGCCATCCTGCCACGCTGTCCGTCAGGGGCCAGGAATGGCTGACCGACGACCCGGTCACAGGACCGACGGCGGCCGGGAGTACCCCTCGGGCGGGATGGTCACTCGGGGACTGGTCGAGACAGGAGGCGCAGGTCCTTCGTGGGCGACTGATGCGCATCCGGCGCCGACCACCCGACGGTTGAGGCGGGCCTGAACGCTACTCGCCGCGGGCCGCCGCCAGGGCCTCGGGCAACGTGAAGGCGCCTTCGTAGAGCGCGCGGCCGGTGATGGCAGCCGCGAAGTCGCGCGCGGCCAGCTCGCGGATGTCCGGCAGGGAGCTGACTCCGCCGCTGGCGATGATGGCGGCGCCCGGAACGGCCTCGCGGACGGCCTCCAGCAGCTCGAGATCGGGGCCGCTCATCTGGCCGTCACGCGCGATGGCGGTGACGGCGAACCAGCGCACGCCCGCCTGCGCGAGCCTCTGCGCCAGACCCACGACCTCGGCCCCCCGCGCGCCTTCCACCCAGCCGTCACCCAGGGCCTGGCCGTCGCGCACGTCGAGCGCGGCGATGACGCGGTCAGGCCCGTACCGTTCGCACAGCGTCCGGGCCAGCAGCGGGCGACTGATGAGCGCCGAGCCCAGGACCACGCGGTTCGCCCCCGCGTGCAGACCCGCCGCCACCGCGTCCGCGTCGCGGATGCCTCCGGCGACCTGGCAGGGCACATCCACGGCGGCCACGACCCGCGCGATCACGTCGGCCTGCATGGCCCGCCCCTCGCGGGCAGCGTCGAGGTCAACGATGTGGATGCGCTCGGCGCCACCGGCCTCGAAGCCGCGGGCCACCGCCACCGGGTCGTCGCCGTACTCGGTGACCGCGTCGTAGGCGCCCTTCGACAAGCGGACCACTCGCCCGCCGAGCAGGTCGATGGCCGGGATCAACTCCATGTCGGCTCGGCAGGAGCGGGCGTATCAGCGTAGTAGCGTTTTACCATGCTACTATGCTAGCATAGTGATACGGACCCGCACGCCCATCAGGAGACCATGAGCATCGATCCCACCGAGTGGCGCTCCGACGACACGAGCGACCTCCTCGATACCGTCCTCGCGCTGCCCGACCGTCCGGCCGCAGAGCGCTTCTTCCGCGACCTGTGCACGCTGCGTGAGCTGCACGACCTGGCCCAGCGCTGGCACGTGGTGCGCCTGCTCGATGCCGGTCACCCCTATGCCGAGATCAGCCGCACCACCGGGGCCAGCACCGCCACGGTCACGCGCATCGCGCAGTGGCTCAACCACGGAACCGGTGGCTACCGCGAAGCGCTCGACCGCCGGCCCAGCGCGCAGGCCGCGAAGTGATCGCCGACAGCGGCCGGGTGACCGCCTTCCCCGGCAGCGAGTCGGGCCGGGTCCGCCTGGCCATCCCCAACAAGGGCCGCATGCAG
>Ga0316198_10001989_pt1 | contig 12270 bp, 5 predicted proteins | sample OudBieAanoxic_MG_FD_204935 | JGI IMG/M metagenome (GOLD analysis project Ga0316198, IMG submission 204935) | Coastal sediment microbial communities from Oude Bieten Haven, Netherlands - site A anoxic | ecosystem: Environmental > Aquatic > Marine > Coastal > Sediment | place: Netherlands... | reverse complement strand
ATTGCTGACCTTTACAAACACCCCGGGCGCGCCCTTTCCGATGTTCGTGAAGCGTCTTGGGGACCTCACTGTCTCGACTCTCGGTATTGTACTTACGGCGCCCCTTGTGCCGCTGATTGCTGCAGCCCTCAAGCTCAGTTCGCACGGTCCCGTGTTCTACTCGCAGATTCGCTGCGGCCTCAACGGTCGCCGCTTCCGGCTCCTCAAGTTTCGCACCATGTGCGAGGGCGCCGATCAGCGTCTCGGCGAGGTTGCCCATCTCAATGAGGTCGAAGGACCCGCCTTCAAGGCGCGTCGCGACCCGAGGGTGACCCCGGTGGGCCGTGTTTTGCGTCGCCTCTCCTTGGACGAGCTACCGCAGCTCTATAACGTCTTCCGCGGCGATATGTCGCTGGTCGGCCCGAGGCCGCCGATCCCCGAGGAAGTCGAGCGATACGAACGCTGGCAGCGGCGGCGGCTATCGATGAAACCGGGGATCACCGGACTGTGGCAGGTCTCGGGCCGAGCCGGTCTCGATGACTTCAGCCGTTGGATCGCCCTCGACCTGGCCTACATCGACCAGTGGTCACTGTGGCTCGACCTGAAGATCCTTCTCAAAACGGTTCCGGCGGTGCTCTCCACACGCGGCGCCTCTTGAGAACAAGTTTTTAGTTTTACGTTTTGAGTTACTGACACCCGGAGGGCGTCGTGACTCCCCCCGGTCAGCGAGTGACCGATGGCCGACCGTCTGCATTCCTACCATTTCGGCCGTCGGCCACCCATCGCTGCCGGCGGTGAGTTCCCGCACAATCGACCCCAGGGTTGAAGGGAGGGTGGTGGAAAACTCAAAAATCAAAACTGAGAACTCAAAATTCTGCCGTCGTGGGTTCAGTCGTCCTTTTCGAGGAATTCAAGCTCCTGCGGGCTCAGAAAGAGCGTCGGATCCCACGACCCGTGCACCGACGCTTTGATCTTGGTCACGCGCACGTGCCCGCTTTCCTGTCCGATTGGACTGATCGCCGCCAGCAGCAGCTGCTTCGGGATTTTGGCGCCTTCGACATCTTGATGCGTGAGCACGCGGTATCTGATTCCCTCAGGCGATATATCCCGGTACTGGGGAGGTGGCACGAAATCGAGCGAAAGGAGTGAGTAGTCGTCCTGGGCCACCACCATCAGCCAGGTCGTGGCCAGCACCGGCGAATTGAAAAAGCTATTGGAAAACGGCAGCGAGACGGCCCAGACCTTGCGGCCCTCGAGCGTCATGTCGCGGACCTGTTCTGCCCGCACCCCTTCCATCTTCAGACTGTATGGCAGGAGCAGGGGAAAGACCATTTGATTGAGGGATCTCTTCGCACGCACGTTTGTCTGTGGTCGATCGTCCAATATGCCGGCCGTGGTCGACCACCCGCCGGCGCCGTGGTGGGCGATGACGAGCTCGCCCGGCATTTCGAGGCGCTGATTCTCGAGATTGGCCGTGTCGACATACAAGGTGTAGGTCATGGTCGTCCGCGTACCGTCTTTGCGGGTTTCCTCTTGGTTTACCTCGAGTTTGAGCACACCGATGTCGGTGAAAGCCTTGCCACCGGCAGCGGCAATGGTCCGTTCGATGATTTCTTTTGCATCGGGCACTTCATCCGCTGCGGCTGCCAGCGTGGCGACAGCCGCAAGTGTCAGCGTCAGGCTCAAAACTCTTCGGAACATGGGTATCTCCTTCAGAAATGCCATTGTGGCGCATCGCCACACGCGTTGGCGATTATAAAGCAACGCCCGTGCCAGAAAACAAAACCGGGGGCGGTCTCCCGCCCCCGGGGGGTCACAGTAGTTCAGGAAATCTTCGTTCTACCGCGCAAGACCCATGAACAGTCGCTGGGCCGGAATGAAGATGGAGTCCTGGGTGCGGTTATCGATTTCGGTCGCGTAAACGGCCACTGCGCCGCCACTGAGAGCCTCGATCTTCAGCGAGCCGGTCATCGTGATGTCGTCGAGATCGAGCGTCTTGAATATGTTGAATTGGCGCAGTTTACCCGGCGGGATATTGGTCTCGTAAGGTTCGGCAGCCTGGCTGCCGTCGAGGTTGTACATCGTGATCCGAATGGCCGTCCATCCATCACGGTCGGTGTTGAGAACGCCGACGTTGGTTCGGTAGCCCACCGCCTGATCGTCCGAGTTGGAGATACCGGCGATATATCCGACCTCTCCCGGCTGGAGCAGATCTTTACTGCCGAAGGCACGCAGATTGAGGCCATATGTTCCGCCATTGGAATCCAGGTTGAAGGTGCGAGCCGACACCTGCGGTGCAGGTCCGCCGTCGTCACCCGTCAGTACGATGTAACCTTTAGTTCCCTCGAGCCCAAGCTGGTTCGAAACGATGTCGAGATACTGTTTGGTTCGTTGTGTGTCGAGGTTTGGCCACGCAAAGCCATATGACTCAGTCGGATCGTCGCCGACCACGAACTCAATTTCGCCAGGCAGCCAATCCTGGGTCGGGTTGAAAATCCAGAGATCTGTCCGCCACTGCGAGTCGTTGACACCCTGCAAACTCGCGACTCCTGCCAGCCAGATCTTGTTTTCGTCGTGGAAAGACGACAGGTAGAGCACCGAATCGCCGGTCATATTATCAACCACCGTGCCGAAAGCCTGGATATCGAGACCTTCGATCTCCGCCCTGACCGAGAACGGCGCCAGGTCAGCGTCGTACCCGAGCCACTCGGCGATAGCGTTGAGCTGCTTCGTGCTCTGCCCTTTGACCTTGACGCTCCGACGTTCACCGACAGGATCGCCGCTCTTGTCATAGGCGGTCAGCGGTACCCACACCTCCGCGTCCGAGTAGTTCACGAGACGAAGATTGGTGCGGTAGTCCTGATTTTGGATGAGGCCTGTCACGTCAAGGAACTCGCGTCCCACCCGTTTGACTGGGAGCGCCGGTACAAAGAGGCCCAGACTCCCATCTGGTGTGTCGTTGAAGGTCCGAGACACCGACAGCACCTTGCAGCCACTGTCACTGCCTGATCCAATCCGCACCGAGCCGGAGACCGGGTTGGTGAGCCCCGGAATGGCTTCAATGATGTCAGCGAAGGTCCGGGTTTCGTTCGCCAGCAACTGGAACTCGCGGAAGAAAAGCTCCGCTCCGGCATTATCGGTGTTTTCCGGGAGGTACTCGATACGTACGTCGAGGAGCTCGCCGCACGGGTTGTAGAACCGGAGATCGGTTTCCCAGAAAGTATCGTTGGCGCCAGCCTGGCTGATCGCCGCGCCGATCACGAACTCTTCGATCGGGGCATCCTCAACCAAAATGTAGTCGACGGTCGAGGTGGATCCGGCGCAATTGGTTGCGGTCATGCTCACCCGGTATCGCCCGGGCTCCTTGAACGTATGACTGAAGTGTTGCTCAATCCCGGTTCCCACATCCTGGTCCACGGGGTCGCCGTTCTCGTCCTCGACCCTGGTCACGGCCCAGACCCAGGCGGTCGGGGCGGTGTCGCCCTGGTCGGCGGTCTGTGTGACCCTGAAGCTCCTACCCTCGACCTTGATGATTCCTGATCGGCTGGACAGCCCGGTATTGGCCTCGACCGTGTAATCAACACTTCCTGCACCAGATCCGGCGCCCGAGTCAATGGCCAGCCACGAGACGGCCTCCGTCGCATCCCAGGCGCACTCAGCGGTCGTGTTGACGTTGAAAGAGCCGCTGCCGCCTGCGGGTCCGAAGGAATCTGAAGTCGGGCTGATCGAATAACTGCAGCCACCACCACCACCGTCATCGCAGGTACCGCTGTTGGCGATATCGACCGTCACCGGGCCGATGCTGTCGGTACCGCCGCCGGCGAGTTCCAGGTCGACGTAGACAGCCTTGGTCCCTCCCGAAGCGTAGGCAAAGGTGAACGAGGCGCAGGAACCACCGTAGATCGGGTGCGGCTCGCAAACGCCGATAGAGGGCTTCTCGCAGCCCTCCTCAAGAAAGTTCCACGTGGCCTTATCGATGGAGCCGGTCACTCCGCTGAGAGTGAAGGTGATGTCATCACCAATCTCCGGATCCGAGGGGAGCCAGGACAGGCTCAGGGCCTTCGAATTTACGTTCGCCTTGGACGAGGTGTCGGTGAAGTACATCGTCTCACCGGCAAAAATCTCATCTGCGCTGGTCTCGAAGCCGGCGTCTGGCCGGCCGTCCGCCAGACAACACTGGCCGCTATTCACGACGAATGGGGTCCTGGTCTTGGAGCGACCGTCGGTGACAATCATTGTGACGGCCTTCGAGCCATTGGTCGGAAACGTCCACTGGTAAGTGTTGCAGGCGCGGGACGGCAGGCTGCCACAGTTGATCTGCGGAGCACTGCCCTTGCAGTTTTCTTCACCAAAGTTCCAGCTCACGACCTCGAGGATCGGGTCGACGCTGAAGGTCACGACCTCACCCATTTCCGGCCGTTGATTGGACATCTCGAAGGTCGCCTCCACGTCTGGTGCCTTCTGGGAAACAACCAGGACTTCGCCGCCGACAATGATAGTGCCGCTGCGATACGGCCCTGTGTTTTCCGAAACCCGGAACGTGAAGGTGCCGTTGCCGCTGACCGCTGTGAGTGGAGAAACAATCGTGATCCATTCTCTATATGTCACCGGGATCCACGCGCACCCGGAGGTCGTGTAAACCGCCACACTCTTATCGTTTTTGGGATTCGCGTCCAACTCGATGCTTGTCGTGCCGAGAAGGTAATCACACTGAGTCGGTCCACCACCACCATCGCAACTCCCGGTGGTCGCTACCGTCACCGAGGTGTCGGTTTCGAAGATGTTGCCGCCGATGTCGAGGTCGAGATGGACCGACTTGGTGCCCCCCGACGCGTACTTGAAGGCCTGTGCCTTGCAGTTATTGTAGAGATTTGGAACGCACTCCGGAGTCGAGTCGGCACCGTCGCACCCTGGGCCGCCCATGTTCCAGGTCGCGCTATCGACGTCTCCCGGCACTCCGGAAATGGTGAAGATCACGTTGTCGCCGATCTCGGGATTCGACGGGCTGAAACTGATGCTGGGGTTGATAGCGCCGTCGCCCACGAACATCGACCTGATCCGCTGATCGATCTCGCTGTCGTCTTCGTTGGTCACCGTCAGGGTGACATCGTAGGTTGTGGCGGGGTTGAGAGAATTACCCGGAATCGTACATGTCTCACTCGCCGGGCAGCTGTTATAGGTGTGAGTTCCACCCCGTTCTTCAACTGTCCACTGGAAACTCAGGTTGCCATCCACAGGCTTCGATATTGAGCCGTTGAGGAAGATGTCCTGGGTGTGGAGCGGGGTCGGCGGCGCAATCGAAAAGTCCGCCGCCACCGACGTCACGTTGAAGCCGGTGATCTCGTCGGTGGCCTGATAGGTGCCGCCGCCGGCGCCGTGCTGGTAGTCGACTGTCAGCTGGAACCCCCAGAGTCCGGCTTCATCGAGAGGCACCACTGTCGACGTACCGGTGCGAGGAAAGCTCGCGCTGTTTGGAGGATCGATGATCCACGCGTAACCAACAGGGTTGCCCTCGGCGGTCGCGGTCAGGGTCACGCTTTCATTGACGACCACGGCCGAAGGGGTGACCGCGATGGTCGCCTGGGGGGCGCGGTTGATGGTGATTTTTTTGTCGAAGTCAGGGTCGGTCGGAACGAGGTCGTCGCTCTCGACCTCGACGTGCGCCCAGTATTCAACGCCTTCCGCCAGATCCTGAGGAATTGGAAAATCAATCGCATGGGGGTTCAGGCTCGACGGTGTTGACGAGGTGCCAAGAGGCAGCGGAGTACCCGCCGGGCTTGATCCCTCCGTCACCCAAACCGCCCAGCGGTCGACCCGGCCGGTGGTCGTATCGAGGACCTCCACCGTGTCCCCGGGGAAGGCCTCGGCCGGCGAAATGACCAGGTTCGCCGTCGCCGGAGTCGGCGTCAGACAATCGGAGAGGTCGAAGACCTGGTGGATGGCGTAGCGGCTGAGGTAAAGAGCCGAGCCGTCATACGACAGCGCGCCGCCGGCGGCAAAGGCGCAGACCGGGAGGTCGTTGTGGAGCAGCGAACCGTCGGTCCAGAAATCGGCCTCGAACTCGTCCGGACCCGAAGATTCGATGGTGAAAGTGCGGGTTGAGCTCGGCCAGCCGGGGCGGTTGACCATCATTGTCGGCACCGCGCCCACGCTCGGTGACCGCAACGAGACGTTCGTTGCATCGCCAGGCACGGTCCACAGCCGCACCGAGTTCTCGGGATCGGAAATGTCCCAGATCTGGATTTCCCCGGCGTCCACGTTGGTCGAGGCCAGGAGGCCGTTGTTGCGGTCGATAGAAAGATTGAACTGTTTTGCGCTCATCCCAGGCGGCGACCCCACATGAACCAGCGACACACCTGACCCGACGCCGTCAACGCGGAAGATATGTGCTGCTCCGTCCTGATCTCCAACAAAAATATAAAAGGCAGCGCCGGTGTCGTACGTCTCCAGACCCTTGACAATAGAAGACAGCCCTCCCCACCCTATACAGCTGACAAAGCCGAGGCTGGAGGGGCTTCCGACGGTATAGAGGGCCGATCCAGAACAATCAGCGGGTCCAGAGGCGGTCATGACGTATTGCTGGCCACCCTTCTTGAAGACATAGCCGCCGATCTTCTTATCGACGGCGTTATAGTCGGCCCAAGCGCCACGCTGGAAAGCAGGGGTGCTGCCTCCTCCGAGGTCGAAGATCACCGTCCGCTCGACCTTGTGGGACAAAATCGGATAGCGGCAATCGTCGCAGAAGTCAAAATCGATGAGGTCGTAGTCGGAATCGCCCCGGGTGCCGAAATCGAAGTCCGACGACGAGGTGTGGCTCGGGTTTGCAGGGTCGTCGATATTGTAGATCGAGATCTCGTTCCCGGTGTGCACGACCATATAGTCATGACCGTTCCAGCGAAAGGTCTGGACGTCAGAGGCGCGGGGGCGCCACGGCTCCGAAACGCAATTGTTCGTGGTGTCGAGCAGAGTGTCGGCCCAGCTCGCGCAGTGGGTCTGGGCCGCAGCCGGTGAGGCGGACGCGACGGCGATCAGCGCCAGCGCCACAATCGGCGCGGCGCGAAGAAACGTCGTTAGGGTCTGGTTCAGCGTGCGAGACATGCGCACCTCCAACCGTAAAAGTAGCCCGTTTACACCCCCGGTGTCAAACGAGGAAGTTTGTTTAGAGTCGTATTTTTTCAGTACTTTAAAGTTCTTCCGGTAGGCGGTGACCGGGGTCACCCCGGATGGCGGCGTTCCTCGCCGCGCCGCGGCAATATACGCACTTTCGCGTTCCACGTCAATCTTCACCCCGGGCCTTTTCTTTTTCCGGGTCGCAACTCGCCGGCTGCGACCCGGAAAAAAGGAGGCGGCCCGAAAGCCGCCTCCAGGGATTGACGATAGGGTCCGTCTTACTCGCTGTATCCAAGACCAATACCGAGCATCGGAAGCACCTGCGTGTCATCGCAGTTGTAGTTACCCATCACGGCGGCCTCGAGGCCGGCCGAGTAGGTACCGAACGACGTGTACTTCACGCTCATGTAGGTCTGGTACTGGTCGTAATCATCGAAGTCCGGATCCGTACCATTCCAGTTCGACAGCGGCCAGATCACCATCATCCAACCAAAGGCGGTGGAGGCGTCTGCCTGCACGATGTAGAACTCGGAGATCGGAACTTCCTGGGTCTCGAGCGGGAACAGGTTCGCGACCGGCTCCGGATCCGGGTCGCTCGTACCCGACCACGGCGGGATGAAACCAGGGGTGACCCTGTTCACGTTCTCGTCCTCATCCCACGCGTAGTAGGTGTAGGGGATGCAGGTGTTGGCATACAGGGCGGCCGGACCGGCACTACCAATGGTTCCACCGGGACCATCTACGTCATCATCGAGATCGACAATGATACCGCTGAAGCTGCTGCCCTTCCAGGCGCGGACAAAGGTGTCGGCAACGGCGCCGGCGCCCGCATACACGTAACGGAATGCCCATGCAGTCGGCAGGGGTTCACGATTCTCACCCGAGGCGCCACCGTGGTAGCGCTCGTAGAAAGTGACCGAATTGGGGCCGGGACGGTCTTCGACGTGGACGGCGTTGACCGACTCGGAGAAGTTGTTGCCACTGTCGAGATAGATCACGTCGCCCATCAGTACGTTTGCCTGCTGGACGCCACTGGAGGCACCAAAGTAGTTCAAAAAGTCACTGTCCGGCAGGTCCTTGTTGCACGCACCAACCACGTCGGCCGTGACGTACATCCAGGTGAAGCGGTCGGGCTGCGCGGTGAACCAGGGATCGTCATTGAAGCCGTCTTCAACAGCGGACCAGTCGCAGTTCACATAGGCAGTGGTTCCCAACTGGCTGACCTGGAGGTGGCCCTGGATGACATCCAGGAAGTCCGCCGGGATGATGCCGCTGTCGGACAAGTCGCCGTCGCCATTCGGATCCTCACGGTAGTTGACCGGCGAGGAGATCCAGTCTACGGGATCGCAGTCGAGCGGATTGGTGCTGAACGGAGGCTGCAGGCCGTTGTTCGGCGTGGTGGCATTGGTCCAGAACCAATCGTCCAAAGCGCCAGCCCACAGCTCATTGCGGGTCGAGTACGGACCATCGTCAAACGGCGGGGGGCCAGCGTTGGTCGTGCCGGTCCCATCCCACCACTCGTTGGCGCCGGTGTCGTCACTCGGCAACACACCGTCACGAAGAATGTCACGGATATTCATGGTCTGGACGTCGTAGCCCGTCAGGGTCAAGTTGAAGTCAAGCAGTGCGACCGAATAGTCGGACCACAGGGTGATATGGACGATCTGCGCCTCAGACGAGACGTTAGTGATCGCGATCAGAGTCGTCTGCCCGCTGTTGTCCGTTCCACCGATGAAACCCGTATCGTAATCATAGGTCACGAACGGGAAAAGCAGTGTCGAAGCGGGCACGTTGTCCAGTGCACACTCGACGGCGTACGCGGCGCTACCCAAACCAAGGGCCAAAACCCCCGCTAGCGCCATTGTCAGAAATCTCTTCATTCTCGGCTCCTTCCTTTCCTCACGAATAATCGAAAAACTACCAGCCGCTGGGACCGGTCTCTGCTCTATTCTGCCCTCCTCCGTTGTTCCGCATCACCTCCTGTAAATTATTTAATTCTCTCAACTTATCCTCAAGTTTATGTCATCACAGCATAAAATATAACACCAGGGCGCAATGCTGTCAAGGCACATTCCGCCAGACATACCGCCTTCAAATGATCCCACCATGACCCCGACAAGTCAAGCGCCCGAAGACAGAAGTACTGAGTTTTGAGTTTTGAGTTCTGAGGTCCGCACACTTCCCCGCGGCAGGGCGGCATATTCGGTCGAAATCAATACTCAAAGCTGACACTTAAGAATCCTGGCGGGTGCGGTCGGGCGACATTTCTCATTCTTCATTCAAACGGCCGGCCTCGACATCCAGACATAGATGCCGCCTGGGTCATCCCCCTGCTCGGCGCAGCTGGCGATGATGTCGTCGCGACCGTCACCATCGAGGTCAACGAGGCGAATGTCGAAGACCCGACCGATACCTTCGAGCTCGGACCCGCGCTCACGGTAGAAATCGCCGTTCTCGCTCTGCAGGTAGGCTTCGAGCCCGCCGCTCTTGCGGCCGGCCACGAAATCGGTTCGGCCGTCCCCGTCGAGATCGCCAACCCCCAGACGGAAGTAAACGTCGCCACGCTCCGAGTCAAACAACAGCGGCTCGGGGGCCACAAACTCACCCTCAAAGCTGACCGGGTAACGGATGATGCCGTTGCGCGCCTGGGTTGTGCCCTCATAACGGTGGAACTGGATGAAGGCGGCGTAAATATCTTGATCGTCCGGCTCGACGTTGTAGTGGTAAGCGGAGCTCAGCAGACCCCGGTGTTCGGCAGGCTGCCATCCGTCCGCTCCGCGCCAGGCGTAGACCAACATCCGTGAACCCAGAGTGTTGGAAGAGATCACGAACTCCGGGCGGCCGTCACCGTCGAAATCGGCTGCGCGAACGACGTCGGCTATGATGTCGGTGGGCAGGCCTTCGGTCGAAATCTCCCATTTGTCGCCGCGGTTGAAGAGGACCCACGCGGTCTTGGCGCCATCGATCGATGCATTACTCGACAAATCGTAGTCGATTTCTGCTGCAAAACCGAGATCTACTCGCCCGTCGCCGTCGAAGTCGGCCGCGGTCACGGCCCGCGAGGACAGACGTCGGTCGGGTGACGGCAAAATCGCCCCGCTCAGGAAGTGGCCCTTGCCGTCGCCGCGGAGCGCGAACTGAGATTTGAAATGGACCGCGAAGATCACGTCCTGGTGACCATCGTTGTCAAGATCGGCCACCGCGACGCCTCCATAGTCCCAAGGCATCTCCTCCGGCCACTTTGTTGCGTTCCAGAGGTTGAAGCCTCCGAGTCCGTCACCGAGAAGGACCGAGGGCGTGAGCGGGTGCTGCTTGCGAGACGGGGGAACGACAATGTCCAGGTGACCATCCTCGTTCATGTCCGCGACCGCAAAGCCCATCTGCCACAGACCGCTCTTGGGGATTCTGCCAGTACCGGGTTCGAAGACGAGGCTCTCCATTTCGGGCGGCGGCACGGGCACCGTGGCGAAATTGAGGAAGTTGATCGCGCCCCGCTCGCGCGAGATTCCCGCCCAGTCGGAGGCGCGCGCCTCGTCCGCCTCTCGTTGGGCCCACACTTTATAAAGGGCCGAGTTCGGGTCCTCCGGTGAGATACCGCGCAACCATATATAGTCGTCGTCCTCGCGCACGATCTCCATCTTGATACCAGAGACGACGTGCGGGAGTGCGTATCTGTCGTCGATCTTCACCACCTGGTGTTTGGGGAAAGGCCTTGGCTTCATCCAGTCGATGATAAACTCCGACCACGTCTCCCATTTCTTCCCCTTTTTTCCTTCCAGCTGTTGCAGCTTTGCGCTTTCTTCGTCAGTGAGAGCATCGCTGTCAGCCGCCGTCGTGGCCGAAGTCACAGGCTCCGCCGTTGCGCCCTCGGGTCCCTTTTCCTGGCCCCATCCGACGGTGGCCATCATGGCCACCAGCGCAACCGCAGAAAACAAACGGAATCGATTCATCATTACCTCCTGGGCAAACCCGCACAGACCAATCGGTAGGCCCGAAACTCTGCTTCCAACCTTCGTCATCCCGGTAACCGCAGCAAGATTCGTGCCACTCGGGAAGGCTTTTTGCGCCGCACCGGCAGGCCGGATGGACTCTGAGCGGGGCCATACCGGCCTTGACGCTCTTGCTGCGGCAGCATAATATATATGAGGTGTGGCCGATGTGTGCCCATCCGCAGCGACGGGATGGTACTACACGGCAGAAGGAAGTCCAAGCCTGTGGCCCAAAAAGTCCAGATTGGGGTGCCCGAGGTGGCGGCCGTCGGCGGCCGCCTGCGGCGCCTGCGCAAAGAGCGCGGTCTCACTCAGGCTGAGCTGGCGTGCCAGATTGGCATTCAGCAATCCGATCTGTCACGGATGGAAAAGGGCGAGTACCGGGTCTCCCTCGACAATCTGTTCAAGATCCTCGGTGTTTTCGATCTCGATCTCGCCGACTTCTTCGGAGAGCGGCAGGCGACAGCCGATCAGGCACAGAAACCTCTCAGTCGCCAGGACATGCAGGTCCTGCATCTGCTGCGCGAGCTGAGCCCCGAAGGGCGGGTTGAAGTTCAGGAATTCCTCGAGTTCAAGCTTCGCAAGGAGCGCCAGGAACGCCGCAGTCTCGGCGCCCGACGCAGCAGAGAGAACGGCTCATGAAGGAGCGTTACGACGAACTCCTGATGCTGGGCGAATGGGCGGTCGGAGCCGACGACTTCGAGGGCGCGGCCGGGCTCTTCGCTGACGCCGAGTCCGTGGCGCATCAGATGGGCGAGATTGACCTCGCTGACCGTGCGTTCTGCAACCGCTGTTCGATCCTCGTTGAGCTCGACCGAGGCGCCGACCAGATTCCCAAACTCAAAGAGATTCTGCTTCGCAGTGGCGATACGCGGAACAGATTCCTCGCCGCATACTGCACTGGCGTCGCCTACTTCATTGCTGAGGACCTTCAGCGCGCAGATAGTTACGCCCAACGCGCGACCGGGCTTGCGCGAGAGCTTGGAGATCAGGCCCTCGAAGCGCGCAGCTTCAACCTGGTCGGCACCCTGGCCGCCCGCGACTCGCGCTTCGATGAGGCCGAAGAGGCTTTCAGCCTCTGCCTCGACGCGCACAGGGGACTTGACGGCTACCAACGGGTAATGGCAGCGCAAGTCGAAGACAACCTGGGCTACGTCATGATGTGCACTGATCGTCTCGACGAGGGCATTCG
>Ga0316198_10001987_pt1 | contig 12271 bp, 12 predicted proteins | sample OudBieAanoxic_MG_FD_204935 | JGI IMG/M metagenome (GOLD analysis project Ga0316198, IMG submission 204935) | Coastal sediment microbial communities from Oude Bieten Haven, Netherlands - site A anoxic | ecosystem: Environmental > Aquatic > Marine > Coastal > Sediment | place: Netherlands... | reverse complement strand
CGGATCAGTTGAATAGGATTGGGAGTCTTTACACAGTCCGGCGGGTCTTCAGGATGCAGATAGGCATAACCGGCAGCTAAAGCGTTTACTTCAACAATCAAGAACAATGTTTGGTCATTGTCTACCTGTTTTCTGATATCATCTACTTTAAACGCCTTTTGCAGATGGTTCTCCATGTCTTTTGGAGCCGTCTGCTCCGAGAACGCTTCGTAAAAGGATGAGCGGCCAAGTTTGACCAGTAATTCCGCGTCAACGGGGTCGGCAACTCTTATGCTAATTTCAGGTAGTTTGGTAGATTTTGTTCCCATCATTCAGAAAATTGTATTTTCTACTTTTAAGCCTAACAAAGGAAAATCCATTGCTGTCCGCTGGTTAAGCTGTCACTTAAATACTTGGACCTTTCGAAAAACCAAATAGTCCAGTTACACCGCCGGGACATGGGTTGTCGTCACTTCAGCCAGAAGCCGGCCGTCATCACCGGTGACCCGGGTTCGAATTACGGTCACCCGCTTGCCTTTCCTGACAAAGCGGGCCTCGGCCAGGATTTCCCCGCCTCGCTGATTACCGAGAAGGTTGGCGTTTACATTGATCGCCAGGGGAAATCCCTGGCCCTTTTTACCGAGTTTTGCAGAACCGATGGCCAGTACGGTGGCGGTTACATCGGCCACCCAGAGCATAGCGCCGGCCTGGACGGTGCCAAATGGATTGAGGGTCCCCGGAATCACCGGCATCCGGCTGACAACACGATCTTCCCTGCGCTCTTCAATAAAAAATTTCAATTCTCCCGTACGCCCGGCCGAATTAAGATGCTCCTGGATATCCATAATTGCGCTGTCCTCTTTGTTGTATTATTTAATTTTTTGAAATGCAGTTTTACCATTTTTCGGTGTCTTTGAAAAAATCACTGATATAGACAATCTTACCGTTATTTATCTCCAGGATGGTGACCCCTTCGTTTTCATAAGGCTCCTTTCGCCGATTAGTTCCGCGATTGGTCCAGTGCACAGCAGCCTGATCGTCAGGATCGTCTCAATTTTTCTCCGGTCTCGAGATAATGGTTCATAGACGCTTCCCAGAATTTCATTGCTCCCTCAAAATTATCCTGTGTGAATGCATCAAGAAATCTATTGCCTTCTTCGCAGAGAGCGGTGATGACATAGGTTATTCTTACCTTCGATACGTGTGTCGGTTTTTCATCCACCGCAATGGTGAGCTTCGCGATCCTGGATTCCGGAGTGGCGCGCACAAACTCGATCTCCCGCTTGGTAACATCTCTTCTGGTAATCATCCAGATCGTATCTTTTTCGCCTTCCTGCCGGGATAGAAACACGCAGCCTTCTTCGGCCAGCCCGCTTTCCGAATGAAGCAAAGAGTAATCCCAGTTGTCCAGCCATTCGGCTTCTTTGACCGGGCAGAGAAGATCAAATACCCTGGCCGGGTCAGCCTTAATGGTTTGCTCATAACTCCTGATGACATGTTTGGCTTTGAATGATGGGTCGATCGTCTGGGGCATTTGGAATCTCCTCCTAGCCGGATTTAAGAGCTCCGAAATCTAACCAGGTGCCCTCATTTTGTTTTAACAATTTTTGATAGATATGATGAGCCGATGCGACATCCTCGGCCGCTAACCCGAGGGATTTAAATAGAGTGATTTCCTCCGACGCAGCGCGACCGCCAACTCTGCCCAGAAGAATGTCGCCGATTTCTCCCCGGATATGGCTTTCATCTATGGCCCCCTCTTTTTTGGGAAACAGAAAATCACCCGCCTCGTTGAGAGTTGACTCCTTGCGGTCCACAAACAATTTCGCGTTTACGACTGCGGCTGTATCCAATTCCCTGGCAAAGGCTACACTGGATCCCACTGCATTGATATGGGTGCCCGGTGGAACCCAATCGCCACACAGTACCGGCTCGGTCGCGGACGTGACCGTGCAAATAATGTCGGCCCCGTCAACTGCTGCTTTAACTGTGTCAAAGGCCTTTACGGAGATGGTGGCGGCCGCCGAAGCCTGATCGGAAAATTTTTGAGCGTGCTCAAAATGCTGGCTCCAAACCCGCACTCCAGAAATTTTGCGAGCGACCTGCATGGCTTCAAGGTGGGTTTGGGCCTGTACTCCTGAGCCTAAAATCGCCAGTTCGGCAGCGTCATCTCTGGCAAGTATTCGCGTCGCTACGCCACTGACAGCCGCGGTGCGGATGGCCGTAATTTTGCCCGCATCCATCATGGCCAGCAGGCGGCCGTTTTTGGTTTCAAACAGCATCACGGTTCCCTGATGAGAGTCGTAGTCAGTTGGGTGATTACCCGGGAAAACACTGATCGCTTTTAATCCCATCACCCCGGAGTCTTGCAGATAAGCCGGCATCATTCCGATAAGCCCAGATTTATCCGGCAGCCACATGGCATGGCGCAATGGATTTAAAGCTTTACCACGGTTTAACATTTTTAGCGTTTGCGCCATGACATCCATGCACTCATTCATTGAGAGCCACTGTTTTACTTCCTGGTGATTGACTATAAGAACCTTCATTGAATACGCCTTTTTTAGAGAACCGTTTTTAAAATCTCAAGGCTTATATTGCCGCCGCAAATGATAACGACCACATTTTTGCCTGCCAAACGACCGGCCTGTTTTTTAAAGGCCGCAACTGCCACGGCGGCAGAACCCTCGATCAGCATATGCTGGGCCTGGATGAATTCCCGCAGACTTTCCTCAATTTCCGATTCAGTAACCGTCATGTAATCATCGACAAATTCCCGGCAGAATCCCAGGGTCATGGAACCCGGCTCAACACCGCCGGCCGTTCCGTCCGAAAGGGTCGGCAGGGAGGGCAGGTCCAGGATTCGGCCGGCCTTGACTGACTGGATCATGACCTGGGAATTTTCCGGTGAGCATCCGATAATTTCCACTGCCGGATTTTTGGATTTAAGATATCCTGCAATTCCGGAAATCATTCCGCCACCACCCAGGGCGACATAAACAGCATCAATCTCATCCAGCTGGCTTGTCAATTCAAAGGCAATGGTCCCCTGACCGCCAATAACTTTTACATCGTTGTAGGGCGGCAGGTGCGTCATTTTGTTTTTTTCGGCGTAGTGCCGGGCGTGCGCTTCGGTCTCGCTGCTGTCGCTGCCGCTATGGCGAACTTCGGCCCCCAGCCGCTCAATAGCCGCTACTTTGCTGGGAGATGCATTTTCAGGCACAAAAACCACGCCGTTACCCTTGATTATACTGAGACCGAAGGCAAAAGCGGCGCCGTGATTACCGGTGGAAGCGGTCACCACCCCCCGTCCTTTTTCTTCAGCAGTCAAGGACAGGAGCTTGTTCATCGCTCCCCGTAATTTAAAGGAACCGGTGTGCTGTAAATTCTCCAGCTTGAAGTACACCTCGGCCCCGGTCATGCGGCTGTAGAAAGGAGAGTACTCCAGATAGGTTTCCCGAATATAGGGCCTTATAACTTTTTCAGCAGAAATTACTTCTCCGGCTATGTCCATAGATCTTTATTTCCTTTCCCCCGTACTGGTGGCGATTCATTGTTGGACTTGTACGCTAAAAGGATTTCGATTTGTGGGAGCGGCTTTCCAGCCGCGATTTCATGGATATAGCCAGCATTTTATCGCGGCTGGAAAGCCGCTCCCACAGCGATGGTATGTTAAATATCGTTGGCCCGGGACACGGATTCGGCTGCAGCAAAAGGCCCCCACAGCAGACCGAATATTAAGAACCAGCCGGCAACCTGTTTGACAATTAAGCTATTTGGGATATTCACTAAAAAATTTCCAGATGGTATTGGTTGCGTCCAGGTCCTGACTTGTTTTGCCGATTAAAAACTCGGGCAAATATTGATAGCCGCCCGGCCAGGTGTGGCCGCCGCCTTCAATCTCATACAACACAACATCGGCACCATCGGCGCATTGCCGATAGACGCTTTTTTGAACGCTTGTGCCATCATCCGGGTCAATGTCAGGCGCTTTGGTAATTTGCGGATCAGCTGAACAACCATTGCGGGCAACCCAGAAATCAATGGTTTGCGGGACGGATATAATTTTCCCCAATTTTTTACGGAAAATATGAACATATCCGCCTTCCCAGGGTACCAGCGGATCATCGGTCCCGTTGATCATCATCAACGGCATCGGCCGCGCAGGAGCACATTGGGCAACTATATTTTCAGGCATGGAACCGATCACCGGCGCGATGGCCGTTATTTTATGCGCCAGCTCACAGCCAAGCCGAAGTGACATCATGGCCCCGTTGGAGGCGCCGGTGACATAAACGCGGTCTTTGTTTATGTTATACTCGCCGGCAATGGCATCGATCATCCTGGAGATGAAGCCAACATCATCAATGTTATCCTTCTGAGAACGATACTTATTCAGTCCGCGGCCATCGTTCCAATGATGTTCGACAGCGTCCGGGTATGCAACAATAAAACCATGTTGATCGGCCAGCAAGCTCAGGCGAGAAAGTTTATCCATCTTTTGCCCGTTGCCGCTACCGCCATGCAGGGCAACAACCAGGGGTGCTGTTGTTGAATTGGGGTACGATGGTGGAATATGCAGGTAATAGGCCCGTTGGAGGCCGTCGTGGATTAGTGATCTGCTGAGATTGCCTGCCCGGTCGGCCTGGATGCGGGATCGTGTGCATGAAACAGATGCTGTCTGAATAATTAAAATGAAACAAAGAACTGTCAGGGTCAGCAATTTCGCTTTAATCATTTTTTTCTGGATTTCAGGCTGGCTTTGAATGTATTCCAGAAATCTTGGTCGTTATCTTTCCAGGCTGCTCCCCATCGCCTTTCAAAATAAGACGTCGGCAGTTTTTCCTGCCAGGTTTCCCAGGGGTTGCGCCCCTCTTTTTGGGCCGTTAATACATCGATCAGATATTCGGCGATTTCAGTAATTTCTTCTTTGGGAATATAAGAGGCCGCACCTTCTTTGATGGATTTGACAAGGTTGTCCGGGGTAAAGGCGTGGGCCGTCAGCATGAGAGCCGGTATGCTTTTCTGTTTGGCAATTTCCAGAAGCCCATAGCCGTCAACACCCATAATGTCCAAAACCGCAATATCAAAATTTTGGGTTTTCAAATACGTTTCGGCCTCTTCAAAAGAAGACGCTTTAACGAGCTCACACATGTCCAGCAAGTCTTCCAGTACGGCTAAAATATCCGGTTCATCATCCACGATGAGAATTTTTTTACCGTTCAACAAACTTGTATCCGACATAGTATTACCCCCTGGCATTAATTTACAAATGACAAATCACAAATGAACGAAACATATTTATATAGGGAATTTTTGCCAAGGTCAAATGATTAGGTATGAATAGGGTGCGTTTCGTTCATCCTGCTGAAAATGATAGAATGTTGGCGGCCATGTTTTCTTTAAAACCCATTAATCATGAAACCGCCATCCACAGCGATGCAATCACCGGTAACATAAGAGGCCGCCGGCATGCAGAGAAAAGCGGCCACGGCGGCCACTTCTTCGGGCTCGGCAATACGGCCCAGCGGGGTTCGATCAATGATTGCGGTCATATAATTTTTGTCTTCCATCAGCGGCTGCACAAGGGGTGTGCGGGTGTACCAGGGGGCGACCGCGTTGACCCGGATCCCGTCCACCGCCCATTCTCCGGCCAGATTGCGGGTAAGCTGGGTGAGGGCCGCCTTGCTCATGCCATAGGGTGCCCCGGTACGCAGATGGGTCAGGCCGGCTACGGATACGATATTAACCACGGAAGCCGCTTTTGAATTTTTTAGCAGGGGGTAGGCCTGTTGGCAAATCTCAAAAGTCGAGCGCAGGTTGGTCCCCATGATCGTATCATATTCATCAGCCGAGTATTCGACGGTTTTTTTGCGTATATTCGTCCCGACATTGTTGACCAGGATGTCCAGGCGGCTCCAATGGCCTTTAAGGGCGTCCATCAAACCATTGCGATCTCCGGCGCGTGATACGTCAGCAGCTGTACCAAAGGCACTGAGTCCTTGCTCCTGCCAGGAGGCAATACATTGATCCACCGCATCCCTATTGCGGGCCACGATGTAAACAGCCGCCCCCAGTCCTAACATTTCTTCGGCTATTGCATGGCCGATGCCCTTGGTGCCGCCGGTTACCAGCGCGCAGAGACCATCTAAACGCCAACGATTCAAAGTCATCGTTTTCTCCTGTTATTGGCTTTCTGTTTTTTCCATTTCCATATCTTTCAGCTTGCGCCGCAAAATTTTGCCGACCGCGCTTTTAGGCAGCTCATCGATAAATTCGATGAGTTTGGGAACCTTGTAAGCGGCCAGATTTTCCTTGCAGTAGGCGACGACTTCATCTTCGGTCAGGGTCTGCCCCTCTTTGACGACAATGAAGGCCTTGACGGTTTCGCCGCGGTATTCATGGGGGAGGCCGATGGTGCAGGCTTCCAGGATTTTGGGATGACCCATAAGGACCCCATCCAGTTCAACCGGGTAGATATTATACCCGCCGGCAATAATCATATCTTTTTTACGATCCACAATAGTAAGATAGCCATCATCATCAAATTGACCGATGTCTCCGGTAAAAAACCAGCCATCTTTGAGAACTTCTGCAGTTTCTTCGGGTTTCTTATAGTATCCCATCATAATCTGGGGGCCCTTGATGGCAACTTCTCCAGGTTGGCCAATTTCAAGTTCTCTATCAGGGTCATCAACTGCAACAATTTTGATATCTGTATCCGCGACCGGCACACCCACAGTCCCGGGCTTTATCTTACCTCCCCAGGGGGTTATCGAAACCATTGCGGTTGTTTCGGTCGAACCGTAAACCTCACACATCATTGCGCCGGTTAAATCATTGAGATCTTGGATGGTGTCGGCCGCCAGAGGGGCGGCTCCTGAAAAAAAACCTTTCATAGCAGAAAAGTCCAGCTTCCTGAAATCCGGTTCCGCCAGCAAACCCACAAAAATGGTTGGAACTCCTGGAAGAAACGTGGGTTTATGTTTTTTAATTAACTCGATATTTATTTTGGGCTCGGGCCGCGGAACCATGATATTCTCCCAACCCTGCCATGTGATGAAATTTTGTATGGCAGCAAATCCCGCGATATGAAAAACCGGAAAATTCCCCATCAAGCGCTCTTCACCCGGCTTGATATCCGGGAACCAGGCCGCAAATTGCTGCGCATCGCAACTGAGGTTGGCGTGGCTGAGCATAACCCCTTTACTGACGCCGGTGGTACCCCCGGTATACAATAGGGCAGCAAGTTCATCCCATTGACTCGCATCTTGCACAGGTTCCGAGGAAAAATTGCCGATTAAATCACCAAAGACCCTAACATCTTCGGTCGGTTCAACCTTGCGATACATATCTTTTTTAACAAGGGGGAAAAGCTGCTTTTTCGGAAAGGGAAGGTAGGTATTGATGTGACAGCCGATTATTTTGTTGATCTGCGTGTTGGGCTTAATCTTTTGTATTCGCGGAATGAGTAAGGTCAGGGTTATCATCAACTTGGAATCGGAGTCGTTAAGCTGATACTCCAGTTCTCTTTCCGTGTAAAGGGGATTATTCTGAACTGCAACTGCCCCGATCCGAAGGATGGCCAGATTCGAGATAATTACCTGCGGAATGTTAGGCAGACAGACCGCAATCTTGTCTTCCGCCTTAACGCCCATATCGATCAAGGCCCTGGCAAAGCAATTGACCAATTCGTTGAGTTCTCTGTAACTGATCTTCTTTCCCATGTAGTTTAAAGCGGTATGGTTGGGAAAGTCTTGCGCCGATCGCATCAGTGCCTGAGAAAGGGTGATCTTTTCATATTCCAGCGCCTTCTTTACTCCTGGTGCGTAAGACTTATGCCATAGCCTGTCTTCCATGGTGTGTCCTCCTTTCAAATTTAGTTGACTAGTTGATTCGGCCAAAAATCATTGTTGATAAAGTTAAAAGGATAATATCGAACTTAATCATTTAACTTGTTCAACTCAATCAACTTATTCAACCTAGTCAACTATACAAACCCGATAAACCCAATCAACTCAATATACTCAATAAACTAACGCACTGCAATCCCATCCAATCTTCCCATCAATTGCTCCGCTTCCGACAGGATATCTTCGATGACCTGCTGCACGGATTTGATCTCATCGATCAGACCGGCTATCTGGCCGCAGGCAATCGGCGCCCCATCCGGATCACCACTATCGTACGCGACCTGCCCTTTTCCCCCGGCCACGGTATTGATGATTTGATCAAAATCTGCTCCGTCGGCCTCAATCGCCAGGCATTCATCTGCCAGTTTGTTTTTAATGCAGCGTACCGGATTCATAATTGTTGTTAGAAGCAGGGCCGTATCTGCTTCTTTGGTTTCAAGGAGACGGTCTTTGATGTTTTGATGAATCTTAGATTCCTGGGTCATCATGAAAGCGGTTCCCATGAGAACCCCCTCGGCTCCCATCGCCAAAGCTCCCAGGAAACCCCTGCCATTGCAAATGCCTCCGCCGGCAATAACCGGGATGTCCAACGCAGCCACCGCCTTGGGGAGCAAAATAAACGAGGCCACGTTATCGTTGCCGATATGACCGCCGGATCCGAACCCGATCATTGTTACCGCATCGACCCCCAACCGTTGTGCGCTCAAGGCATGTTTTACCGATGTGAGTTTGTGAATCACCTTCACACCACCCTCCTTTAATCTGGGTATCAAGGGCTCCGGGCTTCGGCCGGCGGTTTCAACCACTTTAACCCCCTCTTCGACAACGACATCACAAAATTTTAAGGTTCTTTCCGGCAGACCGAATTCAGGAACCATGGATAGATTAATTCCAAACGGTTTGTCCGTTAGGTCGCGGGTCTTTTTTATTTCCTCACGCAGGTCTTCCGGCGTTTCAAGGCTTTCAGCAGTGATAAAACCGATACCTCCGGCGTTACCGACGGCGGCAACAATTTCCGCCCGGCTGATCCACTGCATGCCGCCGCAGATGATCGGGTGTTCGATACCCAGCATCGCGGTAATCTTGGTCTTAAACTTCTGTGTCATTTTCTATTTATCTCCTTTTTTTAATTAATAATTTTCAGCATCTCCCGGGCTTCGGTGGTCGTTGCGGGCTGCCTTCCGACCTCACGTGCGATATTGACCAGGGCTTCAATAAGCTGGCCGTTGGTGGTTGCGCGCTCACCAGTGGGTAGGTAAAAGGTATCTTCCAGACCGGTCCTGACATCGCCGCCGAGTTCGAGGCAGCGCCGATGAAGAGTCCAGATTTTTTCCCGACCCGGCCCGGTTGCGATGACCTGCCAGTGAGAATTAGCAGCTAATTCTTCCTTGAGAATCGGCAGCAGATCCGGATTGGCCGGCATCCCACTGTCAACCCCCATGACAAAGGAAACATGCGGTTCCCCTTCAAACATTGCATTGGCCTTGTACATACCGACGCTGCGCACAATTCCGGTGTCAAAGCATTCAAACTCCGGTATGATATTGTGGGCCATCATCACCTCCAGAAACTTATTTACTTTTTCCACCGGATTGTCAAATAGGGCCGGCGGCCAGGCCCAGTTGCCGTCCTTGCGAATTTTTAAATAGTTCAGCGAGCCGGCATTGCAGGCGGCCAGCTCCGGTTTAAAGGCTTCAAGGCACCCCACCGGTCCGGAGATATCATCGCCCAGAACGCCCGTGCTCATGCAAATAATTATTTCCGGTACCCGCTGTTTAATTGCGGCCAGAATGTTACCGACAGTTTTTATATCCCAGGTGGGAAAGGCCCCCATGCCTTCCCGTTGATCCCTGAAATGACAGTGCAATACGGAGGCCCCGGCGCCGTGGGCCTGTTCAGCAGCATCAGCCATTTCTTCCGGGGTTACCGGCACATTGAATTTGGCCGGATCAGTCAACAATCCGGTCAAGGCGCAGGTGACGACGACTTTATCAATTTTGTTCACCGTTTTTTCCTCCTCGATCTATTGGTGCCCAAGCTTGGTCTTCGGGTGCTTTTTATTTAATTCTACAGGTTTCAGGCCGATCAACATAAATGCTGACACCTCATATTGAAACTTCATCTTTATGTCGCGACATCAGAAGTGCGCCAATCGTCCTCGTCGTCGTCCTCGTCCGTTGGCCTCGATAAAATTCTGATTTCGAGAACGAGCACAAGGACGAGGACGAAAAGTATCAGATTAGATCGCCTGCATACGCCTTGAAACCTAAAGAGCCTTTATACCTTGCACACTCTCCCTTTGGTTATCTTCCCGTAAACTTCGGTTTCCGCTTTTCGATAAACGCCGTGATGCCCTCCCTGGCGTCTTCGGTGGCAGCAACCTCGGCTATTTTTCCCGAAAGAAAGTCAACCGCCTCTTCAAAAGGCATGTCGGCCAGGGCATAAAAGGCTTCCTTGCCGATTTTCATTCCGATGGGACTCATAGCTGCCAGAGTTTTTAAAATTTGGGTGACTTCTTCGTCCAGAGCTTCCGGTAAAACGACGCGGGTAATCAAACCCATATTCAGGGCCTGGTCGGCTGAGAGTCTTTCACCCAGCAGAATCATTTCCATGGCTTTTTTGCGTAGCACATTGCGGAAAATCAAAGCGCCGATCATCATGGGCCACAACCCCACGTTGACTTCCGGGGTTCCGAATTTGGCATCATTTTTAGCGACTACAATGTCAGAGGCCAGCATCAGTCCCATACCGCCGGCCATGCAGGCCCCGTTGACACGGGCAACCACCGGTTTGGGATAGCCGGACAGTCTGGTTAGAAGTTCGGCGTAGCTTTTAAATCCCTGTTGAATCCTGCCGTCCGCTGCCCCGCCAAGATCAGCGCCTGAACAAAAGGCTTTTTCCCCGGATCCGGTAATCAAAATAACCCTGATATTTTCATCCTTTTGAGCTTCATCCAGATAATTCAAAAAAAGTTCAATGGCCTCCAAACTAATCGCATTGCGCTGCGCTTCGCGATTGATGGTCAAGCGGGCAACATTGCTCTCAACACTGTAAAGCAGGTGGTCTTCGGACATGGGCGGGCGCTCCTTGGTTACCTGTTTGTATGGTAAAATGGTTTGTTAGAAAAAATCATCGTCATCTTCCTCCAGCACAAATCCATTTATAAATCCGGTATCAAAATCACCCTTGCGAAAGAAGGGATCATCCATAATTTGGAGATAAAGCGGTATGGTGGTCTTGATCGGGGCAATGACAAACTCTTTAAGTGCCCTTTTCATAATCGCAATCGCTCCTAAACGGTTGAGATCGAAAGCGACGAGTTTGGCGATGAGCGAATCATAATATATCGGCAGCTCATAGCCCTGGTACAGATGGGTGTCCAGGCGCACACCAAATCCGCCGGGAGGCAGGTAGGTTTCGATTACTCCCGGGGAGGGCAAAAAATTACGGTCCGGATCTTCGGCGTTAATACGGCATTCAATGGCCCAACCGCGTTTTGGTAAATCGTTGAATGAATATTCAAGCTTGCCACCGGACGAAAGGCGTATTTGTTCTTTGACCAGATCGATACCGGTGGTTAATTCGGTTACCGGGTGTTCCACCTGAATGCGGGCATTAATTTCCATGAAATAAAAATTGTCATCCGAATCCAACAGAAATTCTACCGTACCGGCATTGAAATACTTTACCGCCCTGGCCGCCTGTATGGCGCCTTCTCCCATGGCTTTTCTCAGGTCAGCGGTAAGTATGGGAGAAGGGGACTCCTCGATGAGTTTCTGGTACCGTCTCTGTATGGTGCACTCCCTTTCCCCCAGATGGGAAATATTGCCGAAGCCATCTGCAAGAACCTGGAATTCAATGTGCCGGGGCTTGAGGATATATTTTTCAATGTACAGCTCATCATTGCCAAAAGATGCGCCGGCTTCAGCTTTGGCTATCAAGAAATCCTCACGCAGTGTTTCCTCGTTTTGGCAAATGCGGATTCCGCGACCGCCACCACCACCGGAAGCCTTAACCATTGCCGGGTAGCCGATTTTTTCACAAACCGTAAGGGCTTCCTCAAGAGTGCCGACAGATCCCGGGCTGCTGGGAATTACCGGTACACCGGCTTCTTCCATTAGTTTTTTTGCCGTGATTTTATCGCCCGCCAGCTTGAGGTTCTCTGGTTTTGGCCCGATAAATATGATGCCGTTTTCTTCGCAGGCTTTTGCAAAGTCTTCCTTTTCAGCCAGATAGCCGTAACCGGGATGGATGGCATCGGCACCGCATGATTTAGCAGCTGCTATAATGCTGTCGATATTCAGGTAGCTTTTGGCGCTCATAGCAGGGCCGATACAGATTTTTTCATCGGCCGGTTTAAGATGCAATGATTTCTCATC
>Ga0316198_10001986_pt1 | contig 12272 bp, 9 predicted proteins | sample OudBieAanoxic_MG_FD_204935 | JGI IMG/M metagenome (GOLD analysis project Ga0316198, IMG submission 204935) | Coastal sediment microbial communities from Oude Bieten Haven, Netherlands - site A anoxic | ecosystem: Environmental > Aquatic > Marine > Coastal > Sediment | place: Netherlands... | reverse complement strand
ACTCTTTGATATGAGGCCATTTGCGATAGAAGACCGACTTAAGCTGAGAAATCCGATTTATTTTGAAACAGCGGCTTATGGCCATATGGGGAAAGAGCCCAAAATGGTGTCTAAAGTATTTGAATCTCCATATAATGGTAGGGTTGAAAAAGAGGTAGAGTTATTCACCTGGGAGAAATTGGATATGATAGATATGGTGAAATTGGCGTTCAATTTGTAATTTTTTGTACAAATAATAGGAATATGAGTTTTTCCATACCTATATTTGCTTTTACTAAGTTCAATCACTTGTTGAAAAGTTATCAAGAAAGGTGGAGGGAATAGACCCTTTGAAGCCTTAGCAACCCTTCGTGTCCAATGCGAAGAAGGTGCTAAATTCTATCACATGAAAATTGTGACAGATAACATAAAAGAATTACCTGAGGTAATTTGTCTTTCTTAATAACATTTTAATATTTCCCAACTGCTCAGTGTAGCAATTAGGTTTGGATTGTACTGAATTTTATATTTAATGACGATATAAAGATCGTTATGAAAACAATTATTATTAAGAACCGGTATTCACAGCGAATACACAGAAACAAACATCATGAGTGAACACAAATTTTCTACCAATGCATTGCACGCAGGACATGACACAACTATAAATGGGGGTACGCGGGCAGTCCCTATCTATCAAAGTACAGCCTATGTTTTTAATGATTCTGAGCACGCAGCTAATTTATTTTCTTTAGCGGAGTTTGGTAATATATATACCAGGATAAACAATCCTACCAATGATATTTTGGAACAACGGCTTGCTGCACTGGAAGGTGGTATTGCTTCAGTTGTAACTTCTTCGGGAACAGGAGCTATTAATACGGCCCTTTTAGTTCTCTTGAAATCAGGAGATCATATTGTGGCTTCCAATAGCCTATATGGGGGGACTTATAATTTGTTGAGTGTTACCCTGCCCCGTTTTGGGATTACCACAACATTTGTTGACCCTTCAGATACGTCAAATTTCGGGAAGGCTGTAAAGGAGAATACACGCGCAATTTTTGTAGAGTCACTGGGAAATCCAAAGTTGGATGTTCTTGATTTAAAAGCTATATCAGCAGAAGCAAAGGCTGCCAAAATTCCTTTCATTGTTGATAATACAGTGGCAACACCAGCCTTGTTAAATCCGATTGAGCATGGAGCCAATATTGTAATTCATTCTCTTACTAAATATATTAATGGCAATGGTACAGCACTTGGTGGTGCAGTAATAGATGCCGGAACCTTTGATTGGGCAAACGGAAAATTTCCTGAATTTACAGAACCTTCGGCAGGATATCACGGTTTAGTATATCATGATGCATTGGGGCCGGCTGCATTTATTGCTAAGGTTAGAATCGAAGGTTTAAGGGATCATGGTGCTTGTCTGAGTCCATTTAATGCCTTTCAAATAATCCAAGGTCTGGAAACTCTTGAAATACGCATGAAAAAGCATAGTGATAGTGCGCTTGAATTGGCTGAATGGCTCGAAGGCCGGGATGAAGTTACCTGGGTCAATTATCCCGGCCTAAAAAGCAGTAAGTATTTCGCCGAGGCAGAAGCATATTTGCCAAAAGGACAAAGTGGTTTAATAACATTTGGTGTTAAAGGGGGATATGATTCCGCAAGGAAAATAGCTGACGGAACCCAAATCTTTTCCTTGTTGGCCAATATAGGCGATACTAAATCATTGATAATTCATCCGGCAAGTACAACGCATCAACAATTAGATGATGCAGCACAAGAATCAACAGGGGTCACTAAGGATTTAATACGTTTATCCGTTGGATTGGAAAATCTGGATGATCTAAAAGCCGATCTGAAACAGGCTTTTGCAACAATTGATAAATCTGTTCTGGCATAATTATCAAAACAATACTGATATAGGCTGAGTAGTGCGTTTCACTCATTGTAGAAACCGATCTGCTCGGCGTTAATTGACATTAATTGCATGAAAGACCTGAATATATCACTTCAAAAAATTGAAATTCCTAAGTATAAAACTTATGGTGGCGTTGTGCAAGATATTGAGTTATCCTATCAATTGTTTGGTAAAGACTTGCACACCGCACCTATTGTAGTAGTGAATCATGCCCTTACGGGAAATTCTAATGTTGCAGGGCAGGATGGTTGGTGGGCTTCATTGATTGGAGATGATAAATGTATTGACACAAAGAAATATACTGTCTTGGCCTTCAATATCCCCGGTAACGGATATGACGGATTTGTGGTTGACAATTATAAAGATTTTGTGGCTGGTGATATCGCCAGAATATTTCTTCAGGGATTGAAAGAGCTCAATATAGATCGTATTTATGCTCTTATTGGGGGTTCATTAGGAGGTGGAATTGCATGGGAAATGGCGGCGATAAATCCATTACTAACGGAACATTTGATTCCTGTGGCAGCTGACTGGAAATCAACAGATTGGCTTATTGCCAATTGTCAGATTCAGGAACAGTTTCTTGTAAATTCTAAGCAACCTGTGCACGATGCCAGGATGCATGCTATGCTGTGTTACAGAACTCCACAGTCTTTTAAAGCAAGGTTTCAAAGGAGCACTAATGAAGAACTGCAAGTTTTTAATGTGGAAAGCTGGCTAACACATCACGGAAAAAAGCTAAATGAAAGGTTTCAACTTTCGGCTTACAAATTAGCCAATCAATTATTAAAAACGATAGATATCACAAGGGAAGGTGAAGATGCATTTATCAATCTTCAAAACAGCAAAACCAATATACATATTATAGGGGTAGATTCTGATCTTTTTTTTACAGCAAATGAGAATAAAGATACTTTTAAACAGTTAGCTCAGGTAAAAAGCAATGTCACCTATGGTGAAATTCAATCCTTACATGGTCATGATGCATTTTTGATTGAATTTGAACAAATGCAGCAATTGCTCAAAGGAGTTTTTGATGCTAATGGAAAATCCGAGAGGATAAAAATTTTAAAATTTGGCGGCAAGTCACTTTCCAATGGAGAAGGCTTGGGAAGGGTACTGGATATTATAACCCGTAAAGTCCAAAATGGAGAAAACATTGCAGTGGTTTTATCGGCTCGCGAAAAAGCAACAGATCAATTAGAAGCTATATTAAATAAGGCTGCAAAGGGATTGGATTATCGCGAAGATTTTGAAAATTTTGAAAGATATCAGAAACATACTTTTAAAAATATAAACCTTTCAGAAGAATTCCTGGAATTGGTGAAATTATTTGAAGGAGTTGCTTTGCTAGGTGACTATAGTGCTAAAATTAAAGATCAGGTTCTGGCCTATGGAGAATTAATATCAGGTAAGTTGATCACAAAATTACTTATTGGAGAAGGAATTAATGCAAAATTACTCGATAGCCGCCGACTTATAAAAACAGATGATTCTTTCGGGAATGCCAAGTTACTGGAAGATGTATCCAGGGAAAATGTAATTCATGAATTTTCGAAATTAAAGCCAGATGAGGTTCCACTGATCACAGGTTTTATAGCTTCTACTCAGACAGATGAAACAACAACACTAGGACGTAATGGCAGTAATTATAGCGCTTCTTTAATTGCTAACTTTTTGGATGCGGAAGAATTGCAAAATTTTACTCACGTAGATGGTATTTTCACAGCGAACCCGGAATTTGTTTCTGAAGCACAGAGAATTGAGCAATTGTCATATGGGGAGGCGAACGAACTTGCTAATTTTGGAGCAACCATTTTACACGCAAAAACCATTATTCCCCTAATCGAAAAGAATATCCCATTGAGGATACTCAATACATTTAATAATGATAATGAAGGTACCCTTATCAGTGCCAAATCTAGCAAAGAAGGAATAAAATCATTGTCTGCTATTGAAAATGAAGCTTTAATTAATCTCGAGGGGAGAGGCTTGTTAGGGAAGGTAGGAATTGATGCACGTATTTTCAGGACCCTTAGCCAAAATAATATAAGTGTAAGTATCATCTCCCAGGGCTCTTCTGAGAGAGGAATTGGATTAGTGGTTAGCTCGGAGAAAGCGCATTTGGCGAAAAGGGCCTTGGAAATGGAGTTTGAAAGCGATTTTCAATCGCGTGATATTAATACAATAACTATTGTAAGCGAAGTTTCAGTCATCTCTATAGTGGGTCAGGACCTTAGCACTTTTCACAAGCCATATAATGCTCTGATCAAGAATCAAATAGTTCCTTTATTGTTTAATAATACAATTTCAGGAAAGAATGTAAGCCTGGTGGTTAAGAAATCGGATCTTCACAAAGCGCTAAACGTAATGCATGGCCAAATTTTTGGAATTAGCAAAAAAGTGAATCTGGCTATTTTTGGACATGGAAATGTTGGTGGCACTTTGGTAGATCAGATTTTAGCTTCGAGGAAGGGAATTGAGGAGAGAAAGGGCATCAACCTAAATATTTTTGCCCTGGCTAATTCAAAAAACTTACTCTTAAATAAAGAAGGTATTTCTAAAAAATGGGTGGAGGAAATTAATGAGAAGGGGATTCCCTATACCCTGGATCATATTTTTGATTATGCCAAAATACATCATCTTGAAAATTTAATTGCCATAGATAATACTGCAAGCCAGGATTTTGTGGCCAATTATTTTGATTTTATTGAAAATGGATTTGATCTGGTATCCTCAAATAAAATAGCTAATACCCTGGGATTTGATTACTACAGATTGATAAGGGATGAGTTGGCAAAAAAACAGAAACAATACCTTTATGAAACGAATGTAGGTGCAGGATTACCTCTAATAGATACAATAAAGCTTTTACATTTATCGGGTGAAAATATTACACGAATTAAAGGTGTTTTTTCAGGGTCTTTAAGTTATATTTTTAATACATTTTCCGAAGAGGACATTTCCTTTTCCACGATTTTAAAAACAGCCATTTCAAATGGATTTACAGAGCCCGATCCAAGAGAGGATTTATCCGGTAACGATGTGGGTAGAAAGTTGTTGATATTGGCACGTGAATTGGAACTCGAAAATGAATTTGATGATATTTCAATTCAAAATCTTATACCACTATCTCTCCGTAAGGGAAATGTGCAGGAATTCTTGAATGGATTTGAAGTCCTGGATGATTTTTTTAGTAAAATAAAGGACAGTCAGGAGCCGAATCATGTACTCCGCTATGTTGGGGATTTATTTGGTGATTTACAGAAAGAAAAAGGAAATCTGGAAGTAAAACTGATATCAGTCCCAAGGAATAGCGCCTTAGGGCAGGTTAAAGGTTCTGACTCCATTATTGAAATTTATACCGAGTCATATGGCGAACATCCATTGGTGATTCAGGGTGCAGGAGCAGGTGCTGCCGTAACCGCTCGAGGGGTTTTTGGAGATGTTTTACGTATTGCGGAAAAAATATGATTGTTTTTTAAATAAGCCTGCTAATAGAAAAAGATGAAAAATAAGAAATTTGAAACTGAGGCGATACGTACACAAATAGAACGTTCACAGTTTTTGGAACATTCAAGCCCGATGTACCTTACATCCAGTTTTATTTTTGAGGACAGTGAAGATATGAGGGCTTCCTTTGCTGAAGAAAAAGAGCGAAATATTTATTCTAGATATTCCAATCCTAATTCAACAGAGTTTATAGAAAAAGTATGTAAAATGGAAGGAGCAGAGGATGGATTTGCTTTCTCCTCGGGGATGTCGGCTGTTTTTTCAACCTTTGCCGCTTTGTTAAATAGCGGCGATCATATTATTTCCGCACGAAGTATTTTTGGTTCAACCCATAGCCTTTTCACTCAGGTTTTTCCAAAATGGAATATTAGCCACAGCTATTTTAAAATTGGGGAATTAGAAAAATTAGAAAAACTACTTACACCAAAAACCAAAATACTCTTTGCGGAATCCCCAACAAATCCAGGTGTTGATATTCTGGACCTTGAAGCACTTGGCAGGTTTTCAAAAAAGCACAATCTTATAATGATTGTCGATAATTGCTTTGCTTCACCTTATTTGCAACAGCCCATAGAATTTGGAGCCGATCTTGTAATTCATTCCGGCACAAAACTGATGGATGGACAGGGTAGGGTATTGGCGGGTATTACCGTTGGTAAAAGGGCTTTAATAGATCAAATTTATCGGTATTCAAGAATAACTGGCCCTGCATTATCTCCATTTAATGCATGGGTGCTATCCAAAAGTCTTGAAACTTTGGCAGTTAGAGTAGATAGGCATTGTGCAAATGCATTAAAAGTAGCCGAATTTTTAGAAGCTGATGGTAGCGTCAATTGGGTTAAATATCCGTTTTTAAAATCTCACCCTCAATTTAAACTTGCCCAAAAACAGATGAAGGCAGGCGGATGCGTGGTCGCATTCGAGTTAAAGGGCGGACTTGATGCAGGGAAGAAATTTTTTGATTCTATTGGATTATTGTCTTTATCAGCCAATTTGGGAGATACTCGAAGTATAGTTACGCATCCAGCATCTACTACGCACAGCAAGTTGTCTGCGGAAGAGAGATTGGAATGTGGTATAACTGATGGCATGGTTCGAGTCTCTGTTGGTCTGGAGCACACAGATGATATTATAAGTGATATAAAACAAGCATTGGACAAGATATGAGATATAGGAATATTCCTATTTTAACTATCTTCGCATAATGCTTTCTAAAAAGACAAAATACGGATTAAAGGCCCTCACTTATTTGGCCTCACAAAGTAAAAGAGAGCCAGTTCAGATTTCCGAAATTGCAAAGCATGAGAATATTTCTCAAAAGTTTTTAGAAAGTATTTTACTCACTTTGCGTAATTCAGGATTTTTAGGATCAAAAAAAGGAAAAGGTGGGGGTTATTATTTGCTAAAGGACCCCAGCGAAATACCAATGACAACCGTAATTCGGGTGTTGGAAGGGCCAATTGCCATGGTCCCTTGTGTAAGCCTGAACTTTTATGAAAAGTGCGACGACTGCCCGGATGAAAATAAATGTGCTGTCCACAAATTAATGCTTCAGGTACGAGACAGCGTTCTGGAAGTCTATAGAAATAATACGCTCGCTGATCTTATATCGGATTAAAAAATTTTCAAAATCTTCAGTATAGCAATGAATCATTCGCAATAATCACGTTATTTTTTAATTAATCTACTAAAACTATAGGTTTAAAGTAATATTTGAAAATAATTAACGTCTTACTTTAAAATATTATTCTATTTTTGATTACTCTATTAAATCGATAGGATAAAAATAACAATAATGATTGCAGACCAATTTGTAATTAATAAGGAACCAGCCAACAGCAATTATAATAAAGATAACGCTTCGGAGCAACCAAAACGAAGTATTGCGAAGTCTATTAGCTGGCGGGCTATCGGAACTTTAGATACCATAATAATATCATGGATTATTACAGGTACACTTTCGCTGGCATTTTCCATTGGATTAGTAGAATTGGTCACAAAGATGGTCTTGTATTTTTCACATGAAAGAATGTGGAACACCATTAAATGGGGAAGGTAATTTTAATTTTAAAAAACTAGGATATGAGTTTGTCTACGCAGGATATTGAACATTTGAATAATCATTTTAGAGGAATACCTCCCGAAGAAATAATTTCATGGGCAGTTCTTTATGGTTCTAAATCTGTCGTTACCACTAATTTCAGACCATATGAAGTAGCCATATTAAATGCGGTTACTGAGGTTAAATCGGATATTCCTGTAATCTGGTGTGATACCGGATATAATACGCCCAACACCTACAAGCATGCGGAAGAATTAATCTCTGGTTTGAATTTAAATATTAAATTGTTTGTCCCCAGACAGACAACGGCACATAGAGATGCGGTAATGGGAATTCCTGATATTGATGACCCCAGGCATAAAGAATTTACAGAGCAGGTAAAACTAGAACCTTTCCGGCGGGCAATGGCTGAGCACAAACCGGACGTGTGGTTTACAAACCTTAGAAAAGGCCAGACTGCATTAAGAGACTCATTAAACATTTTAAGTCTGGGTGAGGGAGGAGTCCTAAAGGTAAGCCCGTTTTACCATTGGAATGATACACGCCTGGATGCTTATTTAAATGAACGAGGCCTGCCTAACGAACACAACTATTTTGACCCGACCAAGGTTTTAGAAAACAGGGAGTGCGGTATACACACCTAAGACGCAAAAAAACTTACCACCGGTCTGCAGATTAATCGAAACATGTGAATAACGGTCATTTATTTTAATATAACCTATTAAATATATAGGAATAATAGGAATAAATATTATGCAAAGTTTTAGAACCGAAATAGAAAATCCCATTGTAGAGAAGGATATCATTGAGCTTGAGAAAAAAATCAGAGAGTTCAAAGGAGGTTCTGCTGATGAGGAAAAATTCAGAAGTCTGCGGCTGGCCCGGGGGGTATACGGACAAAGACAACCCGGAGTTCAGATGATACGTATTAAATTACCTTATGGTAAAGTAAGTTCAAGGCAATTACGCGGAATTTCGGATGTTGCAGACGAGTATTCTACAGGAAGGTTGCACATTACAACCCGGCAGGACATTCAGATTCACTACGTAGACTTGGAGCGCACCCCTGAACTTTGGGCACAACTGGAGAAGGATTCAGTAACACTTAGAGAAGCATGTGGGAATACCGTTAGGAATGTCACGGCAAGTGAAACTGCAGGAATAGACAGGGATGAACCGTTTGATGTTTCACCACATGCTCAGGCTATTTTCGAATATTTTTTAAGAAATCCGATAGGTCAGGAAATGGGCCGTAAGTTTAAGGTTTCCTTTTCTTCCAATGATACAGATACTGGACTTTCTTATATGCACGACCTTGGATTTATTGCAAAAATGCGGGATGGTGTTGAAGGTTTTAAGGTAATGTTGGGTGGGGGGCTGGGTTCGCAACCTCGTCATGCAGATGAGCTATATACCTTTCTTCCTGCCAATGAAATAATACCTATGATGGAAACTGTAGTTCGAGTTTTTGACAGGTATGGTGAAAGAAAGAGCAGGGCTAAAGCAAGATTAAAATTTCTTTTAAAAGATTTGGGCCTTGAAGCCTTTAAAGAATTATTAATTGCAGAAAAGAAGGCGGTCCCATTTAAAAAGTATCCAATTAACAGTAGTGCTTATCTTAAGGTGGTTGTTACAAATAAGCAGGCTCCGAAAGTAATTATAGAGGATATTAAATCTTTTGAACAATGGAAAACAACCAATCTGGTTTTACAAAAACAATCTGGATTTGTGGCTGTTGGGATAAAGGTAATGTTAGGAGATTTTGATACAGAAAAAGCCAGATTGCTGGCCGATTTGATTGAAAAGTATGCGGCAGGTGAAATTCGCTTAACATTAAGACAGAATATATTAATTCCCTATGTAAAGGAATCCCTGATTCCATTTTTCTATACCGAGCTTAAGAAAATGGGATTAGCAGATGCCGGCTATAATAAGGCAATAGATATTACTGCTTGTCCGGGTACAGATACCTGCAACCTTGGAATTGCAAGCAGTACGGGAATTGCTGCGGAATTAGAGCGTGTTATCAGGGAAGAATACCCGCAATATGTAAATAATGCAGATGTGGTCATAAAAATTAGTGGCTGTATGAATGCTTGTGGTCAACATACCATGGCTAATATAGGCTTTCAGGGAATGTCTGTACGAACTAAGGAAAAGTTGGTGGCACCGGCTTTGCAGGTGTTACTCGGAGGCGGGAATATAGGAGACGGCCATGGTTTATTTGCAGATAAGGTTATTAAGATTCCAAGTAAACGGGGCCCTCAAGCACTTAGGCAAATACTCAATGATTTTGAGACCAATGGTAAGGGAGCGTCTTATGAATCTTATTATGCGCAAAAAGGGGAGTATTATTTTTATGAGCTCCTCAAGCCACTTGCTGATATAGAAAATTTATCTCATGAGGATTATTTGGATTGGGGGAGCAATAAACGGTATCAAAAAGCAATAGGAATAGGGGAGTGTGCAGGAGTGGTTATAGATTTGATCGCCACATTGTTGTTTGAAAGTGATGAAAAAATTAAAAATGCTAAGGAAGCTATGGAAGATGAAAAGTGGGCCGCCAGTATTTATTATTCATATTCCTCATTGGTGAATACGGCAAAAGCACTATTAACCGCAGAAAAAACTAAAACAAATACCCATTCAAGTATAATAGAGGACTTCAACACTTATTTTATTCAAAATGGGAAAATAGAGCTGAATTCCACATTTGGTGATTTGGTGCTGCAATTAAATAAAAATGAACCTTCAAAGGGTTTTGCTAAAAGGTATTTGGCTGATGCTGAGATTTTTTTGAAAAAGGTAGAATCTTACAGAGAACTTGAACTAATAAATGCATAAAAGAGCAAAATTAACGGTTGTAGGTGCTGGTCCCGGTGATTTGGAGCTCATCACCTTAAAGGCAATTAATGCATTGCAGGAGGCTGATGTGGTTCTTTATGATGCTCTTGTGGATAAAGCCCTATTAGAATATGCCTCTAAAGCAGAGCATATTTTTGTAGGCAAGAGAAAAGGTTGCTATGCCTTTCAGCAAGATCAGATAAATAAATTAATAGTGCAAAGAGCACAAAGCCGGGGACATGTTGTGCGATTAAAAGGTGGTGATCCTTTTGTTTTTGGCCGGGGCGCAGAGGAAATGACTTATGCAGCTAAGTATGGTCTGGAAGTGGCAATGGTCCCTGGAATATCCTCGTGCATTGCTGTTCCCGCATCTCAAAATATTCCGGTTACGAAACGAGGTTCTGCAGAGAGTTTCTGGGTGATAACAGGCACTACCAAAGAACATAAACTCTCAGGAGATATTCACCTCGCTGCTAAATCGAATGCAACAGTGGTTATATTAATGGGTATGTCAAAACTTTCGGCTATAGTAGAATTATTTATCAAAGAAAACAAATCAGACATTCCTGTAGCAATTATTCAGAATGGAACAAAAGAAGATGAACAAGTTGGTATTGGAACAATTGAAACTATAGAAAGTATAGCCCGAGAACAAAAATTAACCAACCCGTCAATCATAATCATAGGCGAAGTGGTAAGGCATCGAAACCAAATAATTCAGATAAGTCACCAATATGAATTTCAAAATGCAGAATAATGGAAAGGAATAATTTATACCCTATTTTTCTTAAAACGCAAACTCTCCATATTTTGATTGTGGGCGGGGGTAATGTGGCGGAAGAAAAATTATCCTTTTTAACTAAGTCCAGTCCGGATGCGAAGATCACCATGGTATCGCCTATGTTTCGGGAAGACACTTTGAAATTAGCCATGAATTATGATGTGGAACTTATAAGATCCGCTTACAATACAGAATTTCTGAATGGGAAACATTTGGTTATTGCTACGACAGACAAACCTGATATAAACATTCAGGTTTATACTGACTGCAGAAGTATAGATAAACTTGTAAATGTTGCTGATAACCCTCCTTTCTGTGATTTTTATATGGGCGGTATTGTAACCAAGGGTAATGTTAAGATTGCCATATCTACTAATGGAAAATCTCCCACAACAGCAAAGAGGTTGAGGCAATTTTTTGAAGAGGTTATACCTGAAGATATTAGCCGTATGGTTCAGAATCTAAATACATATCGAAAAACAATTAAAAGAAATTTTGAACATAAGGTAGATAAAATGAATGAAGTAACAGAAACCCTGATTTCAAATATTGAAGAATAATTCTGTTTCTACTTAATTTGCAGACTATCTTTAAAAAGGTTTCACTTAAAAAGTCGGATGACAGTAAATAAAACAAAAAAGTACATTTTCCTTGTTTTTAAATGACACGTGGCGTTTCTTTGTGCCAGTTCATTACAAAATTGACATTGTTATCAAGAAAGGTGGAGGGACGAGACCCGTTGAAGCCTTAGCAACCCTTTAACTATAAAGAAGGTGCTACATTCTACCTCTATGCTGCCTTGTTATGGCAACTAAGGCTAGATAACACAAAGAAAAGGCTATATGTCTTTACCTATTTTTCTTGATAATATTTATAGAATAGTCCGACAATCGCATTTAATAAACAGATGTGTCATTACACCTTTTCTAAAGGTTAGAGTTAGTTGGGGCAAACATGAAAATTGAAGCGATATAAATCCTAAAAAAAGGAAACATATGAAGAAGATACAGGATATACTAAAGCAGCGGATAATGATACTGGATGGCGCAATGGGCACTATGCTTCAGCGGTATAAATTTACGGAGGAAGACTTTAGGGGAAACCGTTTTAAAGACTGGCCCCATCCACTACAAGGTAATAACGACCTATTGACCCTAACCCAGCCAGAAGCC
>Ga0316198_10001985_pt1 | contig 12279 bp, 10 predicted proteins | sample OudBieAanoxic_MG_FD_204935 | JGI IMG/M metagenome (GOLD analysis project Ga0316198, IMG submission 204935) | Coastal sediment microbial communities from Oude Bieten Haven, Netherlands - site A anoxic | ecosystem: Environmental > Aquatic > Marine > Coastal > Sediment | place: Netherlands... | reverse complement strand
GCGCGACCGAGGGCGATGTGCGCCGTGCCCACGATCTTCTCGTCGAAGAAGAGGTCGCCGGTCCAGCTCTCGATGTGCCGGTTGATGCCGATGCCGAACTCGCCCACGCGCCCGGCGCCGTCGTCGCTGCCGACGATGGTCTCGACGAAGCCGGTGGCTGGGCCTGCGTCGACCGACACAACCCGGCCCTCGCGGAAGTCGAGCCGCAGGCGCTCGATGCGCTGGCCCCCGAAGACGATAGGGTCGGTGAAGGTGATGTGGCCCTCGACCGAGGTCTCGACCGGCGCCGTGGCGATCTCGCCGTCGGGCAGGTTCATGCGGCCGTCGAACAGCTTCCACGTCCGGCCCTCGGTCGAGAAGCGCAGATCGGTCTGCTCCCCGGTGATGCGTACCTCGCCGGCGCCGTCCAGCGCCGCCGGCAGCGCCTCCCACCCGGACCAGCCGTCGTCATCGACGCTGCCGCGCAGGAACTCGGCCATGAGCGTCTCGGCCGGCCGGCCCAGGTACTCGGCGTATGCCGGCGTCGGCACGCGCACGATGCACCAGCGGGTCTCGGCCCAGCGTGCCGCGGAGACGTCCCCATGGGCCGATCGCAGCAGAGCTGCCCGGCGCCCGACATCCGCCCCACCCGCGCCCCCGGCCGGTGGCACCAGGGCCCGCAGCGCCACGTGCACGTCGGCCCAGGACATCGCGTACAGCTCGACCGCGAGCCGCTGGCGCGCCTGATCGTCGGTGCCGTACCGCCGGATGGCCTCGTCGACGTCCTCGGTGTGCAGGAGCGCGTGGTGGTTGGCCCCCCGTCGGATGGCACCCTCCGCCAGCGCTCGCGCCAGCGGATAGACGTCCGGCGAGGTCAACGTGACCAGGAGGTTCTCGCCGGGGCGCACAGCCAGCGAGAAGTCGAGGATGCGGTCCGCCAGCCGCGCTGTGGCCGGGTTCGCGCCGCCGTGGGCTTGCGGCGTGTGGTCAGGCTTCATCGGCTACCTCGTGCATGAGCGCCCTGGTGGCCTGGTACAGGCGACGCTGGCGGGACGCCTGGCGCTGGTAGAGCCCGGCCTGCGCTCGGTCGGGCTCGACGGTCTCGGTCACCTGCGGCCAGGACGAGACCTCGGCACGGTCGAGGGCGCCGACGCCGATGGCGGCCAGCATGGCGTCACCGTAGGCCGCACCCGTCTGGGCCACGACCTCCTGCGGCCGGCCGATGCAGGCGCTGACGGCCTGGAGCCAGGTCTCGTTGCGGACCCCGCCACCGATGGCCCGGATGTTCTCCATGGGCACGCCCATCTCGAGCATCGTCTCGGTGTTCAGGCGGATACCCTGAGCGATGCCCTCGAGCGCGGCCCGGGCGACATCCGAGCGCGTGTGTTGCAGGGTCAGGCCGAATATCACGCCGCGCGCATCGGGATCGTGGATGGGCGTGCGCTCACCGCTGAGATAGGGCAGGAACTCGAGACCGTTGGCACCCGGCGGCGCCGCCGCCGCCCAGGCCGCGAACTCCTCGTAGCGACCGGCGATGCGAGCGCTGTCGTGCTCGTCGCCGAGCAGCCCGATGAGCCAGCGGGTGAGCGTGCCGGCGGTGGAGGTTCCACCGGCCACGATGCTCAGGCCCTCGAAGACGTACGGTGCCGCCCACATCCGCGCGTCGACGATGGGCTCGCCCACGACCGCGATCATGAAGATGCTGGAGCCGTACATGATCATCAGCTGGCCGGGTGCGAGGACGCCTGCGCTGACGGCTTCGGCAGGGGCGTCGGCGGTACCGGCGATGACCGGCGTGCCGGGGGCCAGCCCGGTGGCCCGTGCTGCCTCCGCGGTGACGCGGCCGACCACCTCGGTGGGCCAGGCCAGCCGTGGCAGGCGTTCGGGCTCCACCGTTCCCGCGATCCACTCCTCGACCCAGTCGTTCGAGCGGATGTCGTAGAAGGGGCCCCAGTAGGCCGCCGTGGTGCGGTCCATGATGCGCTCGCCGGTGAGCCGGGCCACGAGGAAGGACTGGCAGGTGTGGAAGGTGGCGGCCGCCGCGAAGGTCTCCGGCCGTTCGTCTCGGAGCCAGGCCACCTTCGGCCCGGCCGACTGCGAGGTCAGGGCGTTGCCGGTGCGCTCGAGGACGGCGGCTGCGCCGAGCTCCTCGGTGAGCTGCTCGATCTGGGCGCTGGCGCGCGTGTCGATGCCGTAGAGGATGCCTGGCCCCAGGGGTGCCAGGCGCTCGTCGACAGGCAGGACGCAGGGTCCGATGCCGCTGCAGCCGACGGCCTCGACCGCGGCGGGATCGATGCCGCCGTCGGTCAGGACCCGGCCGACGACCGTGCACAGATTGCCCCACCAGTCGCGCTCGGCGTCGTGCTCGGCCCAGCCCGGCTGCGGGACGCGCAGCTCGTTGGGCGCCGCCGCCCGCCCGCGTACCTGGCCGTGGCGGTCGACGAGGACCGCCTTGGTCTCCGAGGTGCCGACGTCGACGCCGACGAACATGGCCCGCTCCGTCCCGCTGTGCTCGCGTGCCCGGTCTGCTCGCGGGCGCGCCTAGCGCGTGCCTCGGAGCTCGGTAACGGCCTGCATGAGCGCAGCCGTCCGCTCCCGGTCGGTGGGGTTCTCGAAGACCCCGTCGACCTTGAAGAACGTGCCCACGACGGCCCCGTCAGCGATGGCCAGCTGGTCCTTGACGTTGGCGGCGTTGACCCCCGTGTTGACGAAGACGGGCGTATCGCCGACAGCCTGCTTCACGACCTGTAGGACCTCGGTGTCGGTCTCGGCACCTGCGGTGAGCCCGGAGACACAGAGGCCGTCCGGCTTGGCGTTGAAGACCGTCGAGCGCGCGATGTCGGCGACATCGCGCTGGCCCAGGTATCGCGCGGCCTCGGGCACGATGTTGAAGAGCAGGCGCACGTCCTGCGCGCCGAGCGAGCGGCGGTGCCGGGCGGCGGCGCCCACATCGGTATCCCACAGTCCGAAGTCGCTGGCGTAGACGCCGGTGTAGATCTCGCGTACGAAGCGGGCGTCGGTGGCCTTGGCCAGCTCGATCGAGGCCATTCCGTCCCACAGCACATTGACGCCGAAGGGCACGCTGATATCCGGGTACAGCTCCGCGATCACGCGCGCCATGGCGATGGAGGTGATGGGCTCGACCTTCGTGAGGTAGGGCAGGCTGAACTCGTTCGAGAACATGACCGCGTCGATACCGCCGTCCTGCAGCGCCCGCAGGTCGGTCCGCGCGCGCTCGACGACGGCCTGCAGCCCGGCGGCCTCGTCGTAGTCCGGGTCTCCCGGCAGCGCCGCGAAGTGGCACATGCCGATGATCGGCTTCTTGACCCCGAATGTCGCTTCGAGCCAGTCCAAGGCACTTCTCCTGCTGAACGTCTCGGCCTCTGTGCATGGTATCGGAGCCGGGTGCCAGAATATGCGCGTCCGAGCGTGGGTGCGACGTCGCAGAGGAGGACGGGGTGGAGACGATGGCGAGCGGTGCCGGTCCCTGGCTGACCGTGGTCGGAAGCACGATGATCGACCAGATCGCCTATGCCGCGCGCATGCCCGAGCGGGGAGAGACCGTGGTCGGGGACCGTTTCGCCCAGGGCTTCGGCGGCAAGGGCGCCAACCAGGCCGTCATGGCCCGCCTGGTCGGGGCCGAGGTGGCCATGGTCAACGCCGTCGGCGAGGACAGCTACGGCGCGGAAACGATCGCCAACTTCGAGCACTTCGGAATCGACACGACCTACGTCCGCCGCGTGCCCGGCTCCAGCGGTGTGGCACCCATCTGGGTCGAGCCTGACGGCGGCAACCGCATCATCGTGGTCCCCGGCGCCAACAACGGCCTGCACCCCGAAGACGGTGCCGAGGCGGTCGCGAGCCAGCAGCGCGTGGACGCGGTGATCGGGCAGTTCGAGATCGAGCAGGCGGTCACCACCGCGGCCTTCCGGGCGGGGCGCGAACGTGGTGCCATCACCATCCTCAACCCGGCACCTGGTGCGGCGGTCTCGCCCGACCTCGCGGCGGTGAGCGATTGGATCATCCCCAACGAGACGGAGTTCGCCATCATCGCGCGCGCCGCCGACCAGAGCCAGGATGCCGAGGACCCGAGCGCGCTGGCCGGGCTCGCGGCCGAGCTGGGCGTGCGCCTGCTGGTGACGCTCGGCGAGCGCGGCGCCGCACTCGTGACCGTGGACGGCGCGGTGCAGCACGTGCCCACGCCCAAGATCGAAGCGGTCGACACGACCGGTGCCGGCGATGCGTTCGTGGGCGCCTTCGCGTTCGGCCTGGCCTCCGGCTGGCCCGAGGCGGCGGCGGCACGACTCGGCTGCGCCATCGCGGCCGAATCGGTGCGGCGCCCAGGGACCCAGCGCTCGTTCCCGGACACGGCACGGTGCCGCGAGATCATCGCCAGCCTCGATAGCGCGGCCACCTGAGCGTGACCATGGACCAAGCGGCAGCCGAACTGACTAGGGTCGCCGAGCGCTTCGACGAAGCGGCCCTCGAGCCGGTGGTGGCGGCCATCGCCCGCGCCGACCGCGTGATGCTCTACGGCTGTGGCCGCGAGGGGCTGATGATGCGGGCCCTGGCCATGCGTCTCCACCACCTCGGCCTCGACGTGTGCATGCAGGGCGACATGAACGCCTTTCCCCTGGGGCCTGGCGACCTCTTCCTCTGCGCCGCCGGCCCGGGCGAGCTCGCGACGGCCTCGGCGCTGTGCGGGGTGGCCCGCGAGGCCGGTGCCGCGGTGCTGGTCGTGACCGCCGAGCCGGAGGGCGCTACCAGCGCTCTTGCGGATGAGTTGCTGGTCATCCCGGCACAGACGATGGCCCGCGACGTGGGCAGCGACGCCGTCCTGCCCATGGGCTCGCTCTTCGAAGGCGCCATGTTCCTCGTCTTCGAAGTGCTTGTCCTGCAGCTGCGCGAGCGGCTGGATGAGACGCCGGCGTCGATGCGCGCGCGTCACACCAACATGGAGTAGCACCCCGGGTCGGGTCGGTGGCCGTCCCTACTTGACGGCGCCCGCGGACATGCCGCGGACGATGAAGCGCTCGAGCAGGATGCCGACCACGATGAGCGGCAGGATGGCCGCGAACGAGATGGCGGCCATGGTCCACCAGCTGATGCCCTGGCTGCCCGTCTGACTGGCCACCATCACCGGCAGGGTGATGGTGTCGGTCGACGTCAGCAGCGCGGCGAAGAAGTACTCGTTCCAGGTCAGCACGAGGGCGATGACGAAGGCCGCGATCATGCCCGGCAGCGCGATGGGCATGATGATGCGCGCGAAGGCGCCCCACACGCCCTGCCCGTCGACGAGCGCCGCCTCCTCCAGCTCGGAGGGGATGGACATGAACTGATCGCGCATGATCCAGATGACGATGGGCATCACCGTCAGCGTGTACAGCAGGATCAACCCGATATGGGTGTCGAGGAGGGCCAGCTCCGAGTAGAAGACGAGGAACGGCAGGGCCAGGACCACCGGCGGCAGGATGAGCTGGCTGATGAAGAAGAAGCCGATGTCGGCGTTCCTCAGGGGGCCGAACTGGTAGCCGAAGCGCGACAGCCCGTAGCCGGTGAGCGAGCCCAGGAAGACCGCCAGGGCCGACGCCGAGACCGACACGATGGCCGAGTTCGTGAAGCGCGCCAGGAACTGGTCGCGCACCGTCGAGTCGGCCCCGATGGTCTCGGGCGAGAGGCCCAGTGAGCGCCAGCCCAGCCAGGCCGGCTCGAAGTCGAGGAAGGGGATGAGGTTGGACTGCATCACGTCGGGCGCCTGCTTGAAGCTCGTGGTGATGGTCCAGAAGATGGGGAAGATGCAGACAACGGCCCAGCCGATGAGCAGGCCGTAGATGACCACCCTGCTGGTGTACCACCTGGCCCTGTAGGTCAGGTCGTCATCGGAGCCGCGGAAGATGGCGCCCGGGTTGCGTTGGGGCATGCCTTGCGCGGTCATGTGTAGGGCCTCATCCAGCGGCCGAGACCGCGAATCAGCAGCGTCAGACCGATGATGATGATGACCAGGTAGAAGATGGCCAGGAGCGTGCCGTAGCCCACGTTCGATCTGTCTCGGTACTCACGGAAGATGAAGCTGGTGACCGTGTCGGTCGAGCCGCCGGGGCCACCGGCGGTGATGTTGATGACGATGTCGGCCAGCTTCAGCTTGAAGATGATGCGCACGATGATGGCGGTCAGCGAGACCGGGATCATCAGCGGAAAGATGACCTTGCGGAACGTCTGCCAGGCGGAAGCGCCGTCGACCCGCGCCGCCTCGATGACCTCGGTGGGCAGCGCCTGGAGGCCGGCCAGCAGCATGATCATCATGAAGGGGATGAAGATCCAGGCGTCGAGCACGCCCATCGTGATGCGCGCCAGCTCGGGCGTGGCGAAGAAGGCCGGATCCTCCCAGCCCAGGGCTCGCGCCAGCTGCGAGATGGGGCCGAAGCGGAACTCGAGCATGGACTTGCCGATCATCCACGACACCGCTACCGGCGAGAGCATCAGCGGCAGCAGGAAGGCCACGCGGAAGAAGCGGCGAGCCCGGATCTGCAGGCTGAGCAGCATGGCCAGCCCGAAAGCGATGGCGTACTCGACGATCACTGCCAGCGTGTACCAGACCATGTTGGTGAGCGCGTTCCAGTAGAACGCGTCGCTCAGCATGCGCTCGATGTTGCCCAGGCCGGCGAAGCTGGGCCCGCCGGGCGAGGACAGGTTCCAGTCGCTGAAGGCGATGGCCACGCCGAGCAGCAGAGGGATGATGGTCAGCGAGATGACGAACAGTGCTGACGGCAGCACGAACAGGATGCGTTTGCCCTGCTCGCCGCGGATGAGGACCTGGCCCACGCACAGCGAGACGCACCAGAAGATCCAGGTGAACATCGCTGGCTGCCAGTTCTCGAAGCCGAGGTCGATGTAGCCGAGCGCCTGCAGCAGCTGCAGCCCGACCACGACGACGAGCAAGGCGAACGAGCCGCGGATGAGCAGCCGTCCGATGCGCTTGCGCCGTTCGGTGATGTCGTCCGGCTGGACGATGTGGATCAGGTCCGCCTGGCTCACGTCCTCGTCCCGTTCGGGTCCCGGGCGAGCCTACCGCAGGCTCGCACATGAATCGAATGGGGTGCGCGGGTAGCCACGCACCCCAGGGGTGACCTGCAGAAGGGGGCGCAGGTCGGCCCGCGCCCCCTCAGACAGCGTTACAGGCCCAGTGAGGCCTTGTACAGCTCGATCTGGCTCTCACGCCCGATCTGGTCGGTGATCTCCTCCCAGCCGGCGTAGATGGCGTCCGCGATCTGCTGCGCGGAGGCGCCGCTGCCGAGGCCCTTCACCAGCTCGTCCTCGGCCCTCGAGTAGTACTGGAAGATGCCGGGGATGCGGGGCTCGTTGGCCGCATTGGGGTGGTTGTACGAATCAGCGTTCGAGGAGAGGTAGTCCTCGACGAAGGCACGGTCGTAACCCGCGGCCTCCCACTCATCGAAGATGAAGTGCGAGTTGCGGTACGGCTGGAAGCCGGACGGATAGGCCGAGGTCCACAGCGACAGGTCCTTGCCGCCGAGGTGGGCCGCAGCCGACCACGCGCACTTGCGCTTCAGTTCGTCGTCGGAGACACGGTTGGTGACGTAGACGCCCCAGCCGATGTAGGCGTTGTGCGGAGAGACGTTGGGGGTCTCCTCCCACTCGCCGCTGACGTAGTTGTAGACCTTGGCGGTGCCGGGGTTGATGTCGAAGCCGACCACGTCGCCCACGAGCGAGGTGTCGCTGGTGCGGGCGTTGGAGCCGACGTCGCCCCACCACATCACGTTGCCGCCCGTGCCGGCCAGGAACTGCTGGAAGGCGGTGGTGTTGGGGTCAGCGTTGATCTGGTCCGGCGGATAGGCGCCATCGGTGGCCATGAGGTCCATGACGTCCTGGATGGCCTGCACCCAGCCGGGGTTGTTGACCAGCGGCTCCATGGTCTCGGGGTCGAACAGCCAGGCAGGGTTGTCCGGATGCTTGACGTACGGTGCCGCCCGGTCAGCCAGGAAGTAGAAGCCGAAGCCGCCCCACAGGTAGTTGAGCGGATCGACCACGCCGTAGGCGTCGAGCCCCGTCAGCGGATCGGTCTTGCCGGCGAGGAACTTGGCCTGGGCGTTCATCTCTTCCCAGGTCGTGGCGGGTGCCCACTCGCTGCCGGCGGTGTTGAGCTCGGACTCGGCCCACTCGGCCGCCCACTCCGCCTGGTCGTAGTAATCGGTGCGATAGGCCAGGGTGTGCGTATCGCCGTCGATGGAGATGCGATACGTCTGATCGTCCCAGGTGCCGATCGGCGGCTTGAGATAGTCGACGTAGTCTTCCATCTCGATCTGGGTGGCGACCCACTCCGGCATGGGATCGAGCAGGCCGCGGCCGGCCGTGTCGCCCTCGAAGGGCGCGCCCATCTCCATGATGTCCCAGTCGACCGTGCTGGTCGCGATGGCCTGCTGCAGGCGGCCGTTGTAGTCGTCCTGCGCCAGGTCGATCCAGTCGATCGTGGCCCCGGTGTAGTCCTCCCATGGCTTGAGGAAGCCGCGGAAGAGGAAGTTGTGCAGGTTCTGGTTGTTGAGGCCCATGAAGGTGAGCTCGACACCAGAGCACTCGCCTTCAGCGATGTTCTCCCTGGTCGGGCCGAGCGTCAGCTCGCCGACCGCCTGCCAGTCGGCATCGCTGGGGCTGCCCATGCCGACGCCGGGGATCTGCAGGATCTGGGCGCGCACGTCGTCCTGCGCGGCAACGGGGAGCACCCCGACCGCAAGGGCTCCCATGACCCCGAGGGCGGTGGCCCTCGTAAGCACGCCTCGCTCCGTGAGCTTGACCTTCATGCTGTCCCTCCTCCTGGGAAGACACGTCGTCCGCTCCGGCGGAACCGCCGGTCCACAGACGGGTTGGTGCAGCTAGGGTAACGCTCCCCTTGGCGCCCATGTCAACGTTTTCGTCGCCCCTTCCAGGGTGCTACCGTGAGCAACGGCGGACGCGCGTTCCCGGCCGGCGCAAGACCGGTCCCACGTGCCGCCACCACAGGGAGGGATCGGATGCTCAAGGGGATCGACCATCGCCTCAACGCCGACGTGCTGGGCTGCCTGCGGGCCATGGGCCACGGCGACTACCTCATCGTCTCGGACACCAACTTCCCGGCCGACGCGATCGCCCGCGAGACCACCTTCGGCACGCTGCTGCGCATGGAGAACCTGACCGCGGCCGAGGCCATCAACGCCATCCTTTCGGTCATGCCGCTCGACACCTTCGTGGACGACTTCGCCGGTCGCATGCAGGTGGGCGATGACCCGGCCCACATCCCGCCGGTACAGGCGGAGGTGGCCGCCGAAGTGGCGGGCGTGGGCGAGACGCGCGAGCTCGAGTGCATCGAGCGATTCGCCTTCTACGACCTGGCCAAGGGCGCGTACGCCGTGATCCAGACCGGCGAGCGCCGCTTCTACGGCTGCTTCATGTTGCGCAAGGGCGTCATCCCGCCCGAGGAGTAGGGCTCGCCCGTCGTCCTCAGCCCGATCGCTGCGCCGCGACGATGTGGTCGGCGGTGATGACGTCCGCCTGGGCGTTGACGGCCTCGTTCAGCGCCATGTGCGCAAGCTGCACCACCCGACGCAGTGAAGCGCCGCCCGCGTACGCCTCGAACAGGCCCTCGACGGCGTCGGCGGTCATCACCTCCGCCAGCCCTGCGCCGGCCGCTCTCGTGCCCTGGACATTGAGCTGCACCCGGCGGGCAAGGATCGAGCCGAGGCCTTCGGGATGCCCGATGGACGGCACCTCGACCCTGGTATCGAGGAACTCGAGCCGGTCCTGCCCGGATCCGAGATAGCGCCGGTGCGCTGCTACCACCACCGATGTCGGCAGCTGCGACAGCCACTTCACCGTGTCGCGCATGAAGCCGGTGATCCTCGCGGCGTCGCGGTCGGCCAGCCAGCTGTCGGTGTCATCGAAGACCACGATCGGCTGCAGGCCCGTCGCCTGGATCTGCTCGAACGCCTGCGCCAGCACGGCCGTCTTCTCAGCGATCGAGACCGCATGCTCGGTCTCGATCTGTGTCGAGAGCTCACCAGCGAGGTCGCCACGCAGCCAGCCCAGCGCCAGGCCGACGCCGCTGCTGAAGCCATGCTTCCGGGTGACGCGACGGAAGGCACCTGAGGCAGCGACCGTGTCGCCGAGCGTCGCGACCTCGGAGGCGTAGAGCGGGATGGTCGAGAGGATCTCGTCGGCCACGACGAGCGGCCGGACAGCGCCGTCTTCCAGCGGTCGCACGGGCACGACGATGGGCGCCACGCCCCCGACGGCGGGTCCGAGGACGTGGGAGATGATGCTCGACTTGCCGGAGCCGCTTTCGGCCAGGATGACGAGTCGCTCGCCACGTCGGACGGCAGCCCCGATCGTACGTTCGACGCGGGCACCGGCGACGAGTCTGTCGAAGGGCACGTGATAGGCCCCGAGGTCGGCGAAGCTGGGGCTGCCGTCGAACGTATACCGGTCGGCAAGCCGGGTCAGTAGCTCACGCGTCATCGGGCGGTGGCGCCGCTGCGGTCGGCGACCGCGACGCCGGGCTCGCGCGCACCGTAAAGCTTCCGTCGGCCGTCCCGGGAGGTCATGACCAGGCCGTCCTGCTCCAGCGCTCGCAGTAGCTGCACGACGCGGCTCCGGCTCGTCCCCACCTCCCGCAACAGGCGCTCATCACTCGCGTGCGTGGGTCCGATGGCATCGAGTGTCTCCAGCACGCGAGTCTCGGGCTCGGAGAGGTGGGCCCGAGCACTCCGCTGCCGGCGCATCTCCGAGAGGGCCGAGGCCGGGTCCGGGCCGACCATCGCGGCGCGACTGGCCGCGAGCATCCTGCGGGGCGAGGTAGGGGCCAGCAGCGGCGGGAGCAAGACGGCGAGCTCCAGCAGGCGCTCGCGTTCGGGTCCATCACCTCGCTCGGCGCGACGCACGAGCAACTCGTGCAGGTCGTCCTGGTCCAGGGCTTCGAGCCGGAGCTGCGTCTCGAAGAACGCGTCGGCCGGTGGGATGAGCCGGTCCCGGCCGGTCACGATCCACCGGATCGGCAACTCCCACAGCTCGTCGCGCTGGCGACCGAACAGCTCGTGCCGGAGTCTCGGCTCCAGGTCATCGACGATGATCGTGGGCCCGGCGTCAGTCCTCGACCCGTCGACCGCGGAGCGCAGCGGGCCGAGTGGATGCCCGCCCTCCACGACGGCGGTGTCGGGGACGGGGGAGCCCACCGCCCCGGCGATCGCGGCAAGGAGCCGGTCGAAGCCGTCGATCGCGGCTGCGTTCACGAACGCAGACGGTCCCTCGGCGTGGGCCTGGACGCGTCGGAGGAGCGAGGTCTTGCCCATGCCCACGTCACCGAGGACGTAGACGTTGAAGCGCATCTGGCTCGCTCGTCCGATGGCCAGGAGCTCCTGCTCACGATCGACGAAGAGCTCGCCATCGAGCCGCGACGCTGTCAGAGGGCGCCCGCTCAGCTGCAACATGAACACATCTTACAGTTGCAACTGTTAGAACGCAATGGCGGACGCGGCGTAGGCCGGCCGGGCCGTGTTCAGCCGAAGCGCGCCCGCAGCTCCGGCAGCACCTTCTCGGCGTAGAGCGCCATGGCTCGCTCCTGGTCGTCGCCGGGGAAGTGGAAGACGAGGTGATCGAAGCCCCACTCGAGGTAGGGGCGGATCTGCTCGATGTGCTCGTCGACGTCGTCGCTGACGAGCCAGCGGCGGTGGGCCACGTCCTCGACCGTGCGGGCCAGTCGCTCCATCTCGCGCGGGTCCTCGACACCCATCTTCTGCTCCCCGCTGAGCGCGAGCGCGGCCCAGATCTTGGTGTCCTCCATGGCCCGGGCACGGTCGGTGTCGAAGCTGACCTTCATCTCGATCATGCGGCTGATGGCATCGTCGGCGCGGCCGGCCTTCTCGAGGCCCTCGCGCACGGCCGGCAGGAGCTTCTCGGTGTAGAGCTCGGTAGCCTTGCCGCTGGTGGCGATGTAGCCCTCGGCGATGCGCCCGGCCAGGCGTGAGGCGGCCGGCCCCGACGCACCGATGTAGACCGGCACGGGCTCAGCAGGCTTGTCATAGAGCGTGGCGTTGTGGGTCGCGTAGTACTGGCCCTCGAAGCTGACCATGTCCTCGCGGAACAGTTCCTGGATCAGCATCACCGCTTCCTTGAGGCGGTGGAAGCGTTCTTTCTGCTCGGGCCACTCGACGCCGACCACGACCTCGTTGAGCGACTCGCCCGTGCCCACGCCCAGGGCGATGCGGCCCGGTGCCAGGCAGCCGAGGGTGGCGAAGGCCTGGGCCACGACGCCGGGGT
>Ga0316198_10001984_pt1 | contig 12282 bp, 10 predicted proteins | sample OudBieAanoxic_MG_FD_204935 | JGI IMG/M metagenome (GOLD analysis project Ga0316198, IMG submission 204935) | Coastal sediment microbial communities from Oude Bieten Haven, Netherlands - site A anoxic | ecosystem: Environmental > Aquatic > Marine > Coastal > Sediment | place: Netherlands... | reverse complement strand
CGGCGCGTCTTGCCGGTCTGCACGTCTACCGGCTATTGAACGAGCCGACTGCCGCGGCGGTCGCCTACGGGCTTGATCGCGGCGCGGATGGTGTGCACGCCATCTACGATCTCGGTGGAGGTACGTTCGACGTATCGATTCTTCGGCTGCACAAGGGCGTGTTCGAGGTCATGGCGACCGGTGGCGATACCGCCCTCGGCGGAGACGACTTCGACGCGGCCGTTGCCGACTGGATTCTCGAGCAGTCCGGCCTGACGCGCGATGCCGGTCGCGGGACCTTGCGGCATGTGCTGGATCAGGCGCGGGCGGCCAAGGAGGCACTGGCGAAGGACGCGACAGTCGCCCTGACCGTCGATCTGCCGGAGGGTGGTCATTGGCAGGGAGAGCTTTCCAGTGACATGCTGGCCCGTCTGATCGATCCCCTGATCCGCAAGACCATCAAGACCTGCCGGCGCGTGCTGCGCGATGCCGGCGTGAGTACCGATGAGGTCGAGGACGTGGTGATGGTCGGCGGGTCGACGCGTGCGTTGCGCGTGCGCGAGCTGGTCGCTGAATTCTTCGGCCGCGAGCCGCTGGTGGATATCGATCCCGACCGGGTGGTGGCGATCGGCGCTGCGATTCAGGCCGACGTGCTGGCGGGGAACAAGCCGGATGATGATATGTTGCTGCTCGACGTCAACCCATTATCGCTCGGCATCGAGACGATGGGAGGATTGACCGAGAAGATCATCCCGCGCAATACGACCATACCGGTGGCGCGCGCCCAGGAGTTCACCACCTTCAAGGATGGCCAGACCGCAATGGCGGTGCACGTCGTCCAGGGTGAGCGTGAGCTGGTCAGCGACTGCCGCTCGCTGGCGCGCTTCGAGTTACACGACATCCCGCCAATGGTGGCCGGTGCCGCGCGTATCCGCGTGACCTTTGCGGTCGATGCCGACGGATTGTTGCAGGTGGAGGCGCGGGAGCAGACGTCCGGTGTGTCCGCCAGCATCGAGGTGAAGCCCTCTTACGGGCTGACCGACGGCGAGATCACTGGCATGCTGCAGGCGTCGATTGATCATGCGAAGGACGACATGCAGGTGCGTCGCCTGGTCGAGGAGCGTGTCGACGCGGAACGGGTGATCGAAGCACTGAAGGCGGCCGTCGCAAGTGACGGCGAGCGGCTATTGTCGGCCGATGAATTGGCCCTGGTTCGACAGGCGCTGCAGACGCTTACCGACACAGCCAGGGACGCGCAAGATCCGGCCGAGGTCGAGGCTGCCATCAAGCAGTTGGAAAAGGACTGCGAGTTTTATGTCGAGAGACGCATGAATGACGGCATACGCAAGGCGATGGCCGGTCACCGGGTCGACGAGTTTGCCGAGGAGGACGGCCGGGAGGCCGAGTGAAGTATGCCCCAGATCATCTTTTTGCCGCACGATGATATTTGTCCCGAGGGTGCCGTCGTCGAGGCGGAGCCGGGTCAGACCATCTGCGACGCGGCCCTGGCCAGTGACATCGACATCGAGCACGCTTGTGAGAAGTCTTGCGCCTGCACCACCTGTCACGTGATCGTGCGCGAGGGCTTCGAGTCGTTGAACGAATCGAGTGAGGACGAGGATGACTTGCTCGACAAGGCATGGGGCCTTGAACCGGAGTCACGGCTGAGTTGCCAGGCCCTGGTTGGCAGCGCGGATCTGGTGGTCGAGATCCCTAAGTACACCATCAACCACGTTAAGGAAAACCACTGAGCAGCGCGCCGGCCGGTCTGGCCGCAGTTTGTGAGGAGCCAGCATGAGCCTGAAGTGGACCGATGTGCTCGACATCGCCATCGAACTGGACGAGGCGCACCCCGAGGCGGATCCGACCAGGGTAAATTTCGTCGACCTGATGAACTGGGTGCTGGCGTTGCCCGAGTTCGAAGACGCCAAGGAGCACTGTGGCGAGAAGATCCTCGAGGCCATCCAGGCCGCCTGGATCGAAGAGAGGGGGTAACGGTCGGGCCCGATGGGAAAAGGCACCCGCCAGGCACGCAGAATATTCTGTGCGACATGCGCACCGCAAAGCCTGCATTGCGCCCCGCTGCTGTTAGAATAGCTGCTTCTCATCGACGCGGCCGCGACCGGCCGCATGCTGTCCCGCCGGAGGATGTATGAGCCTGATCAAACCCTTTCGTGGTCTGCGGCCGCTCCCCGGGCGAGCCGACGACGTGGTGGCCCCGCCCTATGACGTAGTCGACCGGGCCGAGGCCAAGGCACTCGCCGAGGGTCGTCCGTTTAGCTTCCTGCATGTCTCGCGTCCGGAGATCGATCTGCCCGATGACGTCGATCCCTATGCCGCAGAGGTATACGCCAAGGGCCGAGAAAATCTGGACCGCATGGTTGCCGAGGGCGTACTGGGGCGCGATGCCACACCCTGCTATTACGCCTATCGGTTGACCATGGGACAGCATGTGCAGACCGGTCTGGTCGCCACGGCCTCGGTCGAGGCGTACGACCAGGGCCGCATCAAAAAGCACGAGTTCACCCGTCCGGTCAAGGAAGATGATCGGGTCCGCCAGATCGATGCGCTGAATGCCCAGACCGGTCCGGTATTCCTGGTCTACCCCGCCGACACGGTGGTCGACGACATCCTTCGGGTGGTCACCGGGACCGCAGCGGATGTCGATGTGACGGCCCAACGCGACGGCGTACGTCACGAGATCTGGAAGATCGACCGGGAAGAGGCTATTGACGCCCTGACCGCTGCGTTCGACGCGATGCCGTCGATCTACGTGGCGGACGGTCATCACCGGTCGGCAGCCGCTTCGCGCGTCGGTAACGCACGGCGCGATGCCAACCCCACCCACACGGGTGAGGAGGGCTACCATCATTTTCTCAGCGTCGTTTTCCCGCACGACCAGATGCAGATCCTCGACTACAACCGGGCGGTGCGCGATCTGAATGGCCGCTCGCGGGACGAATTTCTGGCGGCGATCGGGGCGGCCTTCGACCTGGAACTGAGCGACCGGCCGGTAAAGCCGGCGAGTTCCGGTGAGTTCGGCATGTATCTGGATGGACAATGGTATCGGTTGAGTATCCACCGGGAAGGAATCCCGGCCGACGACCCGGTGGCCCGGTTGGACGTCAGCCTGCTGCAAAACAGCCTGATAGAACCGATTCTTGGAATCTCCGATCCACGGCGCGACGATCGCATCGATTTCGTCGGCGGAATCCGCGGTCTGGAGGCGTTGGAGCAGCGTGTCGACAGTGCGGCATGGGCAGTGGCGTTCTCGCTCTATCCGACGACCATGCGGGCCCTGATGGACGTTGCCGACGCGGGCGAGGTGATGCCGCCGAAGTCCACCTGGTTCGAGCCCAAGCTGGCCGACGGCCTGGTGAGCCACGTGCTCGATTGATGCTGCTGCCGCTGTGCCTCGGTTATGTCGGCGCCGCTGGGCGGGAGGAAGTCTAGTGGGCCTGAATAACCGACGAGCAACTCGGCGTGACCCGATCTGGGTGCGAGTCGAACGGGCCGGGCCCTTTTCCCCGCCAAGCGCGTTGCTGCTCGCCGACGTAGGTCGGGTACATCGCGCCGGCAGCGCCTTGTTGGCCGAAAAGATCGCCGCCGGCGCTGCCGTAGCGGCAGCGTGAACAGGCCCTGAGCAACGATGGTATCGCTCGTCACCACTCTGCCCCAGGAAGGGACGGCCAGCGAGGAGCAGCTCGAGAACTGGCTCAGCGAACTCGGCGAGCGTCGGCCGCAGCAAGACGTTGCGCTGCTGCGCGAGGCGGCCTTGGTTGCGCGCATTGCCCACCAGGGTGAGCCGGCGCCGGACGGCTTCGACCGCTTCCTTGCGCTGCTGCACACCGTCGACACGCTGGACAGCCTAAAGCTCGATATCGAGCCCTTGCTGGCGGCCATGCTGTCGGAGCTGCCCGGCCACGCCGCGCACGACGCGGCCCGCATCCAGGAACGTTTCGGGCCTGCGGTCGCGGCGATGGTCGAGCAGGTGTCGCGCATTCACCAGTTGTCGGCCAGCGGTGCGGAAAACGTCGATGAGCGGGGTGTAGAGAACCTTCGCCGCTTGTTGCTCGGCATCGCCAACGACGTCCGCGCGATCCTCGTGGTCCTGGCAAAACGGCTGCAGCTGATGCGTCGCCTCAAGCGCCTGCCGCCGGAGTTTCAGCGTCGGGTGGCAAGAGAGACCCAGATGATCCACGCGCCGCTGGCCAATCGCCTTGGTGTGTGGCAGATGAAGTGGGAGCTCGAAGACCTCTGCCTCCGCTATCTCGAACCGGATCAATACATCGGTCTGGCCAGGCAACTGGACGGCAAACGTCGCGAACGTGAGGCTTACATCGCGGATGTCATCCAGCGCGTGCGCGGGGCCTGCGCGGCGGCCAAGATCCCGGTCGAATTGTCCGGAAGACCCAAGCATATTTACAGCATTTGGCGAAAGATGAAGCGTAAAGGTGTCGACTTCGAACAGGTGTTCGATATGCGTGCGGTGCGGGCGCTGGTCGACACGGTGCCGCAGTGCTACGAGGTGCTCGGTATCGTACACAGCCTGTGGCGGCCGGTGCCGGGCGAGTTCGATGACTACATCGCCCAGCCGAAGCCGAACGGCTACCGTTCCCTGCATACCGCGGTGGTCGGCGATGACGGCAAGCCCCTGGAGGTTCAGGTGCGCACACGCGAGATGCATGAACACGCCGAGCGGGGGGTCGCGGCACACTGGCGTTACAAAGAGAGCACCCGCAAGGACGAGGAGCTGGAACGCCGGATCGAATGGATGCGGCGCTGGCTAGAGCAACAGGAAGACGAGGCCCCTCCACTCGACAACGTCGACGACGATTCCGAATACCAGGCGCGTCGGATCTATGTGCTGTCACCGCATGGCAAGGTGGTGGAGTTGCCGAACGGCGCGACGCCGGTCGATTTTGCCTACGCCATTCACACCTCGGTCGGACACCGCTGCCGTGGCGCCAAGGTGGATGGGCACATCGCGCCCCTGGTGTACCCGCTGCAGAGCGGGCAGAAGGTGGAAATCATCACCGCTAAGGAGGGTGGCCCCAGTCGCGACTGGCTTAACCCGCATTCCGGCTACCTGACGACCAACCGGGCCCGTAACAGGGTAAGGCAATGGTTCAAGCAGCAGGACTTCGGCCAGCACGTGGCGATCGGTCGCGCCAGTCTGGACCGGGAGGTGACGCGCCTGAGCGTCGCCAAACCGGACCTGGAAAAGCTGGTCACGCGATTCAACTTCAAGACCCACGACGATCTGCTGGCGGCGATCGGACGCGGTGAACTGTCCGCCATTCAGATCGCCAACACCCAGGCGGAGCGGTCACCCAGCGATGCCTCGGTGCGCGCCGACCGGGAGATCTCGGAAAAGGTGCGGCGCCGGATGCCGTCGAGGTCGGCCGGCGGTGCCGGCCAGATCGTGGTGCAAGGCATCGGCGACCTGATGACGCAGATGGCCAAATGCTGCAAACCGGTGCCCTATGACAACATCGTCGGGTACATCACCAGGGGCCGCGGGGTCACAGTGCACCGTCGGGATTGTGCCGTGGTGCGCAAGATGGATGCCGAGAATCGTGCCCGGCTGGTGGATGTGGCCTGGGCCGATACGCAGCGGGACTCGCGGTTTCTGGTCGATATCCACGTCCTGGCGGGTGACCGGAAAGGGCTGCTGCGAGACATCTCCTCGGTGTTTGCCAATGCCGAGATCGACGTGCTGGGGGTAAATTCCCAATCGGACCGCAAGCGGGATCGCGCGAGTATGCGTTTCACCGCCGAGGTAGCCGATATGACGCAGCTGAGCCGGGTCATCGACCGTCTGGCGCAGATCCCGGACGTGATCGACGTGCATCGGCAGCTTTCCTGATCTGCAGGCTTGGCACGGCTGTTCCTGTGCAGGTAAACTAAGCCGCGGTTTTAAAAGAGAAAAACTGTTACGCTCGGAGCACTTTCAACCGTTGCGGCGATGCAACACGCGAGGACGGCAGAATGCCGCCCCGGCACATGCGACTGGTTTCCCCCTGGCATTGCCCTGATGCCGGTTTTGTCTTTGGTTTTCTGAATCTTATCTGGAGTTTTCCATGGCCGTAGAACGTACTATCTCCATCATCAAGCCGGATGCTGTGGCAAAAAATGTCATTGGTGACATCTACAGCCGCTTCGAACAGTCGGGTCTGCACATCGTCGCCGCGCGCATGCTGCATCTGAGCCGCGAACAGGCCGGTGAATTCTACGCCGTGCACAAGGAACGTCCGTTCTATAAGGACCTGATCGATTTCATGACCTCCGGTCCGGTCATGGTCCAGGTGCTGGAAGGCGAGGATGCCATTGCGAAAAACCGCGAACTGATGGGCGCGACCAACCCCAAGGACGCGGCACCTGGCACCATCCGCGCCGATCATGCGCAGACCGTCGACGAGAACGCAGTACACGGCTCGGATGGGCCCGACACCGCCAAGGTGGAGATCGCCTTCTTCTTCCCCGAGGGCGTGTGCGAGCGCACGCGTTGAGTGGGTTCGCGTGACTGACGTGCCCAAGACCAACCTGCTGGGCCTGACGAAACAGGGCATGGAGGCCTATTTCGACGAGCTGGGCACGAAGGCGTTTCACGGTCGTAATGTGCTGAAATGGATCCACAAGCACGGCGTGACCGATTTCGATGCGATGACCGATGTGCCGAAGGCCTTGCGCGAAACCTTGCGCGAGAAGGCTGAGATCGCGATGCCTCGCATCGTGCTTGCTCAGCCGGCACGCGACGGCACCATCAAGTGGCTGCTGGAGCTGTCCGATGGGCAACATATCGAGACGGTGTACATCCCCGATGGCGGACGCAGCACCATCTGCGTATCCTCGCAGGTCGGCTGTGCACTCGACTGTTCGTTTTGCTCGACGGCGCAACAGGGATTCAACCGCAATCTGTCGTCGGCCGAGATCATTTCCCAAGTCTGGCTGGCCACACGCGAGCTGGGGCATCCACCGACCAATGTGGTAATGATGGGTATGGGCGAACCGCTGGCCAATTTCGACAACGTGGTGCCGGCGATGGAACTGATGCAGGAAGACCTGGCGTATATGATCTCCAAGACCCGGGTAACGATAAGCACCTCGGGCATCGTGCCTGCCCTCAGGCGCCTGCGCGAGGTCTGCGATGTCAGTCTGGCCGTCTCTCTGCATGCCCCGGACAATGCGCTGCGCGATGAGTTGGTGCCGATCAACCGGAAATATCCGCTCGAGGAACTGATTCCCGCCTGCAAGGAATTCATTCAGAATGACAAGCGTCGCAAGATCACCTGGGAATACGTCATGCTCGACGGCGTGAACGATTCGATTGCCCACGCAAAGGCACTGATACGACTGTTGCAGGGCGTCCCTTCGAAGGTCAACCTGATCCCGTTCAACCCTTTTCCCGGCAACAGCTATCGCACGTCTCCGTCGGATCGTGTCGAGGCTTTCCGGCAGCGCCTCAAGCGTGCCGGGATCATTTCGACCACACGCAAGACGCGCGGTGACGATATCGATGCGGCCTGCGGCCAGCTTGTCGGCAAGGTGCGTGATCGGAGCGGGCGGCAACTCAAACGCATTCCGATCGTGCAGGAGCATCGCCCATGAGGTATTTGTCGGTTCGTCTGCTTGGCACCGCGGCGCTGCTTGCGCTGCTGTTCGGCTGTTCGTCGACTCGACCCGTGGTCGGCGGCGGCGATGACCGGGGGACCGGTGAACTCGGCTCGCCCACGGTTAGGGAAAGCCCGGCCGATGTCTACATCGAACTGTCCGCCGCGTATCTGCGCGACAACAATCTCACCGAGGCCTATCTGAATGCCAAAAAGGCCGTCATGGTGGATTCCTCATCGAGCAACGCGCATTTTATGCTGGCCCTGGTCCATCAGCAGCTGGGTCAGCTCGAGGCGGCCGACAAGTCCTACCGCAAGTCGATTTCGCTGGACCAGTACAACCCGGTGGCCTTGAATGCCTATGGGTCGTTTCTTTGTGAACGGGAACGCTACGCGGACGCGGACGGCTATTTTCGCCGGGCGCTGGACAACCCGCTCTACAATACACCCTGGGTGGCATGGCACAATGCCGGCTCGTGCAGCGAGATGGCCGGTGATCTCGAGCGCGCCGAGAATGACTATCGAAGCGCGTTGCAGACCAATCCGCGTTTCCCGCCGAGTCTGCTCGGCATGGCCAGGGTCAGCTTTGAGCAGGGAAACTATCTTTCGGCGCGGGCCTATCTGCAGCGTTTCTCCGAGTTGTCACCGCACACGGCAGAGAGCCTCTGGCTCGGTGTGCGCACGGAGAATCAACTGGGTGACAAAGATCAGATGGCCAGTTACGGTCTCAAGTTGAAGTCCAGGTTTCCTGACTCGCACGAGGCCAAGTACCTACAATCGATTGACTGAGCTATGAGCGCCGTGATGCCGGATCAAGCAAGCAACAGTGTGGCAGAGTTATTGACCCCGGGGCCCGGTGAGCGTCTGCGGGCGGCCCGACTCTCGATGGGATTCGATTTGGCGAAGATCGCCAGTGAACTGCACCTGACCGGTCGGGTGGTCGAGGCGCTGGAGGCCGACGATTACTCTGACATCGGCGTCAGGGTCTTCGTGCGCGGTTATCTCAGAAATTACGCGCGCATCGTCGGAATGCCGGTCGATTCGATCCTCCGACAGTTCGATGAGAAGTGGCCTGATGACGGGGTGCGCCACACGATGGTGCGGCAATCACCGTCGTTGCCGGCCGATGGCGGTCCAAGCCGTGGACTGGCAGGTGCCTTCACCTGGCTGCTGGTGATCGGCCTGGTGGCCCTCTTTCTGATGTGGTGGCGCGGTTACCTGGACGAGATCGTGCCGGAGCAGATTCGTTCGACCGATGCCGGATTGGTCGCTCCTGCTGACCAGGCGCCGCGGGAAGACGGCACGGCGGTGCTCCTGCCGCTGGACGGCCAGGTGGAGTCCGGCGACGGCAGTCTGCTGCTGCCGCCTCCGCCGGCCGACCTCCCGCCCGAGGTGGAGATGGCTGGCCCCGTGCCACAGGCACCGGGACTCGAGCTGCCGGCAGTGCCGCCAAGGTCGGGCACCATCGGGGTGGCACCGCCATCTGCCGCTGTCGCGGCCCCCGCGCAGCCGGTTGCTGCTGTGGCTGCCGCGGCCGAACCGGCGGCGGGAGATGGCGCTGCGCCTCTGGCGGATGGCGCCAAAGAGATTGTGATGACGTTCAACGCCCCCTGCTGGGTGGATGTACGTGACAGCGAGCGTAGTTTCAAGCTGTTCGGGGAAATGCCCAAAGGTACGCGCAAGGTGCTTGGCGGGCGTCCGCCGTACAAGCTCGTGATCGGTAACTCCAGGGCGGTCACGATAACCGTGAATGGCGAACTGTTCGACCTGGACCGCTATGCGAAAGGCAATGTGGCTCGCTTCACCCTCGACCCGTGAGCGCTTGACGTCTGCGCGATGACCAGTATGCCCCGCGTCGCGGGGCTTCGATTCTCCAGAAGACTTTCTCAATGACAAAGAGCATCCAGGCAATCCGCGGTATGCATGACGTGCTGCCGGATCAGAGCGCCCTGTGGCAGTTCGTGGAGCGGCGCATTGCTGCAGTGCTGGGAGGTTATGGATACCGTGAGATCCGGATGCCCATCCTGGAGATGACCGAACTGTTCAAGCGTTCGATCGGCGAAGTGACCGACATCGTGGAAAAGGAGATGTACAGCTTCGACGATCGCAATGGCGACAGCCTGACCCTGCGGCCGGAAGGCACGGCGGGCTGTGTGCGGGCGGCGATGGAGCACGGGCTGCTGCACAACCAGATCCAGCGGCTATGGTATCAGGGACCGATGTTCCGCCACGAAAGGCCGCAGAAGGGTCGTTACCGCCAGTTCCATCAGATCGGTGTAGAGACATTTGGCCTGTCCGGGCCGGACATCGATGCCGAACTGATCCTGGTGACCGCGCGCATCTGGAAGGCCATTGGCATCGACGGTCTGGAGTTGCAGCTCAACACGCTGGGCACCACTGAGGAGCGAGCGGCCTATCGCGGGGAGCTGGTCGGCTACTTCGAGGCGCATGCCGACCTGCTGGATGATGACAGCCGACGCCGTCTGCACAGCAACCCGCTGCGCATCCTCGACAGCAAGAATGCCGCAATGCGGGAGATGCTTGATGCGGCGCCCACCCTGACGGACCATCTCGGCGACGAGTCCAGGGCACATTTCGAGTTCGTGTGCCAGGCGCTGGACGACGTCGGCGTGCCGTTCACGATCAATCCACGCCTGGTGCGCGGCTTGGATTACTATTCGCGCACCGTGTTCGAATGGGTGACTGATCGCCTGGGTGCCCAGGGCACCGTGTGCGCTGGCGGCCGCTATGACGGCCTGGTGCCCCAGCTGGGCGGTAAACCGACGCCGGCGGTGGGTTTTGCGATGGGTCTCGAGCGCCTGGTCGCGGTGATCCAAGAGGGTGACCCACGTGCCGGTGAGTGTGCGGCCGATCTCTACCTGGTGCTGCTCGGCGACGCGGCGCGGCGGGAAGGGCTGGTGCTGGCCGAACAGGTCCGCGATGCGTTGCCCGGTTTGGAACTGGTCTGCAATTGCGGTGGCGGTGGCGTCAAGGCACAGTTCAAGCGGGCCGACCGCAGTGGCGCACGTTTTGCGCTGGTCCTGGGCGATACCGAGATCCAGGAGGACAGAATCGTGTTGAAGCCCCTGCGTAGCGACGACGATCAGGTGTCGGTTCGACGCGATACCCTGGTTGACAACCTGAAAGAGCGTTTTGCCCACTGAAAAGGGGCCTGAATAATGGAGCGGAGAGACTGGCGATGAGTACTTACCAGACCGACGAGGAACAGGTCGAGGCCATCAAAACATGGTGGAAGGAGAACGGCAGATCCGTTATCGGCGGTATCGTGCTGGGCTTCGCTATCATCGGCGGCTGGCAGGGCTGGCAGGGCTATCAGAGAAATCAGGGCGAGGCGGCATCGAGCTACTTCGACGCGATGCGCCAGTCACTGAGATCCGACCAGTTCGATCAAGCAATCGAACATGGTAAGCGCCTGGTCGGCGAATACGGCAAGACGACCTATGCGAGCTTTGCCGGCCTCGAGTTGGCCAAGCTCTCCTATCAGCGCGGTGAGAAGGCGGCGGCGCGCGACCACCTGAGTTGGGTGGCCGAGTCTGCGCCTGAACCCGTGCTACGTGATCTGGCGCGACTGCGCCTGGGCCAGCTGCTGCTCGACATGGGTGAACACGAGTCTTTGCAAGGCCTGCTCGACGGGTCCTACTCGACCGCCTTCGCCGGCGAGTTTGCCGCGTTGCGTGGCGACCTGGAAAGTGCGCTCGGCAACTTGGACGGGGCGCGCGAGGCATACCAGGAGGCGCTCGTAAAAGGCGTCGACGACGAATCGCTGTTGCGCATGAAACTGGTCGATGTCGGCGACCAACGCTCTGAGAGCTGAGGAGGAGTTGATGCGAGGTCTCGTTCTGTTGCTGCCGATTGCGCTGTTGACGGGTTGCGGCACGTTCGCCGATCCGACCACATGGTTCAACAGCGCGGACGTCGTCGAGCCCTCGGAGCTGGTCGAACTGCAGAACGTGATCCAACCGGACACGGTCTGGACGGCGAATACGGGGGCCGGTACAGACGAGCAGTGGCTTGCCCTGCAACCCCACGTCGAGGGTGACACCGTGTTCGTGGTCGATGGCAAGGGCAGGGTGCAGGCATTCGCGATCGCCGACGGCAGCCGGCGCTGGCGGGTCGACCTCGATGCCCCGGTTGCTGGCGGCCCGGGCGTCGGTGAGGGCCTGGTGCTGCTCGGCACCAGCGACGCCGAGGTCATTGCGCTGGCGGTGGAGAACGGCGAGGAGCGCTGGCGTGCGCGGGTCTCGAGCGAGGTGCTGTCGGTGCCTGCGGCAGCCGAGGGTGTTGTGATCGTGCACACTGTGGATGGCAAGCTTTTCGGACTTGAGGCCACCACGGGCAATGAACGCTGGCGCTATGAGCGCGAGGTTCCGGTGCTGACGCTGCGTGGCAACGGTTCGCCGGTGATTTCCAATGGCTTGGCCTATGTCGGCATGGCAGGCGGCCGACTGCTCGCGTTGCGGGTCGACAACGGCGGTCTGATCTGGGAAGCCAATGTGAGCGTGCCGGCCGGCCGGTCCGAGCTCGAACGCCTTGCCGACATCGACGGTGACCCGATCGTCTTCGGCGGCGGGGTCTTCGTTGCAACCTACCAGGGCGAAGTGGCCGCCATCGAGGAACGCTCCGGTCAGGTGGCCTGGCGCCGCAAGATGTCCGTGTACAGCCGGATGGG
>Ga0316198_10001983_pt1 | contig 12283 bp, 3 predicted proteins | sample OudBieAanoxic_MG_FD_204935 | JGI IMG/M metagenome (GOLD analysis project Ga0316198, IMG submission 204935) | Coastal sediment microbial communities from Oude Bieten Haven, Netherlands - site A anoxic | ecosystem: Environmental > Aquatic > Marine > Coastal > Sediment | place: Netherlands... | reverse complement strand
GATCAGTTTCAATAATTTTAGCTCCCAACTCAATTCTTTTGACTATTTCTTCGAATGTGATCCCTCTTTCCCGGGTAAGGACTTCGTTTTTTTCCGCATTCCATTTAAATATTTGCATAAACAGAACTTATGACAATGTAGGGACAATGTCAATCAATTGTTGCTGCCGGTTAGCGAATAACGCCGCTCATCAGCCACACGGCGTTTTGCGCCTGGCGATTGAGTTTTAGTCCAATCCCAATTGAGCGAATGTGCTCAATTGGGGCGTCCGTTGTTTGTTGTCGGTTGGTCAATCAATGTTGATTTTCATAAATATCTTCAGTACACTAACGTGGGTCGAGATAGGGGCGTTGATCTTTACCTCGCGACCACGGGAAGCTTGCACCCTAAATGTTTGCTCAAATAGGGAAAATGGGATGTCAAAATTGAGAATATTTATAATTGTTTTGGTGGCTTTACTAAGTTTGGCTGCCGCGCTAACGTCAACGGCAGCAGATGAGCTTAAGATCGTTTATAATGTGGGGGTGGCGCCACTTAAGTTTGAAGACGCTGATTCGCGTCCGGTGGGACTGTTTCCGGATTTGTGGCGGCTGTGGGCTCAAAAAGCGGGCCGAAAGATTAAATTTGTCAGGGTGGAATCATTTGCAGAATCTTTGCAGATGCTCAAAGACGGCAAAGTTGATCTGCATGCCGGTCTTTTCAGGACCCCGGAGCGCGAGAAATTTCTGGATTATTCCGAAAAGCTATTAGCACTGGACTATTACATATTCACCCACCCGTCGGTTTATCCGATCAAGTCGTTGGAAAAAACATCGGGCTTTTTAGTCGGCATCCAGAAAGGCGGGTATACGGAAAAATTTGTGCGCTCCAAAGTGCCGGCCAACCGCATTGTGGTCTACGACCGGTTTCAGGATCTCATCCGGGCCGCCCTGGAGGGTGAAATAAAGGTATTTGTCGCAACGGAGCTGAGCCTCTTATACTACCTCAAAGAAAATTACCAGACCAACATCTTCGAAAACGATCGCGATCGACCAATGTTCTCCCATGTGTATTACACGGCTGCAGTAAAAGGAAACCCGGCGCTGATTCAACAGGTCAATGATGGATTAAAAGCCATTGGCAGCCAAGAAATAAAGCAGCTGGAGAATAAATGGGTTGAAAGGAAGTTTAAAGATATCCCCCAGGCCTCGACGGTTGCTCTGCCTGAAAAAGAAATGATCGCCCTAACTGATGCGGAAAAACAATGGCTGTTGACCCACAGAAAGATCATTGTGGGCGGCGAAACGGATTGGGCGCCTTTCGATTTTGTTGATGAGACCGGACAATATGCCGGTGTGGCCAATGATTACCTGAGGGTTATCGGCAAAAAACTGGGTATCGAAGTGGAAATGGTTACCGGTCCTTCCTGGGATGAGCTATTGTCCATGATTCGCCGCAAAGAGATCGATGTGCTCCCGGCCATATATCACTCCCGGGAACGGGAAGCCTTTGTCAATTTCACCGACCCTTATCTCAAGCTAACCGAATTTATCTTTACGCGCAGCGACGATCAAAACATTACCGGTATGGTTGACTTAAAGGATAAAACCACCGTCGTTGTCAAAGGCTACACCATTGAAGCCGAAATGCGTTCGAATTATCCATCGTATGATCTGATAACAACAGCCACGATTCAGGATGCGCTCAAAAAGCTCGTTACCGGTGACGCGGATGCCTTTATCGGCGATATCATTTCCACCTCCTACAATATCAAGAAACTTGGCCTTGTGGGCATCAGACCCGCGGCGACGGTACCCTTTCAAGGGCCAAGTGTCCACATGGCGGTTCGAAAAGATTGGCTGGTTTTGGGAAAACTGATCGATAAAGCACTTAAATCCATACCGGCGGATGAGCACGAGGCCATTAAAAACCGATGGATATCGTTTGCCGAGAAAAAGATCGAGCAAAGCCGCCCTCAAATTGCCCTGACAGCCGAGGAACAGACCTGGCTCAGCGAGCACCCCGTGATCCGGGTGCATAACGAGAAGGACTGGCCGCCGTTCAACTATTTTGAATACGGTCGCCCCCGGGGGCTATCCATTGATTACATGGGTCTGATGGCGGAAAAGCTGGGCATTGAGGTTGAGTACGTCACCGGTCCCAGCTGGAACGAGTTTCTGGGGATGGTAAAGCGCAAAGAGCTGGATGTGATGCTCAACATCGTCAAAACCGAAGATCGGCAAAAGTATCTTCTGTATACAGAACCGTATGTAAAAAACCCCAATGTTGTTGTCAGTTATGAGACCAAGGCCTATGAGAGCATCGAAGTGCTTTTCGGAAAAACTGTGGCCTTTCCCAAGGGATTTTTCTACGAGGAAGTGCTGACCAAATCCTTTCCCCAGATCAAACGTCTGCCAGTGGAAGACACCCTGGCCAGCCTCAAGGCCGTGGTCTTCGGCAGGGCGGATGCCGCCCTGGGTGAGGCGGCCGTGATTCAAACCCTGATTAACAAAAATATGCTTTCAGGCCTTCAGATTTCAGGGGAGGTGAAACTCGGAGATTCCGACCTGACGAATTTGCGCCTCGGGGTTCGGGATGACTGGCCGCTGCTGCAATCCGCGCTGATGAAGGCCATGGCCGAAGTTACACCGCAGGAGATGAACCAGATCCGGCAAAGGTGGATAGTGGCCGATCAACGGACGATAGATGGGTCGGAGGTATCATTAGCTGATGCCTCAGCCGGGAAAACGACCATTCCCCTTTCGGCAGAAGAGAGCTCCTGGCTGGCAGAGCACACAAAGATCCGTTTCACGGGAGATCCGGACTGGCTGCCCCAGGAGGCGTTCACCAGCGAAGGGCAGTACGTCGGAATCGTGGCGGATATCCTCGACCTGCTGGAGGCCAGGCTCGACATCCTTATTGAACGCGTCCCGGTAAAGACATGGGATGAGGCAGTGCACCTGGTGGAGACGGCCGAGGTTGATGTGCTGTCCGAGACAACCAACTCGGAACGGGACACGATGACTTTCACCGAACCCCACCTTGTTTTTCCGGTAGTGATCGTGGCCCAACAAGGGACTGCGCTCATCTCGGATCCCGCTGAACTCAAAGGCAGGCGTGTGGCTGTGGTCAAAGGCTATGGATATGTGATCCCTTTTCGTCGGCAGTACCCGGATTTAGACTACGTGGAAGTGGATACGGTGCGCGATGGTCTTCTGCGCTTATCCACGGGCGAGGTGGATGCCTTCCTGTCTGCTGCCTCAACGGCATCCTATTTAATGTCCGAGCTTGGACTGCTGAATCTCACGTTCATCGGTTCCACCGGTCTTTCCCTGGACCTGGGATTTGGCGTCCGCAAGGATACGCCGGTGCTCGTGAGTATCCTCAATAAAGCCCTGGCCAGCATCACCGAAGAAGAGAAACTCAAAATCCGTCAGAAGTGGATTCCTGCTATCGATACAGCGGCGCTGCAAACCGCCGCCCCGATTTCCTATGGCCGTCTGATTGGATACGGCATAGCAGTTTTCCTGATTCTCAGCCTGCTGACCTGGATTCTCATCAAATTGGCAAAAAAAGAGCAGCTGGCCGTGAGCTTCGGATCACGCTGGTTTCGGGGGCTCGTCCTGGCGGGTTTGAGTTTTTTCGTCATCGTTGTCTGCTTGCTGGGCTGGTTTACGCTGAATAAGAATAGGGAACAAACTCTGACCGCCGTCGGCGAAGATCTCAGCGAAACCCTCATAACCGCGGATGACCGCCTCACCTTCTGGGTGGAGAAAAGAATATCCTCCCTGAAGCTGCTGGGACGCGATCCGGAGCTGGTGACGCTGGTCAAACGACTGCTGGCCGTCACACCCGACCGTGAAAGCCTGTTAGCCTCCGATGCGTTGAGGGATGCCCGTGACTTTTTCAAAAACAACAAGGATGTCTTTGCAAACTTAGGCTTTTTTATCATCAACGCGGATTACGTCAGCATCGGGTCCATGCGGGACACCAATATCGGGACTCCCAATCTCATTGCAGTTCAGAGACCGGATTTGCTCAGGCGGGCCTTTGCGGGCGAAGTCCTGTTCGTGCCGCCCATCGAATCCGATGTCCCTCTGGGAAAAGCGCCCCAAGCAGGCGGGGATCGCAATCCACCCACCAAGTTCTATATGGGACCCATACGGGGTCCCAGTGGACAGAGCATTGCGGTGATAACCCTGCGGATGGACACTACCCAGGACTTTTCGCAGCTCCTGCCGCCTTCTATCACACACAAGACCGGTGAAACTTACGCCTTTAGCGAGCATGGCGAAATGCTCTCGGAAAGCCGGTTTGGCGACCTTCTGCGCCGGATCGAACTGCTCGGCGAAGATCAGCAGAGTGCTTTGAACGTTGCCACGCGAGATCCGGGTGTCAACCTGGTGGCCGGGCAGCGTTCCCAAATCGAAAGATCGCAACAGCCCTTAACCCGGATGGCATCCAGCGCCATCCAATTAAAGGCCAATATGGCGCAGACCGGTCAAACCAAAGGCCGTTCGAAAATCGAGATCGATACCACCGGATACCGGGATTATCGCGGGGTGCCGGTCTTTGGTGCCTGGCTCTGGAATGCCGATCTGGGGATTGGCCTGGTGACGGAAATCGATGTGGCGGAAGCGATGGCCGATTATTATCAGTTACGACGAACGGTTTTCGGGGTTTTGGGAGTTACCCTGGTTCTTTCTGTGGGCGCGGTATTGCTGGTTCTGATCCTGGGCGAACGCACCAGCCACGCGCTGATGAAGGCACGCGACAATCTGGAAGCACAGGTTGATGAGCGCACCGCCGAACTGCAGGAAAATCAGAAACAGCTTGAGACGGCGGTGGAACGCTCCAGCCTTATTCTGGATTCCGCGGGAGAGGGAATCTTTGGCGTCGACCTGGACGGGAAGGTGGCCTTCATCAATCCGGCCGCCAATCGAATGTTGGGCTACGGATCGGATGAACTCATCGGGCAGGAGGTTCATGAGAAAATCCACCATTCCCATGCAGATGGCAGCAGTTATCCCAGAGAAGAGTGCCCGATGTATCGGACCCATGTCGATGGCACCGATCACCACGTAAGCGATGAGGTTCTCTGGCGCAAGGAAGGAACGCCGTTTCCGGTGGAATATACCAGCATGCCGATAAAGAAGGACGGCCGGGTCGTCGGTGCCGTGGTTTCCTTTATGGATATCACCAAGCGACGTGACATGGAGGCCCAGCTGGAATCAACCAAGTCGCAACTGCAATATATTCTCGATACGGGTCCAATCGGTGTGGCTTTTTCCACAAAAGGGAAAATCCACTTCGCCAATCCCCGTTTCATAGACATGTTCGGTGTCGGGGTCGGTGACGACTCCCCCGATCTTTATGTAAAACCGGAAGAAAGGGACACCCTGATAGGTCGACTCCAGTCTGAAGGAAAGGTCGAGAATCACGATATACAGATGTATAATCGCGACCGCAAGATCCGCGATATATTAATCACCTACCTTCCGTTCACCTATGATGGCGAGGAGGGAATTCTGGGCTGGTTGCTGGATATTACTGATAGAAAAAAGGCTGAAAAGGAAATAGAGGAGAAATACACAGAGCTGTCTCGTTTCAGACGAATGGCCATCGGCCGCGAACAAAAGATGATCGAGTTGAAAAAAGAAATCAATGGACTTCTGGAGTCAACTGGGAATTCAGGGAAGTACAAGATTCATTGAAGGAGTAAATCAACCATGCTGAAATTATTTTTAATAGAATGTTCACAAGCTTATTTACGGCTGAAACGCGCTGGGCTGGTTTTGTGCTTTCTTACCGTTATGGTAGCAATAACGGTGTCACCCGTTCAAGCACAAAAGACATGGTATCCGGTTGAAGTCGATGTATGGAATCCCCCATTTAATGACCAGCGCCAGCGGGAGCAAAAGCTTTATACCCCGCTGGAAAAGGCCCAAAAAAAGTGGCGTATCCACGTTTTTATTCCCCACCTGAAAGATGACTACTGGTTGGGGGTCAATTACGGGCTTATCCACGAAGCCCGCCGACTGGGGGTCAGTCTATCTATATTTGAGGCCGGTGGCTACGACCAGCTTGATGTCCAGCGCCGGCAGATCGAAAGCGCTATCGCTGAAAATCCGGACGGTTTGATCATCGGTGCCATTTCTCTGGATGGCCTCAACGACCTTGTAAAGAAGGCCGCTGATAAGGGAATTCCTGTGCTGGATTTGATTAATGGAATTTCCTCGCCCCATATCATGGCACGTACGGCAGTTACTTACTGGGATAACGGGTACCAGGCCGGCCAATATCTTCTTGGACTGCAGAAAACAGCTGGAAAGCCTCTGGCCATTGCTTGGTTTCCCGGTCCTAAAGGGCCTGGTTGGGTGGCGGCTGGTGACAAAGGCTTTCGCGAGGCTGTTGCTGGAGACTCGATCAAAATCCTGCATACCGAATACGGCGATACCGGCAGTGCCGTTCAGGGAAAACTGATCGAGGCCGTACTTGCTCGGGATACGGTAGGACTCGACTTTATTGTCGGCACAACGGTAACGGCTGAGACCGCCGTTAAAATACTAAGAAAGCGTGGTTTGAAGGACGCTGTCAAGGTTCTTTCGTATTACTACAGCCCCGGCGTTCACCGCGGAATCCGCCGAGGCGACATTGTTGCCGCTCCCTCCGATCTCCAGGTGTTGCAGGCACGTATCGCTGTGGATGTCATGGTACGCATACTTGAAGAGCAGGACTATTTTCAACATGTAGCGCCCAGAGTACAGGTTATAGACGGCAGCAACATCCGAGCCTGGGATTCCTCGACAACCCTTGCGCCGCGGGGATTTCGTCCAATATTCAGTATAAACGAATAGAAGTAGTTTCAATATTAAGGGCCTATCTGCTTATGCGAACTATAACAACTTGGTTTTTATTGATTCTTCTGGCCGTGGGAGGCATCGTCGGATCCTACACGTTGAGTGAAAAATTCCGCACCGATGCCCGACAGGTTTGGGAGGAGAAGGCCTCCCAGTCCGCACGCTGGCTTTCGGCAACCGTCCTGGGGTGGCTGGATGAGAGCTATACCCCCTTGTCCGGCCTGGCGATCCTTTTTGAAAATTCCCGTGAGGTTACCGAGGTTGAGTTTCTGGGAGCCACGGATGCCCTGGAAGCCCGGGCCACCGCCTTTTTCCTCGACGCCAAGGCCGTCGCCCGCCCGGTGGCAGGCGGAGAAGAATGGGCTATCGAATTTTCCAATGACCCCCTGGGGCCCTTGTCTCCCGAAACTCCCTTGAGCAAATACCCGGTGATCCTCGAAACTCTCAAGGCCACTGTCGACTATCCGGACCAGGTTATGCTGGGCCCGCCATTTACCGGTGCGGAGGGTTCACGCTATTCACCGGCGGCGCTGGCCATTCAAGATGTTCACGGCCCGCTGATTATCATTGGTCTGGTCAATTTCTCTGCCATTGCCAAGGGCATATTCGACATCCACACGCTGGATGGATTGCAGCTTCAAGTCCAGGGGCGCTTCAAGGAGATGGGCGGACCCGGACCCCAGCGCAATGTTATCGGCAAGCCCGCACCCGATGCTTTGCACACGGTGACCACCCGGACCGTAAGTGCCGGAGCAGACCTGTCGATCACCTGGTATGTCAACAGGCGCTTTAGCAGCGGACCCCAGGACGCCCTGGCCAATTTTTCGCTTATGGGAGGGATTGGGGGCACCCTTCTGCTCGTGTCATTTTTCGGATTGCTGTTGCAGCGCAATCGAACGATTTCTATAAAAGTCGAGGAAGCAACCGATGAATTGGCCGAAAGCCGTCAACGCCTCGATCTGGCGCTGGCTTCCTCTGGTATTGGCACCTGGGACTGGAATATCGCTGATGACGCCATTTTCTTGGATGAAGCCCTCCACCGGATTATGGGAACTGATACTGCCGAGAGCAAACTCGATCGGGCCGGTTTCACCAAACTCATTTATCCGCCGGACGCCAAGCGGTTCGAATCGGAGATAAATGAAGCCCTTGCGGGAGATAAAGATTATGTCAGCGAGTATCGATTTCTGAGGCCGAATGGAGAGGTTTGCACCCTCGAGACACGTGGGCATGTGACCCGGGATGCCGGCGGTCGACCGCTGCGCATGATCGGCACGGGCATGGACATCACCGAGCGCAAGCAGGCGGAGGAAGAACTTAAAAAACTCTCCCAGGCGGTCGAACAGAGTCCGATTTCGGTGGTGATTACCGACCTCAAGGGGAACATCGAATATGTCAACGCCAAGTTTTGTGAGGTCACCGGATATACTTTCGAAGAAGCGATGGGACAAAACCCCCGCATCCTCAAATCAGACCACACGCCGCGGGAAGTCTACCGGGAGCTGTGGAAGACCATCACAGCCGGGCGCGAATGGCGGGGAGAGTTTCAAAATAAAAAGAAGAACGGCGAGCTTTACTGGGAGGCCGCCACCATCTCACCGCTTAAGTCGGCTGACGGCTCCACTGCCCATTACCTGGCCGTCAAGGAAGATGTCACCGAGCGCAAAAAGATGGAGGAAAGCATACGGGAAAAGGAGGCCCGCTTTCGCGGTTATTTTGAGCACAGCCAGGTGGGGATGGCGGTCACTTCACCGACCCAGGGATGGGTTGAGGCCAACGGTCAATTGCAGAGAATGCTTGGATACAATCTGGACGAGCTGCGTGAAAAAACCTGGGCCGAGCTGACCCATCCCGATGATCTCGATGCGGATGTAAAACAGTTCGAACGGATACTGGCCGGTGAAATCGATAGCTACACCCTTGACAAGCGCTTTATCCGCGGGGATGGCGAGATTGTTTCAACAAACTTAGCCGTTGCCTGCATGCGGAATGAAGCGGGTGATGTCCTCAATGTCCTGGCCTCATTTCAGGATATTACCGAGCGCAAAAAAATGGACGACGATTTGCACGAGCGGATCACAGAGCTGGATGAGGCCCAATCGGCCATGCTCAATATGATGGAAGACCTGGACGAGGAAAAGTCCAAGGCCGAAGCGGCCACCCGGGCCAAAAGCGATTTTCTGGCCAACATGAGCCACGAGATCCGTACCCCGATGAACGCGGTCATCGGCATGGCCCACCTGGCATCGAAAACGGAACTGACGCCCAAACAGCAGGATTATTTGAACAAAATTCAATCCTCGGCCAATTCGCTGCTGGGGATTATCAACGACATTCTGGATTTTTCCAAAATCGAAGCCGGCAAGCTGGATATGGAAACTGTGGAGTTCGATCTGTTGGAGACTATGGACAACGTCGCCAACGTGATCACCGTCAAAGCCCAGGAAAGGGAGAACCTGGAAGTGTTGTTTTACCTGGATCCCGAGGTGCCCTACTTTCTGGTGGGAGATTCATTAAGGCTCAATCAAATCCTGGTCAACCTTGGAAATAACGCGGTCAAGTTTACCGAGCAAGGTGAGATTGTGCTCAGCGTCAGGGTAAATGAAAAGTCGGATGATAAGGTTACCCTTCAGTTTTCAGTGCGGGATACCGGTATTGGTATGACGGCCGAACAGCAGGGCAAACTATTCCAGGCTTTTTCCCAGGCGGACACCTCGACCACGCGAAAGTACGGCGGCACCGGGTTGGGGCTGACCATCAGCAAACGCCTGGTAAATATGATGGGCGGAGAGATCTGGACTGAAAGTGAATCCGGGCAGGGCACAACATTCAACTTTACCGCCGATTTTGGTTTGGCAAAGGAAACGGTAAAAAGACGCTTTGAGCCATCGCCGGATCTCAGGGGATTGAGGGTGCTGGTGGTGGATGACAATGCCACTTCCCGGGAGATCCTGCAGGATATCCTGGAGTCGTTTTCCTTCGAGGTGTATTTATCGGCCTCCGGAAAAGAGGCCCTGGAAGAAATCGAAAGGGCCGACAACGACAAGCCGTTTGAGCTGGTGATCATGGACTGGAAAATGCCGGTTATGGACGGTATCGAAGCTTCCAAACGAATTAAAAACCACCGGAAATTGACTAAAATACCCCCCATCGTCCTGGTGACGGCCTACGGCCGGGAAGAAGTCATGCGCCAGGCCGATGAAATCGGATTGGATGGCTATCTGCTCAAGCCGGTGAACTCATCGGTGATGTTTGATGCCATCATGCAGGCCCTGGGAAAAGAGATTCAGGACGTGGTCCGGGCAGATCGCAGAAAAGAACAGGGCAACGAGGACTTAAGCGCTATTTCCGGGGCCCGGGTGCTTCTGGTGGAAGATAATGAAATCAACCAGCAGGTGGCACAGGAGATTTTGCAGGGAGCGGGACTGATCGTTACGGTAGCAAATAATGGTCAGGAAGGCGTCGACGCTGCCAGGGAAAACGAATATGATATCATCCTGATGGATATACAAATGCCGGTGATGGATGGATACACCGCCACCCATGCAATCCGAAATCTGAAATCCGAAATCCGAAATCTGCCTATTATTGCCATGACTGCGCATGCCATGGCCGGTGATGAACAAAAGAGCCTTGACGCTGGAATGAACGGTCACGTTACCAAGCCCATTATTCCGGATCAGCTGTTTGCAGCTTTGCAGAAATGGATTAAGCCGGTTGCAGAGCGGGCCGTCGACCCAAAAAATTTACCCGCCTCAGGAGGGCCACCGGCCATTAACCCACCCTTAGATAGTTTTCAGGCGGTGCTGGATGAAGATGAACTGCCGGAATCCTTGCCGGAATTCGATCTTGCAGCCGGTTTGAAACGATTGATGGGAAATAAACGCCTCTACCGAAAATTGCTGGTGGATTTTGGAACAAAGTATACAGAGACAGCCGGTGACATCCGCAAGGCACTAAGTGCAAATGATTTTGAACAGGCCCACAGCCTGGTTCATAACCTGAAGGGTCTGGCGGGAAATCTGGAAGCCAAAGATCTTCAGGCGGCAACCGTGGAAATGGAAAAGATGGTCAAAGGCCAGACCGAAAAGACGGTTTCTGCAGCCGAATTGAGCCTGAAATTTTCTAATCTGGAAGCGGCCCTTAACCGGGCCCTTGAAGCAGTTAAAATATTAGTCCCGCCGGACGCAAAGAAGACCATCGAGGGCGGCGGAGACGAGACGGCAGCTGCACCCCCCGAACTGGCGAAGGGGACGGTTGATAGCATCATAGCGGCTGCTGATATGGGGGATGTGGTGCAAATTAAATCTATAGCCGAAGAGTTGAAGTCCGGATTCGATGAGATGGCACCTTTCTGTGACAAATTAGTCCGATTAGCTGATGATTTTGACTTCGATGGCATTCAAAAATTTGTGCTCGAGTCAGACAGCTAGCTCCCTTTCTATTGGGCCTCCATTTTTATGAGTATAAGCTTTCTGATCTGCTGCGGGAAGCTTCATTATCGCTTCAGCTTACAGGGGTTTGATTTTTTCAAATTCACCGGACCAGGCTGCCTCCAGGATCGGCCGCATGTATTCATCTATCAGCTCGGCATTCAAGGGTACCGGCATGTTTCTGAGTTTCATGTCAAGCTGCGGATTTTTGGCGGCCGCCACGCACTTGTCGATGTGATCCTCGCTGATGCCGGGAACGTCGCTCAGGCGGATGGGAAATCCCAGAAATTTACTGAAATTGACCATGCCTCCGGCGACTGCCAGACCGAGCTCTGTGCCTGACAATGAGTCGAGGTCCTGATCAAGGTAGCCGTACTTTTTGTAAATGCCGCCGATCACCCGCAATTGCGTTTCTATGGCTGAGGCAAAAAACACACTGTAGTAGGGGTTCATCAAGGCACAGGCGCGGCCGTGGCTGAGGACGTCCACCAGGGAAAAGCTGGTCAAATGGGCGCCCGATGTTCCCCCGATCATAATGGCATAGCCCCCGAGATCGGTGCCGAATCCCAGCAGCATTCTTGCTTCAGCACTCGAAGGGTCCTTCTTTACTTCAGTCAAGCCCTTAATTATCGATTCAAGCCCAACCTCTGTGGCCCGGCGGGCTTTGTCCATAATTTCCGACGAGGCGCCAAAATAAACCTCTATCAGGTGAGCGACCCCATCCAGACTACCGTCCAGGGTCAGGCTCATGGGCTGGGACGCCGTCACATCATAATCGAAAACGGCCCGGGGAGGCACAATGGCCTCGTCTACGATCAGTTTTTTTTGGCCTGCAACCGGATCGGTGATATTGGCGTATTTGGTCAGGTGGGCGGCGGAACTGGAAGCCATCATAACAGCCACCACCGGTTTAATGGTGCGTCCCAGATCCCGGCATGCTTTTGTAACCTCGCCAACACCAAAAAAGGGATCGATTTCGGGCTGGTGGTCGCCCAGGGTCGCCAGGGTGGC
>Ga0316198_10001982_pt1 | contig 12288 bp, 13 predicted proteins | sample OudBieAanoxic_MG_FD_204935 | JGI IMG/M metagenome (GOLD analysis project Ga0316198, IMG submission 204935) | Coastal sediment microbial communities from Oude Bieten Haven, Netherlands - site A anoxic | ecosystem: Environmental > Aquatic > Marine > Coastal > Sediment | place: Netherlands... | reverse complement strand
ACGACCTGATTATCGCTCGTTCCGACGGCTCACCGACCTACAATCTGACCGTGGTCGTCGACGACAGCGATATGGATATTACCCACGTGATCCGCGGTGACGATCATGTCAACAACACACCGCGGCAGATCAATATTCTGCGTGCGCTGGGTGCCGATCCACCGGTCTACGCCCACGTGCCGATGATCCTGGGTGCCGACGGCAGACGCCTGTCCAAGCGACACGGTGCCGTCAGCGTTATGCAGTACCGGGACGAGGGTTACCTGGCGGAGGCCTTGCTGAATTACCTGGTCCGCCTGGGCTGGTCACACGGTGACCAGGAACTGTTTTCCGTGGACGAAATGATTGAATTGTTCGATATATCGGATGTCAACAAGGCGGCCTCCGTTTTCAACCCGGACAAGCTGTTATGGTTGAACCAGCAGTACATTATCAATACCGATGCCAGACACATCGCCCGTCACCTGAGTCATCACCTCGGTCTGCGCGGTATCGATCCGTCACCGGAGCCGGATCTGCACCGGGTCGTCGAGGCTCAGCATGAACGAGCCAGGACGCTGGTGGAGATGGCGGATATCAGTGAATTCTTTTATCAGGATTTCGATACATACGATGAGAAAGCTGCCAGGAAGCACCTCAGGCCGGTAGCCCGGGAGCCTCTGGAGAAGATGAGGGAAGCCCTGGCTGCGCTCGGTGACTGGGAACCGCAGGCGCTCCACCAGCAGGTCAAGGATGTCGCCACGTCTCTGGATTTGGCGATGGGCAAAGTGGCGCAACCCTTGCGGGTGGCAGTGGTTGGGCGCGCCGCGTCGCCGGGCATTGACGTGACCCTGCATCTGGTCGGTCGCGAGGCCTGCCTGCGTCGTATCGACCGGGCTTTGGATTTTATTCGTCAGCGCATGGAACAGGGCTAAAACCAATGAGCAGTGAAGAAGCAGCGGTACCTTCCAACTTTATTCGCAACATCATTGACGCGGACCTTGCCGCAAACAAGAACCACGGCCGTGTGGCGACCCGTTTTCCTCCGGAACCGAATGGTTATCTGCATATCGGACACGCCAAGTCCATCTGTCTGAACTTCGGGGTCGCCGCGGATTATCGGGGTAGCTGTAACCTGCGTTTCGATGATACCAATCCGCACAAGGAGAACATCGAGTTCGTCGAAGCGATCAAGGGGGATGTCGCCTGGCTGGGTTACGAATGGGAGGACCGGTTGTTTTACGCCTCGGACTATTTCGACCAGCTTTATGATTATGCAGTGCAGCTGATCAAGGCCGGTAAAGCCTATGTCTGTGATCTGAGCCCGGAGGAAACCCGCGAGTTTCGTGGGACGCTGACCAAAGCCGGAAAAAACAGTCCCTATCGGACGCGATCGGTAGAAGAGAATCTGGATCTGTTCGAACGCATGCGCGCCGGGGAGTTCGCCGATGGTTCGCGCATACTGCGGGCCAAGATCGACATGGCATCAGCTAATATGAATATGCGTGATCCGGCCATCTACCGTATCCGGCACGGCGCCGTCCACCACCAGACCGGCGAGGCGTGGAGCATCTACCCGATGTACGATTTTACGCACTGCCTGTCTGATTCCATCGAGTGCATTACCCACTCCCTGTGTACCCTTGAGTTTGAGGACCATCGTCCGCTGTACGACTGGTTCCTGGATGAATTGGGAGTTGAGTGCCATCCGCAACAGATCGAGTTTTCCCGTCTTGAATTGCAGTATACCGTGACCAGCAAGCGCAAGCTCACGCAACTGGTGGATGAAGGGCACGTGGAAGACTGGGACGACCCGCGCATGCCGACCATTGCCGGTATGCGGCGGCGCGGTTACACGCCGGCAGCGATCCGTGATTTCTGTGAGCGCATCGGTGTCACCAAGTCTGACAACAATGTCGAGATGGGGTTGCTGGAAAACTGTGTGCGTGAAGATCTGAATCAGCACGCGCCCCGACGCATGGCGGTACTGCACCCGTTGAAAGTGGTCATCGAAAATTATCCCGAAGACAGGGTCGAAGAGTTGCAGGCAGCCAATCACCCCCAGGACGAGTCCATGGGGATGCGTAGCCTGAGCTTTAGCCGCGAACTGTACATCGATCGCGAGGATTTCAGAGAGCAGGCGCCGAGCAAATTCAAACGCCTGGTGAGCGGGGGCGAAGTCAGGTTGCGTAATGCCTACGTCATTCGCTGCGACGAAGTCATCAAGGACAGCCACGGTGACGTCATTGAGTTGCGCTGCAGTTATGATCCGGAAACCCTGGCGAAGAATCCGCAGGGGCGGAAAGTCAAGGGTGTCATACACTGGGTATCCGCCCGGCACGGCATCGAAGCAGAAGTTCGCCTGTATGACCGCCTGTTCAACCACCCCAGCCCGGACACCGCCAGGGACGGCACAGACTACAGGGATCATCTCAATCCCGAGTCACTGCTCACCCTGACCCATTGCTACCTTGAACCGAGTCTGGCGGGCGCCACGCCGGGCGAACGTTTTCAGTTCGAGCGCGAGGGCTATTTCTGTGTGGATTCCGAGCATAGCCATGATAAGCCGATCTTCAACCGTACTGTGACCCTGCGCGACTCATGGGCCAAGATCGAGCAGAAACATTCATGATACAATCCGGTTTCGCAAGGTGTTTTCGCCCGCTTTTTATTGACAGCCTGCGACCGGTGCCGTAAAGTGCGCGGCTTGATTTTCGGGGCTATAGCTCAGCTGGGAGAGCGCTTGCATGGCATGCAAGAGGTCGGCGGTTCGATCCCGCCTAGCTCCACCACAAAATCTGTCCCCATCGTCTAGAGGCCTAGGACACCGGGTTTTCATCCCGGCAACAGGGGTTCGACTCCCCTTGGGGACGCCATATAGCCTTGTAATTTACTGAATTATAAGAAAAATAAAAGCCTCGTGTTTTATAAAAAGCACGGGGCTTTTTTAATATCTTGATATTACAAGTAATATTATGGGGGTTCGCATCGCCTCCCAGACGCCACCTTATTCCGTACGCGGAGTAACAACGGTGTGAAGGGCGTGTGCCCCCTGATCGACTTTACTCAATATTCTCATTCCGGTTACTCGTAACATCTATGCGCAACAGTTGCCCCACAGTAGCAACTGTTAACATTGGGTGTTCTAGGCGAATTCCTATTCATGCAGCAATCGGTGACTGAAAGAGACCCTTGCAGTGTGATGTCCATGAATAGTTTCTGAGTTTTGCGCGTAGTGGCAGAGGATCACCACAAACGACAGCTGGTGTAACTCCGCCTAGCGATTGATGAACTCGATCACGGTTGTGGTATTGCCTGAAGTCTGCAAGTTTTCGCTCAAGGTCCTGAGCATTCCAGAAGAGGGTGTGATCAAGGTATTCACGACGAATGGTTCCAATGAGTCGCTCAATGAAAGGGTGTGATATAGGTGTATACGGGATGGTCTTAATCTCATCATTTTTAGCAGGGCATGGAATTTCAATATGGCAATCTTCAGTTTGCTGTCACCGGTATCTTTTTCGGTGTCGCCATTTACCGTTTGAATGCTGGTCCCATAGCCTTTTGACTCAACGGCATTCAGCAATTGGCCCATGTCAGTTTCGCCCGTCGTTTCAATTTGTGCTTCTCCACGGGGAAAAGATACGAGCGCGGAAGCCCCGGGGAGTGTATTGAGTGCTTGCCGCACACTAATGGCGCAATCATCACAGCTCATGCCGGTGATATTCAGTTTTACAAAGGCCACTATTTTTCTCCAACCGGCACTTCACAACTCGCACAGACCCTGCGTGGTGGCGAGACGATGTCCCAGATCGATACGGCCAGCATCACGGCGAGACCGGCATAGAACAGGTAAGTACTCCAGTTGTCAGTCCAGAACAGGTAGAGCGTCGCGAGCACCATCGAAGGGCCGGCGATACCGGCCAGCAGGCGATACCACATGCGGTGGGAAAAGAAAGAAAGGATGTTGGCGCCCAGGGCAATTCCCGCGAACACGGGGAGCAGGGTGTTGATAAACAGGCCCTCGTAGTGGCCGAGAAAGCCGAGCCCGACCGAGGCGCCGAGTGCTGCAATGGCCGGGAAGCAGGACGCGCAGCCCATGGCCGCGACAATGGCACCCAGGGTACCGCTTTTATCGATCAGGCTGCTGAATCGCATGTTTTGCACTCCATCAAAATTAAGCTAGCCCTAGCTTAAACGCCGTACTTAGGTACGGAGTCAAGATCGCTGGCTCTGGATCGGCTTCCGGGGCCAGGTTTCATATATATGCTTGCCTATATATATGAAACCACGTATATATGTTTTCATGAATATACAAGCTGACCAGTTATTCAAAATTTTTGGTGATCTCACCCGTTTACGAGTCCTGACACTGCTCAGTCGGGAAGGGGAACTGTGTGTGTGTGAACTGACCTACGCCTTGGGCGAAATTCAGCCGAAAATCTCGCGCCATCTTGCGCTCTTGCGGGAAGCCGGGGTGGTGCTGGATCGGCGCCAGGGGCAGTGGATCTACTACCGCACCAACCCCGATCTACCAATGTGGACCAGGGAAGTAATCACGGCAACGGCCCAAGGGATCGTCACCCAATCCCCCTTTAATGAGGATCTGCAGTCGCTACGGGATATGCCGAACCGGCCAGAGAGTGCCTGCTGCGCCTGATCAATCCTGATCAATATCAATAAGGAGATAACCGTAATGACTGATCGTGTAGGTATTAATGGCTTCGGCCGCATGGGTCGGCTGGGAGTGCGTGCAGGTTGGGGAAGAGAGCCGCTGTCGATAGTTCGGGTAAACGAGATCGCGACCAATGCTGCGGGCTCGGCGCATCTGTTGAAGTTTGACTCGGTACACGGCACCTGGGACGAGGATTGTGAGGCCGAGGGTGAAGCGATGATCATCGGTGGCCAGCGCATTGCCTGCAGTCGCAATGCGGCTATTGACGAGACCGACTGGTCAGACTGTGACATTGTGATCGAAGCCACGGGCAAGCACCATAAGCAACCGGAGACCCTGCAGCGTTACTTCGATCAGGGCGTGAAGAAGGTCATCGTGGCGGCGCCGACCGAGGGTGCGCTCAATATCGTCTATGGGATTAACGATGACCTGTACGATCCGGCCGAGCACCACCTGGTGACGGCGGCCTCCTGCACCACCAACTGTCTGGCGCCCGTGGTCAAGGTGATGCATGAGCGCATCGGTATCGTGCACGGTTGCATGACCACCATTCACGACATCACCAACACCCAGACCATCGTCGACAAGGGTCACAAGGACCTGCGTCGGGCCAGGGCCTGCGGCCAGTCGCTCATCCCAACAAGCACGGGGTCTGCCAGGGCCATTACGAAGATCTTCCCCGAACTCACCGGCAAGCTGAACGGTCACGCCGTTCGCGTGCCCCTGCTGAATGCCTCATTGACCGATTTTGTTTTCGAGGCGGCCCGTCCGGTCACGGCAGAGGAGGTTAACGGGTATTTCAAAGCGGCGGCCGAGGGCGAACTGCAAGGCATCCTCGGTTATGAAGAACGCCCGCTGGTGTCGGTGGATTACCTGAACGACCCACGCTCATCGATCGTCGATGCGCTGTCCACGATGGTGATCGACGACACCCAGGTCAAGATCTATGCCTGGTATGACAACGAGTGGGGATACGTGAACCGGATGATGGATCTTGCCAGCAAGGTTGCAGGAAGCCTGTAGATAATGGATGCTGCGACCCGAAATTATCTGTTAGTGACGGGTGGCTACTGGGCCTTTACCGTCACCGACGGTGCCATCCGCATGCTGGTGGTGCTGTATTTCCACCTGTTGGGCTATTCGCCTTTCGAGGTGGCTATGCTGTTCCTGTTCTACGAGTTCTTCGGCATCGTCACCAACCTGGTCGGCGGCTGGCTGGGTGCGCGCATTGGACTAAACCTCACCATGCACATCGGTATGGGCATGCAGGTGGTGGCACTGTTACTGCTCACCGTGCCTGATGCCTGGCTCTCGGTGCCCTATGTCATGGCCGCCCAGGCCCTGTCCGGCATCGCCAAGGATCTGAACAAGATGTCGGCCAAGGCGAGCGTCAAGATGCTGGCCGGGGACGGAAGTGAATCGAAGCTGTTCCGCTGGGTAGCCGCATTGACGGGATCCAAGAACGCCCTCAAGGGGGCGGGCTTCTTTGTCGGAGCGGCACTGCTCGAAGGGATTGGTTTCCGCGGTGCCCTGGCGCTACTGGCGGGTATGTTGTTGCTGGTCCTGATCATCACCGCCGTATTGCTGCCTACGGGCGTCGGTAAGATGAAGTCGAAGCCGAAGTTTACCCAAGTGTTCTCCAACACGCCGGCGATCAACTGGCTCTCAGCGGCGCGCTTCTTCCTCTTCGGTTCGCGTGATGTGTGGTTCGTGGTGGGACTGCCGGTGTTTCTCTACTCAGTGCTCGGCTGGAGCTTCACGCAGGTCGGCGGCTTCATCGCCCTGTGGGTGATCGGTTACGGCATCGTCCAGGCCAGCGCGCCCCGCCTGATCCGCCGCAGTCACCACGGGCAGGGACCTGGTGGCGGGACGGCACGGCTGTGGGCCTTTATTCTGGCAGTCTTCCCGGCCGCCATGGCCTTGGCGCTGCAGTCCGGGTTGAACCCGACGCTAGTGCTGGTTACCGGGCTGGTGTTGTTCGGAGTGGTGTTCGCTATCAATTCTGCGGTGCACTCCTACCTAATCCTGGCCTACTCAGACTTCGACAAGGTGTCCATGAACGTGGGCTTCTATTACATGGCCAATGCCGGTGGGCGTCTCACCGGAACCATTCTCTCGGGTTTGGTTTACCAAACCCAGGGGCTGACCGGTTGTCTGTGGTGGTCGGCGGCGTTCGTGCTGGCGGCGGCGGTGCTGTCCTTCAAGCTACCTGCAGTCGAGTCACAGGCCGAAGCTGTCAAGCACGTGGCCCATGTTTGACGCAATTGCCAACGCGCTGGCCTTCGGGTTGCTGGCGTTGGATCCGGCGTCCCACTTGGGGGCCGCCGTGCACTTCTTCATTATGGATGTGACAAAGATCTTCGCCATGCTGGTGATCATCATCTATATCATGGGGCTGTTTCGTGCGTTGCTGTCCCCGGAGAAGGTTCGCGACTATGTGCGTGGTAAACCGCAATGGCTGGCGCGTGGTTCGGCGGTGGGGCTGGGTGCGGTTACCCCGTTCTGTTCCTGTTCCTCCGTGCCGCTGTTTATCGGCTTCGTCGAGGCGGGGATTCCGCTCGGCGTAACATTTTCATTCCTGATTGCCAGTCCCATGATCAACGAAGTAGCGGTAGTGATCCTGTTCGGTATTCTTGGTTGGGAACTGACGCTGATGTACGTCGCCGCCGGGCTGACCGTGGCTTATGTCGGCGGGATCATCATGGAGCGTTTCCGGCCCGAGCGCTGGGTGGAAGAATACGTCTGGAAGATCCAGGTGGGTGAGGCCGCACTGCTGCAGGCTGATGCCTCGCTGGCCGGCCGCCACCGCTATGCCTGGGGTGAAGTAAAGGAAATTGTCGGCCGTCTGTGGAAATGGGTTATCGCCGGGATCGCCGTGGGCTCATTGTTCCATGGCTACGTGCCCGAGGAATGGGTCACCGAACATCTGGGTGGTCAGGACAACTGGCTGGCCGTACCCGGTGCGGTATTGCTCGGTGTGCCGTTGTATTCCAACGCCACCGGTGTGATCCCGGTGGCAGAGGCCATGCTTGGCAAAGGCGTCGCAATCGGCACCACGCTCGCGTTCATGATGAGTATCGCAGCCCTGTCGCTGCCGGAAATGATAATCCTGCGCAAGGTGATTCGCTGGCCCGCGCTGGCCCTGTATGCCGGAGTGCTCGCCGTCGCCTTTACCCTGGTAGGTTGGGGATTCAACCTGATTTCTCTCTAACTGCATAAGGAGACAGACTATGAAGCAACTGTTTTTGACAATGATGCTGCTGGCACTTCTGAGCAGCATCCCGGTTCAAGCCGCGGACCAAAGTCTTTCCGAATATCTGTCGGGTTACGACTATGCCGCCCGCAAGGCGATGAAGATCGACAGTGAGTCCCTCGTCAAAATGCTCGCCGAGGGTAAGGCGCAGTTGATTGATATTCGTTTCAAGGAGGAATACGAGGCATGGCATATGGGCGTTGCCAAGAGTATTCCCCTGGCGGAATTGCCGCAGCGCCTCAATGAAATCGACAAGAGCAAGGTCATCGTGACTTCTTGTCCACACAAGGACAGGGCAATTATTGCGATGACCTACTTGAAGACTCAGGGCTATGAGGCGAAATACCTGCAGGATGGATTGACGGGGCTCGCTGAATACCTGCGTGGCGACAAGGCCCGCGACTTCATTCAGTCTCTTCCTCGATAAACAGGAGATGAGTATGACCGACCAACCGCAACTGCATTCCTCCATTGTCGCCATGGTCTCGCTGGCGTCTGGTATTGCCGCTAAACACCCTGACATGGGACAGTGCCAACTCGACCGTCTGCGCAAGGCTGGTGTACCCAGACATCAAATCGATGCCGTTGTCGAGATTGCCCGCCACATCCGTGATGAGGCTGCACAAAAACTTGATGCCGTTTTTGATGAACGGATCAGCGACGCAGACAGGCCGGAGGTACCGAAGAGTCAATCGCTGGACATTAAGGTAACCGAAACCACCTGCTGTACCCCAGCGCCCGGTGGGCAATCCTGTTGCTGATGATTTGCCATTTATTAAATTGAGGAGTTTCACTATGAAGAACATCAAGGTACTCGGCAGCGGCTGTGCCAACTGCAAGCGCACACTTGCATTGATCGAAGAGACGGCCAGAAGCCATGGTGTCGAAGTCGAATTGGAAAAGGTCGAAGATATTGGCGCCATCATGGGCTACGGTGTTATGTCCACACCCGGTGTCGTAATTGACGGCACCGTGGTGCACGCTGGTGGCGTGCCCGATCGCAAGACGGTCGAGGATTGGATGGCAAGATAAGCGCGAAACAACCGTGTGAACAGGTCCAAGGTTGCTATACCTTTTTGCTCCCTTTTGAAATATAATGTAACCCATTGATTATATATTAGATATGTAATATTTCTGAGGTTGCTCGAAGTTGGGGGATAAGGTCGACTCCCCTTGGGGACGCCATATTGCTTTATAACCGATTGAAATGAAAGTAAAATATTTTCTGAAGAATTCTAATGAAATGCGTCGGCGTGTAATGCGCTGATATCCATATAAAAAGAATAGGGGTTCGCGTACCCCGCCCGAGGCCACACTATCCCGTGTGATGTCATCTCCCAGTATAAATTTTCGTATGTATGGCGTGCTGGCATAGCCTGGCGCAGACAGAGCGCTGCACCGTGTAGGGACGATCTGTAGCATCTGTTTGTTCGGCTTGAGGTCCGCCGCCGGTCTCTTCGCGACTATCTTCCGCTTTCACCTGTCATACGTCGGAACTCGGATGCGCTGCACCTTTCACATACTTGCTTCGTCCGGGACAGAGTAAATTCCGAGGCCCTTTCGGCTGTCGAACAAACTCCCAAAATGGGATATTTTGCTTGCTCCCATAGTGGGAGCATGCTAGGGTGTGTCGATGAGGGTGATCGCAAAGTCCAAGCTGAGACAATTTTGGGAAACTAGCCCGAGATATAGCGATGCAAAAAAGCAGATGACGGAGTGGTACAACTTTTGCGCGAAAGCAGAATGGAATATGCCACACGAGCTGAAGGCGGATTTACGCAATGCGAGCATCTTAAAGAGCAACCGCGTGGTTTTTAATCTATGTGGTAACAAATACAGAATCGTAGTGCACATGGACTATGTTCGGCATGGGATGCTTATTCGGTTTGTGGGGACACATAAGGAATATGACGCGATTGTGGATATTGAGAATATTTGAGGTTTGCAATGAAACTGAAGCCTATTAGAAACGACCGCGAGCTGAACCGTGCGTTAAAGCGCATCGATGAGCTATGGGGCGCAAAAGCCAATACGCAAAGAGGCGATGAGTTGGATGTCTTGATGTTGCTCGTTGAGAAGTATGAAGATGAACACTATGCGATCCCTGCATCGGATCCTATCGAGGCGATCAAGTTTTTAATGGAGCAAAAAAGCTTGTCACGCAAAGATCTCGAGCCGTATATCGGAACGAGTGGACGCGTGTCCGAGGTGCTGAGTAAAAAGCGAAGTTTAACGCTGGGTATGATCAAGAAGCTGCACGAGGGTTTGAAGATTCCATACGACTGTCTTATCGCATAAGGGTAAACAGCATAGACATATCGAAGTACAAATGGAGCTTCCCAGCAAGATTTAGAGCTGGCACCTATGGCTGGAAGGCATCCAGGCTGGCTTGTCAGCGCCTTCGCGAGGCTGTCTCGGAGATCAAAAAGATCGCGAAGAAAGACCCGGTTCATGGAGCAGAGGGCGCCGTCCGTTTGATAGAGAAACTATGGCCGGCCCTGGAGCATGTGGACAGTTCCAGCGGTGCTTTGGGATCGGCCGTCAACAAGGCAATGGATGCGTTGATCCCCATTATCATCAAGGCGCCAGCTGATGAGAAGACGCGCAATAACTGGCTTGATCGGCTCTGGCAAGCCATGGCAGATGATGGTGTCGACTACCTCAGTCCGGTGGGTGACCGGTGGGGTGAGATCTGTGGCTCGGCGGAAGTCGCCGGGAGATGGGCCGATGAACTGGTCTCAAAACTCCGGGCCTGCTGGGCAGATCCAAATCCGGGCGGCTATTTCCACGGTGCGACCGCGTGTTTGTCCTGTCTGCTGGTGACGGGTCGGTACCAGGAATTGCTCGATCTGTTGGCATTGCCCCGATATCCGTCCTGGCATTACCGACGCTACGGTGTGGAGGCGCTCCTGGCCTTGGGCAGGAAGGCGGACGCCGTCCAGTATGCCGAGGCATCGCGGGGATTGAACCAGCCGGATGCCGTGATCAACCAGGCCTGCGAGACGATCCTGATCTCGTCTGGCCTGCATGAGGAGGCTTACCAGCGCTATGGTTTGGGCGCCGCGGTGGGTAATTCGTTTCTCGCCCGGTTTCGCGCTGTCGCAAAGCGTTATCCGATGAAGGACCCGTCACAGATTCTTGCTGACCTCATTGCCACGACACCGGGCGAAGAGGGCAAGTGGTTTGCAACGGCGAAGGAACTAAAACTTTATGATCTGGCGCTGGAGTTGGCGAACCGGACCCCCTGTGATCCGAAAACGCTGACAAGGGCGGCAAGAGATTACCTCGACATGGAGCCAGCATTTGCCCTCGGTTGCGCCATGACCGCACTTCACTGGTTGAGTGAGGGTTGGGGTTACGAGGTGACCAGCGCCGATGTGGTAGAAGCCTATGACCGGGCAATGGATGCCGCGGCCAGATTGAATAACATTGAGGATGTAGCCGGGCAGATTCGGCAACTGGTCGAGTCGAATGAAAACACTTCGGTGTCGTTAGGTCGGCAGTCTTTGCATGGACGGTTGCGTGCGTATCTTTCATCGGTTCACGAGATGTGATTGCGGAAGAATTTCGTAGTCGGTAATGGCTTCACGATGTAACTTATTGATCGATAATTAAATCCGCAAGAGTGGCGAAGTTGCCCGCAATTGGGGGATAAGGTGGCCTCCCCTTGGGGACGCCATATAGCCTTGTAATTGATTGAACTGTAGGAAAATTATTAAGCCTCGTGTTTCTTGAAAGCACGGGGCTTTTTAATGGTCTGATTCTACACGTAATATGTTGGGGTTCGAATCCCCCTCCCGATGCCACGCTATCCCCTGCAATTGGCCAACCTTGCCCATGCAGAATTTAATCAAAACCTAGAGAAGCTGAGATAGAAATGTTTGTGCGGGCACGACAATTGGGGGGCCTGCTCTGGCAAAACAATCGGCATCCACATGGTTCGCATCAAGAACGACCAGGAATGCAAACGGTGCGGCGAGTTGTTGCTGAAAATACTGCAGTGAAGGGCGTATTGATTCGTCGTGCAGTTTTACTTCTGCCAGAAACCAAGGCTTCCCATCACGAGCGACCAGGAAATCAACTCCGCGTTTCTCCTTGTCTCGCAGGTGGCCAAGTTCAAACTTTCCCAAGCCCATATCATTCCAACCTTCGACGGCCTTGAGCAGGTGACAGGCGACAAACGTTTCCGCTTTGTCTCCCTTCTCTTTAATCGAGGCCCAATCGCGCAGAAACCATTTAGGCTCCTTGCGTAGCGATCGTGAGACATTTTTGAACCACGGTCTGATCAGAAAGCCAAGATGAAGGCTGACAAGAATATCAATCCACCGGCGGGTAGTATCTATGGAGACGCGTACGTCATTTGCCAGATTGCCATAGATGAGTT
>Ga0316198_10001981_pt1 | contig 12296 bp, 9 predicted proteins | sample OudBieAanoxic_MG_FD_204935 | JGI IMG/M metagenome (GOLD analysis project Ga0316198, IMG submission 204935) | Coastal sediment microbial communities from Oude Bieten Haven, Netherlands - site A anoxic | ecosystem: Environmental > Aquatic > Marine > Coastal > Sediment | place: Netherlands... | reverse complement strand
GCACGGGCCTCCAGCACACGCAAGCCAGCGATTTCCAGGGTGTTGTTGTTCTTTCGAGCTAAATCAACCAGCTCGTTCAATACCGGGTCGTCAAACACCCGCCACCATGCCACCAACTCGTTAGGCGCGGTTTGCAGACCCTGCTCAACGGGCTGAGACCATTCAGCAGGCACATCGGGTTCGAGCTTGACGAAATCCGGGCCGACCATGCAACCGGTCAACGCCAGGGTGATGGCTGGCAGCAAAATCAGCTTGTGGCGAGGGAACAACTTATTCAAAACGCTCAGCCCTCTTCTTTCTGTGTTTCTCCGTAGGCCAGCCATGCCATAAACAGTTCATACCCCAATGCCAGAACCACTGCACCGACAAATAAGCCGATCACACCATCCAGAATCGCACCGCCGATGGCGCCAAGCAATATCACCAGCATCGGTGTAGACACACCGCGACCCAGCAGCAGCGGTTTCAGCCACGTGTCACTGGTGCTGACAATCAAGGCATAAACCGCGAAGATGATGGCCGGTGTGGTATCCGCAACTGTAAACACATAGGCCGCAACGAAACCCAGCACCAACAGTGGGGGTAGCTGTAGTATTGCCAGGACGAGGATGATTACTGTCCACAATCCCCAGGCAGGCACGTCCATGATGTACATGCCGATCGCGCTCAATGCCGCCTGGATCAGGGCAATACCCAGTACCCCTTGCGCAATACTGCGAATAGTGTCGCGTGAAAGGTTGGTTAATGCCAAACCCTCTTTATCATTTATCAGGCGTGAAAACAGCCTTACGGTAAACTGATAAGCCCCAGGAGCATTCGCCATCAGGATACCCGAGATAATGATCGAGATAATAAAAATCAATACCGTACTACCAGCACCGGCAGCGGTTTCAACAAGCTTTTCACCTACCTGCTTTAGCTGTGGCTTGTACTTATCAACTGTGGTATCCAGATTTTTCGACGCCTGGGTCCACACATCATGCACCTCTTCACCGATGACCGGCCATTCTTTAACCGATTCATCTGGCGGCTCCACCGTTAACGCACCCTGTTCATATTTATCAACCAGCCCTTGTGCCGTATCAACCATGGAACCGGAGATCATGACAGTGGGAGTAATCAACAGTGCGAGCGCGAGCAGGATATAAACCGTTGTCGCAAGCTTGTTTCTTCCACCCAATGCCGATTTCAGTTTTGTGAATAATGGGTAAATGGCGACCGCGATGATGACTCCCCACATAACCGGGAGAATAAAAGGCACTATAATCAGGAAACACCAGGCGCCAAGTAAGATTAATAACCCCAGACGTATTGCCACTTCAATCGAATTTGGTATTCCGCCGACACTGCCACGTTCTGTTGAATCAGCCATAATTCATCCCCCCTGGTTGGTATAATGCTCTTATATTAATAGAATCAGCCGAGATAACGCGAACAAAATATTTAGCGGTTCTGGTATCGATTCAGGTCAAAAATACCTGACAATCTTGGCTGTTCACGCGCATATTGCTGGTTAAACCAGTCCGCATGCATCCAGAAGTCTTCACTGGTTCTGCGCAGACCATAACGTGCAACAAATGCTTCGTACTCCCGACGGTTACGGAGCGCATTGTACTCTTCAACAAAGCTTTCAATATCATTCAGATCCACCACGTAGAAAAAATCAGGGTATACACCCTCCAGCCATCGGACAACTGTTTGCGTGTCATATTTATAATCACGCCGATCACCAAGTTCCTCACCTTTAAACATAGAGCTAACACTTTTATAAGCCTTGTTGCTGATCATGGTATAGGCCAGATCGTCTTCCGGCTTACCGCCCATCTTTACGCGCACAAAGGCGGCATCAGGTAAAAACTCGACGATTAATCCGTCCATTTTTGCCGCCTGCTGCATTGCTTTATCGACGTGCAGGATATTCTGGCTTACCTTCGGCTTGCATTCATCCGTTGTGCAGCGATTAATGTAATCACCATTACCCGTTAATGGGCCCAGATACTGTTCAAGTTGCCGGTACAACTCAAGCTGAGGATTGTCTGTTTGATAGCCAGTGACAAATTCCTGTTTTAACCAGCTAACCTCCCCTTCGTCATCCTTATTGCTCTTGCGAATACCCTGGTACCAGACATCGCGAATCGCCTGTCGTTTGTTGGCAGGCAGGAAGGCCAAAAACTCGTCCTCTCCTTCCGTACGCAGAAAGTCCATGTACAAACGGGTATTAATCTGGTGTCCCATGTTACCGTAGACATCATAACCGGCAACCAGCAGGTAATGGATACGCTCCAGTATCGAGTAATCGATCACCCAGGCGGTTTCCGGGTAATCACCGATAAAGCCAAAGTTTACCGAAGCACTGTCCAAATGCCTGAAGATAGTTAGCGCAGCATTTGGATTGTTACTGTCACCATCCCAGATGTAGCGCATCGCATCTTTAAGATTGACCTGACTGAAATCCGCTACTGTCGCTTCTTTCGTCTGAATATATTTCTGAAACAGTTCCTTGTAGTAGCTCTTACCACCTAGCACCTTGAAGTTATCTTCCAGTTCTGCGGGTGATGCGAGATAGTCCGAAACGGCATTCAGGTACTCGTCATTCAGTGACATAAGATCGGCATCAGGATCATAGAACACGACCCAGAACTGGTCCTCGATGACATTCAATGCTATCTGGCCGCGACAAACAGGACCCTTGATAAAACCTTCGATAAAGAATCGCGATTCATCCAGCAGGAATTTGTAGCGTGATTTAACAGGTATAGCTGCAAAGGTTTTTATCGGGTTGGATGCGACCACTGGATCATAAGACGGCAGGCTTGCTACGTCGTAATCGGGTTCGATAAACAGCTCTTTGAAACGCCGCATGCGCTTATCCGACAACTCGTACACCATATGCGTCTTGGCAACGATACTGCCCTGATGGCGCACTATGCGGTAATAAACCGAACCAACGGAATCACCATAGGGGCGTCGTGTTGGTATTACCTCAACAGGATTGCCCGGTGCTGTAGTCGAGCGCACCAGGCGATAGAATTCTCGGTTATCAGTTCCTGCAAAATGCATGTGCGCTTGAAACAGGTGTTCATAGAGGTAACGAGCAACCAGTTTTTGCTTGTTGCTGTCGCCATTGAGAAATTCTTCCCATTGTTTTATCTGCTTTGCTGCAACCTTTGATGGCGCTTTATCTTCCGGCATAGGTGCACCCTGTGCCAGCCAATGTACCAGTGTGGTGTATTCTTTTCTGCCCATGTTTGGCATCGCATACGGCATGCCACCCTTGGGATGTTTTGCTGCATACTCGTCAAACTCATTCAGTGTCGGACATGTTTGCTCGCGATCAAGGGTCACATCGAACTCATCACCCAGCATGCCTGTGAGTGCCTGTGGATGCAGTTGTTTTTGTCGCAGCATGCGATACATTACGGAGTTTTCAAGGTTGTCTATCGGGTCATTGTTACCTTCGTTTAGTACCGTATCAAAACCCTTCTGCCGCCATTCTTCGGTAGTCATCGCATCGATAAACAAACGTGTCGGTTCTGCGGCCTTGAAACGCCCGGCATTGTAGACCTTCTCTTTATTGGCGCCACGATGGATACCTTCCGGCGAAGACAGTTTTAACTGGCAAGGCGCATCGTAACAGCCATGGCAAACCACACAGCGGTTTTCAAGTACCGGTCGCACTTCTTCATCATAAGATATGGTTTCTTTGGGCATCGTATACAGTAGATCATATTCAATCGTTGCCTGACCTTCGGTGATCGATGGTTTTTTGGTTGCGCAGGCTGTTATCGCCAACAACGTTATTAGAATTATGAACAGTAATTTTGTATGGCTCATATTTTCCTCCATTTAAGCGAGATCACTACGCTTAAGTAAAAATGATCATCCCCAAACATGCTACTTCAATCGAATTTGGTATTCCGCCGACACTGCCACGTTCTGTTGAATCAGCCATAAGTTATCCCCCTGGTTGATGTAATTCTCTTTAATTAAATACTGATTTAGAATCCTGGATATCTCAAATACATCGCCTGACATATCAGCATCAGCTTTTGACAAGTGTCATTATTGTCAATCTATATGTAAAAAAGCTACTCTTACTTACTCTTCCTGGCAATCTGAATGCCAATCTTGCACGCAGCAGTAATTAACACCTCTTTGGCGACATCAGGATCCTGCTGAGAGGCAGCTCCCTGGGGCTTGTGATACCGCGATGCATCCTGCGCTATAGACGCAGAAGAACACATCATCGCTGCAATTGCAAAAGCAGCCAGGAAGTATATCTTCCTATTCTTTAAATATATGACATATACATGACGTTTTTTTCTTTATACCAAAGGTTCATCAATGATTTTAATTAATTGACGTTCGGAACACCATGTTGGATTAGTAGTTATGCTTCAATTGCTGGAGCGCCAGTATTCGCAAAATAATTATTATCCTGAATGCGACGTTAAGCGAGGGAACAAACTGGAATGAAAAAATGGCTTAATATCTTGACGGGGAATCACGGTCGCTTGTTAGTATCAATCCGTGTCAAAAGCCTTACTCTCACCGGCTGCTGATAGTAGTCACTTGCCAGGGTCCTGACTTCAGTAGCCAATTCCTCGGACACAGGCTCCTCTCCCACTACCCGCAAATTAAGTTGTAACCCGAGCTCGTCATAGGCTACGGCCAGTTCGTCGAGGTGGTAGTTCGTGTCAAGGTGTGCCTGCACCGCTTCCACCAGCCCTTCCGGCAGTGCCTCGGTGAGCTCATCCTGCTCAGACTGGAGATTCAGATAAACGCCGAGGAACAACACCGTAACGATGATCGTACTACCGGCCACTCCCCTCCAACGCGAGGGGTTGGTGTTACCCCGAAAACCAACCGCCCACAGGCTTGTCATGGAGGCCAGGATTATGGTCACCATATTGATGCCGAACAACAACAGCGCGCCAAATGCCAACGCGAAATCGCCAAGCGACAAGGCCAGGCCCGAGGTTGCAATGGGCGGTACCAGTGCTGCGGCAATGGCAACACCTGGCAGCGCAGCAATGAGGCTGGGGCGAGAGTAGGCATATGCTGCGGCCAAGCCGGCCGCGAATGCCACATTCAAATCCAGTATTCCCGGAACGCCCCGGGCAAGCATTTCCCGTGTTGGCTCCTCGAAGCTCGATGTGGCGAAACCCACCACTAAACCCACAATGAGCGAGACGCATAATCCATAAGTTAACGAACGCAACGACAGGCGTGCCAACATGGGATTGCTCTGTTCGAGAGCCAGGCCGAGTCCCAGCAACGGGGTCATAAGGGGCGCCACGAGCATGGCACCAATTACCACTGCGGCAGAGTTCTGAATAAGGCCGATCGCAGCGATGAATGTCGAGAGCAGCATCAAGGCGAGAAAATCGAAGTTCCAGGCGGCGCTTGACTGGACGCGGTCCACCAGTGCAATACGGTCTTTGCGCTCGATCTGAGGCACGAACCGCAGGATACCTTCCTCTAGAAACTGCTTATATCGGTTAGTGAAAGGAGAGGCGGGGCAGACGATGACGACTGTCACGTCCTTACCCAGCTTCGTACCAAGGCTGCCCTCTATGCGGCATCCTGGCACACCAACCAGAACCACATCGTGGTTGCCTTCATCCCAAACCTGGCGAATACCTTGCTGAACTTGATCATCGACGACGACCCGAGACTTCACGGCCGGTTGTTCCGCATCCAAGGCTTTGTTGATTTGACCTTCCAGCCTCCGCGCACCGACATCTTCCGCATACACCCCGACGTTCGGGTTAACGTGCAATGCGGTCAGGGTGCCGCTGGTCGAGGCAGCCAGTTGTGCACCAAGTTGTAAAGCGGCTCTGCTGTCCGGTCCCGACCCTGTGGCCACCAGAATACGTGAAAACGCCTGCTCCGACTGCAGGCCAAGACAGAGCACGACCTCGCAACGGATGTAACGCAGGAAGAAGCGACGTTCCCTGACGAGGTCAACATCCGACATATCCGTGATTTGCTCACGCGCCTGCGTGAATGACTTAACATCCTTGTTATCCACCTCGGCCAATACTGTCTGCCGGAGTGAATGTAAGCTTGTAAAATAAATACGCTTCAGCCGCACGTGCACGATATGCGGCTCTTCCGCCTCTTGTTCTTCTGCGCCGTCGGCATTCTCGCGAGATCCTGCCCGCAGTTTATCAGGGGAGGCTTGCATCATACGCCTTATCTCATAGATGACATTCGCCGTTTCTCCCTCTGGAGATTCATTCAGCGAAACCTCATCGACACGATCTTCATTGCTCTCCACGCGCTGCAGAATTAGCAGGTCCTGTTTACGTGCAGCAGCCAATCGAACTGCCCAGTTCAACTGGAGTGCCACACCCAGTTCGGGTCCCAGCTAGGTTGCCAGCATTCCGGTTGATTGCAGGCTCATCGATCTATTTTCCTCTTTTCATACTGCACACCAAGATTCACTACCAGTCTCAAATCCTGACGGCGTAGTCAGCAGTTTCTCATTCATGATTTAACAGTTTGGCGCGAGTAAAGGTAAACGTGGCCCCGAACAGGAAAATAGCCGCTGCGTAGTACACCCAGAGCATTAGCACGAGGATGCTACCGGCGGCATCGTAGAGGTTGGCCGCCTCGCTGTTACCGATGAACAACGAGATCAGATATTTACCCATTTCAAACAACAGTGCAGCCAGCAGTGCACCGATCCAGGTATCACGCCATTTCAGTTTGAGGTCGGGTAGATAGCGGAAGTACAACGCAAACAGAATGGTGGTGACGCCTAAACGCAAAACAAAGGCATCAAACGCCAGCACATAGGTTGTCACTTCCCCAAGCCACTGTGCCAGGTAATTGTCTATCTCGGTGACCAGTGCATCCAGCACCAGAAAGACAACCATTAAAAAGGAAATGCTGACCAGCAGCGCAAACGCTATGACACGAATGCGAACCAGCAACCAGATGCCCAAGCCCAGCGAAGCCTTGGTTTTCATCTGAGTGAGGTGGTTCAACGCCGTGCGCATTGCGTCAAACACGGTGGTGGCAAAAAAAAGCAATACGCCCAGTCCCATAATGGTGGCCCACCAGCTGGGTTCCTGGATATTGAGCTTTTCAAGGGTGGCCATGACCTGTTGCGCTCCGTCCTCTCCCACCAGCGCACCGAACTCGGCAAAGATCGCCTCACGCACCGCGACCTCCCCATAAAATGCTGCCGCGATCCAGAGGATAATCAACAACATGGACGGCAGGGAAAAAATCATGTAGTAGGCGAGCGCCGCCGCGTGCGTCGTCATCTCTGCCTCAAAAAACTTGCTAACGGATTCTTTCAAGACCTCCCAGTAGAAAATCATCATTTTGTTCATAATGCGCACCTAAGCTCATTCCGCTCGCGATACTTATCTCTGTGATCAAACTATTTTTTCGCTGATCCAGCTCCACGGGTAACTGCGCCGAGCAGCGAGCCAATCAAACCAGGCAGTAACGCATCGAGTGGATTACGAATAAACCTGCGAACATCATCACTCAACGCAACGAGTTCCGCTTCAGCCAGGGCAATTTCTTCTTCGATATCACCCAGGGCCATGTCGCGCACTTCTTTGACCATCTCGATCTCAACTTTTGGTTTTATCGAACCGGCATAGGCGACCAACAACCCAGCCAGTACAAGATCACTGCCACCAACGATTAACGCCGCCAGCGCCTGGCCCCAGTAAGGAACTAACGCGAAAAACACTGCAAGGCTCAACATAACGAGACCGAAGATCGCCACAAGTCCTGCCAGTGCGTTGAACTGTATCTTCTGTACTCCCAGCCGGAACTCGTTCTGTCTGAGGAGTCGCTCTGATCGCCAGGCCACTTTGAGACTACGTACTAAATGTTCCATAACTCCCCCCTTATCTTCGAGATAAAACATGACCAACGATAACGCCGGTGGTAAATGCCGCCAGCAATGTCAGCACCGGGCGCTCCCGTGCCACCTCTTCGATCTTTTGCACGACGCTCTCCAACTGGTCCTCAAGATCCTGAACCGTCTGTTCTGATTCAGGCGTCGGCTCTTCATCTGTGGGGTCTTGCGTCGATGGTTTTTTCGTCGCATCGCGATGTTCAGTCGGCTCTGATTTCTGTCCGGCTGCAGATTTGGCTCTCGAGCGGGGCTGTTTGCGTTCGGCCCGCTGCTCTGAAGCTTCGCGCTGCAGGTTTTTTAATTCTTCTACGTCACTCTTCGAATTCGTCATTGAAATCTCCTTCTATTTGGAAACCACTGTTAACCTGTACCTGTTCTTTCAATGGCTCGTCTGATCCTGGCTCTGCTGATCTGGATTTAACCAGTCCGCGAAGACGCGGCTATAGATCGCCAAAATGGTCATGAACAGCGCAGCGAGTATGGGGCCAAGCACAAGCCCGGAAACACCAAACAACCCCAACCCGCCGAGTGTGCTGAGCAGGATAAGCAGATCCGGCATTTCGGTATCCCGGCCGACGAGTATGGGCCTGAGAAAATTGTCAATGGTCCCTACGACGCCTGCTGACCACGCCAACAAGCCGAGCCCGGCCACCGTCTCACCGGATATCAGCAAATAGATCACAGCCGGAGCCCAGACCAGTGTGGCGCCGATACCGGGAAGCACCGATAACACGGCCATAACGGCGCCCCAGAACAAAGCCGCATCGATGCCGGCCACGGCAAAGCCGAGACCGCCGAGCGTTCCCTGGATGATGCCGATAACTAATGTACCTTTCACCGTCGCGCGACTGACAGACAGGCCGACCTGGAGCATCTTTTGTTTGTCGGTTTGCGACAATGGTGCATAACTCATGATCGTTTCGATTAAAGCCGGGCCGCTGACAAGAAAGAAGAACATCGCGTATAGCATCACGAACAAATTCAAAAAGAATACGGCTGTACCTTGCGTCAACTTACCCAGGCTCGATGCAAGGTACACACCGGTATTGCCCGCGAACTCGGCAAGCTTGGTGGTGATTTTTTCGCGGTAGGGTTCAAGTTTATCCGCGAACGGGAGCCAGCTCGATGTCTCGTGTGTGCCCTGGGCTGACTCGTCGAGCTGTTGCTCGATCCATGGTTTGACCTCTTCGGTGACTTCAATGGCTTGTTCCGCTATGAGGCCGAGCAGGAATATCAGCGGCACCACGATTACAACCAACGAGATCAACAGAGTCATTAACGACGCCAGGGTGCTGCGACCACCCCACATACTGTTTAGCCGGCTATACAACGGATACACAATCCCACTGAACACTGCAGCAAGCAGCAGCGCCATAATAAATCCACTAATCATCATGAAGAAAATGCTTGCATAGGCAAACGTCATCACCAGCACGAAGCCTTTACGAAACCGCTCCTTTGGGTCAATCGCTGTATTCATAGTTACACCTCTTCTGGTTAATGACAGCAGTTTGCTTCGCAGAAGCAGGGAGTTTGTATTTCTATCCCTGTCGTCGCTTTAACTTATTTTTTGGCCCCCAACTGAAAAAGTGAGAGACTTAATGTTCCTGAATTATTTTAAATAGAGACAACGAATTACTTTTTGTCCTCATCAGGAAAATGCTGTTTCGCTTTCTCGAATGCCATTTGCATGGATTTTATGGACTTGCTCACTCCGCTCTGGATGTCTTTCCATGCACCTTCCGATGCATTTTCAAATTGTTCCCATTGTTCCTTCGCCTGTGTTAACTCCTGATCGAGCTGCTCGACATGAGGTTGAAGTTTTTGCTCGATTTCTTTGGCTCCCAGGTGCATCTGTAGCTTGGCCTCATCAACTTTTGTCTGCCAACTTGCCAGTTCACCTTGCAATTGTTCCTTCACAGTTTTTTGTTCCGTTGTCTGCTCTGTTTTTGGGTCTGTAGCTTGTGTTGTTTTTTCGTTCATCTCATTTCCTTTGTTTAAATAAGAATAAATAAAAATTTCCGACTTATTGATAACTTCTTCACCGCTTTCCAACAACCTATTAATTCAAAGACATGCCTCGCAATAACAGTCCGGGTATTGCGTGATCACGACTTATCAACTCCACCTGCTATTAACTCGAACAATATGTTGAAATACGCGCCTCACTATCTTTTGACTCGTCAATTCGGAACTATGTAGTTCTTTATGGCAGTCATTGCTTCCCTGCGGGTTTATTCATCCTTCTCCCAGTTCGATCTTCACTTTACCTTTTCGATATCCGGCAATATCCAGCTCCGATCCACTAAGGTCTTGCCGGGTGAATAGAAACGCATCATCGCGAAGAATGCGCGGCCGGATTCTGTGGGTATCCAATTTTTCTTTTTACCCTTTGGCTCATCCGGACCAAAGTAAAGATCAACAGAACCATCCGAGTTAGTGAGCAGGTCCATGCGCGAAGATCGGTCAGTCACTTTTTGTTTGTTGTGGATGATATCCCGGCCATTTACTTCATACAGGGTCAGCGACCAAAACAGTTTCGCAGGCGCATTCGGCGGAATGTGCAGGGTGTAGTTTCTTGCACCGTCCAGCCAGTCACCGCCCTTATCTTTATAAGCGGTCATGTAAACCTGACCCTTGCCGGTCTCCATGCCATGCATCGCGATGTTATTGGTAACGGCTTCGTAGAACCAGGAAGCTCGGCCATCCAGCGCATCATAGTGCTCTCGGCGTTGATCGGTTGGTGAGGTGGTATCGATATCCCAACCTGACCCGTCCACGTAGTGGGCATCTTTGAGGCGCGGTGTCTTTTTGAAGTCGATCGCCTTGGCCATCGCCTCACCCACCAGTACGCCTTCAGTCAGGATGCGTTTTTGCTGCTTTGTTGGCTTAAAGGGTTTGCCCTTTTCAATACCCAAAGGCTGGAGCATGGCCATAAAGAAACGGTCACGTTCGAATACCGGTTCTTTGTTGATGATGTCGGATAATCTCTGCCAGTATTCCATGCCACGGGGATGGGCCGCTGACCAGCGCCGACCATTCGGGGTGATGTATCTGCGAGGATTGGGCTTTTTACGCTCGGCAAAAGGATAGATATCCACCTTGTTGAGCAGTGCTTTGCGTTCATCGGGATCGGTAGGTATCAGACGGATGCCCAGGAAGATACTGTTGGTGGGTGATTTATGCACCTTATAACCCGCCTTCTCTGCTCCGGCCGGTGCTTTCTGGCCTGGCCCGACAAACACGTATTTACCGGGTTTGGTCATTGTGGTGATCTCCATCTGCCACATATCGTGAGCGGCACCACGTACTTCCCCCTCTGGCATGTGAACAATCCAGGGCTCCTTAGCCAGATCAATAAAGACCAGCGCATAAGGTGTCGTGGCATTGAATGTCAGGCCACCCAGAATGTCGTCATAACCATTCAGAAAAACGATCTGGCCGTTTTTGGCCCCCAGTGTCACGTTATAGGCATACTGCCATTGCGCCATGGACACCAGTGGAATGGACCAGATATAGGCCTGGCTCGCACGCTGAAAATCGATCTCATCGAAGAGTTTTGCAATCGTTTTATCAGTTGGATAACCGGTCGCAAAATCGTGAGTGAACGTAAGCTCACCAATGCGGGTTTGCACCACATCCTCGGCGCTTGCCATCAATGGCACGCAGCACAAGGCAGCGCACAGCAACTTTCTGGCTATCGTAGTTCTCATTTCAATTCTCCTCTTGATCGCTTCTCGCTACTTAACCACCAGAATTTCACTGGGACGCCAGGTTTGATCGATCCAGGGCTGGAGTGGGCCGTACATGCGTAGAATGATGAACCAGCTCTTGCCCGGAACAGTTTGCAGCCAGTTGTTCTCCATTCCCTTGGGAGCTTCGGGCGCGAAGTAGATGTCGATAGAACCGTCCGCGTTCTTCTTCAGCCCTTCCCGGTAGCTGTCTACAGTCGTGAATCGTTGGTCCGTCTGTAACAACGTTCTGGTCATAGTGTCGTATAGAGTGACTGCCCAGAAATCTTTTGCCGGCGGATTTGGCGGCAAGTGCAATCGGTAGGTCTTTGAACCATCCATCGGCTGCTTATTCTCGTCGAGATTGGCGATGCCGTAGTCCGAACCTTTGCCCGGCTTCGTCAATGCCATAGCCGGTGTCACGACGATAGCGTTGTAGTGAAACCACAGACGCGCGTCGAGCCTGCGCGCACCATCTTTGAGGAAAGCAGTATCTTTGCCCGCAAAACCCATAACCCACTCGCTATCCGTGTCTTTATAGATCGATTGGCCGGGATCGCGCGGATAGTGGGTATTGGCGCGCGCATAGGCCTCGCCGATTGCCACCGCATCGGTCAGGATCTTCTTCATGCGTGCGTCGGGCTTGAAGGGCTGGCCCTTGACGATGCCAATGGCGG
>Ga0316198_10001980_pt1 | contig 12301 bp, 12 predicted proteins | sample OudBieAanoxic_MG_FD_204935 | JGI IMG/M metagenome (GOLD analysis project Ga0316198, IMG submission 204935) | Coastal sediment microbial communities from Oude Bieten Haven, Netherlands - site A anoxic | ecosystem: Environmental > Aquatic > Marine > Coastal > Sediment | place: Netherlands... | reverse complement strand
TTAGTCGAGATGGCGCAGCGACTGGAGGATCTCATCTGGCGGCTCGCCGAGGGGCGCCAGGGTATCGGCCAGGCTGCGATGGGACTGGTGCTCACAGACGGTGACTCGGCCGCCTTCCCCAACAACCCCTTCGCCCTGCCAGTCACCCTGGACCCGTCAGGCGAGGGAGCCCAACTCGCCGCAGGACTCATGGAGGGACAGCTGCGTCAGGCTGTCTCCGATCTGACCCTGCTGCGCAAGACCGACCTAGAGATCGCTCACCCGGAAGACGCCATCCGCATCGGCGCCCAGTTCAACGTCCTTTCCTGGCGCGACCTGGATGAGGAAGAACGCAGACGCTGCCCGGCCCTGTGGCTGGTAGGCAATGCGGGGACCCTGGGTGGACGCGGATTGGCCCAAGTCTATTCGCTACTGAGCTCTGACCTGCCGGTGAAAATACTGTTACTGGCAGACCTCGACTTGGGCCTGACCGCCCCCGTGCAGACCCAGACGCGCCCCTCCCCAACCCCGGATACCACTGCCGATTTAGCCCTGCTGGCACTCAGCCGGCGTGGCGCCTATATCGCCCAAAGCGCGCTAGCCTTCGGGGAACACCTGCACAAAAGCGTGGAGCAAGCCCTGAGCTATCCCGGGCCGGCGCTGCTGCATGTGCACGCCCCCAGCCCAGCCCGCCACGGCTTCGATACGGCCCGGACCCTGGAGCGCTCCTGCACCGCGACAATGGCACGGGTCTTCCCCCTATTCCGCTACGATCCCAGGCGCGAAGGCGTCTTTGGCAGCCGCGTCGATCTCGACGACAACCATTCCCCACTGCAACCTTGGCCGGGAGATGGGGAGCGGGGTCCTTGGACCCTCGCCCACTGGGCCTTAGGCGAGACCCGCTTCGCCGGGTACTTCTCGCCTCTGGATGCGGACGATTCCGTTCAGATCCCGTTCGCAGAGTTCCTTGCCATGTGTCCACCCGAGCGCAAGGACAAGATTCCCTTCGTGGAAAAGGCCGACAACGGCAGCGCCCGTCGTCTACACGTAGACGATCGGTTGCTGCGCGCAGCGGAGAAACGGCAACAGGCTTGGCGCATGCTCCAAGAACTTGCCGGACTGGTCACGCCCTTTACCGAGCGCGTCCGGCACGAGGCCGAAGCACAGGTTGCCGCGGCGCACAGCGCAGAAATCGCTGCCCTTACAGCAGACTACGAGGCACGTCTCCAGGCCCTGCGCGGCGAACTCAAGGAAGATGCCCGCCACGAGCTACGCGAGCGCCTGATGCAATTGGCGGGCTATGGAGATCGAACCAATTAATCGCTCTTATGGAGGCACATTGTCTCGCTCCCACGCTCCATCGCGGGAGCAAGTGCAAACGCTCCAGCTTCAAGAATACCGGGGGCTCGTCTGGACACTGCCAAGTCTCCGCTTGCTGCTGGAACGGCAACTCTGCATTCCCTCGCTGGAACGTGGGAACGAGAACAATAGCGCATGAAGATATGCTAGCCCTTTCCTCCCTACTAAAACGCGGCTTCGCTCACGGCGTCCATCCGCAGGACCACAAGGCGCACACCGCGGCGTTGCCGACCCAGCGCATGCCCTTCATGGAGCGCTATGTGCTGCCCCTGCACCAAAGTCTGGGGGCGCCAGCAAAGCCGGTGGTGGCGGTGGGGGACCGGGTGCAGCGGGGAACCCTGATTGCCGAGCCTGGCGCCTTTTTCTCCACCAGTCTGCACAGCCCGGTCACCGGCTGGGTGCGGGGTATCGGTACGCGCCGTTATCCGGGTGGCCGATTTGAGCCCGCCATCGAGATCGAGGCGGACCCCTTCGCCACCCAACGACTCGATCCGGCGCCGCGACCGGACTGGCGCAAGCTCACCCTCGACGAGCTGAGCAAGGAGGTGCAGCGGGCAGGCATCGTCGGCTTGGGCGGTGCCGCCCTGCCGGCGCACGTCAAGTACGCCCTGCGCGAAGGGGTCAAGATCAAATATCTGATCGCCAACGGCGCCGAGTGCGAACCCTACCTGACCAACGACCACCGCATAATGGTCGAACAAACGGCAGACCTCCTGCACGGCATCGAGATCCTGCATACCCTGCTCGGGGCCGAGGAGACCATCATCGGCATCGAGCTGAACAAGCCGGACGCCATCGCCAGCCTGCGCAAGCACATCGGCAAGGACAGCCCGATTCGGGTCGAACCCCTGCGGGTCAAGTACCCTCAGGGCGATTCGAAGATGCTCATCAAGTCCTTGCTCGGAATCGAGGTTCCCAAGGGCCTGCACGCAGCGGATCTGGGTATCATCATGAACAATGTCGGCACCATCGCCGCCATTGCCGACTGGTTCGATAAGGGGATGCCCTATATCGACCGCCGAGTAACCGTGTCGGGCCCCGGCATCCCCTACCCGGCCAATCTGCTCGTGCCCCTTGGCACGCCTGTGCGAGAAGTGCTGCGCTACTGCGGTGGATACAGGGACGACACCCAAGAGGTCATCATGGGCGGGCCCATGATGGGCACACCCATCGCCAGCCTGGACGCACCCATCATCAAGACCAGCTCGGGGGTGCTCGCCTTCACCGCCAAGGAGACGGCGCGGCCCAGGGAGTATCCCTGCATCCGCTGCGGGCGCTGCGTAGAGGCATGTCCCTACTTTCTCAACCCATCGAAGTTGGCGCGGCTGGCCCGGGCGAACCTGTACGACGAGCTAAAAAATTCCCATATCTCAGAGTGCGTGGAGTGTGGTTCCTGCACCTATTCCTGCCCCTCCGGCATCCCCATCGTCCAATTGATCCGTAGCGCCAAAAGCAGTATTCGTCATGCCAAGGCTAGGGCGAAGGGTTGATGGAATCGATCACAGACCCTGGCCGTCTTCTCGTTCTCCGTGTGGAAACGAGACCTCAAGCACGTAAATCAGAATGTATCTTTCTCCTTCGTATCCTTCGTGTGAAGACATTCTTTCGACAAGGTAGAGCCTCGTGATGCGCAAAGACCCCAGGCTATTGGTCCAGCCCTCGCCGCTGCTGCGCCAGGAGCTAACTACCGCCAAGGCCATGCAGGACGTGATCTACGCCCTGCTACCGGCAACCTTGGCAGGTGTCTGGTTTTTCGGGCTGGGCGCCGCCTTGGTAGTGACGGCAAGCATCATCGGGGCCATGCTCACCGAGTGGGTCTTTTCTCCGCCGCAGATGCGTCGGCGGTGTGTGAGCGACGGCAGCGGACTACTCACAGGCCTGCTTCTCGGGTTGACCTTGCCACCGGCACTGCCTCTGTGGATAGCCTTCCTCGGCGGCGTCGTATCCATCGGGATCGGCAAGCTGATCTGGGGCGGACTCGGCTACAATCTGTTCAACCCAGCCTTGGTGGGCCGCGCCTTCCTGCTCGCCACCTTCCCCAATGCCATGACCACTTGGAGCGCCCAATCCGAGGGCGGCCTGCTCCAGGTCTTCCCATCCACCCTGGCACCGCCCTTCATGCAGGCGCACTACGACGCGATGAGCGCAGCCACACCCCTCGGGCTGATGAAATTCGAGCAAGAGCCCACCGCCCTTTGGGATCTGATGCTCGGCAGCACCAGCGGCTGCATCGGCGAGACCAGCGGACTCCTGCTGCTGGGCGGCGGCCTGTTTCTACTGTGGCGGCGGGACATCGATTGGCGCATCCCAGCAGGCATTCTGCTCTCGGTGGCCCTGTTCTCCGGCTTGCTTTACCTTGCGGATACTGTCCGCTACCCAGACCCCCTGTTCTCGCTCTTTGCCGGTGGACTCCTGATCGGCACTTTTTATATGGCTACGGACCCGGTAACCTCACCCCTGACGCCGAAGGGGGCCTGGATCTTTGCCGTCGGCATCGGACTGCTGGTGGTGCTGATCCGCGTCTTTGGCGGCTTCCCGGAGGGGGTGATGTACGCTATCCTGCTAATGAACGCGGCCACCCCGCTCATTGATCGCTACACCCAACCCAGGGTCTTCGGCAGGGGGCTCAAATCGAAATGAAGACAGCCCCGCCAACCGTGTCCAATGCGGAACCAAGCTCTGCCCGGTTGATCGCAACGCTTGGACTCGCCGGACTGCTATCTGGTTTGATTATCGTCACCGTCTTCGAGGCCACCCTACCCACCATCACCGCCCACAAGGCAGAGATGCTCCGACAGGCCGTATTCAAGGTGCTCCCCGGGACCGTCAGCCTCCAACCCCTGACTTACAAAGATGGCCAACTCGTCCCCGTAGACAAGGCGGAAAAGGACGAGGAGTCCATCCTTGCCGGCTACGGCGCGGACGGGCGGCTGATCGGCTATGCCATCCCCGGCGCAGGACCCGGCTTTCAGGACATCATCCGCTTGCTCTACGGTTATCTACCCGAGGAACGGCGCGTGGTCGGCATGGAGATCCTGGAGAGCCGCGAAACACCCGGTCTAGGGGACAAAATCTACAAGGATGCCAACTTTGTAGCGAACTTTGATGCCCTCTCCATCGATCCGCAGATTGTCGCCGTCAAAAAGGGAACCAAGACCGCTGCTCACCAGGTGGACGCCATCACCGGCGCGACCATCTCATCCAAGGCCGTAGTGCGCATCATCAACGAAGCCAATACGCGCTGGTTACCTCGGCTCAACAAGGTCATCGACGAAGGATTTAAACAAAGCCGGTAACAGAAATGCCAAAGTCGAAACAAGACGCCTATCAGGAATTCATCAAGGGACTCTGGCGGGACAACCCGGTGTTCGTGCAGGTACTGGGCATGTGCCCCATGCTGGCAGTCACCAACTCGGCGGAGAATGCCCTAGCCATGGGTGGCGCGACCTTCTTCGTGCTCGTGGCATCCAGCTTCTTCGTCGCGTCCCTGCAGCGCTGGATACCCAAGCAGGTGCGTATCTCAACTTACATCATCATCATCGCTACCTTCGTCACCGTGACCGATTTTACCCTGGAAGCCCTGGTGCCCCGATTGCATAAAGAACTCGGTGCCTTTATCCCCTTGATCGTGGCCAACTGCATGATTCTCGGTCGTCAGGAGGCATTTGCTTCGCGCAACTCGGTGCGTCTGGCCGTGGTGGACGCGCTGGGCATGGCCAGCGGGTTCCTGTTCGCCTTGTTGGCACTTGGCAGCGTGCGCGAGATTCTTGGCGAAGGTCGGCTACTCGGGATGGATCTGTTCAGCCCGGACTTCGAGCCATGGGTGATCATGATCCTGCCCCCGGGCGGCTTCCTCACCTTGGGCCTACTGCTGCTGTTCTTCAACTGGCTGCGGGAACGTAAAGAACGACTCGTCGAGCGGCTCGACGCATGGGAGGCCCAAGGCCAATGAGGGAACTACTGTGGATCTTTGTCAGCGCACTGCTGATCAACAACTTCGTGCTGGCTTACTTTCTCGGACTATGCCCTTTTCTGGGCGTATCTCAGCGCCTGGAAACCGCCTTCCGGTTGGGGCTAGCGACCGTCTTCGTCATGCTGATCACAGCCCTGTGTGCCTGGTTTCTCAATACCTACATCCTCATCTACGCACCCTACCTGCGACTGATCAGCTTCATCGTGGTCATCGCCAGCACGGTGCAGTTCATCGAGATGGTCATCAAGAAGCTCAGCCCGGCGCTATTCAAAGCGCTGGGTATTTTCCTGCCGCTGATTACCACTAACTGCGCCATCCTCGGTCTCGCCATCTTCTCCACCAACAAGGGTTACGGGTTGGTCGAAGGGCTAATCTATGCCCTCGGCGCAGGCCTCGGGTTCACCTTGGCGCTGGTGTTGATGGCTGGACTGCGTCAGGAGTCGGAACTTGCGCCTGTTCCGCGACTAATCCGCGGCACCGCCATGAACCTCATCATTGCCGGCATCCTGTCCATGGCATTCATGGGCTTCGCCGGTCTGTTCAGCGCCTCCTGAGTCGCGCAATGGTGCAACATCTAATTGCGATCCTCGGCCTCGGGGTCCTGTGCATGGCCTGGGTCCTTTTCCAGCAATGGCTGAGGCGGGTCGATCCTGAGCGATGGGACAGGGAGAAGAGGCAGAAGAGCTGTGGCGCTTGCGGGACCTGCGAGAAACGTTCGGACCCCGGTCGAACTGAAGCCCAGTCCACAGATCTGTAGCAGAACCCACTGCTCTCAGCAGCCTTGATGAATCGCCCGCGCCCACAGCCTCAATCCTTGCGACGCTTGCAGGCATCTTTGATGTCGTCAAGCAATGTTCGGTAGGCGCGCAGCAGCTTACGCGGCTTTTTCTTGTGCTTCGCGGAGATCTCCTCGAAGCGTTCTTCGAATGCCTCCGCCTGATCTTTTTCTTTCTCTTCCCCACACTTGGCCATCTTGGCAAGCTTCTTCTCATGCAGCGCCTGTATCAGCTTAATATCGCGCTTGGCGAAGTAGAGGTCCTCTTCTGCCGCTTCTTTCAATCGAAGCTTATCGACGAAGTTGCTCATGATGACATGCCACCTGACGGTTGTTTTGCGCGAGCGCATTGGAAATGCGCACCTTGCATTAATCGGAAAATATTACAGAATCTTGACTATGCAATGGAAAAGAAATTTGATGGAGGATATTCATGTCTAACCAAAACGACCGCGACCACGTCAGCCGCAGTCTGAGCATCGACGTGGTGAGTCCGCATTTAATGTCCGATAAGCGCAGCTATCGCTGTGAGATCGGGCCAAGCGGCCTATATCTGAAGGAAGCCACCGGTCTCGCAGTCGGCACCGAACTGGAAGTTATCTTCTCTTGCCCCAATGGCGAGCGTGAGCCGCTACGCCTGTCCTGCGTGGTCGAGCAGAACCCGGGGCAAAACAGAAAGTATCTGCGTTTCAAGGGATTGGACGAGCACAAACGCGAGCGACTGGAATGCGTCATCTGGCCCCCTTGGGACGGAGAAGATCTGTTCGATGGGGTTATCATTCTCGCTAGTTGTTACGGCGCGGAAACGTTGAAAGACTGCCTGCGTCTGACGAACATCTTGTCCAATCTACCGCATGGGATTAAAAGCCACCGCCGACCCTGACTACTAAAAAATTGCCCCTACCCTGTAACCGGCGTGGAAGTTCCCGGCGGACAGAAGGTTAACCCCCCTTCTTCAGCAAAGCGGCCAGATCCCCAAACGGGCGATGGGTTACAGTTTGGGTTTGGCCACTGTTGCCTCCGTCACGCCCCGCGGCGACCGCCGCCAAGTGCTCCTCGTGTTTCTGGTGCTCATTGTCGTGGCAGTAGAGGCACAACAGTTCCCAGTTGCTGCCATCCGAGGGATTGTTGTCATGATCCATGTCTTTGTGGTGGACGGTCAGCTCGCGCAGGTTTTCACGAGTGAAGTCACGCCCACAGCGCCCACAGACCCATGGATATAGCTTGAGGGCCCGCTCGCGGTAGCCTACAGCCCGCTCGTCGCGGGCGCGTCTGGCGCCCTCCACGACCTTGTCGAGCTTGGCCTGGTCGATACTCTTACCCGTCTTGGCGTTCCTGGGACCGCTGCTATCAGCCATGGAGTCCTCCAGTCGATTTCATGTTTCAATTGGACCTCGAACTATTCTGCATTTTAGCGAAGCTTTACATCGTTGATCGCTCAATATTCAACTTGGTCAGGACTCCTTGACACGAACCGCGAGCACGTCGCACTTGGCGCCATTGAGCACGCTGCGGGCGGTGGAGCCGAGCAGCACAGCCAAACCGTGGCGTCCGTGGCTGCCGAGGACAATGAGGTCCGCCCCAACCTCCTCGGCCACGCGCAGGATGGTATGGCCAGTCCCGCCTATCTCGATATGGCGCTCCGCCTCGGCAACACCCAGCCGGTCGCCGAGCGCCGCCATCTGTTTCTTCGCCACCTCCAGCAGCTGTTGCTCGAGATCGAAATCGTCCGGCAGGATCAAGTCGCCGGAATAGGCCATGGGGAGATATTCGACGACGTGGAGCAGGCTCAGTCGCGCCCCACACTCATCCCGGAGTCGCGCCGCTCGGGCAGTAACGTGCTCGGTCTCCGGGGAGAAGTCAACAGCCAGCAGTAGATGTGCGTATTCGGGTGTGGACATGATCGTTTCTCCAATTTTTCGCTTCCTAACAAGAGTATACGTCGCTCTTCAACGCACGGCACCAGGCCGGCGGTCGCATGCTCGACCCGGTTGCGACTAAGATGCGCTTGATCTAATGCAGTTACGAGGAGATCTGTCGATGGAAACCCTGACCGCCGAGACCCGCTCCCCCTTCGACCTGGACCGACCCGACGCCTACGCACGCTGGAGGGAGATGAAGTTAACTGGCCAGCCGACCCGGCTGGAAGAGCTATTTGTCGAGATCCGCGATCCGCGCCGCCTGTCGGCCGCTGAGCATAGCGCTATCCTGGAACGCTGCCGCCAAGCCAACATGGCTATCTACACGAGCACCACGGACGAGGACCCGGACAAGGACATTATCCGCACGCTCGGCGAGCAGTTCGGGCTTCATCGCCTCGACCACAACCGCGGCGCGGACGAAGACGCCATCACCTCGCTCAAGATACAGTCCGGCGCCACGCACACAGGTTACATCCCCTACACGGATCGCCCCATCGCCTGGCACACGGACGGTTATTACAACGACGCCGACCACCAGATCCACGGCCTGGTGCTGCACTGCGTCCACCCGGCGGCCAGCGGCGGCGAGAATGCCCTGTTCGATCACGAGATCGCCTACATCCTGCTGCGTGACCGCAATCCCGACCATATCCTCGCCCTGATGCACCCCGAGGCCATGACCATTCCCGCCAATCGTGTGGACGGTCGGGAGCTTCGCCCGGCGCAGGCGGGACCGGTCTTCTCGGTGCACTCGGATGGACACCTGCACATGCGCTATACCGACCGCAAGCGCAATATCCTCTGGCGGGACGACCCCATGACCGCCGAGGCCGTCACCGCGCTCAAGGACATCTTGCATTGCCATAGCCCCTACCAATTCCAGGGGCGTTTGGAGGCGGGCTGGGGCTTGATCTGCAATAACATACTGCACACACGCACTCGCTTCGAGGATGGGGAGAACCCGCGCTTACTCTATCGGGCCAGATATTATGATCGGATTGCCGGGGTTTGAGAGAATTCAACCAAATTCGCAAGCATCCGTTCCCCGGCCCTTAACTGGAGACACCTCCCATGGAACCAGTCCACATCAGGTACCTGATTCGTCTCGGCGAAGACCGTACCGAGACCTTCGAGTTCACCTTGGACGGCACGAGCTTCGAGCTGATTACCAACGACATCCCTAACCCGCCCGATTGGACCAGGCTGGGTTACAAACAGTGTCCCCACTGCCCCTTGAGTCCGGAGAAAACTCTCCGCTGCCCCCTCGCGCTGCAGCTTCACGACATCGTTGATAGGTTCCACGACACCAACTCCATCGACAAGGTCGAACTAGAGGTGGTCACAATGGAGCGGCGCGTCATTCAAACCCTGGACATACAGCAGGCCATCGCCTCAATGCTCGACCTGATCTGGCCCATCTGCGGTTGTCCGAAAACCACGCACATGAAACCGTTGGCCCGTTTCCACCTTCCAGTGGCCTCGGAGGAGGAGACCGTGTTTCGGGTGACCGGTATGTATCTGCTGGCCCAATACTTCCTCAGCCACACCTCCCATGACGCCGGTATCGAGTTCGACGGGCTGACCAAGATCTACAAGGAATCGCACGTACTGAACTCGGCCATTGCCAGCCGATTAAGGGGCGTCACCAGGTCGGACTCGGTGAAGAACGCCATCACACTGATCGACATGTACTCGATGCTCGTTCCCGCGCTGTTGGAAGACCAGTTGGCGGAGATGCGCGGATTCTTCAAGGCCTATCTCCCGGAAGGGGCCCTGGAGGTCGCGACTACCAATCACCTGGAGAAGGCCAAGGCGTTCAGAATGGAGCTGGCCCCCATGGGTGGCGTGTTCGAGGAGGCAAAGGAGGAGTATGACGAGGAGCGCAAGAACAAGGCTATCGATGCCATCTTGAGCCGGTCAAACTTCAACCTGGAACTCGTCCCCATGGAAGGCGAGAGTCCGCCGGCTCCCGAAGATGAACAAGGATCCAATATGGCCGTGTTCAAGTTGCCGGACGACTAGCCCGCCGACTCGCGCCGGCGAATGTAATCGAGAGCCTGGTCGATCCGCCGCAGGGTCGTCTCCTTGCCCACCAGTTGCAGGGTAACGTCGATGCCCGGCGAGGCAGCGCGCCCCACCACAGCGACGCGCAGGGGCTGGGCCACCTTGCCCAACTTCAGCTCGAGCTCGTCGGCAACACGTGCCACCGTGTGCTCCAGGGTCTGAAGCTCCCAGTCCTCTAGGGCCAACATATCCAGGGCGTCGCGCAGGCGTTCGAGGGGTTCACGAGCTACCGGACGGAGGTGCTTCTTGGCGGCGTTCTCGTCCAATTCGTCGAAATCCTTGTAGACGAAGGCGCTGATTTCAGCCAGCTCCACCAGGGTCTTGGCGCGGGCTGCCTGGGCCTCCACCACCAATGTCAGGTCCGCCCCCTCGGATGGGTCGATGCCAAGCTTGCCCATGTGAGGACTCAGCAGGTGGGCGATGCGCTTTGCATCCGCGTGCTGAATGTAATGCTGGTTGAGCCAGTCCAGCTTGTCCGTATTGAAGCTGGAGGCGGCCTTATTGACCTGGCCGATGTCGAACAATTCGACCATCTCGTCGAGGGAAAAGATCTCTTGATCGCCGTGAGACCAACCGAGCCGAACCAGGTAGTTGAGCAGGGCCTCGGGCAGGTAGCCCTGATCGCGGTAGGCGATCACACTCACGGCCCCATGGCGCTTGGATAGGCGCGTACCGTCGTCGCCTAGAATCATGGAGACATGGGCATACTTGGGCGGCTCTTTGCCCAGGGCACGCAGGATATTGATCTGCCGTGGGGTGTTGTTGATGTGGTCGTCGCCGCGGATGACGTGACTGATCTCCATGTCGGCGTCGTCCACCACGACAGTGAGGTTGTAGGTCGGTGAGCCGTCCGTGCGGCGGATGATGAGGTCGTCCAACTCGCCATTGTCGAACGCCAGCCGGCCGCGGATCAGATCCTCCACCACCACAATCCCGTCGTCCGGGTTGCGGAAACGGATGACGTGAGGCTGGTGTGCATCGATCTGCCGATGACGACAATGGCCGTCGTAACGGGGCTTGATCTTCGCCGCCATCTGCTGCTCTCGCAGGGTCTCCAAGCGGTCCTTGGGGCAATCGCAACGATAGGCCAGGCCCTTCGCCAATAGCTCATCGATGATCGCGTTGTAGCGGTCAAAACGCTTGGTCTGATAGAAGGGCCCCTCATCGTACTCAAGTCCCAGCCAGGTCATGCCCTCCAGAATAGCATTCACGGACTCGGCAGTTGAACGATCCAGATCCGTGTCCTCAATGCGCAGGACGAAACGCCCGCCATGCTTTCGTGCAAAGAGGTAGGAGAACAAGGCGGTGCGGACGCCACCCACATGTAGATAACCGGTAGGGGACGGGGCAAAACGAGTACGGACGGTCATGGGGATACTGGTCCTGGGCTCAATAAAGTTGAGGTCTGGATTCTAGCAAAGCCGCGGATAAGCAGACATACCTGCCTTCGAAGCGCGCGTGGTCAACATACCGGAACGGCGCAAGCGGTTGTTCCGTGACCACCTGATCGCCGCCGGTAACGCATGGTTTCATCCCCGTTGTTGCGCCAAAGGCCGCGGTCCTTCGGCCGGACCAGGAGGTATTCCAGCATCTTGTCGTTCGTGAGCAGGATGTCCGGCTGTAATTGACGCTGAGTCCTTGTGCGTGATGACATTGTCGGATTCCATGGCCACGCTCGGCTCCCCTTCGCTCTGACCGACGAAAAGACCGACGTTGACATGTCCGCGCATGAAGTCGTTACCGTGGATAAGGCGCGCCAGGAGCGTTGCCTGGTCGGACGATAGGGCACTCATCGGGCAAATGATGATAGCTTTGACGTCAGGTTCGCCCCGATGCCGCCGGCAGTAATCAAGGATGGGCAGCAGGAAGCTTTCGGTCTTACCGGAGCCGGTGCCCGTAGAGACGATAGCCGACTGTGGCGAATCCCCTGCCATCCTCCGGAAGGCGCGCTCCTGGTGCAGATAAGGCGGGAATTGCAGGGGAATTTCCGGGAAGAGGCCGATAGGGGCCTTTGAAGACGGGCGCGATCCCAATTTTCGGGTGATGCACCCTGGGAGCTCGGGCATCTTGCCGTGCTCGACTTGAGCGCAAAGGAACGCGGCTGCCCTGTCGCCGCGAATCCGGTCATAACGGAACTGGGTGCCGGGGATTTGGCGATGATCGTCGGTGGCTACCCGTGACCACAAAGAAGATAACGCGCCGGAAAGTAACAAACCACTAGACAATCCT
>Ga0316198_10001979_pt1 | contig 12303 bp, 6 predicted proteins | sample OudBieAanoxic_MG_FD_204935 | JGI IMG/M metagenome (GOLD analysis project Ga0316198, IMG submission 204935) | Coastal sediment microbial communities from Oude Bieten Haven, Netherlands - site A anoxic | ecosystem: Environmental > Aquatic > Marine > Coastal > Sediment | place: Netherlands... | reverse complement strand
GATACCGACCGTTCCGAGCAGAACGGAATCCATGCAGCCGCACCCAACTCGGTCATTTGCCGGACGAGATCGTCCATCTTTTTGTCTTTTAAAAAGGCCTGAGCGATGATTATTTTCACACCAGGACCGTCGGGTGTGCGGCTGCAGCTGAGGACGTCAACAGTGACACTTTCCGGTTTGATCGAATCGATTTGAGCCGTGGACGAATTTCCCCGACCATCAATGAGACCGATTCGGTCACCGCGATGAAGTCGCAAGACATTTTTTATGTGGCGAACATCAGAGCCTTTGATAACGACCGTTTCGCCGGCCGCTACCGGTTTGTCGAAATAAAAATAGCGCATGATCGATCTTATCCTCTCTGCCGAGTGTTTGCAAACGCCTATCCCCGATTATTTCACAAGTTTATCGGCTCATTTGCATAGGCGCACACTCCGTTAAGATCAGCCCTGCAAACATATTGACTTGGCAGGTGCTATATGATAATATACTAAAATTAATGGAAAATGTACTAAATTCATGCCCAACCCAATCATAGAGGACAACCATGCAGAACCGCGATATCGATCCACCGGCCGGTACGAAAAGCAATCAATTGGAAGACGACAGTATCATCAAGTTCGCCGAAGAAATCCTGTCGGATCCGGATGACAATATCTTTGAACTTGACGATGATGAAAATCTGAACGTCGAAAACGACGATATCATCGATCTCACAGACGTTGCCGAAAAAAAACTTCAAAGCGATGACGACATCCTCGACCTGACGGAAGATATAGAGATCGCTCCGGGTAGTGAAGATGAACTACTGGAACTGGAGGATATAACCGAGGATTCCACGGACATTGAGGAGACACTCTCTGGCCTTGTTGACGGCAATGACGATTTGACACTCCTGGATGATGCCGTACTTGATCTCGATGACGTAGTGGAAGAGATAAGCGCTGTCGAACAGGACATCTTCGCGCAGGAAGATGCCGTCGACGACGAGGGATCGATAAATTCAGCTGAATTTATGAGCGAAGCAGATACGGTCGAACTCACGGAAACCGACCGAAATGCCCTGGAATCGGAATTCGGTTACGAGGCGCCCGCAGATAACCTGACAGATCCGGATACGCTGCATGCGCTGACATCAGACGATATCGAAGAGGAAATCCTGCTCGATTTTAGTGATGACACCACCGAGGACGCTATTGAAGAGGTCGACCTTGCAGCCGACCTGGATGAACAATCGAGCGAGGCCCCTATGGTCGACGGACCTCATGAAAAACTGGAATTGACTGAAACCGATCGCCGAATACTTGAAGAGGAATTGAGTCTCGATACCGACAGGAACGTCGATGCCGCTTTAATTGACGATGAGATTGCGGATGACACCAACGATACCACCGAAGCCGTTGAAGACGAAATCGACCCGTCCTTGGCGAAGACCCCTGACCCCGCCGAAAGTTACCGTACTGAAGACGCTGAGCCTCCAGCTGTTGAAGAGGTCGCTCTTAACGTTGCGGATATATTAGCGCTTGAAAACGACGTAACCGAAACTGAGGATATCGAATTAGACCAGGATCCGGTTGAATTAGAGCCGGAAATACCCGTGAAAGCGGACCGAAGCCAGGCCGTGGAAAAAGATCATGATCGAATTGCCGTCATCAGCGACAATGCAACGGATGATAGCGAGCCCGCTACGGATGAGGCTTTGGAAACCGATGATTCGATTGATGACTTCATCTTTGATCTCGATGAAACGGCTGCACAACCGGATGCCGAGGCGAACGACATCGAACTTCCGCCGCTGACAGCTGAGGAGGAACTCTCTGTCGAGGCCTTGCTCGCTGAAGTTGAATCCCCCAAAGATTCGGAACAGCCACATAAATCTGAAACAGGGGATGAGCATCCGGAGATGGATGCCGATCCCGACGAAAAACTGGTAGACATCATGCCATCCGATGAAAAACAGACGGCCGCTGACCTTGATATGGACTTTAATCAGGTCGATGCGACCGGCGGCAACGATTTGCACAAAACTGCAGATCCGATATTGATCCGCGTCAAAGAACCGCCCACAGCGAACCACCCGGATGAAGACGCCCTGCTCAACAGTGTCTTCGAGCCGGAGCCGGAGGTCGATAATCTCTCATCAGAACAGCTCGAAGCCGCTGTCGAACGGGCGGTCAACAAAATCTTTTCAGAAAGGATCGAATCGATTCTTTTCGATGCCATTGACCGGGCTGTGACCAAAGAAATCAGCCGGCTGAAAACGCTCATCCTTGGCGACAGCGACCAAAGCGACTAATTCTCGGCCGGCATTTTAAATCTGTCATTGATTGCAATGCCGGGATTTCGAAAACCTGGCCTCCCACTGCACCACCAGAAGGCGATGACAGGATTATGTCGTCCGTCCTCTTGAAATCCCGTTCACCTATCCCTAATCTTCTTGTTCCTGGCCGCGTGTCCGGCGTCCTTGCAAAAATTTCCTCTACAATCAGGACACCGGAGACCAAACACCATATACGGCTTTGCAATCGGCACTCCCCGGTTTTATAACCACAGCCCGAGAGACAGGCTCCAATAACCTGCTCCTGATGGCCATGACACCTGTGGGTTAGGGAGATTTGAGGTTGAAAAATTACCTGTCTTCTATTAAGGATGGGCCTGCTTTACGTGTTTGATGCTACCGCTGAACGGCAATACCGCCAAGCGCCGTCGATTTGGAAGGAGTAACAGTGTATGAGTTCGGACCAATTGAGTAAAAGCTATGAACCGCAGGAAGTTGAAAGCCGTTGGTACCATTACTGGGAGCAGGAACAACTGTTTGCTGCACAGGAAGATACATCTCGCCAAAGCTATTCGATCGTAATTCCGCCACCGAACGTCACCGGTGTTCTTCATATGGGACACGCTTTAAACAATACACTGCAGGACATCCTCTGTCGCTATCGACGGCTCCGTGGAGACAATGTCCTTTGGATGCCCGGAACCGACCACGCTGGCATTGCCACCCAGAATGTAGTGGAAAGAAGTCTGGCAGCTGACGGGCTGGACCGTCACCATCTCGGTCGTGAAAAATTCATCGAAGCTGTTTGGCAATGGCGACAGAAATACGGCAGCGCAATCATCAATCAACTCAAGCGTCTCGGGGCATCGTGTGACTGGCAGCGTGAACGTTTCACCATGGATGATGGTCTCTCCCTGGCCGTCCGCACGGTTTTTGTACAACTTTACGAAGAGGGATTAATCTACCGCGGCAACTACATCATCAACTGGTGCCCACGCTGCTTCACCGCCCTGGCGGACCTTGAGGTTGAACACGAGGAAACGGACGGTCATCTCTACCACATCCGTTATCCTTACACGGACGGATCCGGAGACATCATCGTGGCCACCACTCGACCCGAAACCATGCTGGGCGATACCGCAGTGGCGGTCCATCCGGATGACGACCGGTACCTGGATACCGGGGCTAACACGGTAACTTTACCTTTGATGAATCGCATCATTCCGATTCTCAGGGACGCTTATGTGGATAGGTCTTTCGGCACCGGGGCGTTGAAAGTGACCCCGGCTCACGATGCGAATGATTACGAGATCGGTCTGCGACACAAACTACCGCTTATAAAAGTCATCGACGACAACGGCCGTATGACATCAGAGGCCGGCCGGTTCGAAAGCCTTGAACGTTTCGAGTGCCGGATGGCGGTTGTCGCAGCGTTGAAAGAAGAAGGGTATCTTGTCCGGATCGAGGACCACAGCCACAGTGTCGGCCAGTGCTATCGCTGCAAGGAGGTTGTGGAACCGAACCTCTCGCGCCAATGGTTCGTTAAAACCAAACCATTGGCCGAAAAGGCCATCGCGGCAGTAAAAAACGGCCAAACCCGCATTATTCCAGAGGTCTGGACTCAGACCTACTTTGACTGGATGGAAAACATCCGCGACTGGTGCATATCGCGACAGATCTGGTGGGGACACCAGATTCCGGCCTGGACATGTGAAGGCTGCCGAGAAATGATCGTGGCCGTGGAGACGCCGGTCCAATGCCCTGCTTGTGGCAGCAACGCACTGGTTCAGGACACCGACGTTCTCGATACATGGTTCAGCTCCGCCCTGTGGCCGTTTTCGACGATGGGATGGCCGGAACGGACACCGCTTTTGAGAGTTTTCTATCCGACTTCGACCCTGGTGACCGGTTTCGATATCCTCTTCTTCTGGGTGGCCCGAATGATGATGATGGGAATCCATTTCATGGGGGACGTGCCATTTCGTGACGTTTATGTTCATGCCCTTGTGAGGGACGAAGAAGGCAAGAAAATGAGCAAATCCAAGGGAAATGTCATCGACCCACTCAATGTCATCAACACGCATGGTACCGATGCATTCCGTTTTACCTTGGCCGCCTTTGCCGCGCAGGGACGCGATATAAAAATGTCCGAAAAACGTATCGAAGGTTACCGCCACTTCATCAACAAACTCTGGAACGCCGGCCGACTGTGTCTGATGCATCTCACTGATGAACAGCCCTCGGCTGCTAAGGCCGGTACGAATAATTTTTTACCGGATCGCTGGATTTTGTCCCGGTTGCATGCCTTGACATGTTCCGTTACTGACGCCTTGGACGGCTATCGCTTCAACGAAGCTGCCGGCGCGCTTTACAATTTTGTCTGGCACGAATTTTGTGACTGGTATTTGGAATCGATCAAACCGGTCCTCTATGACAAATCCGGACCGAAACAGAAAGCGGCCACGCTATCGGTGCTCAAGCGTGTGCTGCGCGACACGCTGGTGCTTCTGCATCCGTTTATACCTTTCGTCACCGAAGAAATCTGGAACAAACTGCCGGATAGCGACGGATCGATCATGACCGCTGCCTATCCTCTGGAGGACAGGCACCATTCATCTCTATCCCGCGATTCGAAAGCTGAATCGGAGATGAAGTTACTGACCGATATTATCACTGGTGTTCGCAACATTCGCGGTGAAATGGATCTGCCGCTATCCCTGGAGTTGAAGGTTGAATTCCAGGCTGAAAATGCCGCCGTCAGGGCCACAGTCGACAGGCAGCGAGAGTTGATAATCAATCTTGCCCGGGTCAAAGAACTGATCACGCGCGAACCCGGCCGCAGACCCCCTGCCGCCGCAACGGTGATCATCGAAAGCGGCGTCATTTTCGTTCCACTCGAAGGTCTCATCGATCTGGCCAAAGAAGTGGATCGACTTCAGAAACGGATTAACAAAGTCAATGCTGATCTGGCACCCGTCATCAAAAAGTTAAATAACGAAGATTTTTTAAATAAAGCGCCCGAAAAGGTTGTCGCCAGCGTGAAGGAGAAGCAAGCACAATTACATCAGACACTGGAAAAACTCCAGACCACCCTGACCAAAGTAAAAGACCTGTCGAATGCTAATTGAGCGTTGACGCTTACGTCCTGAGCGGCGGTCGGTGTTGTAATGCCGTATGCCGCATCAATGGTGCAACCGGACGACCAGCACAAGGCGTCATCACCGGCAAAGATCGCGAGGAAAGTAAGCCTGATGAATGCTATCGAGAAATTGATCGATCAGGCCCTGGAAGAAGACATCGGACCGGCGGATATCACCACTGAAAGTTTGGTCCCTGTTGATTCGATGGGGTCCGGCGAAATCGTGGCCAAAGAATCGGCGGTCCTGGCAGGCCTCGATATCTCCCGAAAAGTATTCGAACGACTCGATTCCGAGATTTCCTGGAGGCCCCGCTACCGGGACGGCGAAGCGGTTGCCAGCGGTACCACGGTGGTAGAACTGTTCGGGAGGCTAGGGGCGTTGTTGTCTGCGGAACGGGTCGCGCTCAACTTCCTGCAGCACCTGTCCGGCATCGCAACATTGACCCGGTCATACAAGGACAAACTCGGCAATAGTGTCGTCCGTCTGGTAGACACGCGGAAAACCACACCGGGATGGCGCGTACTCGAAAAGTACGCTGTTCGGGTTGGGGGCGCAGATAACCATCGGATGGGCCTTTATGACGGGGTGCTGATCAAGGACAACCACATCGCTGCCTGCGGCGGGATCAAAACAGCCGTGGCGCGCGTCCGCCAGCGGATCTCTCATCTTATGAAAATCGAGGTCGAAGTCGCCACTCTGAACGAGGTGCGGGAGGCCCTTGCGGTTGGCGTCGACATTATAATGCTCGACAATATGGCGCCTTCAAAAATCCGGGAAGCTGTCGGGTTGATCAACAAACAGGCAGTGGTAGAGGTTTCAGGAGGGGTCACCGATATCACCCTGGAAGAGTTGGCCCGAACCGGTATCGACATCATTTCAGTGGGTGCCCTCACCCATTCGGCCCGCAGTGTCGATATGAGCATGCGCATTTCAGCAACCGGTAAATGACGCTTACACTTCCGGATAGACAATGATTCCGATCCGTGACACCATACAGGCTCGCCATTCTCCGGTCGTTAACAACTCTCTTATCGGCCTTAATATTGTCGTATTTCTGGTGCAGCTGGCCCAAGGACCGGAAATGGACCGATTTGTTTTCCTGTACGGTCTCGTACCGGCCCGTTACACGGTTTCAGAAGTCGCGGCCTATTTTTCCGCCGGTCAGCAGATTTTCTCACTTCTCTCCTTTATGTTCCTGCACGGCGGGTTCTGGCATATCCTCGGCAACATGTGGTCTTTATATATTTTCGGTGACAATGTCGAAGACCGTCTCGGACACCTGCGATACCTGATTTTCTACCTACTTTGCGGTCTGGTGTCAGGGATTTCTCATCTGGTTGTCAATTGGCATTCAACCATACCGACCATCGGCGCCAGTGGTGCCATTGCCGGCGTCATGGGGGCTTATTTCATATTATTTCCATCAGCGAAAATACTGACCCTGATACCGATCATCATTATTCCCTGGATTGTTGAAATCCCCGCTTTTTTCTTTCTCGGCTTCTGGTTTTTACTTCAGTTCATCAACGCCGCCGGCACCCATGGCGTGATGAGTGGAATCGCATGGTGGGCGCACATCGGTGGGTTTGTTTTCGGTATCCTCTTCTTGAAAATATTTCAACGTTTACCGCATTCGGGATTTGCCGAAAAGATCGGCCCGGCAACCGAAAAGAAAACGACGCATCGCCTGCAGGTGATTCACCCCAGCGGCAGCATAGATGATCCGCATCTCTATGGTACAGTGACCATATCACCGCATGAAGCCCTATCCGGGACACGGAAAATGGTCAGTTTACCATGGGGTTTTTATACGCGAATGTTAAAAGTATCCGTGCCGTCTGGCATCAAGGAAGGAAGCACGTTACGTCTCAGGGGTATGGGCCGACACGTTGAAGGTAAGCAGCGGGGAGATTTGTACTTGAAAGTCCAGATAAGCTAGGGTTTCAGCAGGGCGGCATCTTCCACCTGGAGTGCAGTGACCTGGTTGCGGCCTTTTTGTTTGGAATGATACATGGCTTTGTCGGCGCGCTGAATGAAAGTAGAAAGCTCCTCATTCTCGTTGTACTGGGTTGCACCGACGCTGATGGTAATCGAGATTTCTTTACCTTTTTCAGGTCGAAATACTTCCTCCTGAACCACATTGCGGATCCTCTCTGCAACCAGTATCGCCTCTTCGCAGCTTGTTTCCGGCAGTATTACCGTGAACTCTTCTCCGCCGTATCGATAGGCTGTGTCCAGTTTACGCAAACAGGATTTAATCATCCGGCTGATCTGCACCAGGACTTTGTCCCCTTCAAGGTGGCCGAAGGTGTCATTGTAGTTTTTGAACCAGTCGATATCCAGCAGAAGCAGAGAAAGAGAATGTTTATAGCGGTTGTAGCGATCAACCTCAACTTCGAGCTGGCTGTAGAATGACCTTGAATTATGAAGCTTCGTCAAGCCGTCAGTGATGGCTAGCCGCTGGAGTTTTTCCATCATCCGCACGCGTTCCTGGGTAAGGTCACGTTCTTTTAGAACACGCTTCAGGCGCAGCAATAACTCTTCGAGCCGCACCGGCTTGATGACAAAGTCGCTGGCCCCCATGTTGATCGCTTCTTCGTATGAATAGTCACCGCTGTAACCGGTCATGACAATGACATCGGAGTTGAAATCTCTTTTGATGAGCTTGGTCAGCTCAAGCCCCCCCATGCCTGGCAGCATGATGTCGGTGATGACGACATGGATGTCGTTTCTGTTTTTTTCTAAGGCCCCCAGTGCCTCTTCCGCACTCGATGCCATTGTGGAATTATATCCGGCCATCCGGATGAACTCGTTCATCGATTCGCGGACACCGACCTCGTCGTCGACGATCAATATGTTTGTATTTTTTTTAGTCTGTTCCATTTACCGTTCTTGGCTGAATCGGCAGGAGTGGTCCCGAATACCGGGGTTGACAGATTAAAAATCAATCTGATAAGTTACGGATTTTTAAAAGTGAGGCGGTAGTATAGCTTTTAAAAAATAGCGTGTCAACTCAGATTTGACTATCTAACCGCCGCAAGCAATTGCACTGATATCGGTGTAATGTCACCTTACCGGCTAAACCATCGTTTCCAACTGGAACATTCACCCGATGCATGATAACCTGCAGCCCGATGGTGTGCTGCCACCCCATTGGGCCGGCGGGATTGACCACCGCGAGGAACCGTTAGGCACCGGCCTGTGAAGATGATGAAAAACATTAGAAATTTCAGTATCATTGCCCATATCGATCATGGAAAGTCGACCCTCTGTGACCGCATGATCCAAGCAGCCAATATCATTGAGGAAAGGGATTTCCACGACCAGATTCTCGATACGATGGACATCGAACGAGAGCGGGGAATAACGATCAAGAGCCAGACGGTTTGCCTCCCCTACCAGGCCCAGGACGGCACGATATATCAGCTCAACCTTATCGACACTCCCGGGCATGTCGACTTCACCTACGAAGTGTCCCGGGCGTTGGCATCCTGTGAAGGGGCATTGCTTCTGGTCGACGCCAGTCAGGGCGTCGAGGCCCAAACCCTGGCCAATCTCTACCTCGCTATGGAACATGATCTGGAAATTATCCCGGTAATCAATAAGATAGACCTGCCCTCAGCCGATATCGAGCGGGTCAAAGATCAAATCAGTGAAGATCTCGGTCTCGATCCGGAAGAGGCCCTCCTCGTCTCGGCTAAAGAAGGAACCGGGGTTGCGGATGTACTTGAAGCCATCGTCCATCGGTTGCCACCGCCGCAAGGCGATCGGCAAGCCCCGCTGAAAGCGCTTATATTCGATTCGCATTATGATTCCTATCGCGGAACGGTGGTTCATTTTCGTTTATTTCAGGGGCAAATCAGCCCGGGAGAAACCGTCCGCTTTATGTCCAATAACGCCACCTACCGGGTGGAAGAAGTGGGCATCTTTCAGATCGTCAATGTTCCCCAAAAAGTTCTCTCCGCCGGCCAGGTCGGCTACATCACTGCTGGTATAAAAACCGTCAGTGACACGCGTTGCGGTGATACGATCACATCGAAATCCCGCCCATGCGACAACCCGATGCCCGGATTCAAGGAAACCAAGCCGGTGGTTTTCTCTTCCATCTACCCCGTGGCCTCGGACGGTTATGAAGACCTTGCCATCGCCCTCGAAAAACTGAAGCTCAACGACGCCTCCCTGGTTTACGAAAAAGACACATCGGTAGCGCTCGGATTCGGGTTCCGTTGTGGTTTCCTTGGTTTGCTGCATCTCGAAGTGGTGCAGGAGAGGCTCGAACGCGAGTATGACCTGTCTCTGATCTTGACCGCCCCATCCGTCCGCTACAAACTCATCATGAACGACAGTGCCGAAATGGTGATCGACAATCCGGCTCTTTATCCGGACCCGACCCTCATCGATATCACCAAGGAACCGTTCATCCGGGCGACAATAATGGTCCCGGATCGTTACATGGGGGCGGTTATGAAGCTCTGCCTGGACCGGCGCGGAATTAGCGATAATTATCAATACCTGACGAACAACCGGTTGGAGATGATTTTCCAACTGCCACTGGCAGAAGCGATTTATGACTTTTACGACAAACTCAAGTCGGTCACCCAGGGCTACGGATCTTTTGATTATGAACTGATCGATTACCGGGAGACGGATCTGGTCAAACTCGATATCCTGATCAACGGCGATCGCGTGGATGCCCTTTCCCAATTGGTTCATCGAGATCGAGCCGTAGAGCGCGCCAGGCTGGCGTGCGATAAACTGCAGCAGGAAATCCCTCGCCAGATGTTTAAAATCGCCATCCAAGGTGCCATCGGCGGCAATATCATCGCCCGCAAAACTATTTCGCCTCTCAGAAAAGACGTCACAGCCAAATGCTACGGTGGTGACATCACCCGTAAAAGAAAACTCCTAGAAAAGCAGAAACGCGGCAAGAAGAGGATGAAAATGGTTGGTCAGGTCATGATCCCACAGTCGGCATTTCTTTCCGTTCTGAAAACAGACAGTGATTAGCGCAAAAATTTTGTGATGTTTTCGCGCAACACGTAACACTCATCGTTCAGAACAGAGCCGTGACTGTGATCAGTTCGATAAATTCCAGCGGGTGCAACGGATGTGGATATGCCGATGACAATAAATAGTCGCTTAAGTTGTTATCTCTAACGTGGTGCTGAAAACATGATTCAAGCGGCCGCCTGACCGCCCCCCAACGGTGGCGAGGGACCGAGATGATCATGCTTTTCATCCGGCGGTCCATGAATGGCAGCAAACTGTGCCAAGCCCTCTTTGCCCATAAACTTATTCAACAAACGCGCGTCTGTTCTTCTCAGGTCAACGACTAATAAACCGTCCACAACGTCTGAAAATGACCTGTCGACATTGAAACAAATCAGATTACCATTCAATTTCAAATACTGGCGCAGCAAAATAGGAACCCCTTTACCGTCCTTTTCAATTTCCGAAATAAGTAAAGATATGTCATCAATGTCCTGAATCGATGACTTCAGCAAACGTCGCGAAACACCCAAAGCCCCCCAGCTGCGATAAGGGCGGCGCGGAGAAACGAGCCGTGACAGGGTACTGTCAAAGCGATTGTTTTTAAGGAACCTAACAATAAGGTTACGGGATACGGTATGATAATCGTTGCTGATACTCACCGGCCCGAAAAGAGTATTGTAACGCGGGTTGTGGGCCACAAAAGCACCGATCCCTCTCCAGAGAAGCATGAGGCTGTTATATTTTTTCTGATATTCCTGCCGGATGAAAGAACGCCCGATCTCAATAGCATTGGTGAATTTTTTCAGCAGCTCCGGTTTGAACCGAAACAGTTGATTGGTATAAAGTCCTTTTGGTCCGTATCGCTCAAGGATCACATCGGTTAAACCCAATCGGTAAGCACCGACGAGCTCCCTTTTCTCGTGGTTCCACAGGAACAAGTGCAAATAATGCTCGTCGAAACGGTCCAAATCGATGGACCTGCCCGTGCCTTCGTGAACGTCTCGGAAGGTCACTTCTCGAAGGCGCCCGATCTCCTTGAGAATGTTTGGAATTTGCTCTGCTCGGACAATATAGACGGTGTACTTGCCAATCGATTTCAGTTGCTGACATGCGGACAATTTCGACAATTCATCCAGTAAATCATCGGTTTTACGTGGTGCGATAATGGGTGCCGGTGACTCGGATTCTGATTTCTCGGTAACCAGCAACGGGTAGTGTTTGGAGTTGCCACTATCGCGATTTTTCAAAAAGTAGGTTCGCAACCGTAAATAATCGATGAGCGCATGGTCGTTCGGATACTTTTTCAGTGCCTGCCAGGGGATAGCCCTGCCCACCTGCGGCTTGATGCATCGTTTGGATTTGTTCACCAGCTCGCGAGGCAGCAAAGCTGTTCTCAAACGAGGATGCAGCAACCCAAGCAGCTGGAAAGGCACGCTGTTCTGACCAGGGAAAAAAACCGGTAGAACCCCAGCCCGGGAATGGCGAATGATACCGGCCACATGGCGGCTCCATGCTGGATCCACCACTTTTCTCGTTTTTAGCCTAAAACTTGCGACCTCTCCGGCCGGAAAAACAGCCAATACACCGCCTGACTTCACCCATCCGAGGGCTTCTTTTAAGCTTTTCAAATTTCCGTTTACCGATCCGGGAGTATCAAAGGGATCGACCGGTATGATGTGGTCACTAATTCCATCTATTTTTTTTAGGAGAAAATTGCCCAGTATCCTTAGATCGGTGCGCACCTGCATAATCAGCGCGCCGAGGATCACCCCTTCGATGCCTCCGAATGGATGATTGGCGACAACAACGAGAGGGCCTTTGGCTGGAATTTTACTTATATCGCCGGCACGAGTTGCATATGAGACCTTCATCGACTCCAGGGCAACCTGGAAG
>Ga0316198_10001978_pt1 | contig 12305 bp, 11 predicted proteins | sample OudBieAanoxic_MG_FD_204935 | JGI IMG/M metagenome (GOLD analysis project Ga0316198, IMG submission 204935) | Coastal sediment microbial communities from Oude Bieten Haven, Netherlands - site A anoxic | ecosystem: Environmental > Aquatic > Marine > Coastal > Sediment | place: Netherlands... | reverse complement strand
CCCTTGCCTTAAGGGCAGTCATCTGCTCGTAAATGGCCCCGTAAAGACTGGGATCCCCGGTATGCAAGCGGACGACTTTCTGCCCACCCCTATAGGCCGTGTCAATGGCAGAGATAATCTCATCCAGGTGCATCGCGGCGCTGCTGACATTGCTGCAGTCGGGTCGCGTCCATTTCAACAACGCCTCCGGGACAAGCGAACCGGCATATATGACAAGATCGGCGTTCTCCAGGGCATTTCGTCCCTTAACCGTTATCAACTCCGGATCACCCGGTCCGGCGCCGACGAATAGTACCGGATCGGGGGTTTTGGTCTTCTCCATGAGGCCTCTTTAATGATGAGAAGTTATGTCAATTGGTCATCGCGGTGCGATTTTTTTCTCGATATCTATCTAAAATAACAATGGAAACAACGTGATTTTTACAATACGGTTTCGGCTGTTTTATTTTCTCCAGTCAGTCGGCGATCATCCTGGACGTTTGATCCGCAACCGCCGGTGATGTCGGCGCTTTGCCGGTTATTATCCAAACCGGATTTTCGGCATCAAACCTCCGTCCCCAAGGCATCGATTGGCCGCGGTTTATCTGGACCTGAACCGTTTCGGTTTGAAAGCCCAATTCTTCCAGGACGGTTATGACCGCCATCAGGTTCGGCAGAAGAACCGTATTGACGACGATTATCCCGCGGGATTGTAGCCTGCGGGCGGCTTTACGGACAATAGCGGCAAGATCCTTCCCGCCACCACCAATGAATACGCGATCCGGTCGTGGTAATCCGTTCATCGCAGCGGGCAGGACACCCTGAACTACCTCCAGATTCCTGACATTGAAGCGCTTCAGGTTATGTTCAATCTGCTGTGCCCGTTTAGGATTTTTCTCGACGGCTATTATCCGTCCTCTATTTACAAAAATGGACGCTTCAATTCCGATCGAACCGCTTCCCGCCCCCAAGTCCCAAATGACATGCCCCGCTTCCAGATTCAGTTTTGAAATCGTGACGGCCCTGATTTCGGATTTGGTAATCAGGCCCCGCTCGTGGTCATATAACTCCTCTGGCAAGCCCAATCGTAGTGATTCGGCAGAGACTAGTTTTGTCTCGGCCCGTCTGAAAACAACCAGATTCGGTTCGGTAAAGGTCAACCCAACGGCTTGCGACGGCGTGAACCAAGTCACCCGTTCGTCCTCGGTACCAAGCCGTTCGAGCACACACATCCGAAGGTCAGTCAGGCCGGCATCGACACATTTCTGTGCCAGATAGGCTGGATGAAAATGCGGATCCGTCAAAACAGCGAGTTTGTCGACGGTTCTGACGGATTCAAGAAACTGCGCTTCATGCTGTCTGCCGTGCAGGCTGACAATAACGGCATCATGCCAGGCTTCCTTGATTCGGGCGAAGGCCGCTGCCACGGCTGTAATATTCGGGTGCACAATGACCTGATCGGCGCCGAGAGTTCTTGAAAGGTAGGCACCGATACCATAAAAAAGGGGATCTCCTGAAGCCAGAACGACAATTGAATGATCGCCCATTCGGTCTTTAATGTAGTCGGCGATGCCTTTGATGTCGCGATCGATCGTTTTCTTGCGGGCCTTAACGTCCGTGAAATAGTTCAAATGCCTTTCGGCGCCGATCAGAATATCGGCCTTTCGGATCTGCGCTAACTGCCGGTCTGTCAAATCGCTTAACGACATCCCCATTCCGATGATGGTTATCGGGATCATATTAACATGCCCCCTCCCCTTCCGGCGTCGGAGTCGAATGCAATCCGGCCTTCAAAATCGAGAATGATGCTTTGCACCTGGACTGTCATACCGCAAAAGTTCCGGGCCGCAATAATGATTTCTTGACCCACGCGTTCAATGACGCCGGGGCAACCCATACGCACGATATCGAAGGCCTGTCGTGCGGTATTGGCGTTCTCGACCGCAACGGCCAGATCGGTTTGGCCGCACGCCTCCCGAACCCATTGTGACAGTTTTCTAAGCGACATGCTCGATTTGGCTGCGTGGGTATGCGGTATCCCCTGGGACATTTTGACAGCCTTGCCAAAAAAGACAACCAGGGACAGTTTTTTGAACATCATGTCAGCGGCTGTTTGAAGGGAAAATTGGAAATAATCGCCGATCTGAACGAAGGCTTCCTCCGACAGGCTCGGCCACAGATATTGAGCAAACCGTTCACTGCGCCGACCGGTGGTCAGAACCACCCGCTCCTGTCCACATGCCCTGGCCACCGACAACGCTGACTGAATTGTGGCGGTATAGGCCGCATGCGACATAGGGGTGACGACACCTGTTGTGCCGAGGATCGATATTCCGCCCAGGATGCCGAGCCTGGCGTTAAGGGTTTTACGCGCTAGTTCTTCTCCAGCTGGAACGAACACCTCCACTTGGATCGGCTGGTCAAAAGCATGCTCTTTCATTATTTGCCGGGTTACTTGTGTGATCATCCGCCGTGGCCCGGAGTTAATCGCCGGTTCACCAGGTTGAACTTCTAACCCCGGCTTGGTTACCCGCCCCACACCGTGGCCACCTTTGATGACGACCGATTCTACCGTCGTTCGGGCGGTTGGATTCACCAGCAGAGTCACCCGGGCGCCGATCTCGGCACCATTGGTGACATCCGGATCATCACCGGCATCTTTGATGACCGTGCACACAGCCGACTGGTCATTCACAATCTCACAGGAGTGAATGGGGATCCGAATGGTCTCTCCGTCAAGCAGTTGAACCGCCACCATCTTGGGAGATTTTTTTTCGAAAAGGTGTTTGAGCGCACCTTTGGTCGCTGCAGCGGCTGCCGTTCCTGTAGTGAAACCGGTTCTCAGTTTTCCCTGTCGATTCGTCAATTTTTCGCCAATGCCAAAAGGACCATCGCGTTAATCACCGCTGCCGCAACGTTCGAGCCACCTTTACGCCCGACATTGGTAATGTATGGAAGCGGCTGTTCCATCAAAGCGGCTTTAGATTCGGCCGCATTGACGAAACCCACCGGAAAACCGATGATCAATTCCGGACGACCTTTACCCTGTTGAATCAGATCAATGAGTTGCAGTAAAGCCGTCGGCGCATTGCCGACGACATAGATACCTCCCTCTACTTCGGCAGCGGCCTTGTCAACCGCCGCTTTCGCGCGAGTGGTACCATTTTTTAAGGCCGTTTCGCCAACAGCAGGATCGCTCATATAGCAGTTCACTGAAACACCGAATCGTCTCAAGTCTCTTTCTCGCATACCGACTTTGGCCATGTTGGTGTCAGTAACGATGGTGCAGCCGTTGCGAATTGCCGTGATTCCGCTTGTAATGGCCTCTGGATGAAATCGCACGGTTTCTAAATAATCGAAATCGGCTGATGTGTGGATGACCCGCCTCACGATGGTCCACTGATCCGGCGGGAACTGATGGGGACCGGTTTCGGTTTCGATAATCTGAAAACTCAGGTTTTCAATTTCCTCGGGCTTCATCTTACAGGTTTCCTTTCATTTTTATAGGCCAGACAACTGTTAATGAATGAAGACGAGACTGACGACTGGCTGCCGAAATGCAGGTGCACGTAACTGCCCAGTGTGTTTTTTACCCGGTACCCCTCCGAAAATCGAGGTCCATCAGCACGGCCCGTCACACTGTAAACAGTCTCGACACTTTCAGGTACTGCCGTGATTTCGGAATAGTGGAATTCGTGACCACGTATCGTCAGGTCGGACGCCCCAAATAAACTGTCATGGGTCAGCCGCACCTCACGGTATCCAAGTGATTTCAATCGAGTCAGCATACGTGTTTCGAGCGGAAAACAATTTGTCATTGGATGCCGGATCCCTTCCAGATCGGTTATTGCGGCCCCAAGATACATCATGCCACCGCATTCCCCATAGATCGGCATTCCGGCTGCGCTGAATCGATTGATACTCTCGCGAATCGAACGGTTTTGAGACAACTGCGGTGCAAATAATTCCGGATAACCGCCGCCAAGATATAAACCATCAAGCCCTGCGGGCAGGTCGGCGTCATTCATGGGTGAAAAGAACACAAGCTGCGCACCCGCTGCGACCAGCAGATCCAGATTGTCCTGATAATAGAAGCAGAATGCGTTGTCGCGGGCAACACCGATGCGGGCGCTGCCGGTGTGCTTGATAGCAGGCAAGCTGCCTTCTTTCGCTGTTACCGGGACGGGGTGGTGGTCATTCAGACGTCGAAGAAAGACATCCAGATCGAGGTTGTCTTCTATAAGATCGGCCAGTTGGGCAACGACATCCTCGGAGAGGGTGTGATCTGCCGGAGTGTATAGTCCGAGATGTCTCTCCGGAATTGTAATGGCTGTCTGGCGGGGGATGCCACCGATAGAGGGCATGCGCACATGATTTTCAAGCGCTTCATTCAAATACCGCAGGTGGCGGGGGCTGCCGATATTGTTAAACAAAACCCCGGCAAATTTCAGCTCCTGGTCGAAATTTTCAAAACCTTGAACCAACGCGGCTGCACTGCGAGCCATGCTGCGTGCATTGACCACGAGAATAACCGGCAAATTAAGCCGTTTTGCCATTTCAGCCGTTGAACCGGCCTCGCTTTTTCCGTCGCGCCCGTCAAAAAGACCCATAACGCCCTCAACAACGGCAACATCCGCAACGCGTGCATGTCTCGCGAAGCTATCACGATTGTATGCATCCGAAAGCATCCAACCGTCCAGGTTACGGCTGACAGACCCGGCAATCCGTGTGTGGTGCCCGGGATCGATAAAGTCGGGGCCAACCTTGAACGGAGCCACCCGATACCCACGCCGAGTCAGCGCTGCCAGGAAACCCAGTGCAATGGTTGTTTTACCGCTACCGCTGGTGGTTCCCGCCACCACGAAACCTTTGATGACTTCCTCCTTAAATTCGACGGGTTGCGAAAAAGGGAAAGAGGACATATATACCAGTGGGCCTGATTAAGGCAACAGGTTTTTAGGATATGTGGCAATGGCCTTGGCGGTGCCATCGAATTTATTAGGATGAAACATCTAAAAAACAATGCCTGTGCGCTCGATAGTTATCAAATCTATTGACCCTGGACGAATCAAAGGAGCCGTGCAATGGACCTTTTTCGCAAGACATTGAACCAGATAATCGATGGCATTGAACACCTGGATGCGGGCTGGCACGAGAAGGCCCGTCAGCGAACGGGACGGCTGGTCATGCCAAGCAGGGCCTTGGGGCGACTGCACGATATTTCCGAACGATTGTGTGCGATCCGGCAAACCACCCATCCGGCCATCACACCAAAGGCTGTTGTGGTCATGGCAGGCGACCACGGTGTCGTCTCTGACGGGGTCAGCGCCTATCCGCAAGAAGTTACCGGAGAAATGATCAAAACCTTTATCAACGGCGGTGCAGGGATAAACGTAATGGCCCGTCACGTAGCGGCTGAAATCCGCGTGGTCGACATGGGGGTGATACCGGAAATAGATCCTCAGCAATTGGACGCTGGAGACCGATTAATCGTCCACAAGATCGCCAAAGGCACGGCCAACCTCAGCCGTGGCCCGGCAATGACCCGCGTGGATGCGGAAACGGCGATTTTAACCGGTTTCGAAGTTGCCGCGGATTTGTTCGATAAGGGCATCCAACTGTTGGGCACTGGTGATATGGGCATCGGTAACACCACCTCATCGGCAGCAATTGGAGCGGTCGTTACCGGTTGCAACCTGAAAGAGATGGTAGGACGAGGTACCGGACTAGACGACGAGGGGTTACAGCGCAAAATAGATGTGATTCAGCGTGCCATCGCCATCAATCGACCTGACCCTACCGACGGCCTCGATATACTATCCAAAATCGGCGGTTTCGAGATCGGAGGCATCGCCGGCTGTATTCTGGCCGGGGCATTTTATAAGCGACCGGTCGTCATAGATGGTTTTATTTCAACCGCAGGGGCTCTGATTGCCGGTGTTCTTTCTCCACAGTCAACAGCGTACCTTTTTGCCGGCCATTGCTCCGAAGAACCCGGCCATAGATACATGCTGGAACACCTCGAACTCACCCCGATCCTCGACTTGGGTATGCGCCTCGGAGAAGGCACCGGCGGGGCACTTGCCATGGGAATCATGGAGGCCGCCATCAAGATATTCACTGAAATGCAAACATTCGAAGAAGCCGGCGTTACAGACAAAGAAAAATAGAAGCAGCGACCAAAAGTTACCCCCGCGATGTTTAGTACAAGACGTAATAACGCCGATGAAACAAGATCAACACACTTTTCGAAGAGCGCTCGTATTGCCATTCCACTGCGAATTAATGTATACTTTCAAGAATGTGAAAACATCCACGACGATCTGTCCCTCCCTATCAGCGTCGCCGGACACTGTTCGAGACGGTGTTCAGTCAAGCCAATTAAAGGGATACAGGAGACAATCTTATGGGGGACGATCCGTCTTTTCCTTGTCTTCACTACCATTCTGTTTGAGTTCATGATGCCACGTCACAGGAAAATCATACTTGCTTTGGTTTTGGCAGCCGCTGTCTGCGCCATTCTCTTTCTCGTGAAGGGCGAAGACTTCCTTCGTATCAACAGGGAGATCAAGGGCGGCCATACCGATGCCGTGGTGGTATTAGCCGGCTCCTACAAGGAGGACAAGGAACGCATCGCAAAAGGCACCGCTCTGATACAGCAAGGAAAAGGTCAAATCTTGATTTTACCCCTGCGCCACCCGGCGATCGATTGGCCCTGGGTCGTTCAGTATTTCGGTTTAAGAGATGAATTGCCCGAAAATCTGGTTCTCATCGGCCGGTCAACGCCCGAGGACGAGCCAATTATCGAAAAATTCGGCGGCACTTATGTGGAAGCGCGCAAGACGGTTCAAATCATGCAAAAATTGAACTTGACGTCGGCCATTATCGTCAGCTCCGCCTATCATATGCGACGGGCCCAGATGGCGTTCGATAGATACCGTCCCTCAACCCAGATAGAATTTTACTATCACCCGGTGGAAATAGATTCGAAAAGAAAACGGATGTGGTGGCTTGATACGAAATACGTTGGCAAGATTCTTCAGGAGTACAAAAAGGTCATGGCCGCCTTGTTCATTTACAACAGCAGCCCTGATCCTGCGCTGTAGTTTTTCTTCATCTGCTTTTGTCGTGAATGTCTGAAACGATAGTGAAGGTCGATTTGGCAGAAATTGAATCTGAAACAATTGGAAGTGGCGCGGATGTGGGTGCAAAGGACCACAGACGCCGGTTGGTCCTCGTTAGCCTGTCCTTATTGATTGGTGCCATTATGGTGGCCGTGAAGTTTTACGCCTACCGCCTGACCCAGTCCTCGGCCATTCTGTCAGACGCCTTAGAATCGATCATCAACGTCGCTGCCAGCGCCTTCGCCATGGGCAGTATCCTGCTGGCGGCCAGACCGCCGGATGAGAACCACCCCTACGGACACGGCAAGATAGAGTTTTTTTCTGCCGGATTCGAAGGCGCATTGATCATCATGGCGGCCTTTGGCATCTTCAAAACCGGCATCCCACGACTTATCCATCCCGCTCCTATAGCGCATTTGAATATTGGATTGGTTATATTGGTGAGTGCCAGCTGCGTCAACCTTATTTTGGGTATCAGTTTGATCCGAACAGGCAAACAGACCGGTTCCATCACTCTGGTTGCAGATGGCAAGCATCTACTGACCGATGTTTACACCTCTGTCGGGGTCGTGCTGGGATTGGTGCTGGTTCAACTGACGGGCTGGTTATGGCTCGATGGACTGATCGCCTGCATCGTCGGATTGAACATTCTCGTCACCGGTTTTACGCTGGTGCGCCAATCGTTTCACGGGCTTATGGATGCCGCCGATCATCGGGTCCTGGAACAGCTGTCGGAATTACTCATCAGCCACCGAAGAGTGAATTGGGTCGATATTCACCAGCTGCGGGCCTGGAAATCAGGTGATCACACACATATCGACATGCACCTTGTCCTACCGCGGGATTGCTCTCTTGAGCAAGCACATGAAGAAGCCAAAAGAGTGGAAAATATCGTCATCAAACAATTCGACGGCCGAGCAAGCGCCTTGATTCATATGGATCCGTGTGTCAATAGTGATTGTCCAGCTTGCCGCCAGGATGAATGCCGCTTGAGGAACAATCAGGCCGCTGAAGTCAGACACTGGTCGCTGAGGACCTTTACAACTCAGAAGAGCTAGTAGAATCGTTCTTCTGATCATGGAAGCGAACCTTGTGTCCGCCCCAAAGTGGATCGACATCTAATTGCCGGTAAGGCGCTCGATTATCTTCACGCCCACCAAATAGTGGCCGTCGAACCGTCCGGGATTGCCTTCGGTGATATGCCTGATTTCTATTTTGAATATACCGGCTGGTCTTGATCGATCGACAGAGTGAAAACGGACGCTCAGCGTTTGGTCGACCGTCAGGTGATCCATAATCGATGAATTATTCTTCACGACCAGGCAGGCGCCATGGAGTGAGGAATCACGCAGCTTGAGTTGATGGATCGGCACGGCACTCAATTTTATCTCTGCGGTATAGGTACTCGACGTTGGCGTCCTTTTAACGACACGTCTTTCCTGGATACTTTGGCTAATATTTTCCGATTGAAGGTCGTTCACAAAACCTCCCTGTTCACACGACGGTTAACGGGAATAAAGTCAAAATGATTAAAAAATTATAGGGTTGCCCTTTTTCTCTATTGCTTAAATGGCAACTTTGGGTTATATTGTCAAGAATATTAGTAGGATATGTTTAAGAATAACCGTTCTAAAGAACGACCCGCATCTCGGAAATATGATTAAAGACATTGTAACCATTCTATATTATTGATAAACTGATCATCATTGTTTTGAACTATTCGGGGGAGGTATATTGGCGCCATGGCATTGACAAAAGCCGAAATTATCGAAGCGGTTGCCGAAGGCAACGGGTTTTCAAAAAAACAGGCCACCGATACTGTTGAAACACTCCTGGAGATAATGAAACGGACCCTCGCGATCGGTGAAGACGTGTTGGTGAGCGGATTCGGTAAATTCTGTGTAAAGGGAAAATCTGAGCGAAGAGGTCGTAATCCTGCCACCGGCAACACCATGATGCTGAGACCACGTCGCGTCGTCACCTTTAAGTGCTCCGGTAAGTTGCGGGACAAAATCAACCCGAACACCTGAAACCGGATGCATGTAATCTATGACCACAAACAAACTGCCGCTTGCAGAACCGGTATCGTTTCAAATCCACCAAACCAAAATTTTCGTTGCCCCCGCGGGGACGACCGAAAGAAATAATCCCGGTTTTGACTGAGTGCAACCTGGTTTTTTGTCCATTGTCCGTTCATTCATCTCCCAATCACTGTATCGATCTTATTCTCTCCATTCGAGCAACTATCAATCGCAGTGCGCCAGGCATGACTGCTGCGGCGAGCGGCACATATCCCCGCAGATATATCCCGGAACGGTGATGCTCCGTAAAACTAACTTTCCAAGAGGTCATACCCTGACATGCCGATAAAAAAAATCGCTATATCGACAGGCGGCGGCGATGCCCCCGGTCTCAATGCCGTCATCCGCTCTATCGTTTTGTCAGCTGTCAATCGTGACTGGGAATGTTACGGTATCCGCGATGGTTATAATGGACTGCTAGTTCCAGAACGTTATCCCCAGGGAGGGCTCATACCCCTGGACCGTAATGCTGTGCGCGGCATAACCCACCTGGGCGGTACAATTTTAGGAACTACGAACCGGGGCAACCCCATCAAATTTCCTTGTGCCGATGATTCCGGTCAGGTCGTTGAAAGGGATCGAACAGACGGACTTGTCGCCAGTTTCAAACACCATAAACTGGATGCCCTTATCGCGATCGGTGGAGACGGTTCGCTGGCAATTGCGAACGTACTGTATCAAAAAGGTTTACGGGTGGTGGGAGTGCCTAAAACCATCGATAATGATCTGGACAAAACCGTCGTCACATTCGGATTCGATACGGCCGTCCACTTTGCCACCGAATGCATCGACCGCTTGCATTCAACAGCAGAATCCCATCGACGGATAATGGTTGTCGAGGTCATGGGGCGCTATGCCGGCTGGATCGCGTTGAATTCCGGAGTATCGGCCACAGCTGACGCTATTTTGATACCTGAAATCCCTTTCGACATCCAAAAGGTGGCACACAAGGTCATGGAGCGCGAACGCAACGGCCGGCGTTTTTCTATTATCGTAGTTGCCGAAGGCGCAAGACCCCAGGGCGGCAAACGTACTGTAGCGGTCGCCAAAACACCCGGGCAGACAGATCGACTGGGAGGCGTTGGGCAGAGGGTCTGCACTGATCTCGAAACCTTGACCGAAAAGCAAGCCCGCACGGTTGTTCTCGGTCATCTTTTGCGCGGCGGAACCCCCACTTCCTTTGACCGCCTTCTTTCCCTGAGATTCGGCGCAGCCAGCGTCCGCGCGTTACATCACGGCTTGTCCGGCATTATGGTCGTCCTCGATCCGCCGATTGTAAATCACGTTCCTCTTGAACAATGTACCCAACGCATGAAAAGCGTGCCCCTGGATTGCGATACCATTTTGACCGCCCGGGATCTCGGCATTTCGTTTGGGGATTGAGCGCGAAAATCGAATAGTAGTATTTTACTGCACACCGATACCGTGTGTATGGTCAGATGAAACAGGTAAAATCCTTCCGTATTTCGGAATATATTTTTAAAAGCGGTAGAATATCAATACAACGTTGTTTTCAATCTGCGGAGGAAGGATCCCATGCAATACGGTGCCATGAACTTTCCAGTCAAACCGCTGCGGGACGAACTCGATACGATAGCGGCCCTTGGCTTCGATTACCTGGAATTGACAATGGATCCGCCAGCCGCTCACTACACCACGGTGAGAGAGGAGAAAGATGGCCTTCTGGCAGCCCTTCATAGGTATGGTATGCGGTTGGTTTGCCACATGCCGACCTTCGTCTCACTGGCAGATCTGACCGAAAGCATCCGCAAAGCCTCCCTCACGGAAGTACTGCAGTCCATCGAAACGGCCGCTTTGATAGGGGCCGACAAGGTCGTCGTCCATCCGGCTTACATCGCCGGTATGGGCCCCCATGTTCCTGAACTAGCGCGCGGTTTCGCAATGGAAAGCCTGGAGGTTATCGCATCAAGAGCGGCGGATCTCGATCTGACCCTCTGTCTGGAGAATATGTTTCCGCGTACCCAATTCTGCGTCGATGTGGGCGATCTTGCCGACGTCTTTAACCGCTTGCCGACCCTGAGGCTCACACTCGATACCGGTCACGCCAATATCGGCAGTCCGCGGGGGAAACGCACCCTCAAGCTTATCGAAACATTTGCCGACCGCATCAGTCATGTGCATGTCAGCGACAATTTCGGCAAGGAAGACAACCACCTTCCAATAGGGTCGGGCCGCATCAAATTTTCGAAAATTCTAAAGGCGCTGAAAAAAACGGGATACAACGACACGGTCACCTTCGAAGTCTTCACTCCGGACCGGGAATACTTGCGGGTGAGCCGCCAGATGTTCGAAAACATCTGGAAATCCGCCTGAAAAAACGAGGAACAGAAACCGGATACATCGGATGCCAAGTCAAAAACATATTGTGCGATACATTGCCTATATATTATGCGCCATAACGGTTTGCATCGGATTCCTGCCAGAGGATAGCCCGGCCGACACCAATCTGGAGATTTTGGGCAAACTGATCGGAAACCGTGATGCCATTCTGGTAACAAGCCCTGATGGTCAGGTGCTTCTATCCAAAAACGAAGATCATCCGCTAATTCCAGCATCGACCTTGAAAATTTTTACCTCTCTGGTGGCACTGCACTACCTGGGTCCCGACTATCGGTTTGGCACCGAATTTTACCTCGATACGGATCACAATCTGACCATTAAAGGATACGGTGATCCCCTTCTCGTCTCGGAAGTGGTTGGTGAAATTGCGCGCACGTTAAGCACCCGAATGAGTCGAATAAACGATATTGTCCTTGATGACAGTTACTTTGCACAACCGTTGGTCATCCCCGGTGTATCCTCGTCATCGGAGCCTTACGATGCGCCCAACGGCGCCCTTTGCGCTAATTTCAACACGGTGTCGTTTAAAAAAGTTAACGGCATTTACGTTAGCGCTGAGCCGCAATCCCCGCTGCTGCCGATAGTGCTCAAACGGGTCAAAGCATCAAAACAAGCCGAAGGGCGCATTGTTTTATCCCATAACGAAAATGAAATCACGCGCTACTGCGGACATCTCTTTGCCTACTTTCTGGAACAGAATGGCGTAGCGGTTTCAGGCAGAATTAGAATCGGTAACGTTCGTCCAGACAAGGATATTCTG
>Ga0316198_10001976_pt1 | contig 12314 bp, 11 predicted proteins | sample OudBieAanoxic_MG_FD_204935 | JGI IMG/M metagenome (GOLD analysis project Ga0316198, IMG submission 204935) | Coastal sediment microbial communities from Oude Bieten Haven, Netherlands - site A anoxic | ecosystem: Environmental > Aquatic > Marine > Coastal > Sediment | place: Netherlands... | reverse complement strand
GATAATTTCGATAGATCAGGAACTTCTATAAATTCTCCATGGTTTGTAGATTTTTTTAACCATTGTAAAGCAAATATTGATATTACCACTATTGCCAGAAAAGCCAGGCCTATATTCAATAAAAAAGTTTTACTTCTAAGAAAATTCCAAAAATTCTTCATTGCATTTTTTTATGTCGGACACAAAGATAGGAAACCCTATCATTTTTTATTTACGTTAAAATCGTGATATTTGTCTAAATGGGTTAAGAGTTTGCATAGATAACTTTAGATGAAAAAAAATATTGCCATTATCATGGGGGGTTATTCCAGTGAGTATAAGATCTCGATAAAGAGCGGCAATGTAGTCTTTCAATATTTGGATAAGGAGAAATTTAATGCTTATCGCATAATTATTTCCAAAGAAAAATGGGTTTATCTGGATAAAGACGAAAATGAACTACCTATAAACAGGCATGATTTTTCCGTAGTTGTTGATAATCAACATGTTAGTTTCGATTGTGTTTTTAATGCAATTCATGGCACTCCGGGAGAAGACGGATTAATGCAGGCTTATTTTGAACTATTGGGAATTCCACAAACTTCATGCAATCATTATCAGGCGGCCCTGACCTTTAATAAAAGAGATTTACTAAGTACCCTAAAGCCCTACGGTATAAAAGCAGCCAATTCTTATTATTTGAATTTGGGTGATACTATTGATCATGTTGCTATAATTGAGAAAGTTGGGCTTCCTTGCTTCGTAAAAGCCAATAGAGCTGGTAGTAGTTTTGGAATTTCCAAAGTTTATGAGGAAAAAGAGTTACAAGCGGCAATTAACAAGGCATTTCATGAGGACGATGAGATTATTATTGAGTCTTTCCTTAACGGTACAGAAGTTTCCGTAGGTGTTATAACCTTTAAAGGTAAAACCCTTGTGTTGCCCTTGACAGAAATTATAACAGATAATGATTTCTTTGATTATGAAGCTAAATATGAAGGGAAATCAAAGGAAATAACCCCGGCCCGATTAACCGAAACTCAGGAACAAAATATAAGGCATCAGGCAAAGAAAGCTTATGACGTTTTAAAAATGAAAGGATTTTCAAGAAGCGAATTTATTTTTATTGGCAATGAACCATATATGTTGGAGATGAATACAACGCCGGGGCTAACAGAAGAGAGTATCTTACCACAACAGGCGCAAATAGCAGGTATAGGTCTGCCTGAACTTTTTGAAAATGCTATAACAGAAGCATTGAAGTAAATTGATTACATTTAACTTGTAAACCAAAAATCCAAATGAAGCGTGCTATTTTTCCGGGTTCTTTTGATCCTATTACCTTGGGCCATTCCGATATAATTGAAAGGGGAATAATTTTATTTGATGAATTAATCATTGCTATAGGAATAAATGCGGATAAAAAATATATGTTCTCTCTTGAAGAAAGGATGAAATTTATTTCAGAAGCCTTTAAGGATGAACCCAATATTAGAATTATGACTTATGAAGGCCTTACAATAGATTTCTGTAAGAAAGTTAAGGCCGGATATATCCTTCGTGGTTTGCGGAACCCTGCAGATTTTGAATTTGAAAAAGCCATTGCACATACTAACAGGAAGCTTTCAGAAATTGAAACCGTTTTTCTATTAACAGCTTCCGGTAAATCCTTTATCAGTTCATCTATTGTGAGAGATGTTATTAGAAATGGCGGGGATTATAGTGTTTTAGTACCCAAAACTGTTAAATTATCCTGAAGTTTATCGATTATCCCCATTGTTTATTATTCCTACAGCATTTTTCTTTTTACTATTTGGAGCACTTTATTTCATAAAATGTCCTATTTTAGTAGGAATTTACTTTCATTTTAAGTTATTTTATCGTGTACTCCATGTAAAATTGAAGTCACACAACTAGTTTGGAGCAGTTCACAACAATCATTAACAAATGATGGAAAATCGGATTACTTTAGTAGGAAATTACGGTAACATGTTGCGTGAAACCCAGACATCTTCTAATGATTACTTAATAAAACAGTTACCTGTCTCAACGGCTTTTGTAGATAAAAAATTGAAAATAATCCATGCTTCAGCCAAGTGGATTACGGATTTCGACTTCATTAACAGGGATATAATTGGCTTGTCACTGTCTGAACTCTTTGGTGATATAAGCAAATCATGGAAAAAAGATCTCAATAGCATAATTAAGGGCAAAGCATTGCTTTCTGGTGTAGAAAATTTTTATGATTCCCAAAATAATGAAAAGTGGTTTGAGTGGGTAAATGTTCCCTGGTATGACGATCAGGAAAACATTATTGGTGTTATTATTCAAACAAAAGATATAACAGACACTATTTTTGATGATGTTAAGTTAGAAAAACTTGAAATTTTACTTAAAGACAAGTCCATAATATCAAAAATTGGAGGTTGGGAGTACGATGCTGTAAAGGATAAATTAAGCTGGTGCAAAATCACTAAAAAGTTGCATGAAGTGCCTGAGGACTTTGAACCCGATCTGGAAAGTGGTATAAATTTTTATAAAGAAGGTTATAGCAGAAACACAATAGCCATGGCAGTTGATAATGCCATGACCAAAGGATTAACCTGGAAGGAAACTTTAAAACTAATTACTGCTAAAGGAAAAGAAATATCTGTTATTGCGACAGGAAAGCCGGTATTTAAAAATGAGAAGTTTTTGGGTTTAATAGGGACATTCAAAGATATTACCGATGAAGTATTAACCAAGGCAAAAACAGAAGAACAAGAGCGCATTTTTAGCAGCATATTTAACTCTTCCTATCAGTTTACAGGTATTTTAGATACAGAAGGTACTTTCCTTGAGATAAACGATACTGCTTTACAATTTTCAGACCTTAAACAGGAAGATATAATTAATAAAAAGTTTTGGGACGCCTATTGGTGGCCAATTCCGGACATGGTAAAAGAAGGGTTAAAGCAGGTCGTAGCTGCCGCAGCCCAGGGTGAGTTTATGCGAAGTGAGATTGTTGTTCTTGATAAAAATAAACAACCCATTCCTGTAGATTTCAGTTTAAAACCTATTTATAATGAAGATGGCCGAGTTGTATCTCTTTTGGCCGAGGGCCGTATGATCAAAGAAATGGTTGAGGCAAGACAGAAGCTGAAAATAAGTGAGAAGAAATTTAGATCCCTATACGAGTTGTCTCCAATTGCCTACATCCTTAGTGATTTTGAAACCGGGGAGATACTGGATTATAACAGTTCTTTTGAAAAGGCCACAGCCTATGGGAAAGAAGATGTAGCAAATTTAAAGTACTCCGATCTTGTACCAGATTCATCCAAACATAAATTAATTAATTTTTTAAGGGAAGTAGATCTAAAAGGAACTTATGGACCTTTCGAACATATGTTTCGCAAAAAGGACGGAACAACTTATCCCGTTTTAATCAGTGGCTCCTTAGTGGGAAATAAAAAAGGCAGAAAACTGCTTTGGTCTACAGCGCAGGACATCTCGGAAGTAAGGAAAAAAGAAAAACAAATTAGAGACGAACAAAAATTACTAAAGACATTAATTGATAACCTGCCGCTTAATGTCTACATAAAAGATTTGGAATCACGGAAAGTCTTGGTAAATAAGGCAGAATTGAAATATTGCGGATTTAAGGACGAATCGGAAGTTCTAGGGAAAAATGATTTTGATTTTTACGATGAAAAATCCGCCTTAATTTCAAGAGAGGAAGACCTAAGTGTAATAAATAGCTTAAATCCAATTTTGGGTAAAGAAACCATAAGTGTAAAAAAAGATGGAAGTTTAACGAAATTTATGTCTTCTAAAATTCCGCTTATTGGTCCTGATGGTAAAGCCAGCGGTCTTATAGGTATTAGCATGGATATTTCTGATCTTAAACAACAAGAGCAGGAACTAAGAGACCTTATAAATGTTACTTCTATTCAAAACAAACAATTAATCAATTTTGCACACATTGTATCGCATAATTTAAGGTCTCATACTGCCAATTTCTCTATGCTATTAGAGTTTCTGGTTGATGAAAAAGATGAGAGGGAGCAGGAGAATTTAATTAAAATGCTAACGGAAGCGTCCGATAACTTATTAGAAACCCTGGATAACCTAAATGAAGTAGTAGCCATAAGTACAAATGTAAATCTGGATAAAAAACCAGTTAATTTAAATGAAAAGATTGTAGCTGCAGAGAAAAATTTAGCCGCGTTCCTTAAAAAGAACAATGCTAAAATTATCAATAAAATACCCGATGATACTTTTATTAAGGTAATACCTGCTTATATAGACAGCATACTCATGAACTTTATAACCAATTCCGTAAAGTATAAGGATGACAGCCGTGATCCGGTTATTAAATTATCTGTATGTAAAAATGAACATTATACTGTTTTAAGTATTGAGGATAACGGGCTGGGTATTGATTTGAATAAATATGGTGAAAAATTATTTGGTATGTACAAAACGTTCCACGATAATTCGGATGCACGGGGTATTGGGTTGTATATCACAAAAAATCAAGTGGAAGCCATGAATGGTAAGATAATGGCTTGCAGTGAAGTAGGTAAGGGAACTACGTTTAATATATATTTTAATGACAAAAATTAAATCGATAGCTATTATAGATGATGACCCAATAACAGTGTTTGGGATTAAAAGAATGCTTAGCACTTTAAATGTAAGTGAAAATATCAAAAGTTATGTCAATGGGAAGGAAGCTATTGATGATTTTAAGAGCCTAATGAATCATAAGGCGGAAATCCCTGAGGTTATATTTTTAGATATAAATATGCCTATAATGGATGGATGGCAATTTCTTGAGGAATTCATTACACTGCCTATTACGCATAAAATAAGAATTAACATTTTGACTTCATCCATAGATCCGGCTGACAGGGAGAACTGGAAATACTACATGACTAAAACACACCACATCATAGATTATAAAAATAAACCTATACAAAAGAAGGAAATTGAAGAGATTACAAAGGCGGCTTAATTTATAAGCCAGATTTTTGCTTAATTTTGATAAGGGATTTATCAGAATTTAGCTTAAAAACTATATGAAACGCCTCTTAGTTTTCATCTTATGCACATTTCTTATTTCTTGCGAAAATAAACAAGAAGACCAAAAAACTGAATTTATTACGCCCTTTGAATCCTCTGAAGGAAAAGAAACCCCGACTTACGCAGAAACCCTTGATTTTTATATCGCTTTAGCCAAAGAATTTCCGGAAATTAATATTCAAACTATAGGTGAAACAGATAGTGGTTATCCTCTCCATGTGGTAACCTACAATCCTGAAGGTGATTTTAATTTCAAAAAAATAGGTCAGCAAAAAACTATTGTACTAATTAATAATGGTATTCATCCCGGCGAGAGCGACGGAGTAGATGCCAGCATGCTATTATTTAGAGACCTCGGGATAGAAAGACTGCCCGCCCCAAAAAATGTTGTTCTTGTAACCATACCTATCTTCAATGTAGGCGGTGCATTGAATCGGAATACTACATCGAGAGTAAACCAGAATGGGCCTGAAGAATATGGCTTTCGTGGAAATTCCAAAAACTATGATCTCAATAGGGATTTTATAAAAAATGATACAAAGAATACCAGGACATTTGCACAAATCTTCCATCTGATTAAGCCTGATATTTTTATTGATACTCATGTCAGTAATGGCGCAGATTATCAGTATACTCTTACACATCTGTTTACCCAGCACAATAAATTGGGTGATAAAATGGGTGCTTATTTAAATCGGGAGTTTAAGCCGTCTTTAGAAGCTTCTCTCTTAGAAGAGGGCTGGGATATTACTCCATTCGTAAACGTCTACAATAAAGTCCCTGAATATGGATTTTCCCAGTTTATGGACCATCCAAGATATTCAACAGGTTATACAACACTTTGGGGCACCTTGGGTATGATGTTAGAAACACATATGCTTAAACCCTATGAGCAAAGAGTTAAAGGCACCTACGCTTTTTTAAAAAAGGTAATGTTAATTGCAGATTCCCAAAATATTAAAATAAAAAAAATAAAAGAGAATATAGAGACAGACATAAAGAATAGGTGGTATTATCCAATTTCCTGGAAAATAGATTCAACCCGCACTACAATGCTTAATTTCAAAGGCTATGAAGCAGACACCCTAGAAAGCCAGGTTACCGGTCTGCCAAGACTAAAATATGACCGAAGCAGGCCGTATAGCAAAGAAATTTCCTACTACAACTATTTTATTCCTAAAGATTCCGTAACAATTCCTCGGGCATATGTTGTTGGCAAGGCATGGGACAAGGTAATAGATCTAATGGATCTAAATGAGATTTCATATTCAATTGTAAAAGAAGATACCACACTAATAGCAGAAGTCTATAAAATAAAGGATTACAAAACGAGAGACTATGCCTATGAAGGACACTACCCCCATTATAATACCATGGTTTTGTACTCCAGGAAACGAGTAACTCTAAATCCCGGCGATTACATAATTCCTACAGATCAGCCGGGAATTCGATATATCCTTGAAACTCTCGAACCTGCAGCTGTAGATTCCTTCTTCAATTGGAATTTTTTTGATCCTATTTTACAACAAAAAGAAGGTTTCTCTCCTTATGTTTTCGAGGATCTTGCTCTAAAAATATTGGAAAATAATTCTCAGCTTCGAGATAGTTTTCAATTTAAGAAAAATACCGATAAGGACTTTAATCTTAATTCATATGAACAATTACAGTGGATTTACAAGCGGTCTGAATATTATGAAGCCTCCCATTTGCAATATCCTGTCTATCGTATTCCTAAGGATGCAGATAATGGCGCAAAAGAAAACTAATCTGCAAATAGCGATTTGATATTAGTATAAGAATTTTCCAGGGCCTTATGAATTTTCTGAGGACCTTTCCATTTTACTTTCTCTATCCCCTCTTTTTTTTGACCTACCAACTTTCCTTTGTAAGCCGTTTTCATAGCATACCAATGAACTTCCTTGAGTTTGTAGATTCCGTTTCTTTTAAAAATGTGGTAAGTTTTCCGCAGAAAATTTTCAATTTTTAACCCCTTTACCCCTGTTTCTTCCTCAACTTCTCTAAGCGCGCATTCTTCAATAGTCTCGCCTTTTTCAAGTTTTCCTTTAGGCAGGTCCCATTTATCATTCCTATAAATAAAAAGAACTTTTCCCTTTTTGTTGGTCACAACGCCCCCGCCAGCAATTTCCATAGGGATTTTTTTTGTAAACTTTTTTAAAATTTCTTCATGGTTGGGATGGTAAATAAATGCCCTTTGCATCTTTTTTTTTGCCAAGGCATCTATGGCATTGTTAATGGCTTCACCATTTAGCATAAAATATTCACCATTCACGGTATCAGAGAGTCTGTTTGTTAAAATCAAAGGGGCATCTTTAACAAAAACTTTATACATTTGTGAAATGGTTTTAGATAAGCACACTGCGGCAAAAACAGCCGAACTCCTACTGCAAATTAATGCAATAAAGTTGAAACCAGAAAATCCTTTTACATGGGCCTCGGGCTGGAAATCTCCAATTTATTGTGACAACAGGATTATCCTGTCTTTTCCTGATATCAGAAATTACATAAGGGAACAAATTGCAAAACAACTTGTTGACTTATACGGGAAGCCAGATATAATTGCCGGGGTTGCTACTGGTGCAATAGGTATTGGGGTGCTTGTTGCAGACTATCTGGGCCTGCCTTTTATTTATGTGAGGCCGGAAGCCAAGTCGCATGGCAGACAAAATCAAATTGAAGGACAGTTATCTGCAAATCAGACTGTTGTTGTTATTGAAGATCTCATAAGTACAGGCAAAAGCAGCTTGAATGCGGTAGAAGCCTTAAAACAAAATGGGGCTGTTGTAAAAGGAATGCTGGCAATTTTTACATACGGTTTCAACGTCTCTGAAGAAAGTTTTAAAGCCAAAGAAATAGAACTTCATACGCTTAGTAATTATGAATACCTCATAGAGCAAGCCTCTTCCAGCAAACACATTAAGGAGGAACAATTAAAAACACTCATTGAATGGAGAAACAATCCTTCAATATGGAAATCATAAAAAAATGGAAATAGCAACTGAAAAGAAAACGGTCTCAAAAAACATAAAGGATGTCTATGAATTTGTTATAGATCTTAAAAATTTTGAGAAGTTAATGCCCGATAGTATTGATAAATTTGAAGTTTTAGATAACGATACTTTCCTGTTTGCTCTTAAAGGGATGCCACAAATAGTACTTAAAAGAAATAATCAACAACCTTTTAACCAGCTGGTTTTGGGAGCTGCCAGTGAAAAGCTGCCATTTACACTTACTGTAGATATAGCCTCTAAAAACGATAATGAAACAGAAGTGGGTTTAAGCTTCGAAGGAGAATTTAATGCAATGATGGCAATGATGATAAAAACGCCTATTACTAATTTTATGAATGCATTATCAGATAATCTAGGCAAAATTTAACTTTCAATTCTCAATTCAATTATTCGCAATACAATTTAATACAAGAGCTCCAATTCCTTAAATGCATATTCTTTTAAAATAGAGTCCTCTAGTTCTACTATTAAATTTCCAACTTTCGAGACTCCACGAATATAGCCTGTGAACACCTTAGAATTAACATCTTTAAAAGTAGACGGCTTATCCATCCTGAAAAGTGAGCTTTTATATTTTTGGCGCATATCAGTAACTTTTCCAGATTCAAAATCATCAAAAAGTCTTTTTAAGTTCTGTAATATAGATGTTTGCACCTCATCCAGATTAAAAGTCTTCCCGGTAATTTTTTTTAATGATGAAGCTTTTTTTAAATTTCTGAATTCTAATTGATTAACATTCAATCCAAAACCAATTATAGAGGACTGAACTATATTATTCTTCAAATTATTTTCTATTAGAATACCGCATATCTTAAAATTACCTGACATAATGTCGTTAGGCCATTTAACTTGTAAATTTGGTATAAAATATTTATTGAGTGTATTATAAACTGCTATTGAAGTGATTATATTTAATAAGAATTGTTCCTGAACATGGAAGTTCTTAAAATACTTTAAAACGCTAAAAGTTAGGTTTTTACCTGCTTCAGATTCCCATTGAGACCCCATTTGCCCCCGACCATGCAACTGCTGATTTGCAGTAACAACTGTATAATCCTCTGGCCTCTCCGAAAGCATTAACTTTTTTAGGAATGCATTTGTCGAATCCGTGGCATCAAGTTTGATCTTTATCATATAGGCTTGTTCGTTTTTGATCCACAATGTTATGTTAAAAACAATAGCTAAGAAAACAAAAAAACAATAACTTTGTATAAATTAAAATTATTGAATGCAGAAAAGGAAAACGAGTGCAGATGAGTTAATTACCTTAATCTTAGATGGAATAGAAGAAGTTAAAGGACTCGAGATAAATGTACTTGACCTAAGGGAAATAGAGAATACTGTCTGTGACTACTTCATAATTTGTAATGGCACTTCTAATACGCATGTTAATGCGATAGTAAATTCAATCCAAAAAACAGTAAGTAAGGCAATAAAAGACAAACCCTGGCATGTTGAAGGATCTGAAAATTCCGAATGGGTCTTGTTAGATTATGTAAACGTGGTTGTTCATGTATTTCAAAAACATATAAGAGAATTTTATGATGTTGAGGGACTTTGGGGAGACGCAAAAGTCACTATGGTAGAAAGTAGTTTTAATCAGTAAAAAAAGACAATGGCAAAAGATAATAATACCCCGCAAAAGAAACCGAGATTCAGTTCCTGGTGGATTTATGGCTTAATTGCAATATTCTTAATTGCATTCCAATTTTTTGGAAGTGATAATTTGGCCTCTACCAAAAAAACAACTACTTCTGAACTACAGGAATACCTGAGAAATGGAGATATTACTAAGATATTGATTATCACCAATACCAATCAGGCCAAAGTTTTCCTGTCTGATGAAGCGTTGGCCAAAGATGTGCACAAAGATGTATCGGAAAAACCTTTGTTTCCTTCAACAGGTTCTATTCCTCAATATGTACTGGATTATGGGGATTTGCAAATTTTTCAAAATGAGATAACCGAAATTAAAAAGGAGAATAACTTAGATACTATAGTAGAATTTGATAAAGAGTCTAATGTCTTCATGGAATTGCTATTATCTATTCTGCCTTTTGTATTGATTATTGGGATATGGATTTATCTTATGCGAAGAATGTCGGGAGGTGCTGGAGGAGGTGCCGGTGGTCAGATATTCAATATCGGTAAATCTAAAGCTAAGTTGTTTGATGAAAAAACAGATACAAGAACTTCGTTTAAAGACGTCGCCGGCTTAGAGGGAGCAAAAGAAGAAGTAGAAGAAATAGTAGAATTTTTAAAGCACCCAGATAAGTATACTTCCTTGGGCGGGAAAATTCCTAAAGGTGCTTTGCTTGTGGGACCTCCGGGAACCGGGAAAACCTTGTTGGCGAAAGCCGTTGCAGGAGAAGCAAAAGTGCCATTTTTCTCCTTATCAGGATCAGATTTTGTCGAAATGTTTGTAGGTGTAGGTGCCTCAAGGGTAAGAGATCTGTTTAAGCAAGCAAAGGACAAGTCTCCGGCAATTATTTTTATCGATGAAATTGATGCCATAGGACGGGCAAGAGGAAAGAACAATTTCACAGGATCTAATGATGAACGTGAAAATACCTTAAACCAATTACTGACGGAGATGGATGGTTTTGGCACAAATACTAATGTAATTGTATTGGCTGCTACCAACAGAGCAGATGTCTTGGATAAAGCTTTGATGCGTGCAGGTAGATTTGACAGACAGATTTATGTAGATCTTCCGGATATCCGGGAAAGAAAAGAAATTTTTGAAGTACATCTTAGACCTATTAAAACCTCTGAGACACTGGATCTTGATTTTCTAGCCAGACAAACACCAGGATTTTCCGGAGCAGATATAGCCAACGTCTGTAATGAGGCAGCACTTATTGCAGCGCGTAAGGAAAAAAAGGCAGTGGGCAAACAAGACTTCCTTGATGCAGTAGATAGAATTGTTGGTGGTCTTGAAAAAAAGAATAAAATTATTACCCCTGAAGAAAAGAAGACTATCGCATATCACGAGGCTGGTCATGCAACAGTAAGTTGGATGCTTGAACATGCTGCACCATTAGTAAAAGTCACCATTGTACCAAGAGGTCAGTCTCTGGGTTCAGCTTGGTATTTACCCGAAGAACGACTTATTGTTCGTCCGGAACAAATGCAGGATGAAATGTGTGCTACTCTGGGAGGTAGGGCTGCTGAAAAAGTGATATTCAATAAAATATCTACCGGTGCCCTAAGCGATTTGGAAAAGGTAACCAAACAAGCCCGTGCCATGGTAACAATTTATGGGCTAAATGACGAAATTGGAAACCTTACCTATTACGATTCTTCAGGTCAAAATGAATATGGGTTTACCAAGCCTTATAGCGAAGATACCGCTCAGGTAATTGATCAGGAAATTTCTAAATTAATTGAAGAGCAGTATAGACGAGCTATTGAAGTGCTGAAAAAAAATAAAGATAAACTTATAGCATTGGCTGAGCGCTTATTAGAAAAAGAAGTTATCTTTAAAGAGGATTTAGTTAAAATTTTTGGTAGTCGCCCGTTTGAAAAAGAATTTGATCAAAAAGGACAGGAAATAGTTTCTACTGAAAAGCTTACACCTGAAGAATCTACAGAAGAAAATAATTAGTAATTCTAGGCGTTTTTTAAATAAATCGAATATTATTTGAAGACTAGATATATCGATGGGTCTATTTGACAAGCTATTTGGCGGTGGTAAAAAGAAAGTTTCCAAAGAAACAGTGGAAACGAGAGGTATGCATATGCCCGACCTAAATATTCCTGTTGATGAGAAGTTCACTATTCATTTCAAAAAGAATGGTGGAAAATTCATTTATTGCGATTCTTTCGATGAAGTTTCTGAAGCTTTAAAAAATATAATTGAAGAAAATCATTGGGAAGAAAATCTTTTCTTCGTAATGAACCCCCGCCTAAAAGAGAAGTTTTCCAAGGATAATATACGCTTTACAGATAAGGCAAGCGAAAGTGAAATTTTCTTTACTACATGTGAACATTTGGTAGCTCAAAACGGATCTATATTGGTTTGCTCAAACCAGCTTAAAGAAAAGAAGCTGAATGAAGTACCGGATAATGTTATTGTTTTTGCGACCACAAGTCAGTTGGTGGATACTATTGGTGAGGGCTTAAAAACAATCAAAAAAAAATATAGACAAGGCATTCCTGCAAATATTACTACTATTAAACATTTTCAAGGAACTGAAGAAAATGCAAATGATTTTCTAACCTACGGAAGCAGCACAAAGC
>Ga0316198_10001975_pt1 | contig 12316 bp, 7 predicted proteins | sample OudBieAanoxic_MG_FD_204935 | JGI IMG/M metagenome (GOLD analysis project Ga0316198, IMG submission 204935) | Coastal sediment microbial communities from Oude Bieten Haven, Netherlands - site A anoxic | ecosystem: Environmental > Aquatic > Marine > Coastal > Sediment | place: Netherlands... | reverse complement strand
CATCTGCCAACGACTAGCGTCGGTGAAAGTCTTGTCTTGAGGACTTGTTGAAGCAGTTTTGTCCATGGTGAGCCCATTTTTATTTTTATATGGCCGCAAATATAAACTAATTCGCTGTGGGTTCACAGCCTAACGCGAGCAATTTACCAGCGCTGATGCTGCCCCGACAAGGCGCGACATCGGAGTACTGAATGTAGGAGTACTGAAATAGAAAGGATGAAAAATCCCCTGGTACCCACAGGCAAGGGGACTGAGAAAAAAGAGCGCTATACCGCTTGGTATTATTTTACCGTTTCCACATCTGGCTTACGGCGGATCAGCATTGTTGAAAAATGTGACACTATCATAATCGCAAGAGATAGCGATAAAGCCGGGACAATAGGATGGATCCCCCACATAAACTGAGGATTAAACTGCAAAGCTAAGTAACTGATTAAACCAGTAACCATAGACAAGAGTGCGGTATGACCTTCTAATTCCTTAAAAAAAAGGCCGGCAATAATTGGCCAGAGAAAAACCGCCTGCAGCGCGCCGAATGCAGCCAAATTGATCCAAACAATCATCTGTGGCGGCTCGATAGCCCAATAGGTGGCAATGGCCGTGATAATCAACATTGCGACGCGCGTTAACAAAACTTGTTTCGCGGGCGTCATTTCAGGGCTCCTCCTGACAGCCCCATCCCTTACCAGACTCACAGCTGACTGGAGTAACATAGAGTCCACCGAAGACATGACGGCGGCGATAGGGGCGGCCAGAAGCACGCTTGCCCAGAACGGATGCATTAACCCCGAAATCAATGTTGGCATGATCTCATCCGGCACGGCTAAATCAGGATAAATCGCCCTACCCAATACGCCACAAACATGAGGAATTAATGTCATCAGAAAACAGATTATCGTCCCCCACACCATGCCTCTCTTAAGTGAGGCCTTGTCTTTTACCGCCAACAAACGCACCAGTGTATGAGGTAAGCCCATGGTACCAAAACAGATAAGCACCCAGAATGACAACATCATGGGCCAACCAAGGTAATCATTAACGCCATGGGGGCTCAGCATGTCAGGGGACAGTTTACTCACCTCACCCATCAATTCAGGTAGTGAACCCTGGCTCAATACAACCGCCAGCAACACGATCAAACCAAGCAACATGACCATCCCCTGAAGCGCATCTGTGATAACTACGGCCCTGAAGCCCCCCGTCAAGGTATAAGCCAGTACCGTGATAACGAATAAAGCCAACCCCAGCTCATAACTGATACCACTGACCCCTGAAAACATTCTGGCGCCACCAATAAACTGCACCGAGATCATCGCCACAAAGCCTATAACCAGACTCATTATGGCCAGCAAACTTAGCCATCGATTCTGATAACGGTCATCGAGCCATTCAATTAATGTCGAATGATGCTTTTTTCGCTGACTTAAAAACTTAGGCCCAAGCACGCCCAAGGTCAGTATCGCAACCGGGACCTGGATAAGGGCTAACCACACCCAGCCTAGCCCCATCTTATAGGCGGCTCCCGGACCTCCGATAAATGAGCTGGCACTAGTATAAGTGGCCACTAAGGTGAGCGCTAACATGGGGCCATTGAGAAACTGCCCCCCGATAAAAAATCGTTTCGCTTTATCCTGATAAAGAGAGCCTGGGGCGTTAGCACCTGCAGCGCTCCACCAACGAGTGACGATGAGACTCAAGATAAGATAGATGAATACCGGCAATAGATTAATCATCAATTCTGCCTACCAGGTGTATGAGTAAGGAGATCAGCATCAAGGGCGCACCGATACAAGAAAGCCAGAACCAAATAGGTACACCATACCAAAGCGTATGACTGTCAAATAACAGCGGGCCTGCGCACCATAGACTGAAGTAGATAAAGGTTAAGATTAACGCCATTTTTGGAAGTGAAAACATAATAAAAACAGGAAATAAAAGAGACGGATGATTCTAGTCAAAACAGGATATTCAGGCCAGTCTTATTCATCGTATTTGAGACAAGCTCCTACATGAATTACAGCGATGAAAAGAGGGGCCAGACAAAGTGACCCGTTTTGGTGAAATTAAGTCAACTGTGCCCTCAAGAGAATCAACACTATATTAACCAGTCAAACTTCTACTCTGATCACATCAGCTATTTTATGACATTTTTAACATCAGGCTTTTCAGTGAACACTCACTATCGGAAAAACCAATACCTATGTTTAGCCATATTCATCCTATTATTTAAATTTTATTTTTATCGATAAGCTCTGGAAAAATTAAGATAAATTTAATCTTCAGCCTTCATTTGCCACTCACAAGTCGAAAAAGAGTGAACCCTCTCTAACTTCTGCATTTCCGATATCGAGTTTGCTTGTTAAGCCAGGAAACAGGCTATAAAATCAAAACTCAACAATATCAATTTTATTGATAGTTTCATTTTATATAAATTTCATATAGGGAAGCCAACTCAGCAGATGAAGTATTCACTCAAGCAAATCAGCGTTTTTGATGCCGTAGCCAGCCTAGAGAGCGTTAGTGCAGCCGCAAGAAAACTATCGATGACACAGTCTGCAGTGAGTATGTCTCTAGGACAGTTGGAAAATTTGCTCGGGCGACCACTTTTCATCCGCCAGGGAAATCGACTGACATTGAGCCACTGGGGTAACTGGCTGCGCCCTAAGGCGAGGCGTTTACTTCAAGACGCACAACAAATCGAATTAGGCCTTCACGAACAACACCTTATAAGCGGTCGATTCCGATTATGTTCGAGTCAAACGGCAGCAGAGCACCTTTTACCAGAACTCATCAGTAGAATTGATACGGATTTCCCGGAACTTCGAATAGATTTAACGGTAGAGAATACCGAAAATGTCGTCGAAGGCCTGTTAAATTATGAGTTCGACTTAGGGATCATCGAGGGTCGTAATGATGACAGCCGCCTGCATCAGGAGCAGTGGATAGATGATCATCTCGTCATTATCGCATCGCCTCACCACCCTTATGCAAAATATGAAAGCACGAGTCTGTCTCAACTTGAGCAGGCAAAGTGGGTATTACGCGAACAAGGTGCCGGCACACGACGAATATTTGAGGGCGCCATTCATGGTGTCATCGAAAAACTAACGGTATGGAAGGAATATGAACATGTGCCTTTGTTGAAGGCGCTGGTTAAAAATGGCTTATATCTCAGTAGCCTCCCCTTCCTCGATGTTGAGAAGGATGTGGCTAACGGGGAGTTAGTTATTCTTTCGACGCCCCAATTGAATATGCAGCGCCACCTCTCCTTCGTCTGGCGCAACGACTCAGGCGAGAACCCGTTACGTGATTGCATTATTACCGAGGCTCGTCGCTTGAGCCGCAGCCGACAAATTAGAAATCAGGGTTAAAATTAGAAGTCAAAGCTAAAAAGGGCCGCCCATATCAAATAGGCAGCCCTTCGTTCCAGAGAGATGTTACATTACATCTTATAGATATCACACACCTTCTGTGCAATCGCTTCACGTGTAATAACCCCACAAAGCACTCCCTTATCTACTACCGGGAATACACTTGGCTTACTGGCGGAGGCGTAGCGCAGGCGCTCTTCATAACTCTTGTAGGTGTTACCCATTAAAATACCGCTGTCGTTAACAGGGAAAAGCTTACTGCGATCGACCACCATCAACTCAATTAACTCAGAAACTGAATCCTGAGGCGATACCGTTAACACTTCCGTCTGCATCAGATCACTCACCTTATCAGACACACCTCTGGCAAACTCTTCAGACCAAAGACGGCGAAGTAGATCCTGCTGCGACACAAACCCAAGCAGGCGCTGTTTATCATCTAATACCGCCGCATTGCGACTATTTTCATCGGTAAGCTGCTTTAAACCTGCATAAACAGATAAGTCAGGTGAGATTGTCATAGGTTTAGGATCCATCAGATCTTGAACACGTAATTTTTGAATTGTTTTTGGCATTTTTGGCTGCTCTCCAGAACTTGAAACGGAATATAGGTGTGTAGGGCTATTAAGTTGTGTAAGACATTTGGCAAGAGGTTGTTGTTCAGGTTTAGCGGCATGTTCAATCATCCAATAACCTAAACCAACAAACGCCCCTCCCCCGACAATATTTCCTAATGTCACGGGAATGAGGTTGTTAAAAATAAAATGTTTGAGCGTTAAATCAGAATATTGTGTAGCCGTGATCCCCAATGAAGTGAAGAACTCGGGGGAGGCTAAATGTTGGATCGAGATCCCAAGCGGCACCATAAACAAGTTGGCGATACTATGTTCGAAACCACTGCTGACAAACATGGCCACGGGTAGCATAAGGAGTATGGCTTTCGTCAGAGCATCACGACCGGCAAATGTCATCCAAACCCCTAAACAAACCAACATGTTACAAAGCACTCCCAGCACAAAAGCCTGAAACCAACCGTGATGTAATTTATGTTGCGCTATGTTTAGTGCATTCAAGCCCCATTGGCCTCCATCGAGCTCATACATGCGTGCCGACATAATGAGTACCAGCATCAACAGGGCACCCAATAGATTCCCCAGATAGACTCTCAGCCAACATTTAAGCAACTCTCGGGTTGACACTTGCTTTTGTGCCCACGCCACACTGCTCAGTACTGTGCTGGTAAAAAGTTCACCACCACAGATCACCACAAGCATTAAGCCCAGGCTAAACGCTAAGCCGCCGACCAGGCGAACCATTCCCCAAGGACTGCTGCTGCTGCCCGTAGTCACTGTGATATAGAAAACGAAGGCTAAAGCGATGAATGCACCAGCAAAGGCGGCTAACCCAAACGACTGCCAGACCGCTTTGACCACTTTTGACTGGCCATATGCCTCTGCCTGCTGGTAGAGAGATAGCATTGGCTTCTTATTCTCTACACCATTGGGTGTCACAAGAGGGAGCGCGCTTACTTTTTGTTGAGACGTCATTTACACACCTTCCCGTGTAAATATCCTTGAGTGGTACTTCCTAACTGGCATAAATCTCTCCTGTTAATTCTTTAACCTTCTATGTAGGGCTAAAACGGTAACGTGAACGAGGAGAGAATAAAATCTGATAATTATGATGATAAGCATCAGCAAAATTGATACTTCGTTCTAAATGTTTCAATTTGTTAATGATATGACCATAACAAATGCCAAAGCAACAGACTGTTTATTAAAGCTTTTTAAGGCAAGAGCCGAAAGTGGTTTGGCGGCCCATTTTTTTGGCTGGAGAAGACTGTAGGTTCACATTCAAGCTATAACATCACCAGAAATATGCTCATTCGATAGGTTATAAGTTGTTTTGATGGAAAAATCGAGTAGATAGTAAGCTATTGAAAAATTGTGTTTTTAAGGCGTTTTTCAATATGAAAAAACACACAAACAAGATCCAGATCACAATTTACCAGCAATTTACCCCACCCAAACTCACACTTGAACCCCAAGCGGTGAGCTGACGCAAGAAAAATCAGCTAAAACAGCTAACTTCACATACTTAAGCCCTGTGTGAGGCCGCAATAAGCAATATGCATGCCTATACGATGATTATTTAGCGATCACTATATAAGTTGTTAAGTGGCTCCCAATTAGCCTAATCGACTGATTCAAGATTATTGATACTTAATGATGGTCCAGAATAGGTGTGTTAATATCTATGAGGTAAATTGGTCTTACCAATTTAACATGTTTGTAAGGGACTATAACTGTAAGGAAGATAAATTCGAGGGCCATTCGTGTTTATCTGACATTGCAGATGAGTTAACTATGTCGATAAGTCAACTACACTTAATCAGACCGCTTAAGTTCACTCTCAAGGATCACTCAAAGTTGTCATCACATCAGATGAATCACTATGTTCTTCTCGGAGAATGAGAAACTATGTCAGAAACAGTGAAAAACGAAGAAACAGAAGCCTCAAATCAGACCTATAAAGAGCTTCATCGCCCAGCCTCCGAGTTTGAAACTCGTGAAGAGTATCTGGACCACGAACTAAAGATTATGAAACCCAGACGCTGGGGATTAAACCTTCCGGGACGAGATTTCCGTTTTGAATGGGAAGATCTGGTACCTGCTATTGCCGGTACCATCGGCATTACCGTGATGTATTCGGCTGTGATGGCTGCCTGGGCGGCCGGCCTTACCGAAAAATGGGACCACATCAATCTGGGTGCAGAATTTGCGATTCAGGTTGTACGAGTCGAAATGCTGATCCCTGCACTACTGTTCTGCATCATCAGTTCGGGGTTTATCAACCCCAGAGCTAACTTAGCCGGTAACCACGGCCCGATGATCCCACTTATCGGTGCTATTGCACTCGCCGGAGCTCATCCGCTGGCTTTAGCCATTTTGTTGGGTATCTTTGGACTCCTGCTCAGTTACGTTAAAGGGGGCTCCCGACTGGTGAACCTGACCAGTAGCGGAGTAGCAGGCGGTTTGCTGGTCTTCTTGGGCTTTATGGGCGCCAAGAGTCAGATAACCTCTCTATTTGACTGGGCTGGAGGTTTGCAATCTAAACATGCACTCGATTACAGCTTGGGGTATGTCGCATTCTTTATTCTACTCGTTAATGTCATTCTTTATGCTTACCTTGCAAAAGTAGGTAAACGTTGGTTGGCAATTCCTTTGTGTTCGATTGCCGCTATTGCGCTTGCATTTGGCCTGGGAGCGGGACTGGATCTACAATTTGTGACCGAACCTGGTATCCCTAACCTTAACCCGGTTTACTGGTGGGGTTCGACTGAACAAGGCTGGCAACTTGGTTTGCCTAATATGGCTCACTTTATTGCATCATTGCCATTTGCCATTCTAGCCGTGGCGATGTGGTCTCCGGACTTCCTTGGACATCGAATTTTCCAGGAGCTTAACTACCCTAAAGGCACTGACAAAGTACTGATGGATGTCGATGACACTATGACAACCTGTTCACTGCGTCAAATTGTTGGTACAGCGGTAGGTGGCGGTAACATCACCTCTTCATGGGGTACTTACATGATCCCAGCCGCGATTGCCAAACGTCCTATTCCGGCTGGCGCTATCTTACTCGGTTTATTATGTATTATTGTTGCTGTAGTCGGCTACCCAATGGATGTCACTGTATGGCGCCCGGTTATGTCTATCGCCCTTTTGGTTGGTGTTTTCCTACCGCTGCTTGAAGCTGGTATGCAGATGGTTAAAGACACTCAGAACAGCCAAGCGGCTGGTATCTGTATCTTTGCCGCATTTGTTGCCAACCCGGTTCTTGCTTGGGCATTGACCATGTTATTGGACAATAACGGTCTTATTGGTGATAAAGAGAGAGCCAAAACCCTCTCGTTAGCCGACCGCTTAATCATCCCGGGCCTTGCCTTCACAATATGTCTTATCGCGATGCTTGCGGTAGGTATGATTAAAGGAATCCCTGCTTTCCTATAATTCGTTCGGGCGAGGATGAGCTCCCTCACTCCTCGCCATTCTCTTCTATAATTAATATCAGTTTTAGTGATAACGACGATAAATGTTCGTTACTTAGACATGCATATCTAAAAAGTCTTTACCAATTCACCTCCTGAACCACACTGACAAGGGTCAAAAACCTAATTTTCAGGCGAGTTAACAGGATTGGTTTACTTAGTGACGAGCTAAATAACTGACATTTACTCTGTATGCAAACACTAATTTGAGCAAAAACTGCTGGCTAGCTAACACTTTTTGAATTAACTGACCAGAACTCGCCCTATTTAAGATGCGGCGAATGTTTGCATATGTTAATATCAGCCTGGTTAATTGGTCTTACCAATTATCTGGTAACCGAAATTTATTATTAATGATGAGTGTCATCTTATCGGTTATCAAACAACAGATTCTTCCGAAATTAAAACTTCGGGAAACAGTTCCCATCATCAGGGCGACACCATGAGGGAGCTTTTTTTAAGACTTAGCTATTGGTATATCGCTACCCTTGCTTTCAAAGCTTTAAAGTCGATAACCAATAACCTCTATCTCAACGAGAAGGTATTTGTACGATGACCGAAAAAACTGAACAGTTTGCCAATGCATGGGCAGGTTTCGCTTCTGGCGATTGGAAAACTGAAGTCAACGTTCGTGACTTTATTCAAGCCAACTACACCCCATATGAGGGTGATGAAGCATTCCTAGCCGAAGCTACTCCAGCAACCACCCAACTTTGGGATAAGGTGATGGTAGGGATCAAACAGGAAAACAGCACTCACGCGCCTGTTGATTTCGATACTAAGAAAGTATCAACAATTACCTCACACGAAGCGGGTTACATCGAGCAAGAGCTTGAAACTATCGTCGGCTTACAAACCGAAGCGCCACTAAAACGCGCCATGCTTCCTAATGGCGGCATTCGTATGGTTGAAGGTTCTTGTAAAGCCTACGGCCGTGAACTGGACGCTGATGTTAAGTACGTCTATTCAGAACTACGTAAGACTCATAACCAAGGTGTATTCGATATCTACACACCTGAAATCATGCGTTGTCGTAAGTCTGGTGTACTAACTGGTTTGCCTGATGCTTATGGCCGTGGTCGTATCATTGGTGATTACCGTCGTATCGCACTTTATGGTATCGATTACCTGATGGCCGATAAGTTTGCTCAGTTTGGCTCACTTCAGGCTGGTTTCGAAACCGGTGAAGACCTGTCTTCAACTATGCAACTTCGTGAAGAGATTGCAGAACAACATCGTGCACTTGGCCAGATGAAGCAGATGGCAGCCAGCTATGGTTTCGACATCTCTAAGCCTGCAACTAATGCACAAGAAGCGATTCAGTGGACTTACTTCGGTTACTTAGCCGCTGTTAAGAGCCAAAATGGCGCAGCCATGTCTCTTGGTCGTACTTCAAGCTTCCTCGATATCTTCATCGAACGTGACCTTAAAAACGGCACACTAACTGAAGTTCAAGCTCAGGAAATGGTTGACCATTTCGTGATGAAGCTACGTATGGTTCGTTTCCTACGTACTCCTGAATACGATGAGTTATTCTCTGGTGACCCAATCTGGGCAACTGAGTCTATCGCAGGTATGGGTGTTGACGGACGTACTTTGGTGACTAAGTCTAGCTTCCGTTTCTTGCACACTCTATACAACATGGGTGCAAGCCCAGAGCCAAACATCACAGTATTATGGTCAGAGAAGCTACCATTACCTTTCAAAAAGTACTGTGCAAAAGTCTCTATCGACACTAGCTCAATCCAGTACGAAAATGATGATTTGATGCGTCCTGATTTCGAGTCAGATGACTACGCTATCGCTTGTTGTGTTAGCCCTATGGTTGTCGGTCAGCACATGCAGTTCTTCGGCGCTCGAGCTAACCTCGCAAAAACGATGCTTTACGCTATCAACGGCGGTATTGATGAAAAGCTTAAGACTCAAATCGGTCCTAAGTTCGATGCCATCACATCAGAAGTTCTAGACTTCGATGACGTTATGGGTCGCCTCGACACCATGATGGATTGGTTAGCTACACAATATGTGACTGCGCTTAACTCTATCCACTACATGCACGACAAGTACTCTTATGAAGCTGCGCTAATGGCACTTCATGATCGTGACGTTCGTCGTACTATGGCTTGTGGTATTGCCGGCCTTTCTATTGCTGCCGATTCACTTTCAGCAATCAAGTTCGCAACAGTTAAGCCAGTTCGTGACGAAAATGGTATCGCTGTCGATTTCGACATCGAAGGTGATTACCCTAAATTCGGTAACAACGATGCACGCGTCGATGACTTAGCTACAGAGCTTGTAGAGCGCTTTATGGCTAAGATCCGTAACATGAAGATGTACCGCAACGCGATCCCGACTCAGTCAATTCTAACCATCACCTCTAACGTGGTTTACGGTAAGAAGACAGGTACTACACCAGATGGTCGTCCAGCAGGTGCGCCGTTTGCTCCGGGTGCTAACCCTATGCATGGTCGCGATGAGAAAGGTGCGGTAGCTTCATTAACTTCTGTTGCTAAACTGCCATTTGCTCACGCTCAGGATGGTATCTCATATACTTTCTCTATCGTGCCAAATGCGTTAGGTAAAGATGAAGACGGACGTCGCGCTAACTTAGCTGCACTGATGGATGGTTACTTCGCTCATAATGACAGCCGCGAAGGTGGTCAACACCTGAACGTTAATGTCATGAACCGTGAAATGCTTGAAGATGCCGTGGTTAACCCAGATAAGTACCCACAGCTTACCATTCGAGTATCAGGCTATGCAGTTCGCTTCAATGCATTGACTCCAGAGCAACAACAAGACGTTATCACTCGTACCTTTACCCAAGGTATGTAATACCCGCTATCTTTATAGATTAACGGTAGATATTTAACGTGATTAGAGTGGGCTGTACGGTAATTTAGTACAGCCCAATTTATAAAAAAGGAATCACAATGACAGTTAAAGGTCGGATCCATTCTCTGGAATCCTTTGGTACCGTAGATGGTCCAGGCATAAGATTTATCACCTTTATGCAGGGATGTTTGATGCGTTGTCAGTACTGTCACAATAGAGATACATGGGACCTTCACGGTGGCCGTGAAATTGAAGTAGATGAGTTGATGACACAGATTATCAGCTATCGACCATTTCTCGAAGCCAGTGGTGGCGGTGTCACAGCAAGTGGTGGTGAAGCCATATTACAAGCTGAATTTGTCTCTGCTCTTTTCGAAGCCTGTAAGAAAGAGGGCATTCACACCTGTCTCGATACTAACGGCTTTGTCAGAAAATACACCCCTGTAATCGATGAACTTCTCGATAACACAGATCTTGTGCTACTCGACATCAAACATATCGACGATCAAAAGCATATCGACCTCACTAAGGTCAGCAATCACCGCACTCTCCAGTTTGCAGAGCATCTACATAAGCGACAACAAAAAACCTGGATACGCTATGTCGTTGTTGGTGGTTTTACCGATGACCTACCGTCGGCAAAAAAATTAGCCGAGTTTATCAAGCCAATGAAAAACGTGGAAAAAGTAGAGCTGCTACCCTACCACGAACTCGGAAAACACAAATGGGAAGCTATGGGCGAAGAGTATGAGCTGAACGACATATCTCCTCCCAGCAGTGAAACCATGGAAAAGATTAAACAGGTATTTATCGATGCAGGAATCAATGCCATTTACTAAATGGTATAGATAAAAATATTGTCGAAGGATCACCAACTATAATAATTAAAGTTCTTCCCAATAATGTTCATCTAAACGCTCGAAAGCAGACTTTAAAATTAACGCCATGTCGAGATAACACGCTCTCGGCCCTAAGGGACGACATTGGATCCCCATACTCGTTAGTTTAGTCGTCAGCTGATCGCACCAATCGAGCAAGGTTAGCGGCAGAGGATGGCGAGCACGCCAACCGAGCCAGAGCAAGCCTTGAATTGGCAGGCTGATAAAAAATAGCGCGATAGTGATAGCTTGGGGCAAGAAAGCCCAACCATGAATATAGAGCTGACTCGATGCGGCCAACAGAGCAAGAATTGGCATCAAGGGCACAGCTATCTGGGTAGCGCGAATAACGCGATACTCAGGAAAGTAGAAACTAAGTTGTCTGACCATAGGCCAAGTCTTCATATATTGACGACCTTCGCCCAGAGTTTTGAAAACTTTAATGCTCAATTTTACACCTAATTTATTGGGATACTGCTTTTACCATAGCACAAGCTGCAATAGAGCCCCAAGGCCTTGTAGCTGCTTAGTAGGTAGTTCCTAGCTCTGGTATCAGAGCATTTCTAGCGACTTCGACAATAATTGTCAATGAAGTCATTGTTGATCAGTGGCTTTAAGCTCACTACATTGCAAAAGGTTTAAACATGTCAAACAAACTGGTATTGGTACTTAACTGCGGTAGCTCGTCATTAAAATTTGCGATTATCGACGCCCTTACAGGTGATGACCAGATTTCGGGTCTTGCCGAATGTTTCGGTCTGGAAGACTCTCGAATCAAATGGAAAGTCGATGGCAAGAAACAGGAAGCGAGCTTAGGAGCATTTACCGCTCATCGTGAAGCTGTTGAATATATCGTTAACGACATTTTGGGTGCACACCCACAAATTGCCGAAAAAATCCAAGCGATCGGTCACCGTATCGTTCACGGCGGTGAGAAATACACTCAGTCTGTCATCATTGACGAAACAGTAGTAAAAGGTATCGAAGAAAGTGCAGTTTTCGCACCACTTCACAACCCTGCTCACCTAATCGGTATTCGTGCATCTCAGGCCTCTTTCCCAGCGCTGCCTCAGGTCGCCGTGTTTGATACTGCATTCCATCAATCTATGCCTGAGCACGCTTACATTTATGCGCTTCCTTACAAGCTTTACCGTGAACATGGTATACGCCGTTACGGCGCT
>Ga0316198_10001974_pt1 | contig 12317 bp, 6 predicted proteins | sample OudBieAanoxic_MG_FD_204935 | JGI IMG/M metagenome (GOLD analysis project Ga0316198, IMG submission 204935) | Coastal sediment microbial communities from Oude Bieten Haven, Netherlands - site A anoxic | ecosystem: Environmental > Aquatic > Marine > Coastal > Sediment | place: Netherlands... | reverse complement strand
TAATCTACGTAACAGCATCGAGTGCTTCGGAGCGACACAGCCTGACTGGCTTCATGTGATAAAGTGGTAGCTAGCCATTTATCACTGAGAGATACAAGGAGCGACTTTAGTCGCGAATATCGACAATTCGCGACTAAAGTCGCTCCTACACATAATAAAAACCTCTGCGCTCTCTGCGCCTCTGCGAGAGTAAATATCTATAGCTTTGACTGAATCGCCAATTCTGGCTGTAGATAATAAATCATGGTCAGGGTTTGAGTTAATCTGGCTCTGGCTATCTGATTGAGTCCTGACTATTACAGCTTATTGACTGGTTTCCGGTTCGACATGGATCGAAATGTCAGAAGTGTCAAAACGCTTTTCAATGATTGATTCAATTTTGTCAGAAATATCATGTGACTCTTCTGTCGAAAGTGCCGGATCAACTGAAATGACCAGGTCGATCGCACAGGTTTTGCCTATCCATCTGGAACGAATTCTGTAAACGTCTTTTACGCCATTAACGTTTCTGATGATATTGCTCAAGTGCTGTGGATCAATTGCATACTGATCTATCAACACAGGCACAGCACGTCTGAACAGATTATATGCAAGATAGAATACGAGAAGCGCCACACCGATGGCGCATAGTCGATCAACCCACGCATACCCCATGGCAGATAACTGCCAGCCACCAATGACAACGCTGGTAATCAGTACATCGGCAAATGTGTGAGTTGCATCAGCACGCAGAATATCCGAGTCCAGTCGCTTTGCCCATCTGTGCTGCCAGATGGTAATCAGTATATTAATTACCAAAACACCAAGCATGATTACCAGTTCAATGCCGCTTGTAGCTACTTCGGTTTCTTCTTTCCTGATTGCATTGAGGATCAGCTCGAAGGCCAGCACAACCAATATTGATGCCAGGACAAAAACAGCCAGGGTCTCGAATTTCCTGTGTCCGTAGGGATGCTCTCGATCGGCAGGCAGGCTGGAAAATTGTATTACAAACCAGGCAATGACATTGTTAGTTAAATCCGTTAATGAATGAATGGCATCGGCCAGTATGCCCATGGAGCCAGTAGACAGGCCGACGATGGTTTTAAGGATTAAAACCAGCAGGTTGGCCGAGCCTTCAATCAGGATTACGCGTCGTACCCGTTTATCTCTTTGGGCGGAATATTTCATGGTTCGGGTTCTGGTTAAAGTTATTGTGGCTTCGAGTAGATTAATTCATATTGATAATTATCAATTCAATGACATGGCATTTCAAAACCGGGCGACAGGATCTTAATCAACGGGTCTGAAATACCAGGGTCGAACCCGCCGGGCAAAAGCTGACATTCATTCAAGTATGGATATTCCATTAAATCATCTTTCCTGTTGACCTGTATCATGAATTTAGCATGATGCATTTGCTACTGTTTAAATAGGAATTAGCCAAAAGAGAGCATTCGATGATTAAAGGAATAATTTAAATCTTCGTTATGCGGAGGGTAGTGGTGTCAAATTTGAATAAAGTGAATATTCGACGAATAGTTTTATAGTCGATGAATCCAAACAAGGAGTCTGATATAGAGGACGCGATCATGAAAACGAAACGAACATTTAACAAAGACGGGTGCTTGATGATCTCAATATTTGCGATATGCAGTGCAGTATTGGCGATTGTGGCAGTACCGGTCAGTGCGGCCACCTTTACGGTGACGACATTTGATGATGAACTTGCGACCAATGGCGCCTGTTCCCTGCGTGAGGCCATAGTCAATGCCAATGACAATGCCCTGACGCACACGGACTGTCTTGTAGCAGGTGAAGCGGGCCCAGCCCTGGATGTAATTAACCTGCCTGCCGGCACGTTTGAGCTGACCATTGCCGGTGTCGATGAACGCTGCGATGGTGCCGTACCGTGTATGGGAACCGGGACAGATGCTGATCCCTGGGTTCCTGTCATCACCTCGGACGCAAGCATCGGTGATCTTGATATCACTGATGATGTCACCATCACTGGCGCAGGTTCTGACCAGACCACGATTATTTGGGGTACAACTGGACCTGCTCCATACCCACTCACCGGCGATACAGACCCGCTCAGCGGCGATCGCATTTTCCATGTGGCCATACCCGCTGATGCTATCGCGGATATTGCCAGCGTGGTGATTCAGGGACTGACCGCTGTCAACGGTGAAGTGGGTCTGAAACCGACCGTAGCGGCTGATGTTTGTATCGATGATGGATCAGGCGTTACTACGGTTTACACGCCTGCCAATCTTAATGCCTATGACATCGCTGTGACAGATACAGGTTGCGGTACGATTGGTGACGACGGCAAGCTTGTCGGTGGCACGATAAAAATCGATCAGTTCCGGCGCATGGGTGGCGGCATTGCTCTGGGTGGCGGTTATGCCGTGGCCACCTACGACGAAGCAAATGTCGGCACAGCTCCTGTTATAGATCCTGGCGGCGAGGGCGGTCTTGAAATTGGTAACGTCAGCCTCAACGATGTTGTCGTTATTAACAACTGGTCGGGTGGCGACGGGGGCGGTATTCATTCAATCGCGCCTGCAACAATCAGCCGTTCCAAAATCAGCGGCAACACCAGTGCGGGTGGTAACGGTGGTGGAGTCTATAACGAAGCCAACCTGACGATCAGTGATACCCTGATCGGCAAGGTATTTGACGCAGTCAGTGCGGCGGCCCATCCAGAACTGACCAATCCAAACTACGGTGAGAACGGTGGCGGTATGTTTTTTACCGGTTCCCCCCAGACCACCACCACGATTCTCCGCAGTGCTATCAATGGTAATGAAGCCATCGGTGGCGCGGGTATTGCCGGACGCGTGGCCAGGTTTGACATCACCAATACCACCATCAGCAGCAACACGGCCAAGGATGTCGGCGCTGGTATTCACACCGCGGGTCCCGTCTACCTGCAGAATGTCACCGTAGCTGACAATCTGGCAACCACCACTGCGCCCGGCGGTGGCGCTGGCCTGAGTTCGTTTAGCAATGGTCAGTACTTCTTCGGCAATACACTGCTGTCGAATAATATGGTCGCATCAGCCGAAGGAGGAACACCCCGCCTGGCCAATTGTGGCTGCGCCGGCGGTGGAGGCTGTGCTTTCGGTGATTTAAATTCACAGGGTTACAATCTTGAAGACGGTGATACCTGCGAGCTTGATCAGCTCGGTGACAAGAAGAATACCCCTACGCAGTTGATCGCACTGGCGGATAACGGCGGTCTAACGGAAACCCATGAGCTGACATTTATCGCTACAGAAAATCCGGGAAACAGCCCTGCACTCGACACCGGTGATGACAACAACTGCCCCAATAACGACCAGCGTAGTAGTATTCGACCCTTTGATGGCGATGAGGATGGCACCGCAAAATGTGATATCGGTGCCTTTGAGCTGGCCAACTTCACTACGGATCTGCAAATTTCCAACATGCTCGCACCCGATGAAGTTTTCAAGGGCGATGAGTTCACTGTGACGGTAACCATTCTGAATAATACTGCCGCCGATACCAGTGTTGCACTTGATACAACACTACCTGCTGGAATCACGTTTGTTAGTGCTACTGCAACAGGTGGAGATGATAATAGCTGTCTTCCTCCAGCAGCTGGTGTAGTGACATGTACCATTGGCGCTCTGGGCAATACTGCAGAAGCAACTGTGACGCTAACGCTCAGCGCAGCAACAGTCGGTGATGCTGTAATCACTGCTAGTGTTAGCGGTGACAGTACTCCTACTGACCTCAACACGGCTAATAACACGCACAGTGTTACTGTTGGAGTCATCGGCGTGGCAGACCTTGAGTTGTCCGCGACGGCGAATACCAGCAGTGTCGTGGTAGGTAACGAGGTTACCGTAACATTCACGGTAGCGAACCTGGGTGCCGACGATGCCACGGAAGTAAGCCTGTTCGGTACCATCCCTGTTGAAGCAAGCCTGGTTTCGGCAACACCGGACAACGGCACCACCTGCACGCAATCCGGTGCGGATGTGTTTTGTGAGCTCGGTAATCTTGCAGTAGCTGGCCCAGCCATCAACGTGGTCGTGGTAATGCGAGCTGATTTAACGGGTGTAGCTGGTACCGTGATTGATGTATCTGCCACTGCAGACGCGAAGCAGCGCGACCCCGATACAAGCAATAACACGGTAGCGGCTTCGGTAACGATTACTGCAGCGCCAAGTGGTGGCGGTGATAGTGGCTGGTGCTCCTACAATCCTGACGCCCGTTTCGATCCGGTTCTTCCCGGACTGGTTCTGGCTGGTCTGGCTTACCTCGGCTGGAGGCTGAGAAAGACAGGTGCGAGATAAGCACACACTTTAACTGCATCAGTTTCCCCCTCCCTCGTGGAGGGGGATTTAATTGGTATGAATCTGAACAGTTTTCGTAGCCTGCTTGGGGAAGTCGGCTTACGTACATGCCCGCCCTTTTACCGTGAGAGGGAATTCTACCTGGCCTTGCTTGCCGGCATGCTTGTATTGTCTGCCATCTACTTGTTCATTCCCGTATTGACAGGCAGTATCCATCCAGGACAGTGGAGCGTTGTCATCGCGTTAGTCATCTGGCAGCCATTCTGGGAAGAGCTGTTGTTCCGCGGCATCATACAGGGACAGATATACAAACGTAGCTGGGGACAACGTGCCTGGCTCAAGATCAGCAATGCGAACATCGTTTCCTCGCTGGCCTTCGCCGCACTGCATATCGCTTACAATCCGAATCTGTGGTCTGTTTCCGTCTTTATACCATCGCTGGTTTTTGGTTATTTTCGCGAGCGGCACAATTCAATATATTCTGCGTTTGCCCTGCATAGTCTTTACAATCTTGGTTATATGGCTGTTGTTATAGTCAAATCCGCTTACACATAATTTCCGGAATTCACCCAGTGGTCGCTATTGTTTGTGTTGAACGTCGGTCGTGCGCTGTCGGCTCAACCGGTTGATGCAAAGGGCATTAAAACGTTCAGCCGGTGTCTCGTTGTTTTCGTGAGTAATATTTGATTAAACAGCGGTCTAGAGTTTTCATTCATGAGCAAGGTTTAAGCAACTGTGACTATTCTATCTGGATAGATCTTTTTGTTGACCCTGATCAAGATGTGCTCTCGGATAAATTGTATTGTATATATATAAGTAACTATATTTAAAAGGGTTTTATACAGATTTTTGTAAAGGAGTTTGTCATGAACACGTTGTTTTCAAGGAGTAAGTATTATCTTTTAAGTGCATTCCTGGCCAGCGGCCTGATTATATGGCTGAGTTCGGGTTTGCATGGTTGTGACAGTGATTCTTCAGGCTGGCTCAGCAGCTATAACCCACCCGAGGTGCCGACAGTTATCGAGGCCAACATTGACACGCTGGCGGCACAGATCGGCGGCGGCACGCAGGATGTGGCGCTCTACAACGACGGCGCTAGCGACTGGACGCTCTATACCATGGCCAACCGTTTTGCGGCGACGCCGGTAGACACGGTCAAGGGCGCGGTATACGAGATCAGGGTGCCTGGTTTCATCCAGCACATCACGGTGGTCAAGGACTACGGCCTCAAGGATTACGCCCTGCTGTCGATGGGCAGCAAAGGTATAGGCGTGGTGGATATCACCAGCCCGGCCGCCATGGCGTATGTGCGCACCATGACCGTGAATTACAATACGCCCGAGTACACATTCTCGGACGGTGGCGGTACGATCTGGACCGAGGCGGCATCGATAGAGCCGCATACTTCCGGGCCGGTGAATGACCTGTTGGTCGATGACATGGGCACGACCGAGACCACCGACGATGAGTTGTTTATCGCCAACACCGCCTTTGGCATTCAGAAGACCAAACTGTTCAACCTGATGGATGCTGCAGCCGACGGCGTGCTCGCCATCGACGGCAGCGAACTCTGGACACTGAAATACGCGGGCGAAATCCCCTGGGGTGGCCCGCTCAGCCTGAAGATGCATGACGATGGCACCGGCAACAAACTCTACGCGGCACTCGGCTTCCTCGGCATCGGCATCTACAACCCGGCTGATCTGTCAGCGGTAAGTGCCTATAACCTGTACGCCGATTGCGACATCGTCAACAACGCCAATCAAGAAGACTGGTTCGGCTATCCGAAACGCAAGATCTCCTGCCCCGACCCAACGGATCCTGACCTGGTGGTAGCGCCGCCTAATGTTGACTATCCTGGCACTCCTCCCGTGGATGCCGATGGCATGCCCACCTTTGTCCAGGCTGCACATGAACTGGGTAACAAGATCGACCAGACCTGGTATCCCTGGGCCGAGTTTGAAAAGTACGGCAAGTACTACTACTACGCACGTGATATGGATCTGGTAAACCTGATGTCACCTGATCGCACAGTGGCTTACATTGCCTACGGACTGGGTGGTCTGGTGGCGGTTGACGTAACCACAACCCCAGCATCGCCGACGTACGAAGGCTTTGTACCTGCCGCACCAGCCCACGGCCCGGACGAACCACCGATCAACGTCGACAAGAAGGGTATCCTCTCGCACTTCGGTTCCGGCATGCTCAAGGAAGCAGGGGTGATGAATGTGCGCGTTGTGCCGGATGGCAGCGGCGGCTATAGTGCTTTCTACACCGACCATTTTGCGGGTCTGGCCGTGGTCAGCGGCGCCGGACAACCGAGTAACAACTGGAGGAACGGTAACGGCGGTTTCAATAACGACACGGATCCACGCGTCTTCTGGCCGGACTACGAGTTCGTCACATCCTACGATATGACGCCTGTGCCCGTGGGCGAAGAGTCGCTGCCTGCCTTCCTGGTGGTCGACAACAACGGCCAGTATGAAGCCCCTATGCTGCTGTCCACCGGCGAGATCAACGGTCACGGCGGCGCGCTGTTCCTGATGCCCTGCATGGAAACCAACAGCTGCCTGGCCGATCAGGTGCACGCGGTGCAGGCCTCTGGCGCGGGTGGCGTGAGCTATGTCGAGTTCATTGACCTGGATGCCGCTTCTACCGCCCCCCTTGCCAGCCGCTTTGATGTCCCGGTGAACCTGGTGAGCACCGACGAGATAGGCGCTTTTGAAGACGGCACCGCTGGCCAGCCGATCGCCATCGGCCATACCGAGGGTGTGAAGGTGTCGGGCAACCACCTGTATGTTGCCGATGGGCCGCACGGTGTGAGCGTGTGGACAATCGCAGATGGCCTGACCCCCATCGATGAGCTGCATTTGGTGGCTAATTCGCTGCAAAGCGAGTACCCGACCCCGGGCGTCGATGTATTGCCAACACCCCATGCATTCAAGGTGTTCTTCGATAACGACCCCAACCAGGCCTACGTGATGAGCCAGAGTCTGGGCTTGCGCCGTGTTGATGTGTCGGCTGTTACCAGTGGTAGCGCAATGGTAGGCGCACCGGCGTTACTGAACGCCTTCGGCAACGTCTTCGAGCACAACACTGAAGCAGGAGATGTCTCCGGTGTGGACGGGTTGAAGGTGATTGGCCAGGATCACGCCTATGGCGTGGAATTCTCCGGCAGGTTTGCCATCGTCGCTGACGGTGACAATGGCCTGACAATATACGACACCACCGCAGACCCGGCCACAGGCCTCCACCTGGTCGCCAATATCGGTGATTCTGATGGTGCAGGCGCCAGTGGCAAGCCAGCGCTGGGCCGCGCTGCAAGTGTCAAACTGTGGACGGACGCTGTCACCGGCAACACCTATGCGGTGGTTGCGGCGGGTGCCTATGGCATCTCGGTGGTCGACATGACGGACTTCCTGGCCAGTGGCAATCAGGCGGACCTGACGATCGACCTCACTGACCCGACAAACAGCAAGCTGCTCAAGACCTTCGAACCGCTGAAAGCGGACGACGACAATGCCTTCGGCTCTGCCGATGGCAAGAGCGTGGACGTGCACATCGTGGATGACATCGCCTACTTCAGCTACGACAGCTTTGGCCTGGTGGCTTACCGGATGGAAGACCTGGTCCGGCCCGCTACGGAAGAGCGGCCAGTGGTGGTTCCCGTTGGGCAGGATCCTGACATTTGCTCAACCATCTTAGACGTAACCAAGCTGAGTGCGAAACAGGGTGGCGTGGGTGAATGCCGGCCAATTGCTGTGGCTCAGTTCAAGCTGCAAAAGCTCCCCGGTTATGAAGAGGTGAGCGGTGGTGCCCTGTACATGACGCCGCAATATTTCCCGACCGAGTACCGCGATGCGACGGGTACGCTGATCACGCTGTCCGAGCCGAGACTGCTGTTCTATGTCGGCTATGGAGATGCCGGTGTGGTGAAGATTGACTGGAGCGATCCGGAAAATCCAGCCATGATGGATATCAAAGAAGTGATAGGCGGTGCGGTAGGTACTGACATCAACAACGGTCGGGTGTACGTACCCGCGGGCGCTGGCGGCCTCTCCGTCTTGAAATAAGCAGCGCGGTGCAAGCCGCAGAAGGAGTTAACAATGAACAAAACAGTAAAGCTGCTCGTTGCATCGATTGTTGCAATAGCCGCAAATCCAGCGATAGCTGGGCCAGGAAGCTGGTATATCGGTGTCGGCGCAGGCTTGTCGAGCTACAAGGACTGGGTGTCACAAGAAGACATAACGGCTGTCAAGAATGAGTTTGGAGCCGATTTAGGTTTTGTCAATTTCGACGGCGCTGAGAGTTCGGATTCTGAGGACAAGGCGTCTGGCTTCAAATTGTTCGGTGGCTATGCGTTCAACGAAAACATTGCAGTCGAACTCTCGTATATCGATATGGGTGAAGTCGATGCGAACAGCAGTTCGTCCGGAACTTTTTTCGATGCAGCGGACAACCCCGTTGAGGGCGATTTATTCGCTAAGGCCAAAGCCAGCGTCGATGCCTTTACGCTCGACGCTAATCTGAGTTATCCGGTAGCCTCATTCGCTGCACTGTTCGTGAAGGCTGGTGTATATGCCGCCGACGCAGAGCTGGAAAGCAGCGCTGGTGGTTCCATCACCACGGAAAGCATCAACGAATCCAGAACTGACAGCTCGACCGGTCTGCATGTCGGAATTGGTGCCAACTTCTGGGTCACAGATGCAATAGGACTGCGTGCCGAGTGGGAGCGGCTTGACAACGTGGAGGCCGATGGCGGGGAAAGCGATGTCGACCTGATCTCGGCTGCGCTGATTTACAGTTTCTGATTGAGCGATCTGCACAAAGCGAAAGTGGCTGGTAAATGCAGTCTTTGATTCTCGAAAAGGCTGCAGGGTGCTAAACAGAACCCTGGCCACTTCTGATGCAGACGTATTCAGATACCCCGTTCGGTTTTAATCAGGTGCCTGGTTCTCGTGGGTAAGCTGTGAGCAGGACAGTTCAATATATGGTGTCGCATTAACTCCGGTTTTCAGGTAGGAATACAGTAGCCCTGCTGCCAGAGATCTGCACAACTGTACATCTCTATTGCAGTTTCTTTATTCAAAGGATTATATCGTTATACGTATTGAAGCGTTTGCACTCACTACTTGAAGACGCCCTCATCAGGCTTGATGATCAAGCTACAGCAATCAGAAATCTTCAACTTAACAGCAGTCAGAGAAGGAGCAGTAGCCGACCTTTAGCAAGGCCAGCTACAAACTTACTCAATAATCAGCTCCTGTTATGTCAGTTACACTCTGGATCGCCTGTTTCCGTAGTGTTTAAGCGGAATATAAACAGTTCAGCTTCCTCGTAATGTTGATATTCATCACGGCACGTTCGTGCAAAAATAACCCGTCAGTTAATTTGGAGTAACATGCTTTATTCGATGAAGTAACTGTTACCGGGAAAAATCCAGGTTTTTATGTACAGGCATCAAAATGAATAAACAGCCGGCCGGCCAGCAAATTGACGTACCGCTCTCGAAACCGGTGTTTCGCGGGCAAAAACATTTGCGCATCGCGCTGGTGGGTATGCCGAACAGTGGTAAAAGCACACTGTTCAGTGCGGTGTCTGCGACCTCGATTCAAACCGGTGAGCTGGCTGGTACCCGCAGTACTTACACCGAGTGCCCGGTCCAGATCGGTTTCGATGAAGCCCGGCTGGTGTCGCTTCCCAGTATCCAGTCGCTGAACAATTTGCCGCACGATGACCTGGCGGCCTTGCAGTATCTTTTATGGGGCGACCAGAGGCCCACGGTGCTGGCGCACGAGCAGGAGGCGCCGCCGGCGCCCTTTGCGCCACCCGATGTGATCATCCAGGTGGTGGATGCCACCGCGCTGGAACGGCACCTTGAACTGACTATCGAGCTGAGCCAGCTCGGTAAGCCGATGGTGCTGGCGTTAAACATGATGGACGAGGCCCGCCAGAAGGGTGTGCATATCAACAGCCGCACCTTGAGCGAGCAACTCGGAATACCCGTGGTGCCGACCGTCGCACTGATGGGTCATGGCATATCGGAGCTGTTTACCGCGGCGGCGACTGCTGTGCGGGAAGGGGAGTACCCGCATCCCCAGCGACCGAGTGACTATATCGTAGAATCGCTGAAGCCCTTGAGCATAGCCCTGCATGATCCCGAGTTACAAAAAGCCTTCTGCGTGCCTTATTCCTTCCTGCTGATGCAGGTGGCGGCAAACGATCGCTACTTTATGGATGAACTGGACCATCACTTTCCTCAACGCCTTCCCGCACTGTTGCAATTACGAGCCGAGGCGGAACAGTCACTGCCGCGCCCGCTGGAAGAAGAGCTGCATGCAGACCGTCACCACCGTGCGGCCACCCTGTTCGAGGCGGTCAGCAGGCTGGGCCCGCCGGTGGAAGGGCAGGGCTGGCGCTACTGGCTGGATGAGTTGTTTCTGCACCCTCGATGGGGTTTGCTCGGCAGCCTCGGTGTTTTTGCGCTGGTGCTGTTTGTTGTCTTCGAGGGCAGTGTTTACCTGGACAGCATGACGGCCGCAAAACTCATCGACTGGATATCCGCCTGGCAGCCGGAAACCACCACCGGTGTCGTCGGTCGTGCCGTGGCGGATGGTCTTATTGGCCTGGTCGGCATCGTTATTCCCTACATGATCCCGCTGGTTTTGTTGCTGGTGTGGCTGGAGGAGGCCGGCATCATGCAACGCATCGCGTTCGTGGTGGATCGGGGCTTTCACAAAATCGGCCTGCACGGTGGCGTGGCCTTGCCATTCCTGCTTGGCCTGGGCTGTAATGTGCCGGCTATTGCCGGTGCTGCAGCGGTGGCCAGTGGCCGTGACCGCATCGTCGCGTCGCTGCTGATTACCTTTGTTCCCTGTTCGGCGCGCTCTGCCATTATTCTCGCCATCGGTGGAAAATATCTCGGAGGTATGGGTGTATTCGCGGTGTTCATGCTGACCATGATCGTGATTGCAGTACTCGGACGACTGCTGACACGGCGTTATCCTGAAACGGGTCCCGGGCAGTTGATCGAAATCCCTCACTACGCAATGCCCACCGCTAATGCGCTCATCAGCAAGACATGGATGCGCACCAGCGATATTTTGACGATCGTGACGCCGTTACTGGTCGGCGGCAGCATCGTGCTGGCATTACTGAGTCATGCAGGCGCCGACGACATTATCAATACGCTGTTTACCCCCATCACCAGCTGGTGGCTGGGTCTGCCGGTGGTGCTGGGTGTGCCCATCCTGTTTGGCGTATTGCGCAAGGAACTCTCGCTGTTAATGATCTACCAGGCCCTCGGCAGTTTCGAGATCGGCATGTACCTGGACTGGGTGCAGATGATGACTTTCCTGATTTTCCTGACCTTTTACATACCATGTATATCGACATTTGCCGTGATGCTGAAGACCATTGGACGCAAGGAAGCCTTTTTCTCGATTGCACTGTCCGTGGGTGTCGCGTTAATAGTCAGCGGGGTGATACGGATACTGCTGGAAGGTGTTAACTGGATACAGGTTTGACGTAAGCGTTATGGCCGATATTCTTGTTTTCAAAAAAAAGAAACTGTCACAGAAGCACAAAGGCAAAACAATGTGCAAAAGCGGTTTTCACAAATGGGAAGTCATTAAAGAAAACCAGTTTGACGTAAAGCAGGGAAAGCTGGTCACCGTATACAGATGCAAGCGCTGCGGTAAACAAAAAAGTACGGCAATATAAACTGAAAGTAACCGGGTCAAAAATCTTTAACCACAGAGACACAGAGAACGAAGAGGTTATTTTGTAGTAGGAGCGGCTTTAGCCGCGAATAATCTTACAGATCGCGATGAATTCGCTGCTAAAGCCGCTCCTGCGTTCGCAGAATCCAGATCATATGAAACAAACGTATTAATCTTTGTAGCAAGCAGTTGATTACACCCACTGGACTAGCCCGCATTTCTCACCGGGATCACGGGAGCAGGCGCAGGATTCGTGTTCGTAAGCGCCGCTCTGGAGCGAAAAGCGTAG
>Ga0316198_10001973_pt1 | contig 12321 bp, 10 predicted proteins | sample OudBieAanoxic_MG_FD_204935 | JGI IMG/M metagenome (GOLD analysis project Ga0316198, IMG submission 204935) | Coastal sediment microbial communities from Oude Bieten Haven, Netherlands - site A anoxic | ecosystem: Environmental > Aquatic > Marine > Coastal > Sediment | place: Netherlands... | reverse complement strand
CGTGGTCGGCATCGTCGGCCTGAAGCTCGCTTCGGCGCACTGATGCTGTAAGGCTATCCGCCCCGTAGGAGCGGACAGCCTTTGTTACTCGTTGTCGAACCCGCCCCCTCCCCCCAGCAATGCCGCGGTCTCGTGACGACGGCCTGAGCGCGGGTGGCGGTGCTGCGGCGTCGTCTGGGAATCGCCGTGCTTGCGCCGGATGTGTCTGTGCTCGGACTTCGCTTCAGCTTGCCTCTCGCCTGGTCGCTGCGGGTTGTCGTCGCGGCGAGTTTCCGCCGCCCCCCGGCTTGTTGCATTGCCTCTACTGCGATTCGGAACGGGTTTGCGGGGTTGGGCGCGTCCCTTGTTATTTCGACCGTTCTGAATCGGCTCCGCGGGGATACTGAGATCCGGCTCGTAACCTGGAAGAATGACCTTGGGGATATCGCTCTTCAACAGTCGTTCGATGTCCCGCAACAGCTTAAGCTCGTCCACGCAAACCAGAGAGATCGCCGCACCCTCGTTGCCGGCGCGGCCCGTTCGGCCGATGCGGTGCACATAGTCCTCCGGCACGTTAGGCATTTCGTAGTTCACCACATGGGGGAGCTGATCGATATCCAGGCCGCGGGCGGCGATGTCGGTGGCGACCAGTACCCGTACATCGCCGTTCTTGAACCCGGCCAGCGCCCGGGTACGGGCGCCCTGGCTCTTGTTGCCATGGATGGCGGAGGCGCTCAATCCGTCCTGCTCGAGCTGCTGAGCCAGACGGTTGGCGCCGTGCTTGGTGCGGGTGAAGACCAGCACTTGGCGCCAATTGCGCGCGCCGATCATGTGGCTGAGCAGTTCGCGTTTGCGCTGTTTGTCCACCGGGTGAACCACCTGCTCGATGCGCTCGGCGGTGGTGTTGCGGCGCGCCACCTCGATCAACTCGGGACGGTTGAGCAAGCGGTCGGCGAGCTGTTTGATCTCGCTGGAGAAGGTGGCGGAGAACAGCAGATTCTGGCGTGCACTGTTTTCGGGGAGCAGGGCGAGCACCCGGCGAATGTCGTGGATGAAGCCCATGTCGAGCATGCGGTCGGCCTCGTCGAGGACCAGGATCTCGACCTGTGACAGATCCAGGGTCTTCTGACCGGCGTGGTCCAACAGCCTGCCCGGAGTGGCGACCAGGATGTCGATGCCGCGGCGGAGTGTCTCGATCTGCGGATTGATCTTGACGCCGCCGAAGACGACTGCCGACTTCAGCGGTAGGTGGCGGCCGTAAGTCGTAATGCTTTCGCTCACCTGGGCCGCCAGCTCGCGGGTTGGGGTAAGCACCAGGGCGCGGATTGGGCGCCAGCCCTTCTTGACCGGGTTCTTGCTCAGCCGCTGTAGCAAAGGTAGCGTGAATCCAGCCGTCTTGCCGGTGCCGGTCTGGGCGCCTCCCATGACGTCCTTGCCCTGCAAAATGACGGGGATCGCTTTGCGCTGGATCGGGGTGGGTTCAGTGTAGCCCTGCTCGCTAATAGCGCGCAGCAGCTCGGCCGACAGGCCGAGGGTATCGAATGACATTGGGATTGCTCCGGTGTTGCCCTCCCCGCGGCAGCTTTGGCTGAAGGGGACCGGTCCGGGCTGGATTGAATGAGAAAGCGGGTGGCCCCGGCCTTCGAAATGAGGAGGGAGGCGTACAGCTCTTAAGTGTTTTCGGCGACCATCGCTGGTCACGGTGGTGCTAACCGGTCAAGCACCCGAACATGGGATGATACATCAGAATTCTGGTTAGTGGTTTGTTTTCTTGTGTTTCTTTGCTTTTGGGCCAGTCTGCTGCTTTCCCTCGGGCTGTTCTACGCGGGAGATATTGAGGCGCTGGCCGCAGACCCATGCCTTGCGCAGATCTTGAAAGACATCTCTAGGCATACCGATGGGTAGCTCGACTAGGCTGAACTCGGTCTGAATATCGATGCGGCCGATATTGCGGGCATCCAGCCCGGCCTCGTTGGCGATGGCGCCGACGATATTGCCGGGCTTGACCTTGTGCTGGTGCCCCACCTCGATGCGGAACTGCTCCATGCCCTTTTCGGGTTGGGTTCGCGGCCTTCGCGGGCGAGCCTCGAAGCGTACCGAGCGCTCCTGACGCTGCCGCGACTCCGCATCTCGGCGGAGCGGTCTTGCTTCGTCGGGTTTCAGCAGCAGCGGCCGATCACCGATGGAGATCTTGGCCAGGGCCGCGGCGATCTCCAGCGCCGGTACGTCGTGCTCCTCTTGGTACTGCTCCATCAGGCTCCGCATGAAGTCTAGCTCATCGGCGGCCAGGGTATCGCTGATACGCTGTTTGAAATCGGCGATGCGCTTGTTGTTGACCGTCTCGGTGGAGGGCAACTCCAGCCGCTCGATCTTCTGCCGAGTCGCCCTTTCGATGGCCTGGAGCATCCGCCGCTCCCGGGGGGCGACGAACAGGATGGCATCGCCCTGGCGACCGGCCCGACCGGTGCGGCCGATGCGATGAATATAGGCCTCGGCGTCATAGGGGATGTCGTAGTTGACCACGTGACTGATGCGGTCCACGTCCAGGCCGCGCGCGGCCACGTCGGTGGCGACCAGAATATCGAGCGAACCGCTCTTGAGGCGTTCGACCATCTGCTCCCGGTGCTGTTGCGGCATGTCGCCATTCAGCGCCGCCGCGGCGTAACCCCTGGCCTCCAGACGCTCGGCCAGCTCCGTGGTCGCGATCTTGGTGCGCACGAACATGAGCAGCCCTTCGAAGGGCTCCACCTCCAGGATTCGGGTCAGCGCATCCAGCTTATGCAAGCCGCTGACCAGCCAGTAACGCTGGCGGATGGTATCGGCAGTGGCGGTGCGGGCCTCGATGGAGATCTCCTGCGGCTCGTGCAGATGACGGTTGGCGATACGCCGGACCTCCTTCGGCATGGTCGCGGAGAAGAGCGCCATCTGGCGCCGTTCCGGCGTCTGATCGAGGATCCATTCCACATCCTCGATGAAACCCATTCGCAGCATCTCGTCGGCCTCGTCCAGCACCAACGCTTGCAGGGCATCCAGCTTGAGCGTGCCCTTGCGCATGTGATCCATCACCCGGCCCGGCGTGCCGACCACGACATGCACGCCCCGCCTCAGCTGGCGTATCTGCGTTCCATATTCCTGTCCGCCATAGATCGGCAAGACGTGAAAATCCTGAAGGTGCGATGCGTATCGCTGAAAGGCCTCGGCAACCTGGATAGCCAGCTCGCGTGTCGGGGTGAGCACCAGCGTCTGTATCTGCCTGCGGCCTATGTCGGTCCGCGCCAGCAGTGGCATGGCGAAGGCCGCCGTCTTGCCGGTGCCGGTGGGGGCATGCCCCAGGATGTCACGCCCCTCGAGCAGCGGTGGGATAGTGCGAGCCTGGATCGGGGTTGGAGTCTCGTAGCCGACCTTTTCGAGGGCGGTCAACAACGGGGCTGGTAGATTGAGGTCACTGAAGCTGGAGACGGGAGAATCGGTATCGGACATTGGGCGCCTGGTGAGGGGGAAAGTGCATGGCAGAACAGAATAGTATAATGCTAAGCTTCGCTTCAGAACCAGAATTTCCGGAACCACATTGAGCGCACAGCACATTTGGGTTGATGCGGATGCCTGTCCAAAGGCGATCAAGGACATCCTCTATCGAGCCGCGGAGCGGGTGGGTGTGCCGCTGACACTGGTTGCCAACCAACCGCTTCAGGTGCCTGGATCTCGCCATATCCGCTCGATTCAGGTGGGAGCCGGTTTCGATGTTGCGGACAATCATATCGTGCGGCATTCGGAGGCGGGTGATCTGGTTATCACCGCGGATATACCCCTGGCCGCCGAGGTCGTCGCCAAGGGCTGTCTCGCCCTGAATCCGCGTGGCGAGCTCTACACCGAAGACAACATACGACAACGCCTGACGATGCGGGATTTCATGGAAACCTTGCGCAGTAGCGGTGTGGATACCGGGGGGCCGGCCTCTTTCAGTCAAGCGGACCGTCAGGCATTTGCCAACCAGTTGGACCGATTGTTGGCGAAGTAGGGTCAACGATGACAGGTCAACGAACTGAACGGCCCGAAGACTCGAGAATTCCATCATGAGTCCATGACGGCACCCCGGTCAGCGCCAAGTCGATAAGGAATGGATCTGATGCCCAAAGGCGATGAATAAGATCGATATCAGCAGAAGGACCATGGCCAGCAGATTCACTGGAGCATCTGTCGCGGCTAGTTGTTTCTCCTGTTCGGGGAGCTCCCGCGCGATACGTTCCACATGGCTTAAGCCAAGCGTGGCCAGGACTAAGGTGAAGGCTGTAAGAACAAAGGGTACGGCTGCGTCAATGCCTTTCAGGAGCAGGCCGAGATAGGGTGCCACTGCACTTCCCAGTGCCAGCCCCAATAGGGACAGGGCCGCCAGCCGCGGGGCCTTGGGCCGGGCGGCATGTTTCATCAGCAACACCAGGGGTGGGGCACGAAGTACCGATGAGGTGGCGATCCAGATCACCAAAAGCAGGGTGAAGATAACAGGGGATAGGGCGTCACCGATCAGATCCGGTGCAAACGGCAGCAACACGAAGGCCAGACAGGAAACGGCATTGACGGCGATGATCTTGGGGCCGAGATCACCCATTGCGCGTTCGACCTTGTCAGCGGCGAAACCCATCAGGGTATCGCTGATGGCGAAGACCGCTTGATCGAGAATAATGAACCAGATGAGATAATCACGCCCGATGCCGACCCGGTCCAGCAAGTCCCCCCAGATAAATGACGTAGACCACCCATGACGTGAAGAGCAGGAATTGGATGACAGACAGATAGATGGCTGTTCGATCCAGACGGGCTTGGGCGTTCATGGGGATGGCTTGTAGCGAATCTGGGAATATCCGGGACAGTATAGGCAACTGCTCAAGCAGATTGTGGATCGCATGCCGCGCTTTCTCGATGCCATGCCCCAAGGACTGATCTGGTCGCTTCTGTGATGCAGTTTAATATGTCACTGATCGCCACAGCGACCCCGTTGGTAGCGGTAGCAAACAGGTTAGCCACCTATGCAACCCAACAACCCGCGCTTTCCCACAATAAAACCTTTAGACTTCGCCCTTTGGTGCGAAATTGCAGCAGTTAGGACCCATCCCCGTGAGCGATTACAAGAACACCCTCAACCTCCCCAAGACCGGCTTTCCCATGAAGGCCAATCTTGCCCAACGGGAACCCGAGATGCTCAAACGTTGGGAGCAAATGGGTCTCTACACCAAGATCCGCGAGGCGCGGTCGGGGGCTGAGCAGTTTATCCTCCACGATGGTCCCCCCTATGCTAACGGCGATATCCATATCGGCCACGCGGTCAACAAGGTCCTCAAGGACATCATCGTCAAGTCGAAGACGCTTGACGGACTTGACGCGCCCTATGTGCCTGGCTGGGACTGCCATGGTCTGCCCATCGAGCTTCAGGTGGAAAAGAAGAAAGGCAAGCCGGGGGCCAAGATCAGCGCCACGCAGTTTCGTCAGGCCTGCCGCGACTATGCCGCGCGCCAGGTGGATGGTCAGCGCAGGGACTTCAAGCGCCTCGGCGTACTCGGCGACTGGGAACGGCCCTATCTGACCATGGACTTCCACTTCGAGGCGAACATCATTCGCGCCTTGGGGACCATCATCGAGAACGGCCATGTGCAGAAGGGCTACAAACCGGTGCATTGGTGTATCGACTGCGGCTCCGCCTTGGCGGAGGCGGAGGTGGAGTACGCCGACAAACAGTCCATTTCCATCGATGTGCGTTTCCGCGTATTGGATGAGGAGTCCCTGATCGCGCGCTGTCACTCCGTGCCGGATGGGCACGGGGATGGACCTATGTCCGTTGTCATCTGGACCACAACCCCTTGGACCCTGCCTGCCAACCAGGCTGTGGCCCTGAACCCTGAGCTGGAATATGTGGTGGTTCAGACCGATGGCGACCACGGCCGCGAGCGTCTGATTCTGGCCGAGGGCCTGCTGCGTGACACCATGGATCGCTGGGGGATCGAAAAGTACCGGGTCATCTGCTACGCCCGCGGTGACGCCTTCGAGGGTCTCAATCTTCAGCACCCCTTCTATGACCGCGAGGTGCCGGTGATCCTGGGCGAGCACGTCACTCTGGATGCGGGGACCGGCGCCGTCCATACGGCGCCCGGTCACGGCCTGGAGGATTACCTGGTTGGCAGTCGCTACGATCTGGCTGTGGACAATCCGGTCGGTGGCGACGGCCGTTTTCTCCCGGGCACGCCCCTGTTCGCGGGAGAGCATGTCTTCACCGCCAACGAGAAGGTGGTGGATACCCTCAAGGCACGCGGTGTGCTCATGCAGGAGTCCCGTTTCACCCACAGCTATCCCCACTGTTGGCGCCACAAGACCCCAATCATTTTTCGTGCCACGCCCCAATGGTTCATTGGCATGGAGAAACAGGGGCTGCGCGAGGCGTCCATGCGTGAGATCGACAGGGTCAAGTGGATGCCTGACTGGGGCCTGTCGCGTATCGAGGGCATGATGAAGAATCGCCCCGATTGGTGTATCTCGCGCCAGCGCACCTGGGGTGTCCCCATCCCGTTGTTCGTTCACAAAGAGACCGAAGAGCTGCATCCGCGGACCTCGGGGCTGATCGAGGCGGTCGCCAAACGTGTGGAAGGGAAGGGCGTGGAGGCTTGGTTCGAGCTCTTTCCGGAAGACCTGCTCGGCAACGCAGAGGGCCAAAGCTACGAGAAGGTGCATGACACCCTGGATGTCTGGTTCGACTCTGGTGTTACTCACGCTTGCGTGCTGGAGCAACGGGAGGGGCTGCGCTCGCCGGCGGACATGTACCTGGAGGGTTCCGATCAGCACCGCGGCTGGTTTCAGTCGTCATTGCTCACTTCCGTGGCCATGTACGACCGGGCGCCCTACGCAGAGGTTCTGACCCACGGTTTTACCGTGGACGCCAAGGGCGAGAAGATGGCCAAGTCCAAGGGCAACGTGGTGCGACCACAGGATGTGATGAAGACCCTGGGGGCGGACATCATCCGCCTGTGGGTGGCAGCCACCGACTATCGCGCCGAGATGAATGTCTCAGACGAGATCTTCAAGCGCACCGCCGATGCCTATCGGCGTATCCGCAACACCGCCCGCTTCCTGCTCGCCAACCTCAATGGCTTCGACCCGCTGGAAAACCTAGTGGCCCCGGCCGACATGATCGAGCTGGACCGCTGGGCAGTGGATCGTGCACATAAGCTCCAGCAGGAGATTGCGGATGCCTACCGCGACTACCAATTTCATCTGATCTACCAGAAGATCCACAACTTCTGCGTAGTAGACATGGGCGGTTTCTACCTGGACGTGATCAAGGACCGTCAGTACACCACCCAGACCGACGGTCTGCCGCGACGCTCATGCCAGAGCGCCATGTACCACATCGCCGAGGCCATGGTGCGTTGGCTTGCCCCCATTCTGAGCTTTACCGCCGACGAGATCTGGCGGCACCTCCCGGGTGAGCGGGTGGATTCGGTCTTCCTGGCCGGCTGGTACGATGGCCTGTTCGCCTTGGATACGGGCGACGCCTTTGATCGTGCCTTCTGGCAGGACGTGTTGTCGGTACGCATCGCCATTTCCAAGCACCTCGAGGAGGCGCGCAAGACAGGCCAGATCGGCTCCTCCCTAGACGCGGAGTTGGACCTCTTCTGCGAACCCGAGCTGGCCGGGACTTTGGGTCGCCTCGGCGACGAGCTGCGTTTTGCTCTCATCATCTCCCATGCCCAGATACATCCGCTCGATGGCCGTCCCGCCGAGATCCAAGACACTGAGATGGAGGGCTTAGCGGTCCTGGTGCGCAAGTCCGCCCATGCCAAGTGCGTGCGCTGCTGGCACCATCGCAAAGACGTGGGCGCCAACCCCGAGCACCCGGAACTGTGCGGGCGTTGTGTCGATAACGTCGCCGGCAAGGGCGAGACGCGGTACTTCGCATAACCGGCAGATGAGCTTTATCAGCAATCTCTCCATGGCCCGGTGGCTCGGGCTCTCGGTACTGGTGGTCGTCCTTGACCAGTGGACCAAGTGGTTGGCCGAGTCCATGCTCGAGCCCTACCGCGCCGTGCCCGTCGTGCCCATGCTCAACATGACCCTGGTGTACAACGAGGGAGCGGCCTTCAGCTTTCTGGCCAACGCGGGGGGCTGGCAGCGCTGGCTGTTCGCTGCCTTTGCGCTGCTCATAACAGGCATTTTGGTGGTCTGGCTGCTGCGCCTCAAGAACGAGGAACGCACCATGGCAGCAGGGCTGGCCCTGGTCGCCGGTGGCGCGGTGGGCAACCTGGTCGATCGGGTGCTCACCGGCCGAGTGGTGGACTTCATCGACTGCTATGTCGCCAACTGGCACTGGCCAGCCTTCAATATCGCCGATAGCGCTATTACTTGCGGCGTCTGCCTGCTGCTGCTGGTGAGTTTTCGTGGCGAGTTGCGCCAGCAGCGGGCTGCGCGGTAGCCCTGACGCGGAGCGGCCATGAGGAAAGCCTGCAGCCTCTGCCTTGTTCCAGTCCTGCTGTGCATGCTGACCGCCGCTTTTGCCCAGGAGACGGTCGGCACCGACGAGGGACGAACCCTGGTGGTAGCCACTCGCCATGTCCCGCCCTTCGCCATGTACCAGGAGGGGACTTGGGACGGCATCGCCATTGAGCTCTGGATCCGGGTCGCCACTGAACTGGGTTATGATACCGAGTTTTTCGACTTGGGCCTTGCGGAGATGCTGACGGCGGTGGAGGCTGGACGGGTGGACGCAGCAGCAGCCGCTCTGACCATCACCAGTGAAAGGGAATCCAGGCTCGACTTCTCTCATCCATTCCATACCTCAGGGCTCGGTATTGCCGTGCGCCGCAACCCTGGAACCGACTGGATGATGATCCTAAAACGGATCTTCTCTGAACCATTCTTGAGGGCGCTGACACCTCTACTGATCTTGCTCACGATCATCGGGTTACTGGTATGGCTGGCGGAACGCCGGCGCAACCCCCAGTTCCAGGGTGGACCGATCAATGGCATCGGCTCCGGGCTTTGGTGGTCGGCGGTGACCATGACGACCGTCGGCTATGGCGACAAAGCACCCCAGACCCCAATCGGTCGCTTCATCGCCATAGTCTGGATGTTCGCCAGCATCGTCATCATCTCCAGCATCACCGCGGCCATAGCCACAGCACTGACCGTCGGTCGGCTGACACAGACGATCACCGGGGTGGACGATCTCTATCAATCGCACGTGCTGACGATTGCCGGCAGCACCAGCGAAACATTTCTCGACGCCCGTCTCATCCGCCATCGACCGGCACCGCACTTGTCGAACGCCCTCGATGCCCTGGAACGTGAGAATGCGGATGCGCTGGTCTATGACATACCCATTCTGCGCCATTTGATCGCCGACCATTATGCCGACAGCCTCCAAGTGCTTCCACAGGTACTCCAGCGCCAGGACTATAGCATCGCCCTACCGCCAGGTAGCCCGCTGCGCGAAGACATCAACCGCGAGCTGCTCAAGGTCATCCGCTCGTCTGAATGGCAGCGACTGTTGGAGCGTTATCTCGGACGAGAGACATAACAATCCCGAGAGTGCGCTCCCTTGGCATGAATGAAAATTGACTAAACCTTCGCCCTTGCCTCGAATGAGACTTCCGATAAGCCCGCTGGCCTACCGATGAGGCGCCAAACCGACTACTCCTCTAGTGTAGACCGAGGGAATGCAGCAGCGGAGGATCGATCCTTCCTGTTATCGGTAACCGATAATCGGCCTGGTAATTCTGGATGGCCGCTCGTGTGCGCGGACCGACATGACCATCGACGCCGCCATAGTAATAACCCAGGTTCATTAATTGTTGCTGCACGGCCATAGCCCTGCCCGCTGGGTACCTCTGCTGATATCTTGGCGCAGGGGCGGGATGTTGTGACGATCTCACCCCTTCGATAACCGCGCCGGTGATGATCGCTCCCAAAACCCCGGCGGCTAACGCCTCTCCAGGAGATGGCCCGCGGTGATGGGGCCTTGGAGGCCGACCGCCGGGCCTTCCGGGATGGTGCCCTCCCCCAGGTCCACCGGGGCCAGGACCTGCTCGCGGTGGTCCATGTCCGGGTGGCGGGGGAGCGGCAGCTATTTCTTGCATTCCCGTCACCGATATCGCACATGCCAGTAAAGCAAAGAGAATAACTTTCTTCATTGCAGGAAACTCCGTTCTGGATCAATGTATAAACCTTGAACCGCCGTGGACGGAGCGGTGATGTCAAAGTTTCTATGATGCACCCGATACAGGAATGTACGCTCGGGCATGTCGTCCATTTAAATCGCTTGCTTAAAGTGTAGGAACCCTAGCTGTTCTGTCAACGAGACTGAACTGCATAAGCCACATAGTACAGTGTCTCTATGAATAACCTTCTTTCGCGTTTGCGACTCTTTGCCGCGGAACAGCTCGTCCGCATCAAGGTCCAGAGCTCCGAGCATAAGCTCCGCAAGTCCGGGGTCAATCGAGCCATCGAGCAGACGGTGGATCAGGTCAACCCGCGCCTGCGGGCCGTGAGCGGTTATCGCAAACGTCTGTATCCGGTCGTTGATGCCATCATGACCTATTCTGACGAACTTGCCGCCCGCGTGCGGGGACCCGTGCTTGTCGACCGGCAAAGCTGGGCGAAGAACCCAACGGTCAATGCCCTATTCGGTAGCATCGACCGGCTACGACGAGTGCTCACGGGACCTGAGGTTCGCAAGTACGTAAAGATCAACCAGCTGGGAGGGGATTGCTTTGCGGTGCTCGCCTCCATGCCCGATGTGCGTAACCAGTTGGGCATGGAGCTAGTCGGCGAGGCCGTGCAACGGGATGTGCGTCAGACTACCGTTGGCTTTTCCGACCATGAAGTAGCGCTGGTGGGGGCGGATGAGGCCGCGGTGCGCGAGCAGCTTGCGGTTATCGCCCGTGAGATTCTGGTAGGTATCGCCGTCGAGGACATCCTGGAACGGGAATCACGCATCGTCGAGCTGGAAGACCGGCTGCGCATCCTGCGTATCAAGTCCCGGGTGGTGGACACCAGCTCCCGCGGCAGCGCCTTTATCACTGAAGGGAGCAACGTGCATGCCAGGGAGAGAGAGAAACTCCAAGTCCGTATCGCCGAGGTGGCGCAGGAGCTATCGGAGGCCAGAGTCGGAATGGTGGGGCTCGACGAGTACCTCGCCCGCCTGGTGGAGCAGCTCCAGGAACCGGAGAGACACTTGAGCCTTCAGGAAGTCGCGTGCCGTCTGGATCGCATGAACATACTCCGCGCAGGGGGCGATGACACCAACAGCACCGAGATTGGCTTCCAGCGAGTGCTACGTGGTGGCAAGCCGGCACGTGTGGTCCAACTGATCCGCTTTCCGCGTACCGAGCTACTCGAAGATAGCGAGCGCTTGCAAGAGTTGGATCGCTACCTGGGATGAAAGAGGAGGATGATCAGTCCAACCGCCGTACCTTGGCATATCGCTCTCCGAAGCCGCATGGGCAGAGGCGGCGGAATCCGTGGCCAGGGACTGAGTCTGGGCGATGAAGCCCTGCACCTAATCACTTTCCATGTGCCCCGGACGAAAATAGAACCTGAATGACAACCCCCTGACTAAGATGCTGTCTTCGTCCTTCAGCTTCAGCACCTCTGTAACCGGCATGGAATTGACCTGTACCCGTCCGCGCTTAGCCGGGATCAGGTAATGGCCTTCGCTGCGTTTCTGGATTGTGGCCGCAACCCGAGGGGCGAACCAGCCGCTGGTGCGGATGTCGCTGTTGCGGGCCCGGCCGATGGTGAATTTGGCCTTGTCTAACACATGCTTTTCTTCTCTGCCCAGCGCATTGGAGAGGACCACTTGGGCTATTTTCTTCTGCTTCCTCGTGCGGATAAAGTCGCTAATAGTCGATTTGCCGGGCGTTACCTTGGCATCAAGAGGTCGCTGTACACCCTGACTGCCTGTCGCAGCTTCCGTCTCCCCTGGCAATTTTGCCAAGGGCATGAATACAAGAGTATTCTCGAAAATCTGAATTTCGTCTCGATACTTCAGGGAGTGCTTCGCAACGCGCTTGCCGTTGACGAATACACCGTTCGCGCTCTTATGGTCTCTGAGTACAAACTTATTGCCCCGCTTTTCGACGACTGCATGGTGCTTCGATACGCCGGGGCTGCTGAGCATGATGTCGTTGTCGCTAGCCCGGCCGATACGCGTACTGTCAGCTGCAAGTTTGTACTGCTGTTTGAGCGCCTTGCCTAAATAAATCCGAAGAAAAGCCACTCGTTATATTCCCCCCATTCGTGTAGACATGCCCTTCGGGTATGCCTGACAAATGGTCGTTCAATCAGTTGCTACCGTGGCCT
>Ga0316198_10001970_pt1 | contig 12326 bp, 10 predicted proteins | sample OudBieAanoxic_MG_FD_204935 | JGI IMG/M metagenome (GOLD analysis project Ga0316198, IMG submission 204935) | Coastal sediment microbial communities from Oude Bieten Haven, Netherlands - site A anoxic | ecosystem: Environmental > Aquatic > Marine > Coastal > Sediment | place: Netherlands... | reverse complement strand
ATCGTCATCGGTAATATCGGTTCGCACCTCTGCCAGCACCGGTCCGGAATCCAATCCCGCCTCCATCTGCATCAGGCACACCCCTGATTGCCGGTCACCGGCCAGAATCGCGCGCTGTATGGGGGCAGCCCCTCGCCAGCGCGGCAATAGTGATGCATGCAGATTCACACAACCCCTTGCGGGCAGATCGAGCACCGCCTGCGGTAGTATGAGGCCATAAGCAACCACCACCATCAGGTCAGGCCGGAGTTCAGCAAGTTCGCGCCGGGCTTCGGCACTATTGAGGGTGGCGGGCTGAAAAACCGGGATGCGGTGCTGCGCGGCCAGCTGCTTGACCGGACCCGGGGTCAGTTTGCGACCGCGACCGGCCGGGCGGTCTGGCTGGCAGTAAACCGCAAGCACAGAATGCCCGCTATCCAGCACCGCCCGCAGTATTGGTACGGAGAAATCCGGAGTACCTGCGAATACGACTCGCATCATCAGGTTATATCACGGGTTCTGCATGTCTCTCGGCAGACGCCCGGCCTTCGCCTTGGCGGCGCTGTTTTTCGAGTTTCTTGCGGATTCGCTGTCGTTTCAGCTGCGACAGGTAATCCACAAACAGCTTGCCGTCAAGGTGATCAATCTCGTGTTGAACACAGACCGCAAGCAGGCCATCCGCCTCCAGCTCAAACGACTCACCCTGCAAATCCAGTGCTCTCAGCCTGATACGTTCGGCACGCTGCACCCGCTCATAAATGCCGGGCACCGAAAGACATCCCTCATCCATATCCTCGACACCACTTTTCTCGACAATCTCGGGATTGATGAATACCAGGGGCTGATCCTGATCGCTGGATATATCAATGATCAAAACCCGTTTGTGCACATTGACCTGGGTCGCCGCCAAGCCGATACCCGGGGCCTGATACATGGTTTCAAACATATCATCGACCAGCGTGCGCAGCTGATCGTCTACCGTATCGACCGTCCTGGCCGGCGTGCGCAGCCGCGGATCGGGGTAATGGAGTATGTCGAGAATAGCCATGTGATATCTGTCACAAATTACCGTTTATGCCGCCTGTATACTCTAACATAATGATCGTAGGGCTGTTTGCTGAATGCCGATATTTGTAAACCAGGCAATTTTCGCTACACTCCGGGCACCATCTGCCGTTAACTATGATCGAATTCGTGTGCTGACGCTGTCGCCGGCACACACACAATAGACAAAATCGGGACACAGATAAAGGGACGCCTATATGTCGATATTCAAATCGCTGGCGCTGGCTTTGGCGCTGCTGGCCACTGCCGCATACGCTGACCAGGTGACACTCAGGGACGGACACCCGGACCGCCACGTGGTTGTCAAGGGAGATACGCTGTGGGATATTTCTGCACAGTTTCTCGATAGCCCCTGGCTTTGGCCGGAAATCTGGTATGTCAATCCACAGGTTGATAATCCCCACCTCATTTACCCAGGGGATATCATTAACCTGGTATACGTGGATGGCGCGCCACAACTGCGCGTTCAGCGCGGCAAGGGCACTTACAAACTCTCGCCACAGGCGCGCGCGGAGCGCCTCGACAAGGCAATCCCCACCATCCCGATCGATGCCATTCAGCAATTCCTGACCCAGCCACTGGTTGTCGATCAGGACACCCTGGAAAACGCCGCTTATGTTGTCTCCAGCGCAGACGAACACCTGATCGTGGGTGCGGGTGACCGTGTTTACGTACGTAACCTGCAAAACGACGAAGGCGATCGTTTTCACCTTTTCCGACCCGGCGACGCCTACACGGACCCGCATAGCGGAGAGGTGCTGGGTTATGAAGCACTTTATCTGGGCGACGGCGCAGCGGAGAAATTCGGCGACCCGTCGACGATGAAACTGACGCGAACCACCCGCGAAATCAATATCGGTGACCGCGTCATGCCGATGACCCAGGAGGATGTGTATGCGTATTTCACGCCGCATGCCCCGGCAAACAGTATCGAAGGCACCATTATCTCGGTTGTCGATGGTGTCAGCCAGATCGGTCAGTACCAGATTGTCGTTATCAACCGCGGCAATCGTGAAGGCGTAGACGTTGGCAGCGTATTCGAGATCTACCAGGCTGGTGAACGGATCGTTGACCAGGTCAGCAAGGAGCGCAACGCGAGTGTCAAGCTACCCGATGAGAAAGCCGGTTTATTGATGGTATTCAGGACGTTTGACAAAGTCAGCTTTGCACTCATCATGAAAGCCACCAGTGCACTGCACGTTGGGGATCACGTCCGCGCGCCCTGACTGAGCGGACAGGATAAAACTGGCAAAAGCCGGTACCTTCGGGCATGGTAGACAACCATGTACCGGGGTACCGGTTTTTTATGAGGCTCCTCAGGGATGAGGCAACGAACCACTACCTGCTCAGACGCGGCTGGCGAGCGGGACGATATCCATGACTGGCTGGCCTTGCTGCGCGCACCGGGTATCGGTAACCGCCGCTGCCTGAAGCTGCTTGCCGAATTTGCATCTCCGGCAAAACTATTCGAGGCTGACGCTGACCATTTGCGCAGCATCGGCCTGCCGCCGGAAAGCATCGATTACCTCAATAATCCTGAATGGCAGGCCGTGGAGCGCGATCTGGACTGGTTAGCGCAAAGCGGTAACAGCATCATAACCTGGCACAACCCCGCCTACCCGCTGCTGTTGAAAGAGATTCCCGACCCACCGGCGTTGTTGTTTATTCACGGCGATCCGGACTATCTCTGCCAACCGCAACTGGCGATTGTCGGCAGCCGCAACCCCAGCCATGATGGCCGATCGCTGGCCGCCGAATTCGCCGCGCATCTCGCCAGCCGCGGGCTGACCATCACCAGCGGAATGGCGTGCGGAATCGACGCCGCCGCCCACCTCGGCGCGCTGCAGGCCGGGGGTGGCACAATTGCCGTGACAGGTACCGGTCTGGACCGGGTATATCCGGCACAGCACCGGAAACTGGCCCATCAGATCGCTGCAAACGGCGCCCTGCTATCCGAATTTCCACCAGGCACCGGCCCGCTGGCCGCAAACTTCCCGCGCCGCAACCGACTTATCAGCGGCCTCAGCCTGGGAACACTGGTGGTCGAAGCGGCACTACGCTCTGGTTCACTCATCACAGCCCGAGCCGCCCTGGAACAGGGACGAGAGGTGTTTGCCATCCCCGGAAGCATCCATAATCCTCTGACCCGGGGCTGTCACAGGCTGATCAGAGAAGGTGCGAAACTGGTGGAAACCGGCGACCATATTCTCGAAGAACTCTCGCCGCTGATTTCAGCCGCCCTGCCGGGGCCGGTGAACAAAAGCGTGGCTGATCAGCCATCAGGGAAAAGACATGTTGCTGAAAAACTTGCGGATGAGTACCTGCAGTTGCTGGATTTCATGGGCTACCAGCCGGTTGCCATCGACCAGCTTGTGGAGCGAAGCGGATTGACGCCGGAACAGGTTTCCTCCATGCTGCTGGTATTGGAGCTGGAAGATCGCATCGTAGGCGGAGCCGGAGGGCGCTATACCCGCACAAGATAGGTAGCTGCTATGAAAGAAGATATGTTTGATGTGCTCATGTACCTGTTTGAGCACTATTACATGGATGAAGAGACCGAACTGAGTCCGGACCGCGATTCACTGCACAGCGAATTGGTGGAAGCCGGCTTTCCTTCCAACGACATCAATCAGGCGTTTGAATGGCTGGAGGGCCTGTCAGTACAGCAGCACCAGATGCAGGCACCACAGGCCGAAAACGCCATTCGTATCTATTCCGCTGTTGAATGTGAACGACTGGACGCGGAAAGCCGTGGATTCCTGCTGTTCCTGGAACAAATGGGTATTCTGCCCCCCGACGCGCGGGAACGCGTCATAGAGCGTGTCATGGCGCTGGAGACCGATGAATTTGATCTCAGCCAGCTTAAATGGGTCATCCTTATGGTATTGTTCAACCAGCCAGGTGCCGAGGCCGCTTATGCCTGGATGGAGGATCTGGTGTTTGAAAGCCTGCCGGGTGGCTACCTGCACTGACGCTGGCACTATTCAAACTTCGAAACAGGCCGCACAATCGTGCGGCTTTTTAACGATAAGAGTCCATGAGTAAAAATCTGGTTATTGTTGAATCGCCAGCAAAGGCGAAAACCATAAAAAAATATCTTGGCAAGGACTTTGAGGTTCTCGCCTCCTACGGCCATGTGCGCGACCTGGTTCCCAAAGAAGGTGCGGTGAATCCCGATGCGGATTTCGCCATGAAATACCAGGTTATAGAACGCAATTCCAAGCACGTCGATGCTATCGCGAAAGCTTTGAAAAAAGCCGAGCAACTGTTTCTGGCCACTGACCCGGATCGCGAGGGTGAAGCAATCTCATGGCACCTGTACGAACTGCTGAAAGACCGCAAGGTGTTGAAGGATAAGGGTGTTCGGCGGGTGGTATTCCACGAAATCACCAAGCGCGCCATTAATGATGCCATCGAACATCCACGAGAATTGTCCGTTGAATTGATCAACGCCCAACAGGCACGCCGCGCGCTTGATTACCTGGTTGGATTCAATCTCTCGCCGCTGTTGTGGAAAAAAATCCGCCGTGGCCTTTCAGCCGGCCGGGTACAGAGTCCTGCCCTGCGCATGATCGTCGAGCGCGAAGAGGAAATCGAAAAGTTCAAAGCGCGTGAGTACTGGACGATTGAAGCGGACCTGGAAAAGGATACGCAGGCATTCACTGCCAAACTGACGCATCTTCACGGCAAGAAACTTGGCCAGTTTACCATCAACAAGGATAAACAGGCGCACGCTGCTGAACAGGAACTGGCGGATGCCGCCAACGGCAAACTGACTGTCAGCAACATTGAAAAGAAACAACGCAAGCGTAACCCGGCCGCACCGTTCACAACATCCACCCTGCAGCAGGAAGCATCGCGCAAACTGGGCTTTACCACAAAACGCACCATGAGCGTCGCGCAGCAGTTATACGAAGGCATCGATATCGGCGAAGGTTCTGTCGGCCTGATCACCTATATGCGCACAGACTCGGTCATCCTGGCCAATGAAGCCGTGGATGAAATACGCTCGCTGATCAGCGAGCGCTATGGCGAAAACAAACTGCCCGAGCAGATACGCCACTTCAAGACCAAGGCGAAGAACGCCCAGGAAGCTCATGAAGCCATTCGCCCTACCTCGGCATTCAACCGCCCTGACACCATCAAGCCTCACCTGTCCGCCGATCAGTACAAGCTCTACAACCTGATCTGGAAACGCACTGTCGCCTGCCAGATGATCCATGCCACAATCCACACCGTCGGCGTCGACTTCTCTGTCGGCGATGGCAATATCCTGCGTTCCACCGGGTCCACCATCGTCGAACCGGGCTTCATGGCCGTCTATGAAGAAGGCGTCGATGACGCCAAGAAGTCTTCCGCTGACGAAAATCGGCTGCCGCCGATGGAAGAGGGCGATCAGGTACAACTCATCAAGATCCGTCCCGAACAGCATTTTACCGAACCTCCACCGCGTTACAGTGAAGCCAGCCTGGTCAAAACCCTGGAAGAACACGGCATCGGCCGCCCCTCTACCTATGCGACTATTATCTCCACCCTGCAGCAACGTGAGTATGTCACACTGGAGAAAAAGCGTTTCCAGCCGACCGACGTGGGTCGCATTGTCAGCAAGTTTCTGACCAACCACTTTACCCGCTATGTCGATTACAACTTCACCGCTCGCCTCGAAGACGAGCTGGACGAAGTGTCGCGGGGCGAAAAAGAGTGGGTGCCGCTGATGAAGGAGTTCTGGTACCCGTTCAAGGAACTGGTCAAGGACAAGGAGGAGAGTGTCTCCCGTGCCGAAGTCACCACTGAAGCACTGGATGAAGACTGCCCTAAATGTGGCAAGAAACTCAACATCCGCCTCGGTCGGCGTGGCCGCTTTGTCGGCTGCAGCGGATTCCCGGACTGCGATTACACACGTAATCTTGACGAAAACAGTGAAGACGCGGAGCCACAAATTGTTGAGGGGCGACTATGTCCCGAATGCAATTCGCAACTCATCATTCGCAGCGGCCGCTATGGCAAATTCATCGGTTGTTCGGCTTATCCGGAGTGCAAATTCATCGAACCACTTGAGAAACCGACTGACACCGGGGTCAGCTGTCCGAAGTGCAACAAAGGCAGTATGCTCAAGCGCAAATCGCGGCGCGGCAAGATTTTCTATTCCTGCTCGACCTACCCCGACTGTGACTATGCAGTGTGGAACGAACCGGTCGAAGGTCCATGCCCGGACTGCAACTGGCCGATCCTGACCATAAAAACCACTAAAAAACGCGGCACCGAACGGGTTTGCCCGCAACAGGAGTGCAAGTTTGTCGAGCCTTATGAACTCGAAACAGCCGAGGACAGCGAAAAAGCTTGATAAGCCCCTCAAATTGGCAACTGCAGACTGCAACACGCTGGATACAGGCGGGGGGAGTCATAGCCTACCCTACTGAAGCGGTATTCGGGCTTGGCTGCGACCCAGCCAATCGAAATGCAGTCCAGAGACTGCTTGCCTTGAAAAATCGTTGCTGGCGCAAAGGTCTCATTCTGGTTGCCTCGGAACGGCGTCAGCTGGAGCCGTGGCTAGAGAAAATTTGTGACAGCTGGTCATCGCAGCTGGACGAAAGCTGGCCCGGACCGACCACCTGGTTGATACCGGCAGCCCGGATTTGCCCCGACTGGTTGAGCGGTGAACACCTTACACTCGCTGTGCGGGTTAGCGCACACCCTGTGGTCCGCCAGCTGTGCGACAGGCTCGACGGCGCTATTGTCTCCACCAGCGCGAACGCCAGTGGCCAACGACCAGCTCGATCAGTACTCGACATCCGGTTAAAATTCGGCTCCCGGATTGATTTTGTTTTGCCCGGTTCACTGGGCGGACAAAGACAACCGACGGAAATACGTGACCTGGCTTCGGGACAGTTTATACGCACACATTAGTAAAGATGGACAGTGAACGTCAGCCGCCATGGTTTTGCAGGACCGTCTGCGGCAGGGATGCCGCAGCCGAGCGTACAGGGATGTATTTACAGCGTGTCCTGCAAAACCATGGCGGCTGACGTTCACTGTTCAACTCTCGGTTTGAGTTGCAAGCTGGCGCAGTGGTAACTATCCAATGGAAAAAACATGGCCACACCAAACATAGCAGCAGTGTCGGATTACCTGCTGGATCTGCAGGACCGTATATGCCAGGCACTGGAGCAGCTTGATGGCGGTCATTCTTTCCGCGAAGAAACCTGGAAACGCGAGGAGGGCGGGGGTGGAAGATCCCGCGTTCTGGAACAGGGCGCTGTATTCGAGAAAGCGGGCATCAACTTCTCTCACGTACACGGTGGTCAACTGCCGGCATCGGCCACGGCGCACCGGCCGGAACTGGCCGGACGAGGCTTCCAGGCGCTGGGCGTTTCGCTGGTTATCCATCCGCGCAATCCCTATATACCGACATCACACGCCAACGTGCGTTTCTTTATGGCTGAGAAGGAAGGGGCAGAACCGGTCTGGTGGTTTGGTGGCGGCTTTGATCTGACGCCCTATTACGGCTTTGAAGAAGATGCCGTGCACTGGCATCAGACTGCACGAAGTGCCTGTGAGCCATTTGGGGAACAGCTCTATCCACGCTTCAAAAAATGGTGTGATGAATACTTTTTCCTGAAACACCGTGGCGAACCGCGCGGTATCGGTGGACTGTTCTTCGACGACTTTAACGAACTGGATTTTGCCGACAGCTTTGCATTCATGCGCAGCGTCGGCGACCACTATGTACCTGCATATCTACCCATCGCGGAAAAACGCAAGGATCATCCCTACAGCGACCGTGAGCGTGATTTCCAGCTGTACCGGCGGGGAAGATACGTCGAATTCAACCTGGTCTACGACCGTGGCACCCTGTTCGGCCTGCAGACCGGCGGCCGTACCGAATCCATTCTCATGTCTCTACCACCGGTGGTGAAGTGGCGCTACGACTGGCATCCGCAGAGCGGTAGTGCAGAGTCGGAACTTTACGAAGTCTATCTGCAACCCCGCGACTGGCTGAAATAACCCGCTGCCCCGAGTATGCCCCGGATTCGGGACCTGACAACGGCCTCTGCTTCAGCGCAAACCGCTTTCCTGGTGTGCCAGCCTGGATTCCTGCAACTTGTTCTTCATCAGATTCAGAGCTTCCAGATAAGGCACCGTGCCATTGGAGCGGATCACGTCCCTGCCTTCCTCAGTATCGGTGTAGCGGATGAAATCCTTGATCACGCCCGCATGTGGGCTGTTTTCGTTATAGACCAGATAAAGCGGCCGGTACAACAGGTAGTTCCCGCTCTTCACATTTTCGTAACTGGGTGATTTACCATCCAGTTTGAGGATTTTCACATCCCGTTTGCGTACGCTGCTGATGCCGGAAATCGCCAAAGCATCGGGATTGGCGACCACTTCCTTTTCAAGCGGGCCCGACGACTTGAAAATCCTGGTTGCCGCGAACTCCTGTTCATAATCGTTAAACAACAACTTGCGTGCCGTACGACCGACCCCGGAGATCTTGCCCTTACGCGCAAACAGTTCAATCGCAGCATCATTGCCACCCAGCTGGCGCCAGTTGGTAATCTCTCCCAGATACACCTTACGCAGATTCTCCAGGGAAATATCCTTGACAGGATTGTTCTTGTGCGTGATTACCACCAGTGCGTCCCAGGCTACCGGCACCTGGGTAATGCCGCTTTCTTCCTCGACACCGAAAATTCTGCGCCGGCAACTGCCGCCGATGTCGGCTGACATTGAGGCAACTTCGCGTATGCCGCGCGTCGCGCCGCCGCCCTGTACATCGATGACAACACCGGTCTTCTTCTCATACGCCTTGGCCAGCGCGACCAGATAGGCTTTCTTGGAAATTCCGCAGCCGACCCAACGTAGTGTCGGTTGTTGTTCCGCCAGAATCGGCTGCGCCCAGATTGCCAGCGAAATCAGCCACACGACAATTATTGAATGCTCTTTTTTCATTACCATACCCCCTTGGGGTTTAACCGTGCCGGTCCGACGCGGTATTCATGACAACGTCTGTTGTCCGGGCTCTTCAAAGCTGTATCGACAGTGAAACACAGAAATTGAGTCTAGAATCAAGATAAGCTTATGTGACAGGCAAGCCGTCGAAACTCCCCGGCAGCTGACTAATAGCGCTATGAATAAAAAGATATTTTTCATCATTATTGCCAGTTGTCTGGGTAACATACTGCAAAGCACTCATGCGCAGATAATGGCGACCGAGAGGATACGACTAACTTCAACCTGCCCCTGGGGACAGGAGTTGGCCGTGGTTACCGGAAACAGCGTGCCGGCGCTGCTCGGCGCACCAGTGCAACAGATCACACTGTTCGCCTATTCCCAGGGCCGCCTGTCACCAGTGAGTTTTCAGATTGATCAGAAAGATGCGCAAGGTCGTTATCTGGCTGAGGCAAGGCAGCCCGGAGGACCGCAATCAGACAGTGCGGTGCTGGACGACAATGACGAACTGGTTTTCAGATTCATGGACAGCGGCGATAAATTACCGCTGACATCCAGGTTCATCGGATTGTATTCTCTGGTCGAGATTCAGATCAGCGAAGCGAAGGCAGGAGTTTCAGGCTGGATTTACGCCAGTACATCCAGCCGCAGCAAACTGCCGGCCTCAAATAAATTCGTCCACTACCTGGCGGATACAGACTCGGTTCAAAGCGGGCTGTATCAGCTTGGCTTCTCCGAGCGTCTGCCATTTCTGCTTGATAGCTTTCATTGGAAGCTGGTGGGGAACCACAGCTGGAGCCCTGATATCAGCGATACCATGAAAATCCGCCACCGTGGAACCTTTCTGGGCTTCATCCCCTTCCACAGAACCCAGCACGATTACAGCTCCAGACTCGAAGCGATAAAGGAGGGTCCGTTAAGAATTATCCGGCGCACCAGCAACCGCATACGCATGCTGTGGAAACTCGAAACCCCCACGCTTTATGTGGACTACGTCATGATGCCGGATGGCTTTATCATGAATACCATTATTGATATCCCCTTTAACATTGGTCTGTTTTTCAGCAATGTCGAAACCCTGACGACCATGGACTGGAACGATGATCCCGGGCTGCCGACACTGACGATTCATTCCCCGGATGGCGAAAACGAGCTTGCTGTCGACGGCCACATGTCAGCCGAGAAGCAGGCGTTCAACACCGTCGACATACGCCATATTTCTGTCAGCAGCGCGTTCGGTGAGCTGTCTATTCATCTGGATATACCCGCTGATTTTCCCATACAACCCTGGCTCTATCTGCGTGACGACATCGAACAGCCCGATTCACCCGAGAATCATGCCGGTCAATTTGGTAACGTTGGATTCAGAACCACAGGCTGGGAAAGGATCGACAGTCAGGTGCATCACCTGACGTTCACCATCTGCATGAGCGCCGCATCCTGACCCAAAAAAAACCCCACCATAAGGTGGGGTAAAAACGCTTTTCAGCGTCGGAGGAGTCAGTCACACATCAAAGCTTTCGCGAATTTCCCTTTGGAGTGCGCCTTTGAAACAAAGGCGCAGTCCTAAAGGATTCCATCCCTGGATCGGGATCCGCCGACCTTGTCCCTGATATCGGTCAGCGCGGTATTTCTTGAGGCATTCACTTGCTACCGCTTCCCTTTCCTTGCCCTTTAGTATTGCAAAGCCGATGCCAACTTTACATAAAAATACATTAATGCTTATTTTTCATAGCGTTATAATAAGTTCTCCCAAATGCAGCAGAACTATACCGATTGCCGGTGACATGAAACCGTTACCACAGCGCCGGCGTTCCGTCAGGCTGCGACGGTATAACGGCACAATCAGACGTTGAGCGCTGACTCAACGCTAATCAACAGTGTCCAGATGTTTCTGACCTGTTGCGAGTCGATGAGTTCCTCGCCCAGCCCCTTTAAGTTGTTGAATAACTGCGGCCTCAGCCAACAATTCATCCAGATGCATTGGTTTTGATGGCTGCGCAGACAACACTAGCGCTCGCAATCGTTCATGCCGCTTGAGGACGATGAAATAGTCTTCCGGCTGCAGAATATGCGCTGCCAGTTCGAATCCCCTGTCCAGGTGTTGCCACGCCCTATCGATCTTGCACGCCATCAACAGCTGTCCGTAGCACAATTCCAGCATCGCGCGCTTACGGTGCCCCCCGGGCAGGGCCCGCCGGTTCTGATAAGCCGCCTCGACGTCGCGACCCCGCCAGTATTGCACAACCAGCTCCGCCAGCGGCACAGCATATCCATCTTGCCCTTCGCTGAGGGACTCCTGTGCCCGGCGCCGGATCTTCGGCAACCAGGTCTCGGCCTGTTGGCGGCCAAGCGGACTGGCAAACCAGCTGGCGAGTGAAACCCTCTGGCCGGAAAGCAGAACGGGCAGGGTATCTGGCTCTGTCACCGGGTTTGTCTCTGTGCGTCAATCAAGAGTCAATGTACACTGTAGCATCGGAATTCCCAAGATCTACAGGAGCATGACCTTGTCCGCTATCCAAACCGGCCGTGGCCAGTATTCCAGGGTACGTATGCGCCGCATGCGCAGGAATGATTTTTCCCGACGCCTGATGCGTGAATCCAGCCTCAGCGCAGATGACCTGATTTATCCCGTCTTTATCCTGGAAGGTGATCAGCAGCGTGAACCGGTCGCGTCCATGCCGGGTGTTGAACGTCTCAGCATCGACCTGCTGGTCACGGAAGCCGCAACGCTGGCGGATCTGGGTGTCCCGGCTATTGCCCTTTTTCCGGTCACTCCGGTGGCGAAAAAGAGTGATGATGCAGCGGAGGCCTATAACCCGGATGGGCTGGCGCAGCGCGCCGTGCGGTCGCTAAAACAGGCCTGCCCGGACCTGGGCGTCATTACCGATGTTGCCCTGGATCCGTTCACCAGCCACGGCCAGGATGGCCTGATCGATGATTCCGGCTATGTACTCAATGATGAAACTGTTGAAGTGCTGGTTAAACAGGCACTGTCACACGCTGAAGCAGGTGCCGATGTCGTGGCACCCTCTGACATGATGGATGGGCGTATCGGCGCTATCCGCGATGCACTGGAACACAAAGGGCATTCCAATACACGTATTCTTGCCTATGCTGCAAAATACGCATCCAGTTTCTACGGCCCATTCAGGGATGCCGTGGGTTCGGCGACCAACCTGGCCGGTGGTAACAAATACAGCTACCAGATGGACCCGGCCAACAGCGATGAAGCGCTTTGGGAAGTCAGTCTGGACCTGGAAGAGGGCGCCGACATGGTCATGGTCAAACCCGGCTTACCGTACCTGGACATCGTACGACGTGTGAAAGAC
>Ga0316198_10001968_pt1 | contig 12336 bp, 10 predicted proteins | sample OudBieAanoxic_MG_FD_204935 | JGI IMG/M metagenome (GOLD analysis project Ga0316198, IMG submission 204935) | Coastal sediment microbial communities from Oude Bieten Haven, Netherlands - site A anoxic | ecosystem: Environmental > Aquatic > Marine > Coastal > Sediment | place: Netherlands... | reverse complement strand
CGGGTCATAGACTTGTGAAGGATACCTGTACAGGGAAATGAATCTCATGTCTTCAAGATTATGGATTTCTGGGCCAGGTGAATTTTAACGATGTTCGCTGCTGCCCTGCAGATGATTGAGGCTGTAAGCATCTGCTAATTAAATAGGAGATTACTCTTGCGTTTGGAAGCAACAAAAACTGGTAACAACCTGCCATTGAGGGCTGCGGATTTTCCGAATCTTGCAGCGGCCCTTGATTATGCAGCGTTGGGGCAAACCGGTAGTAATTTCTACACCAGTCGCGGCGAGCTTTACGCGGTACTGACCTATGCGGAACTGCGGGATCAGGCACAGGACCTGGCGCGGCGTCTGCGTGGTCTGGGAACCGAGCGCGGCGCGCGCATGGTCATTGTTGCGGATACCCATCCCGACTTCCTGCGTTTTTTCTTTGCCTGTCAGTACGCGGGCCTGGTACCGGTACCGTTGCCCATTCCCCACAACCCGGGTAGTCACAAGGCATATGTCGCGCAGATACGGGCGATGACGCAAGGCTGTCAGGCATCCCTGGCGATGGCGCCGGCAGATTATTCAGACCTGCTTGCGGATGCGACCGCGGGGCTGGGACTGACGCTGGTCGGCACACCGGTAGACTATGACGCACTGCCACGGCAGGCCGGCGAATCGCAGCCGATGCAGGCTGATGAACTGGCCTACCTGCAATACACCTCGGGCAGCACCCGTTTTCCACGGGGTGTGATGATTACACAGCGGGCGGTACTGAATAATCTGTCGGGGATCATTACCGAGGGTATGGACATAAGGCAGACCGACCGTTGTGTCTCCTGGCTGCCCTTCTATCATGACATGGGCCTGGTTGGCCTGGTGCTGGCACCGGTGGCCTCGCAAATGACGGTGGACTATCTTGGCACGCGTGAATTTGCAATGCGCCCCCGCCAGTGGCTGTCGCTGATGTCACGCAACAAGGCAACTATATCGTTCAGCCCGCCTTTTGGTTATGAACTGTGTAACCGGCGACTGCGCGAAGGTGAGGCTGAAACATTTGACCTGAGTGCCTGGCGTGTAGCGGGCGTGGGTGCGGAAACGATCCGGCCACAGGTTCTGTATGACTTTGCCGAGGCGCTGGGTCCAAGCGGATTTAACCGCAACGCATTTCTTGCCTGTTACGGGATGGCGGAATGTTCACTGGCGGTAAGTTTTACGCCGCTGGGTCGCGGGCTGTCGGTAGACCGTGTCGATGCGGACCATCTGGCGCTGCACGATCATGCGCGCCCGACAGAGAACGCAGTCGAGGAGCGCCTGAGCGAGTTCGTGAACTGTGGTGTGCCGCTGTCGTCGTTTGAAGTAGAGGTAAAGAGCGACACCGGCAAGGTTGTACCGGAACGTCATATCGGAGTCATCCACGTGCGCGCATCGAGTGTCATGTCGGGTTACTTCAACGAGCCGGAAATGACTGACAGAACACTCTCCCCGGATGGCTGGCTGAACACAGGCGACATTGGTTACCGGGTGGGCGAAAGCATCATGATCACGGGGCGCAGCAAGGACCTCATTATCATCAATGGCCGTAATATATGGCCGCAGGATCTGGAGCAGCTTGCGGAACAGCAGCCGGATGTGCGTCCGGGAGACGCCCTGGCATTTGCGGTCCCGGGTCCGGATGGCGCAGACGTCGCGGTGATGGTGGTTCAGTACCGTGACCGGGACAGTGACAAGCGAGCCGCGCTGATCAGGCAGCTGCAGGGACTGATCCTCGCAGAGGTGGGTGTCGACTGCCATATTGAACTGGCTCCGTTGCACACGCTGCCGCGGACATCGTCGGGCAAGCTGTCCCGCTCCAAGGCGCGGCAGAACTATATCGATGCGCATCCGCTTAACACGGTTGATGTTCATAATTCGAGGGAAGCGACAGCCGTCCTGTCACAGATACAGGCCGGCTGACAACCCGCAGACACTGCAGGTTCTCCATGTCACGAACCATTGCCGTAACCGGCGGCACCGGCTTCATCGGTGGTATGTTGATACATCACCTGGTGAACACCGGGTACCGTGTGAGAGCACTGACTCGTGACCGTTCCGCGCATAAACTCCCGGAGTTACCCGGGCTGGAAGCCGTTAGCGGTTCGCTCCAGGATAGTGAATCCCTGCGTCTTCTGCTGCATGATGCCAGCGCGGTTGTGCACTGTGCAGGGGCCGTTCGTGGCGTAACAGCCGCAGATTTCAACGCCGTCAATGTCGACGGTGTAATACAGCTGGTACAGGCGGCGCTTTCCCTGTCACCCAGGCCCCGATTCCTGTCGCTCTCGTCGCTGGCAGCGCGTGCACCGCAACTCTCACATTACGCCTCCAGCAAGCGCCAGGGGGAGCAGGCACTGGCCAGTATGGCAGCAGACATGGAATGGGTTGCATTACGCCCTCCCGCTGTTTACGGACCCGGTGACAAGGAAATGCTGCCGTTGTTCCAGTGGATGGGACGTGGCATTGCGCCGGTACTGGGTGAAGCACATGCGCGGGTGTCATTACTGTATGTCGAAGACCTGTGCGCAGCCGTGCTCAGATGGCTGGATGCAGGACAGTGCGAAAGCGGAATTTACGAACTGAATGATACCCAGGCCGGTGGATACAGCTGGGATGAAGTCATCGCAAATGTCTCGGCGCTGCGCGCCAGACGCATCGTCAGGCTAGCCCTGCCGGCGGCGCTGCTGCGCTTGCTTGCGGGTGTAAATGTGACCGCTGCACGGCTGATCGGTTATGCTCCCATGCTGACACCGGGGAAGGTGCGTGAGCTGCGGCATCCCGACTGGGTAGCGGATAACACTGCATTGACCGCCGCTATAGGTTGGCAGCCGGAAATTTCCCTGCAGGAGGGGCTACGGCGAACCATGGGCTGGAGTTGAGCACGGCTGTGCAGCATGTAACCGGTCTCATCAGCAATGTTTAATTGCATATCAGGCTGGTGCCCGATAACGTCGATACCGGACATCGATCAGGCGAACCGAATAGAAGCACGGAGAGTGTACCAAGATGCAGAGCAAAGAGGATATTCTTGAGCAGTTATACGAGCTGGTTCGCCCGTTCAGCAAGCAAACGATTGAACTCGGTGCAGAAACCGGCCTGGTCAACGAGATGGGGCTGGATTCTGTAAAGGTCATGGAGCTGATGACGCAAATCGAGGATCATTTTGATATTTCTATACCCCTGAACATCCTTTCCAGGGTGGACACACTTGGAGATTTTGCAGAACAATTGCAACATTTACTGCAAGACAGCTGATTCATGACAAGCCTATTCGATAAATTTCTGCCCCTTGAGAGAACCCGTGCCGAGCTGGTCTCAGGCAGCGGCGTCGATCCCTTTCATGTCGTGGTGGAACGGGTGGTATCGGCCACAGAAGCGATGATCAATGGTCGCAAGGTGATCATGGCCGGCACCAACAACTACCTGGGACTCACTTTCGACCCCGAATGCATCGCGGCTGCCTGCACGGCTATCACAGAGGAAGGAACAGGTACCACCGGTTCGCGCATGGCAAATGGCAGCTATGCCGCTCACGTGGCACTGGAGAATGAACTGGCTGCCTTCTTCAACTGTCCCGCTGCCATAGTCTTTTCAACCGGCTACATAGCGAATCTGGCAATTCTTTCGACACTGGCGGGTCCCGAGGATGTGATCCTGCTGGATGCCGACTGCCATGCCAGTATCTACGACGGCACCCGCCTTGGCAGCGCCCAGGTGATCCGCTTCCAGCATAACAACCCGGCCGACCTGGAAAAGCGTCTGCAGCGACTCGGTGACCGCGCCGGGAACACCCTGGTGGTGGTGGAAGGGATCTACAGCATGCTCGGTGACCGGGCGCCGTTGCGCGAGATTGCAGACGTCAAGAACCGCTTTGGCGCCTCCCTGCTGATAGACGAGGCCCATTCAATGGGTGTCCTGGGTGAGCAAGGCAGGGGGCTGGCGGAAGCTTACGATGTCGAGGCCGATGTGGATTTCATCACCGGTACCTTCAGTAAAAGCCTCGGATCCATTGGTGGCTTCTGTGTCAGCCGCTCGACGGAGCTCGAGTATGTTCGCTATGCCATGCGTCCCTATATCTTCACCGCATCCTCTTCACCGTCCCTGATCGCCTCGACCCGCAAAGCTCTCGAGATCCTCTGCCGTAGCAGCTCACTGCGGAAAAAACTCTGGGACAACGCAACTCGGCTGTACCAGGGTCTGGCGGCCATGGGGTTTGAACTTGGCCCTGAAATCAGCCCGGTGATCGCGGTGCGTCTGCCTGCAAGCGTGGGTGAGACGACCGCACTATGGAATGAGTTACTGTCACAGGGCATCTATGTCAATCTGGTGCTCCCGCCTGCTACCCCTGGCGGTAAACCTCTGCTGCGCTGCAGCCTCAGTGCGGCCCATAGTCAGGAGCAGATAAAAGCGATTCTGGACGCCTTTGCGCTGATCAGGGAAAAGTTGCAGTCGCACGCCTGAGCGCAGCCGGATAGCCTGTATCGCTGGTTAACCTGCCCGTTTCTTTTCAGCCAATGTTACTGTCATGCACTTGTTAAAAGCCTTTGCCCGCGCCTACCCGTTGCAGAGTGCAATCATGCTGGTCGCACTGCTGGTTGCCGGCCTGGTCGAGGGCATCAGCCTGACCGCCCTGTTGCCGCTGCTGAACAAGGTTCTGGTGAAACAGGATTCGACAGGCGCTGATGCAACAGCGCTTGAGGCTGACTCCAGCTCCGGCGTCGGCGATGCACTGCTCAGTGGTATCGAGGCCATTGGTTTGACTCCCAGTGTCGAGCTGCTGCTGGTGGTCATCGTACTGGGTGCAATCATCAAGGGCGCCCTGGTGCTGCTGGCGAAGAAAAAGGTTGGCTACATCGTTGCACAGGTCGCCACCGACCTGCGCCTGTCGATGCTGCGTGCCATGCTGGCCTCGCGCTGGGACTATTTTCTGCATCGACAGCTTGGACAACTGACCAATTCCATGTCGATCGAGGCAGTCAGGGCGGCCAACGCCTATCTGCATGGCGCAACGCTCATATCACAGCTTATCCAGGCCCTGGTCTATGTCATTATCGCGACCATGCTGATGTGGCAGGCCGCCCTGTTTTCTATTCTGATGGGTGTCCTTATCTATGTGGCACTGAACCGTCTGGTGAAGATGTCACGCAAGGCCGGCAAGCGCCAGACAAGCTTTACCAAGTTGATGATCGCGCGACTCGCAGATACCCTGCTGTCGGTCAAGCCGCTCAAGTCGATGGGGCGGGAAGGCCTGGTGGATACCGTGCTGGTGTCGGAGACGAAAAATATAAACCGCGCCCTGCGCCGCGAGGTGGTAAGCACCGAGTTTCTGGCGGCCGGACAGGAAATACTGTTCGCGCTGGTGCTGGTCATCGGGATCTATGTCACGCTGGTGAAGTGGGAACTGCCGATTGCAACAGTGATGGTGCTGGGTTTTCTCCTGTCGAGGATATTGAAGAGGACCGGCCAGGTGCAACGCAGTTACCAGAAGATGGCGGTCAGCGAGTCTGCCTACTGGTCGATCCAGAAGACCATCAGCAAGGCCGAACAGGCACGCGAGGACACCGGGGGGGAACGCCCGCCAACATTCGAGCAGAGTATCGAGTTACAGGATGTCAGCTTCTCCTACAAGGATAAAAAAATACTGGAGGGGATAAATATCAGCATTCCAGCCGGTTCGTTTACCGCCATCATTGGACCTTCAGGATCGGGCAAGACCACCACCCTCGACCTGATCATCGGATTGCTGCAACCGGACAGTGGCACGCTGCTGGTTGATGGTATTCCGCTGAGCGAGCTCGACATGCACCGCTGGCGGCGCACCATCGGTTATGTCCCGCAGGAAACTGTCCTGCTGCACGATTCAGTACTCAACAATGTGGCGCTGGGCGACACCGAAATCAGTGAAGCCGATGTCATATCAGCCCTCCAGGAAGCGGGCGCCTGGGACTTCGTGGAGAAACTGCCCGAAGGTATCCATGACCTCGTGGGTGAACGCGGTGGCAAACTGTCCGGCGGCCAGCGGCAACGTATCATGATTGCACGTGCCCTGGTACATCGTCCGCAGTTACTGATCATGGATGAGGCGACCTCGGCGCTCGATCCGCAGAGTGAAACGGCCATTTGCGAGACCCTGAGCAAGTTGCAGGGTGCGCATACGATCCTGGCGATCTCGCACCAACCCGCCCTGCTGGACGCCGCCGAGCGGGCCTACCGCTTGCAGGAAGGGCGAGCCCTGCTGGTTAAGGATGATGCCGGCTAACAGGACAGCCGCGGCCTGTTCCAGTCCCGTTCGGTATTCGGAGAGTACACTTTTCGAGGCCCCTGCCACCTGTTAGACTGCCTCCTCCTTCCCATGCAGTCATTGCCAGCAGGTCTCGTAGCCGGGAACACTCCAGTGCGAATCGGATTTCTATTCAATCACTTTTTTCCCCACCAGGTACCGCACGCAGCGCCCTATGCGTTCGAGCTTTCGCGCCGCAACCCGGACTTCGAGGTTATTATCGCGTGCTCGTCGAGAGCCGAGATGGAACTGGCGAAGCGAATTGGCGCGCTCTACCCCGGTCACCGCTGTACGTTCAAGCACATTCGTCCGTCCTGGGCCTACCGCATGGTCGATCCACTGATCTCGCCGTATACATTCACACGCAAGAAGATGGTGCTGAAGAATAACCTGGCGTTCTTCCGCAGCCTGGATGCACTGGTGGCGCCGGAGCGCCACTGCATGAAATTGAGAACGCTGTACAAGCTAGAAGGGGTGCGGATGATTCACGCACGCCACGGCGCGGGAGACCGCCAGGGCGGCTTCGACGAGCGCTCCGGCGCATTCGACCTCACGCTGCTACCCGGGCAAAAATACATCGACAGGCTGACGGAGATCGACGCCCTGCGCCCGGATGCCTATGCGGCAGTCGGCTGGCCCAAGTTCGAGGTCGTTCGCGGTCTCAACCCCGAACCCGTGCGCTTCTTCGACAACGATAACCCGGTTGTCGTCTACAACCCGCATTTCGACCAGCGCGTCGCGTCCTGGGAGAAGATGGGCCTGCAGGTACTGGACTTCTTCGTAGAGAACCCGAACTACAACCTGATCTTCGCACCGCACGTCGTGCTGTTCAAACGACATGTCCGACACAAGGGCTATCTGCCGGACAAGTACCGCAAGGTCCCCAACATTCTGATCGACACCGGCAGCGCCGCCTCGACCGACATGACCTACATCCTGAATTCCGACATCTACCTGGGGGACGTCAGCAGCCAGGTCTACGAATTCCTGCTCGAACCACGGCCGGTTATCCACCTGAACGCACATCACGTTGACTGGCAGGACGACCCCTACTACCTGCATTTCACCCTGGGTCAGGTGGTCGATGATGTCGAACAGCAGCTGGGCCCCGCGCTTGAGCGGGCATTTGACAGCCACGCGCAGTACCTGGATGAGCAGCAACGTGTATTCGCCTACACCTATTACACCGAGACCGACAGCACCGCGGCCCAGCGCGGCGCCGATGCCATTGCCCGGTTTCTGTCCAAACCCGCGGCAACAGACAACGCAGCCTAGAACGTCCCGGCAGGCATCTGCACAATGAAGCCGGCCTGCAGGAAAGGCGGCTTTGGTTTTTCCTATACTCCCCGGACCACAACATCATCCAGCAACCTGGTCAGGAAGTGTTCCGGTGAATATTCGTAGAGAGTTTCAGCCGCTATCAGTTCTGGCGCTGTCTTTAAAAACCTGGCTATCTCGTCCGTTGTGGTTGCATCGGTCAGCAGCAGTACGTTGTTTGCATTGTAGAGCGCGGTCTTCCTGACGGCTGCATTGGTTGTAATTATTTTTTTCCCGTAGAGGGCAGCCTCGATAGGTCTTAATGACAGTCCGTCCTGGCCGTCCTGTGTTACATCAAGCAGGCACTTTGCATTTGCAACCAGAGACAGATACTCCTGGTATGAAATCAGCTTTATGCCGTCACTGCCGGTAATTCTCGTGTATACATTGAAACCCGCGGCTGACAGCGAGGCACCCAGCTTGTCGATCATCGCTTTTCTGCCTTTGTTACGCCCGACAAAAAGCAAATCTATGGCGGGGTTCGGGATATCAGGCAGGGGAAATTTTCTGACAAACTGGGAATACTGTTTAAGCGCGTAAGCCTTGCAGTCCGCTTCATCAAACGACCAGATTGTAATACCTTTTTCTTGCAGGCCAGCGATACTGTTTCTCAGGTTTTCATTCCTGGCGACAATGTTCCTGCAAATTATGGCCGCCTGAAAATCAATCGGTATCTCATTTAATATACGCGTCAAATATATCTTGCCCTGAAAAAAGAAGCTGCTTCCCGGGTACCTCCCGATCAACTTCAGGATCAATTTCTTCAGCTGGTAGTGTCTCGCCCTTTTGAACCATCTGGCCAGAATATTACCGTGATACCTGCTTTCTTTTAAATTAATCACGTTTACCGCTATACTGCCGACCTGACCGATATCAAGAAACTGTACATCGTAATCCGGCCAGAAGCCGATTAAAAAAACTTTTTTCTGTGACATTTCTGAACTGTTTTGTGTCTTCATCAATTACGATGGCCTCTCATAATACATTCAGCATCCGTTGAGCAAATCTAACCTATGAATACTGAAATACAAGAACCTGTCAGGATCTTTGTCGGAACATCACCCAATGGAGAGGATGCCGAAGCGGAAATGGTACTGGAGTACTCATTACGCAAACACAGTTCCCGGCCAATCGATATCACGTGGATGAGACTCTCCAGAGATCCCCGGTCGATCTGGTATAGCGGCAAGGTTGGCAGGAGTGGCTGGCGCACACGCAAATGGACCACACCCTTTACCGGCTTTCGCTGGGCCATTCCGGAAGCCTGCAACTTCCAGGGAAAAGCCATTTACATGGATGTTGATATGGTCAATTTACATGATATCAACGAATTATATAGCCTCACCTTTGCACAAGACAAAGCCATTATGGCGCGCCCCGGTCTTAAAAAGAATTACAGATTTTGCGTCATGCTGATGGACTGCGAGAAACTGAAAACCATTTTACCGCCGGCAAAAAAACTGCAGCGACTCAAACAGGGCCATCGCGAGATCACCGATATGTTGCTCAAATCGGATTATATCCAGACACTCGATCCACGCTGGAATTGTCTTGATGGCGAAGACCTGGCTATCGATGAGATCTGGCACCTGCACTACACAAAAATGGCCTCACAGCCATGGAAGCCCGCATGGTATCCAGGCGTCACAGAAGAACATGCCCGACCTGAAATTGCCGATCTCTGGTTTCAATACAAACAGGAAGCCATGACCAATACCTGGTGGCCTAAAAAACCTGACCCTACCTTCGGCGCAGTTAAAATCCATCTCCGCAAGGGCAGGAAAAAAGCCTGAACACTATGCCCTTCCACGGCCGACAACCTTAAGGTGCTGATATTCGCTGCAGAATGCAGGATGCCAGAATATCATTGCCCCGCGGCGAATAATGGGTTGCATCAACATAGCTTCCCTGTACGCCAGCCCCGGAGATTGAACCGGAGCAATCGTCCATTTTCAAAAGCCCTTTACTGATCGCTTCCCGGATTCTTGAATCAATGCCGTCGTAAACGGCAAAATAATCCGACGTGTAAAATTCCTCAAGTAAAAATTCCTGGTTACTTTCCAGCAATCCTATTGGTTGGTAGATGAAGTGAGCAGTAAAACCAAAGGCATCCCCCAGTTGCCTGACAAACGAAACATTTTCCTTGTAATAGTGAATAATCTCATCGGCAAGTTCGTCGATTCTGTTCTTGTGCAGGGTTGCCCAGTTATAGTGAAAATCCATTAACTCAAACCAGTCTTCCAGGCCATGCACATTTGCGCTCTTGCGACTAAAGGCGTCATCAATATCATCTTTCCTGTGCAGAAAACGGTAGATTAAATGTGATACGGGAAAGCTGTATGCCAGAGCAAGCAACCTGTTCTCTTTAACAGGCACACCAAAAACAAGTGGCACCTGCCCCCTGTCAAGGATCAGTCCCTGTGCACGCGGACTGTCGTGAAGCTCATAGGGAGAGCGGGCAAATGTCGTCACTTCATTCAGGCCATCGATAAAAATGACAGATCGTGGCCGATATCCCTTGCGCAGCAGATAAACAAGCTTGTCGACTTCTCTTATGGAGTCGTATGCCTGAGTCCCGAAATTGATATATGTCTTCTCTTCGTCAATCGCGTTTAAACGGGCAACTACCGTACTGTTATCAGGAACGCCATCACCAAAGGTCGTTGATCCGCCAAACACAAAAGTCTGCGTGTGCAGTTGCGACAAAAGCATTCGCACGCTGCTATCCGACCAGTCGGGCAAGTACCTGATCCCCTCTATCCCTACCGTGTAATGTGGTCGTGCCGCCCCTTCTGTGAAATGCAACACCGTGTGTGGCCGGATTCCAGGCGCATTCACATAGGCTTCCAGGAGATGCTCGTCATTTGTATTGAATATCCTTTTTCTGATTGCAATCGATTTAGCGGACTTCTCATCCAGAAAGTAACGCGTGTCTGTTACAGATAGCGGGTGATGATCAAGGTAGAGCTGTGCACCGGTGTTGATCGCGATAAATAACAACAGGGTAATGGCGACGATTACGCACGTCGTCTTGAAGAAAACCGTTATGCCACTCATTAAATCGCGAGTCCGGGAATTCAGCTGCCGTGCAGCAGTACGTCAAGATAACGCTCGACGGCACGGTCAATATCGAACTCGCGTGCCCGCGCCCGCAAGGCTTCACGATCAATCGTCGCGTCCAGTGTTTTGGCAATTGCATCCGCCAGTGCCGCAGCATCGCCCACCGGCACCAGGCGCCCGTAGCGGCCACCGTCCAGAATCTCGTCGGGTCCGCTGGGGCAATCGGTGCTGACCACGGGACAGCCGCATGCCATGGCCTCGACAAGGACACCCGGCGAGCCCTCCCAGGCGGATGACAGCACGAACAACGACGCCCGCGACATCCATGCGAACGGGTTGTCGACGAAGCCGTGCAGTTCGACATCCGCTTCAATCCCCAACTCGCGCAGCTGCTTTTCAAGGGTGTGGCGCTGTCCGCCTTCCCCGAGAATCACGAGGTGTACCGTTCGGCGCGTGTGTACCCGGGCAAAAGCACGCAGCAGCGTCGCGAAGTCTTTTGCAGGCGCCAGCCGACCAGCCGCGAGGAGCAGTGGCGGCGCACCCGCTGACAGCCAGGCATGATCGAGCGGCGCCGCAGCCGCGCTTTCGATTTCCGGAGTATAGGTCGGGTTCGTGACCGCATGCACCTGTTCGCGTGACAGTGCGGTGTGCTCGACGATATCGTCCGCGATACCCTGCGAGACCGCGATCGCCGCATCGGCCCGGCCGTAGACGCGGCGCGCAAACTTCAAACGGATGGGACGCGGCCGCTTGCTGTCACCGAGATGGGAGCCGGTGAGATGGTTGCTGACACGAAGCACCACGCGAACCGGCGCACGTGCAGCTCGCGCTGCAATCACAGCAGTCAAATGCACATGGTTGGCCGCCGACAGCAGCACATCCGGGCGCTCGCGCCACAAGTAGCGCGCCAACGCAAAACTACTGGCCTTGATGCGGCGTCGGCGCTTCCGCCCCGCCAGGCGAATCAGCGCAGAGTCTAGCAGCACCAGCCGCACGCCCGCCGGCAGGTCTCCGGCGAGAGGGCCCTCGGCATTGACGACCACGAGATCGACGCGGTGTCCGCGTTTTGCGAAACCACCCGCCAGGGTCAGGGTGCGGCGTGTCGCGCCACCGCCCGATGGTCCATAGATGTAGATCGCAATGTGCCGTTGGCCATCGTTTACGCTGGTCAGGGACTCCTCATGACTGGTTGCCGGATGCGGCTTCGTAGCGTGCATGATCAGCGCTAGCTTCTGGAAAAGAACCGGCGCTTGATCCTGTAGAAATAATAGCCCGGGTTAAAATTCAGCGGTGATTCCAGCAATGAACGCAGGATGCTGTTCTCGAAGCGCAAGGTCTGAAGATTCTCCGTCGTATCCTCTCTCTCCGTTTGCCGCTTGCCAAGCTCGTCCAGGGCCGTGAAAAAATCTTCTTGCGAGAGATTTTGTTGAAGGCAGTAAGTCTGAAAATCCATGCGCGTGTCTTCTCTGGAAATCATGGAGGCCAGCGTTGCATCCAGACGGTACAGGTCACCCACCAGCCAGCCACTCTGATAGAAGAGCGGCGAATCACGGTAGATCAAGGTCCCGACAGGTTTGTCACTGGCCATGCTCTGTAACAGTACACTACTGGGCGTACCAATCACGCATTCGACCTGCTGCAGGACCTCCTCGAAGCTGCCCTCC
>Ga0316198_10001967_pt1 | contig 12337 bp, 10 predicted proteins | sample OudBieAanoxic_MG_FD_204935 | JGI IMG/M metagenome (GOLD analysis project Ga0316198, IMG submission 204935) | Coastal sediment microbial communities from Oude Bieten Haven, Netherlands - site A anoxic | ecosystem: Environmental > Aquatic > Marine > Coastal > Sediment | place: Netherlands... | reverse complement strand
CCCAGCAGCAGAAGCGTCCCGTCGACGTCACGGCTGAACATGATGAAAGGCGCGTCCGAGTCGCCTCTCTCGCTCTCGCCGCGTCGGCTCATGTGCATGCTGACGGTCATGCCGTCCACCTTGGTCCGGTGGAAGGACGCGACGGGGGAGTAGTCGCTGTCATGGCACAGCGTCAGCCTGCCGGCCGGATGATTCGATCCGTCGGGCAGCCGGAACGGCTCCTCGATCTCGGCGCTGACACAAACGCCCCTGGCCGCCTCGGCCGCACCCTGGGCAGCCACGAGGCACAGCGCCACGACGAACAATCGGGCTACCGTCCCACCGAAGTTTCTTTGCGACGAGTTCTTCACGACCGATCTCCCAGAGCCCCTGGTCACTTGGCGCCAGACCGTCTGTCTCCCGGTTGGTCGCCTGTTTGAACCAATGGTACGCTGGCTCGGGGCCAAAAGTCCTTCGGGAAGCGTTCGTATGGGGTTCGGAAAAGGTTCGCGCCATAACATGGGATTCCGGTTGGGTGACTGGACCGTTCGGCCCGACCGGGGGATCCTCGAGTCCCACGATGGGCCCGTCCATCTCGAACCCAAGCAGATGGACCTGCTGGTCTTCCTCGCCCACCGGGCTCCCGAGGTGGCCTCGAAAGAGGAGATATTCGACGCCGTCTGGCCTGGTTCGTACGTCGCCGAGGTCGGACTGAAACGGAACGTCTCCCAGCTCCGGCGCGCCCTCGGAGACGACGCGCGCCAACCGCGGATCATCAAGACCATCCCCAAGCGGGGCTATCAACTGATGGTTCCAGCCGTGCCGTTCGAGATCAACGAGGACGAGAATCCGGCGGGAAACCCTTCGGCCGAGACCGAGCCGGATGCAAACCCCGCTCCAGCGGAGACCGGCGCGGGCCACGAGCCCCAGCCATCCAAAAGGTCCACCCGTCCCTCGATCGCGGTCCTTCCGTTCGCCGACATGAGCCCGGGACGGGACCAGGAATACTTCTGCGACGGCATCGCCGAGCAGATCATCAACACCCTGGCCCACGTCGGCGGATTGCGCGTGGTCTCGCGGACGTCGTGTTTCACGTTCAAACACCGCACGGTGGACGTGAGGGAGATCGGCAAGGAACTCGACGTCGCCACGGTCCTCGAGGGCAGCGTTCGGAAGGCCGGAGAGCACCTTCGTATCGGCGCGCAGCTGATCAACGTCGAAAACGGCTACCAGCTGTGGTCCGACCAGTTCGACCGTCACCTGCAGGACGTCTTCGGCATTCAAGAAGAGATCGCACAGAACATCGCCGATGCCCTGCGGATCCGGCTCAGTGCGCGTGAGCGCAGGACGATCGAGAAAGTCGCCACGCACGACGTCGAGGCCTTCGATCTCTACCTGCGAGGGCGACAGCTGTTCTACGGTTCGAAGCGTCGCAGCATCCGCTCGGCCCTCGAGAGGTTCGTCCGCGCGAGCGAGAAGGACCCCGGTTTCGCCCTGGCCCACGCCGGTATCGCGGATTGTCACTCGTACCTCTACCTGTACTTCGGCGGTAGTCGCAGCGACCTCGAACAGGCGGATCGGGCCAGCCAGAAGGCGCTCGAGCTGGATCCCGAACTGGCCGAAGTGCATGCCGCGCGCGGTCTCTCGTTCGCGCTGGGAAAGCAGTTCATCGAAGCCGAGCAGGAGTTCAAATCGGCAATCGCCCTGAACCCGAACCAGTTCGAGGCGCACTACTTCTACGCCCGCACCTGCTTCGTCCAGGGGAAATTCGAGAAAGCCGTCCAGCTCTACGAGCGGGCAAGCGACGTCAATCCCAACGACTACCAGGCGCCCTCCCTGCTGGCCTTCACTTACCGGGTGATGAATCGCGCCGACATGGCCGAGGCGACCCACAGGCGCACGCTGGTCAACGTCGAACGGCAGTTGAGGATCGACCCGGATGACTCGCGCGCGTTGTACCTCGGCGCCACCGCGTTGCTCGACCTGGGCGAACACGACAAGGGGTTGGCGATGGTCGAGCGCTCGCTGGCCATCGACCCCGAGGATCCGTACATCGTCTACGGCGGGGCGTGTTTTTACGCGAGGCTGGGACGGATGGAAGAGTCGCTGCAGTGCTTCGAACGTGCGGTCGAGGCCGGCTTCGTCCAGCGAGACTGGATCGACAAGGACTCCGATCTGGATCCGATCCGCGACGACGAGCGGTTCCAGGATGCCGTGCGAAAGATCGACTCCGAAACCTGATCATGGTGGCGCGAAGAGTGCAGAGCGTCCCTCGTACCCTTCGCCCGCCCCTCCATCTCCCAGAGGGGCCAAGCCCAGGCTGTATCCATCACCAAGCTCTTCGATGAAGATCAGAGGTACTTCAACGTGGGCGTAGCGTGCCGGTCGCTCCAGGGCTTCGACGGGGCTCAGCCCATGGGTCTAATCGCGGGGGCCTTTGCGTAGTCGGCGGGGCACCCATGCGTCCCGCGCGCAGGTGCCCGCTCCCGTTCACCGCGCCAGGAGCAGCAGAGGCTATAAGACGTGATGGGATGGGCGAACCCCCGAGACCGGGAGGGCAAAAGCGGGCGCCGAGCACGGGACGGCATGGGTCGACGCGAAGCTAGGCCCCGCGATTAGACCCATGGGCTGAGCCCCGTCGAAGCCCTGGAGCGACCGGCACGCGGGCAATCGATCTCCGGTCGTGGGGCAGTCGACGCGCGGCAGATTCTTGGGGACCCACGGTCTTCGCATCACCATGAAACCTGATTTTCGTAAAAAAAGTCCTCTGTATCGTACTAAAAGTACGCTGAACTTGACATATTGTCCGGTCGACATTACTATTCTTGGCGATGCGACTCGGAAACCACCTGAAACAGCACCGCGCCAGGCTGGATATGACCCAGGAAGATCTTGCCCGGCGCGTGGGCGTTCGCCGCCAGACGATCCTGGCCATCGAGAAAGGGCACTACGTGCCCTCGACGCTGCTGGCCTTTCAGATCGCGCGCGAACTGGGAATGAGGGTCGACGACCTCTTCGAGCTGATCGATGAAGAGGAGGTGTGCGAATGAAGAGCGAGATGGACCTGCTTCGCATGGACGAACGACAACGGCTCGCGTGGCTGATGGCCAACCGCGGTACGGTCGTGGCCGTCGGCGCGATCTGGACCACGATGATCGTCTGGGAACTCGCCCACGGGCGCGCTCCGCTTTTCCTGATCGTGATGGTGCCGGTCTTCGCGCTGTTGCGGGTCGGGCTGTACTTCTTCTACTCACGTACACCGCAAGGTCTGGGAGGGGAGGGTACGCCCGGCCGCTTCGGCCTGATCGTCAAGATCACGGCGGCCGTGCTGCTGGCGCTGGCCATCTTCCTGCCCCTGTACAGTGTCGACGACTCGGAGAGTGGCCACGCGTGGCAACTCGCGATCGACGACCCGGTGGCGGCCATCCCGTTGGGCTTCGCGTTTCTGTGGCCGCTCGCGGTACTGCTCCTCTCGCGCACGCTCTCCGGCCGGACCGCGGGAGTCGTCCTGCACGTTCTCGAGCCGTTGATCGCCGCCGCATCGTCCATCGTGATCCTGTTGATCCCGCAGATGATCTTCGAATTTCAGATGCTCGTTTTCATTCCCGTTCCGCTACCCGTCCGTGCGGCGATCGGCTGTTACATGGCCGTCGTGGCGAACGGACTCTATGTGGTGGGCTGGCTGTCGGAGTTCCTCCGGCCACGCGTCAAACCTCGCGTGCCTTCCATTTCCCGCGGCGGAAAATGACCGCCGCGGTAACGGCGACGACCGACTCGGCGATGGCCACGGCCCAGAAGACGCCGCGGGGACCGAGGCCGGCGTTGCCCGCCAGGAACCAGGCCAGCGGAATCTGCAGCATCCAGAAACAGAACAGGTTGATCCAGGTCGGTGTCGTCGTGTCCCCGGCGCCGTTGAACGCCTGCGTCAGGACCATACCCCAGGCGTAGAAGACGTATCCATAGCTGATGATGCGCAACGACGCCTCGGCCACCGGTGCGATCCGGCCGTCGTCGGTGAAAACGGCGACCAGCCACGGCGCCGCCGCAACGAAGGCCACCGTCACCAGTCCGAGGAAGACCATGTTGTACAGCCCGGTCAGCCAGACGGCCCTCTCGGCCCGATCCGGGCGGCGGGCTCCCAGGTTCTGTCCGACCAACGTCGCCGCGGCATTGGCCAGGCCCCAGCTCGGCAGCAGGGCGAAGACGACGCTGGCCTGCGCACCCATCAGTTCCAGCAGGCGAGGGGCGAACAGCCAGCCCGGGATGCCGATCAGCAGCCCCAGCACCAGCCCGAGGTAGATCGCCTGCATGCCGGCGACCGAGGCGGCCTTCTCGTCCTTCTCCCCGATGCGGCGCGAGACCATCGCTGTCGTCGCCATGGCCAGACCGATCGCGACCGCGTAGATCAACATCAGCACCGACTCGGTCAGTCCGACCGTCGCAACGGCGTCGATTCCCACCCGCGCCACGAAGAAGATGTCGCAGATGGCAAAGACCGATTCCATCACCATCTCGAGGATCATCGGAATGGCGAGCAACAGGATGGCCCGGCGCAGAGGCCCGGCCGTGTAGTCGTGCTGCCTCCCGGAGAGCGATTCTCGGACGGTGACGACGAGTTCACGGAACCCGTGTTGAGTGGTTTCTGCTTGCATGAGATCGAATACCCTGTGTCCAGGCCCGCTCAGCGGGCTGAAACGTAACATGCCTCGGAAGCGGATTGGCCGGAAGCCTCGAGACCGAGGCCGGGAGCTTCAGCAGGTAGGTAGGATCTTGATCCGCATACGGCCACCCTCCAGGGAAAGGGCCCGCGTCGCTCGTCAGGAATCGACTTCGTCCCCGACTTCGACCCAGGTCGGAGGCCCCTCTTCCAGCAGCGATTCATCGACGCCCGGCTTGGTGGCGTGCGGCTCTCCCGACTTGTCGGCGAGTTCCTCGAACGTGTTCTCGACCTGATCGCACCCGAATAGCATGGTCATCGTGATGTAATTTTCGATCTCGTGATCGAGGCTGCCCGCCTCGGGGTCTCGCGACAGCACGCGCATGCAGACGTCGCGCAGGGTTCGCAGAGCTTCACAGACCTCCGCGACCTGGAAACCCTGCGCGTAGCGCAACTCGGCCAGGTCGCGACAGAACGAGCCGTAGATCGACTTGTCGCGCGTGCGCACGGAGTCCATCACGTGGCGCAGGGCGACGCGGTGATTCCACTCACGCTCCTCGGATCCGAATCGCCGGTAGTTGGGGAAGACCCGGCGACCCTCGCGGCTTGCCATGTAGGTCGACACCGTGTCGCAGATGCGGATCTCGTGCTTCTCGAGCAGTTGGTGGACCTTGAGATGTGCCGACGGCCGAATGATCCGCATCGCCGCGTGGTTGCGTCGATACCACTCCATGGGATCGGTCTTGAAGTTCTCGATCATGAACGGGAGTCGCCGCAGGACGGTCAGGCGGCCCCGCGGGGCCCAGCCGATCAGTGTCTGCGTTCGGCCGGCATCGACTCTCAGTTGACGATCGATGTAGTGGGACATCCAGGGTCGTTCGAACGGCCGGTGACCCAGCAAGCGCATCACGTGATCTCTCGTGTACATACCCGCGCGGCACAGAGGTCTGGGAAGGGTGATCGTCGTCGAGGGAGTGCCGAAGTAGTGCAGTGTGGCTTTCTCGAACAGCTGTCGGTTGGTCACGGCGCCGTTCGGGCTGGCCAGGATCACTTCACCGTGCCCGAGGCCGTCCTGCCGCATCGCTGCCACCGTGACCCGCGCGGCCTCGCGCACGTGAAGGTAGGGGATGGCGAAGTTTCCGCGTCCGCCGATGATCTTGCGGCGCCAGCTGCTCGACAGCCAGGTCTTGAGGAAGATGAACAGGGGCGGATATTCACACCAGTCGGAGAACAGGGCGGCGAAGCGCACGATGCACGACGGAATCTCGTCGCGGTACTCGGCCAGCATCTCTTCGCCCTTGCGCTTGGTCCGTCCGTAGGGATGAGGACCGTCGGCCACGGTCGTCTCGTCAACGACGCGGGTGGGGTCTTTGTTGGCCAGGAAATCACAGGCGGCCACCGAACTGGCGAAGACGAAGCGCTTCAGGTGAAGCTCGCGACATTCCTCGAGGACGTTTCGCATGCCGTCGATATTGGTCCGCCGGTACTGCGGATGATCCTCGCCGGTGAAGTCGTAGTGCGCCGCGAGGTGAATCACCCGTTCGACACTGCCGTGTTCACGGATCCGGCGAAACGCCGTGGCAAGAGCGTCGCGGTCGGCGATGTCGACCTGGAACCAGGTGATGTTCCGATGGATCGGCGCACCGGTTTGCGCGGGCGATCGCCGAGCGATCCCGAAGATCCTGTAGTCGTCTTCCAGCCTCTCGAGCAGGTGGCGCCCGAGAAAGCCGGACGAGCCTGTAATGACGAGACCAGGCAAACCCATTCGCATGACTCGCAGGAGATGCCCCCGTGGGCTCGCTTGTGGGCATTGTACTACCGAGAATCTCGGAAACGGACGCCCGCGAGGCCAACGGCCAAAGAGCACCATTTTGGTACCGCAAAGAAGATCGTTTTGGTGATATTTGTCGAGAATCTATTGGGGGTTGCCGTTCAGTTCGTGCCCCCTCCCGTCGCGCCCTGGGGCGCACGTTTTCCCGCTTTTAGTGAGGAGATAGCCGGCTGGGCGCGTCGTCGCGTGGTTCCATGCCAGAACGTCCGGCTGGGGCCGCCGTCAGAGAGTGATTCTGGACCGGATCGGTACGGTTCGGCGCTCAGAGATTCACACCGTTTTGATTTATAAACCGTCCGTCCTGCGACCTTCGCGAGAGGTGTCGCTTGCCAAATTAGGAGAGGTCACCCATGGGTCGAGCAGAACTCGAGAACTGGCGCGAAACCGCGGAATCCGGCAACCAGCTACAGCGGCGCGATTTCATCAAAGCCGTCACCATGGCCGCTGCCGCGGTCGGGTTGTCGTCAGCAGCGGCGATGAAAGTCGTCGAGGCGGCGTCGAAGGGGCTGAAGCCATCCGTGATCTGGTTGCATTTTCAAGAGTGCACCGGGTGCACAGAGTCGCTGTTGCGCACGTCGCACCCAGCACTCTCCACGCTGATCCTGGATCTCGTCTCGCTGGACTATCACGAGACGCTGTCCGCCGCGGCGGGACATCAGGCGGAAGAAAATCTCCTCGCCACGATGGAGGCGCACGAAGGTGCATACGTCTGCATCGTGGAAGGTGCGATCCCCACCAAGGACGACGGTATCTACTGCAAGATCGCCGGCAAGACCGCATTGAGTTTGGTCAAGGAAGTCGCCGATCGCGCAGGTGCGGTGATCGCCATCGGTTCCTGCGCTTCGTTCGGAGGCATACCGGCGGCCGACCCCAACCCGACCGGAGCCAAGGGAGCACCCCAGGTGCTCGAGGGCAAGACGGTCGTCACGATTCCGGGCTGCCCGGCCAACCCTTACAACCTGCTCGGCACCGTGTTGCAGTTCGTGGCGCTCGGTACGCTACCTGCACTCGACGAGAAGGGGCGGCCCAAGTTCGCCTATGGCCGGACGATTCACGAGCACTGCCCTCGGCGCGCACACTTCGACGCCGGCAGGTTCGCACAGGAGTTCGGAGACGAGGGGCACAGGCAGGGCTACTGCCTTTACAAGCTCGGTTGCAAGGGACCGGCTACCCATGCGAACTGCTCGACCCAGCACTTCGGAGAGGTCCCCGGCGCCTGGCCGATCGGCATCGGTCACCCCTGCGTGGGCTGCACCGAGCAATCGTTGGCCTTCCGCGTTCCGATTCACACGACCGTCGACATCGAGCGTCCGATGCCGCCCGACACCTATCCGCCGATCAGCGCCGATCAGGGCAGCGTCAGCGCGGTAGCGAGTGGCGTGGCCGGTCTGGTCGGTGGTGGATTGATCGGCGCGGGATGGGCCGCCTCGAAGAAACTCGGCGGCGGCGACGGGGCCGAAGGATCCTCGGACAAGGAGGAGTGAGATGTCCGTAGACCGCCGATCGATGCTGAAGATCCTTGCCGGGGGTGGCGTCGCCGCGGCTTCGGCCGCGCTGCCCACCAAAGCCCGGGCACCTCTGGAAGTGCCGCCCGCCGCGATGGGCATGCTCTACGACACGACCCTGTGCATCGGCTGCAAGACCTGCGTCGTGGCCTGCAAGAGTGCGAACGACCGGACTCCGGACCCCGGCCCGTGGGGCGAGGAGGCCCTGTACGACGCCCCGGTCGATCTCAACGGCAAGACGAAGAACATCATCAAGCTGTACAAGGACGACGACTACCGCTCCTACATGAAGATGCAGTGCATGCACTGCGTCGATCCGGCCTGCGCGGCCGCGTGCATGCTCGGTTCGCTCAAGAAGAATCCGGTCACCGGTGTCGTGACGTACAACCCCGACTACTGTGTCGGCTGTCGCTATTGCATGATGTCCTGTCCGTTCAATGTCGCGAAGTTCGAGTTCGATCTGGCGGTGCCCAACATCGTCAAGTGCGAACTGTGCAGCCATCGCATCGAGGACGAGGCGACGCTGACGGCCGGCTTCACGCGCTATCCCGAAGGTCAGGGGCCGGCGTGTTGCGAGGTCTGTCCGCGAGAGGCCGTGATCTACGGTCGGCGCGACGAGTTGCTCGAAGAAGCCAAACGTCGGATCGCCGCCAGTCCCGGTCGCTACTACGAGGATCGCGTCTTCGGAGAGACCGAAGCCGGCGGGACGCAGGTGCTGTACCTCTCGCACGTGCCCTTCGCCAAACTCGGATTGCCCGAGGACATCGGTGACAAAGGCGTACCCGACGTCGCCTATTCGGTCCAGGAAGGCATCTACTACAAGGTCCCCTTCGCCATTCCGGTGGCGATGTACGGGGCGCTGGCCTTCGTCATGTTCCGTAACCGAAAGGCCAACGAGGGCGAGGGGGGAGGCAAGCCATGAGCGGTCACTCCGTCGTTCACACCCCGGTCGGCGGTCGAATCATGACCGGCACGATGAAGGTCCTGCTGACGATCGTCGCGCTGAGCGGCATCGTCGTGGCGATCCGATTCCTGCAAGGCATCGCCGCGGTGTCGAATCTCAGCAACGGTTATCCATGGGGCGTGTGGATCGCGATCGACGTCGTCGTTGGTACGGCCATCGGCTGCGGCGGATTCGCGGTCGGGATCCTGGTCTACATTCTGAACAAGGGCAAGTACCACCCGCTGGTGCGCCCGGCCGTCCTGACCAGCTTGCTGGGTTACGGGCTCGCCGTGATCGCTGTGACGATCGATCTCGGTCGCTACTGGGGTCTTCCGAAGGTTCCGATCTTCGTTTGGCGCTGGACTCACTCGCCGCAGCTCGAGGTGGCGCTGTGCGTCACGGCCTACGTGATGGTTCTGCTGATCGAGATCTCGCCGGCGGCTTTCGAGAAGTGGAAGGACAGCAAGAACCCCACGTTGCGTTCGCTCTCGGCATCCGGCATGCGCATCATGGACAAGATCCTGCTGTGGGTGCTGGCGCTCGGCCTGCTGCTGCCGGCGATGCACCAATCATCCCTGGGCACGATGATGCTGCTGCCGGGGCCGAAGGTGCACCCGCTGTGGTTCACGCCCTGGCTGCCGTTCCTGTTCCTCGTCAACTGCATCATGATCGGCTACGCGGTCGTCGTGCTCGAGGCCAACTTCTCGTCCCGGGCCTTCGGGCGCCCCAGCGAGACGCCGATGCTGGCCTCGTTGTCCAAGGTCGCCGCATGGGTCGCGCTGTTCTGGGGCGTTTTCCGCCTCGGAGAGGTCGCGATCGCCGGAGAACTGGGCCTGATCGCAACGGGCAAGGGAATGTTCTTCCTGGCCGAGGTCGTACTGGTGCTGCTGGCCGCGGCGATCCTGTTCTCGGAAAAGAACCGGAACAACCCGACCTGGCAGGTCCGGGCGGCGCTGATCATGCTGGTCGGCGGGGCGTTGCACCGCGTCAACACCTACCTGATAGCATTCGACCCTGGCGCCAACTACCATTACTTCCCCTCTGTACCTGAACTACTGATAACCTTCGGAATCATCGCCGCCGAGGTGGCGATTTACATCGCGGTCGTGAAGACCTTCCCAATCCTGGGCGGACACGGTCCAGGGCCGGCGAGGAGCAAGGCATGAGCACACGAATCACTGTCGACCCGGTCACGCGCATCGAGGGTCACTTGCGGATCGACGTGGAAGTCGATGGCGGCAAGGTGCGTAAGGCCTGGTCGTCGGGGCAGATGTGGAGGGGCATCGAGATCATCCTGCAAGGGCGGGATCCTCGGGATGCCTGGCTGTTCACTCAGAGGTTCTGCGGGGTGTGCACGACCGTTCACGCCATCGCATCCGTCCGCACCGTCGAGAACGCGCTTCAGCTGGAGATCCCGCTGAACGCCCAGTACATCCGCAACCTGATCCTGGCCGCGCACGCCATGCACGATCACATCGTGCACTTCTACCACCTGTCGGCACTGGACTGGGTCGACGTGGTCTCGGCACTCAGCGCCGATGTGGCCAAAACCGAACAGCTGGCGCAGAGCCTGTCGCCGTGGCCGCGCAACAATCGCCTGGAGTTGCAGGCCGTCAAGGACAAGCTGGCGAGCTTCGTCGACGCCGGCCAGCTCGGCATCTTCGCCAACGGTTACTGGGGCCATCCGGCGATGAAGCTTCCCCCGGAGGTCAACCTGCTCGCCGTCTCGCACTACCTGCAGGCGCTCGAGTACCAGAGGAAAGCGAACGAGATCGTTACGATCCTCGGATCGAAGACCCCGAACATCCAGAACCTCGCCGTCGGTGGTGTGGCCAACGCGATCAACCTGGACAACCAGGCCACGCTGAACATGAACACGCTGTACAACATCAAGAGCGTGCTCGACGAGATGACGGCCTTCATTCAGCAGGTCTACTTGCCGGACGTCTGTGCGATCGGTGCGATGTATGCGCCCTGGTTGGGATACGGAGCGGGTGTGACGAACTACCTCGCCGTGCCCGACCTGCCGCTGGACGGCAAGGGCACGGTCTTTGACTTCCCCGGCGGCACGATCATGGACGGCGACCTGTCGACCGTCAAGGAAATCAAGTCCTTCGACGATCCGTACTTCCGCGACAACGTTTCGGAGAACATCGCCCACGCGTGGTACGACGGCGATTGGACCCGTCATCCTTACCAGGAAGAGACGGTTCCCAAGTACACCGACTTCGAGGACGACGGCAAGTACTCGTGGATCAAGGCGCCGCGGTTCGAGGGCAAGCCCATGCAGGTCGGCCCGTTGGCCCAGGTGCTGGTCGGCTACGCGCTGAAGCACGAGCCGACCGTGCGCTGGCTGACCCACGCGGTGGAAACGGCGTCGTCGATCGCGGGGGTCAAGTTGACCCCGGCCGCGCTGCACTCGACGCTGGGTCGTCACCTGTGCCGAGCCGTGCGAACGGCCGTGATCTCCGAACTGGCCGGCAAGCACTGGGAACTGCTGGTTCAGAACATCGCCTCGGGAGACACCGACATCTTCAACAAGCCCGAGTTCCCGAAGGGAGAGATCCAGGGATTCGGCTTCCACGAAGCACCGCGCGGAACGCTGTCCCACTGGGTCGTGATTCGCGACGGAAAGATCGCCAACTACCAGGCGGTCGTCCCTTCGACCTGGAACGCGGGGCCGCGGGACAGCGACGGCGTTCCGGGCCCGTACGAAGCCTCGCTGGTCGGCAACCCGATCGCCGATCCGGAGCGGCCACTGGAAGTGCTGCGCACGATCCACTCCTTCGATCCGTGCATCGCCTGCGCCGTCCACACGCTCGACGTCGACGGCAAGGAGATCGCGAGGGTCAAGGTCCTCTGATGGCAGCAGGGCGCCGCATCGGTGTACTGGGGCTGGGTAACGTCCTGATGGGGGACGATGCCCTGGGTCCCTACGTGATCGGCCTCCTGCAAGCGCGATATCGATTCGAGGAGGGGGTGTCGGTGGAAGACCTCGGCACCCCCGGACTCGACCTGCACCCGCACCTCCAGGGGCTCGACTCGCTGATTCTCGTCGACACGGTGCGGTCCGAGGGCGAGCCGGGCCAGGTCCACACCTATCGGCGCGATCAGATCCTGCGTCACGCACCGGCCCAGCGGGTCAGCCCGCACGATCCGGGCGTCAAGGAGGCCCTGCTGGCACTCGAGTTTGCCGGCGAAGGCCCCGACGAAGTGCTGCTGGTCGGCGTCATTCCGGACAACGTCGAGCAATCGGTCGGGCTTACGCCACCGGTTCAGGCGGCCGTCCCGATCGTCGTCTATGAAGTCCTGGCAGAACTCGAACGACTCGGTTACACTCCCGCCGCGTACGATCCACCCCGGGAACCGGACCTGTGGTGGGAACGACCGGCGACTCCCGTGTGCTGAAATCCCAGGACAAT
>Ga0316198_10001966_pt1 | contig 12339 bp, 12 predicted proteins | sample OudBieAanoxic_MG_FD_204935 | JGI IMG/M metagenome (GOLD analysis project Ga0316198, IMG submission 204935) | Coastal sediment microbial communities from Oude Bieten Haven, Netherlands - site A anoxic | ecosystem: Environmental > Aquatic > Marine > Coastal > Sediment | place: Netherlands... | reverse complement strand
CTGGAGCGGTGATTTAGTCCGCTTCGTTGCGGTGACCATGTCCGCGATGTGACCCATCTGCGTCGAAGCCCCCGTCGCGAAGACCACCACGGTTGCTGAACCCCGGGTCACCTGGGTGTTCTGAAACACGAGGTTCGTGCGGTCGCCGAGCGGAGTCTCTTCGTCCGGCAACGGCGTGGCGCCCTTGGCGATCGGAGCGCTTTCTCCGGTCAGTGAGGCCTCCTGGACCTCGAGCGACGCCGAGGTCACGATTCGTGCGTCGGCGGGGACGATGTCCCCAGCCTCGAGAAGCAAGATGTCACCGGGGACCAGGCCGCTGGCGTCGATCTCCTCAACACGTTCGGAGCGGCGCACCCGCGCCGTCGGTACCTGCAGATCGGCCAAAGCGTCAACGCTCGCCATAGCCTTGCGTTCCTGGTTGGTTCCCATTCCGACATTGAGCAGAACCAGCGCCCCAACCACGGCTCCGGTCGCGAACTGGCCGATCACAAAACTCGCGATGCTGACGATCAGCAGCATGATGTTCATCGGGTTCGCCAGCTGACCCTTGGCCATCTCCCACAGCGTCGGTGGCGGCTCCGTGGCGACCACGTTCGCCCCGTACTCGGCAATGCGGCGCTCCACCTCCTCCGGGGCGAGCCCATGGTCGGCATCAGTACCGAGTTGGTCCATTGCCTCAGTTGCGGGCAAGGAGAACCACCGAACGGTGGGTGTCGTCGGTTCGGTCATGGTCATTGAGAGAGCCTCCGTCTGTCACGCCACGTGGTGTATCTGACTCGAACACATTGTCGCAGGGCGCCCGGGGTCATGCCGAGCGGTCTGACCGGCTCGACTGATCCCAGGGGCTGCCGGCTCGGCTTGCCGCTCCTACCCGTGCGGGTCCCACACCTCGCCGTCGACGATGAGGTGCCGAATCACCGCGCCGCCGTCGCTGTCGATGGCAACGACGACGTCGACCTCGGCCGCCCGCTCGACGACGTGTCCGCGCCCCTCGGGGACGAAGTACTGCTCGATCCCGTATTCGATCTGCACTGTTTCGGCTCCGGCCCTGACCACCGTGCCACGGATCACCCGCTCGGCCCCGTCCACCGGTTGCCGCTCAACGCGTCCGGCGACCCAGACATCTCCGGCTTGGACCAGTTCGACGAACACTGCGTCGCCCGGTTCCAGAGACAGCCGCTCCGCCCGGTTCATCTCAAGCGTTGCGATCTCGTAGTCCAGGACCACGTAATCGCCTCGGAAGAGATCCCGGGGGTCGACCGGGCGGGTTTGCAGCGTGACATCCCTATTGCCCCGCAGCGTCAGTTCGCGTCCGGTGGCCATGCCGACGATGACGAGTGCCTGCACCACGACTACGACGGCGAGCAGCACGCGGCTGCGGCGGCTCATGACTCACCTCGCAACTCGAACCGAGTGATGAGGTTGCGGCGGAATCGCTCGAGGCCCCAGGCGAGTCCGATGATCAGTGTGCCTCCAAGCATCATGGAGACGCCGGTGGCGAACATCCCGGCGCTGACCTCTATGTAGCGGGTGATCACCGTCAGGCCGAAGAACGCCAATGACATGTTCACCAGGGCGGGCTGGCTGGTCGTCACGCCGACGGCGACAAGTCCGACTAGAGCGCCGATGAGCAGCAGATTGGCGGCGAGGTACGGCGCGGTGGAGGTGCCGGTGGCCTGTACCAAGAGCATCAGGATCGAGGCGTAGGCGGTGCCCGCGGCGACGCCGATGCCGGCCGCGGCTGCCTTGGCCTCGGCGGCTCCGCTGCGGACAAGCAAGACTGCCGACCCGATGGTCACGGCTACGGACGCCGCCAGGACGAGCCACACCTCACGTGGCAGTGTGTCGAGGAGCCCTGCGCTGCCCCGGCCGTACCAATGCTCGAAGCTCATCGCGTAGAGGATCACGAGCACGGTCAGCGTACCGACCCATTGATACGGTCGTCCCATCGGCTTGAGGCTGTCACTGAAGCGGTAGTGGAGGTATCCGACGGCCGCAACGGTGGCGCCGACGGCCAGGTAGAGCACCTGCCAGCCGAACTCGTCGGCGCTGGCCGGGGACCGTTCGAACCAAGCGGCGGCGCGGTACCCGAGAGCTCCGTAGCCGACCGCGATGCCGAGCGCCGCGATCATCGGCGAGCGCACCAGGTAGGCCAACGGCAGGACCGGTGCAAACCACAGCAGCAACAGGTTGGGGTCGTCGACGGGGTATTGGTAGGCCTGGGCCACCAGCATGATGGCCGCTCCGTACGCGGCAGCACCGACGAACAGGAAGGTGCCACCGAGCCTGCGGTAGTCCGTGTGGTACCTGAGCCCGTAGCCGAGAGCTTCGAGACCGACGACCGTTCCGACCGCCAGGGCCACCTTCATCAGGCGGGGGAGGTCCGCCCAGTTGGATCCCACCAAGAGGAGCAGCCCAACGGCGAGAAGGATGCCGCCGAACGCCAAAACGATGGCGATGATCCTCTGGTAGCGGAAGGCGCTCTCGGCGGTCCCCGCTTGGACGTCCTCGAGTTCGCGGATCGCCGCCCCCTGCTCGGGTGTGATGATGTGAGCCGCCTCCCAGGCCCTCAGGTGCGTTGGCAACCAGCCGGGCTCGGGCGGCGGGATGTCGAGCTGAGCTCCAAGATCTGTCTGCGTGCTCATTGGTTGGCCTCCGACCCTGTGTATCCGATGTCACCATCGTCCCGCTGCCCGGCCGTTCCGGCCATGGGGGATCGCCCCCCATTCGATGTGGGGGAAATCGGTCCCCGGGGTGTCCTCAATCGCCGATCCCGTTCGTAGGTAGGGTGAGAGCGGGAACAACCCGCACAGATTCGGGAGGAAAGAACCATGAGCCAGTACCTGTTGGCCACGTACACCGTTGAGGATGGGGTCCCGGGCGCGCCGAGCTCACCTGAGGAGATGCAGGCGTTCATGGGGCGGGTCATAGCGCTCGAAGCCGAGATGGACGAGAGCGGAACCTTCGTCTTCGGCGGGGCGCTCCATGGGGTCGATGCGGCGTCGGTCGTTCGGCCCGGCGACGCCGACGTGCTCGTGACCGACGGACCCTTCGCAGAGTCGAAGGAACACCTTGCCGGGTTCTACATCATCAATGCTGCCGATCTCGACGAGGCGATGGTGTGGGCCGGGAAGGTTGCCGAGGCAACCCAGCACCCGATCGAGATCCGCCCCTTCTTCGCAACCGGCAAGGTGGCCGACCAGGTGCACAACATGCCGGGCGCCTGAGGCGTGACCCAGTCCGGCGGGGCCGCTGCGGAGGCGACCGCCATCGAGCAGGTGTTCCGTGAGGCCTACGGCCAAGCGGTGGCAACGCTGGTCCGCGTCTTCGGTGACATCAGCCTCGCTGAAGACGCGGTCCAGGACGCCTTCGTGGTGGCCGGCGACCGGTGGCCCCGTGACGGCGTTCCGCCCAACCCGGCCGGGTGGATCGTCACGACGGCCCGACGCCGCGCCATCGATCATCTCCGTCGCGCCGCTCGGGGCAGGGAACTGCACCAGCAGCTTGGTAGCGGCGCCGCGCAGTCACCCGACGCTGGAGTAGAGGACCGGGAAGAGGACGGACCCGTGAGCGACGACCAACTCCGACTCATCTTCACGTGCTGCCATCCGGCGTTGCGCACCGAGCATCAGGTGGCGTTGACGCTGCGGCTCCTCGGCGGGCTGAGCGTTGACGAAGTAGCCCGCTCGTTTCTGGTGAGCGAGTCGACGATGGCCAAGCGCCTCGTCCGCGCCAAATACAAGATCAAGGCCGCCAACATCCCCTATCGCGTTCCAAAGGACGCCGACCTTCCGGACCGAATCAGGTCGGTTCTGTCCGTGGTGTATCTCATCTACAACACGGGGGCCGACGATCCGCAACGGGCTTCGTTGCGGGCCGATGCCATTCGTCTTGCCCGTGCTCTGGCTGAGTTGATGCCGGACGAGCCCGAGGCGGCCGGGCTGTTGGCACTGATGCTGCTCAGCGAGTCTCGAATGCCGGCGCGCACCTCCGACGGTGCGTTGGTACTGCTGGCCGATCAGGACCGGGCATTGTGGGACCGGGCGCTGATCGAAGAAGGGCACGCCATCGTGCGGGCGTGCATTCGGCGCGACCGGCCGGGGCCGTTCCAACTCCAGGCCGCGATCCAGGCCGTTCACTGCGACGCCGAATCGTTCGCGGCAACCGATTGGCCACAGATCTTGGCCCTCTACGACCACTTGTTTGGGGTCATGCCGACGCCGGTGGTTGCGCTCAATCGTGCCATCGCCGTCAGCGAGGTCGAGGGCCCTACCGCCGGGCTCACCGCGATCGACGCGGTTGCCGCAGACCTCGACAACTATCACCTCATGCACGCCGCCCGCGGCGCAAACTTGCGTCGGCTCGGGCAGCGTGGCGACGCAGTGGCCGCCTACGAACGTGCCGCCCAACTTGCGGTGACGGAGGCGGATCAGCGGTTCTTGGCCGAACAGATCGAAGAGTTGGCCGACAAGGGTGCCCTCGCGCCACCGGGACCGGGCCGATCGACCGGAGGCTGAGCCGATGTGACCGTGGGTTCCGTGGCGGAAACCGCAAACGGGCCTATCGTGGCCGGCGTGAGCCCAGGGACAACACGACTCGCTGCCGCGCTGGCCGTCTTGGTGTTGGCAGCGGCGGCGTGTAGTGGTGCCGACTCCGAGCCGTCTTCGACCACGCCCGCAACCGGGTCGTCCGCAGTGCCTGCGGCGATGCCGATTGTGGTCGCAGCAGGGGCCGAGGATATCGTCGCTGAGTCCGTGGTGATTCCGCGGATCGATCCGATCCTCGGTGAAGCGCCGCTGCGGCTTGCGGACCATGACCCCGGCGTCGTGGGAGCCGTTGTCTATCCGGCGACGATTCCGTGGGACGAGCCGGAGCCGCCATCAGGTCTCGATTTCGAGATCGACTCGTGCGAGCGACCGGCCCCCGGCGTGCTGATGATCGACGGCGTGGTCATTGCGGACGACTCCGTCACGTTCCCGGCAACGGTTGGGGTGTATGGCTCGGTGGCATCCGATGAATTCGGAACGATGATCGGAGCCGATGTCACCTTCGACGGGCCCGGCTCCTTCTCGTTGGTGCTCACGGCGGTTGACTCACGAGCCGCGATGGCGGCGGCGGGACGAACCGATTTCGATTTCGCCGACCGCGGCACGGTCGTTAGGGCTCCAATAGCCTTGCGCGACGGCGGCCAATGCTCGCTCGAGACCGGCTCACGCGAACGGGTCACCGATGAGATTCCGCTGGTTGTCAATCCCGGAACGCTGGAGGTCACGGCTCCAGCCGGGACCATCGAGTCGCTCGCCCAGGAGATGAGCCCCGAGGGTGACGACGCCGCGCTCTACCCACTCCTCGTTGGCTACGGGGAAGCAGTCCACTTCCACTCCGAGCGGTGGTTCCTGCCTGCCGAGCCCGGAGAGCTGTTCAGGGCCGCTGAATGGCTGTATCCGGGTGGCTGCCTCGAGCTCGAGATGATGTACGAGGGGTACACCGTTGTTCAGCGGCGCAACTGTGCGCTTCCGGCTCGAGGTGGCGTCTTCGGTGCGGGGTCGACCTGGTTTGCGATCGCCACGGACGGCGAGTGGATCGTCCAGGTCGGCGCGGAGTCGGAGGAAGAGGCAACCGAGATCGCGGAATCGCTCCGGCCGTACTGGCATCTGATGCACGACCCAGTGCTTCCAGTGCCAATCGGTGAGGAAGTCATCGGTCGGGCCCCCTTCGAAGACGGCGAGGTGCTGGTCACGATCGCAAACACGAAGTGTGACGGCTGCGGCAAACCCTGGACGTGGTTCCACGTCTATCGCATCGAGGGCGACGAGTTCGAGCCTTTTGCCCGCTATCCGGCGTATAGGCGTTGCGGGCTCTACGAAGAGGACGCTCTTGTGTTGGCGGTGGCGCCGAGAGACGGCTCGATAGAGATTGTGCGCGGCGGCGAGGTGGAGACGATCACCGAGTTTCGTGACAGCCCGGCGTTCTTGTTTCTGGAGAACGAAGCGCCTGCGACAGTACGTGTCCTTGAACCGACCGGGAGCATTGCCGTCCCGCAGTGTGTGACAGACGGTATCGAGGATTCTCGGGGCGGAATCGAGCCGTTTGTCGTGTCGGAGGTCCCCACGCCGCCACGGGCTGCTACGAGTCGCGAGGTCATTGCCCAACCTTGTGACGGCGCGGTCGCCCTGCCGGACCTGCCCTTGAGGAGTGTCGTCGCCGATGCCTGCGTCGAGACCGGATTTGCAGACTTCGCGCTGTTTCGCGTCGACATTGAGCCGGGCCCGAACGAGACATCTCAAGCACGCCGCGAATGTCTCTTGACCCTGAGGAAGGGCTCCCTCTCGTCTGATACATGTTCGACGACCACCACCAAACCGGGCGTGTACATCGTGAGGAACCCTCAGAGGTCGTGGGTGTCCGTCCTTGCCCCCGAGGGAGCGACCCGGATCGTTGGGATCACAACGGCCGGCACCGAGCTCATTGCAGTTCCACATGACCGGATCGGGTTTCTGTGGTGGAACGACTACGAGGGAGAGTTGGCGCACCTGACCGCCGAAACGCCATCGGGGGACGTCGTCGTGTATTCGTCCGGCTAATCCGGGCACCCGCGATTGCGGGCGGAAGCCCGCAAATAGGGCAAGGAAACGAGAACGGCCGCCGCAAGAATGCGACGGCCGTTCCGTATCTTCTACTTCCCAGGCAACGCCTTCTCAGGAGACTGTTGAACAACGCCCAGTTTGGGCTTGCCGCGCGGTCCAGGGCCAGGCGCTTGTTCGCTGGCGCAATCCCGCACGGCGTCTCTTCAACACCCTCCTAGCCGTCTTCGTCGGTCTCGATTCCGAGCTCGACGAAGATGCGATGGCGCTCCTGGTCGAATTGATCCTGGGGGATTTGGCCTTCGGCATGGCGCTCACTCAGCACGCGGAATTCCTCCATGAGGGCATCCTCGTCGGGCGCGTCCTCGGGGTCGGTGACCTCCTCGGAGCTGCCGCCGTGGCGCTTCTCCCGCTTGGCTGCTTGCTTCTCTAGTCGCGCCCGTTCCCGAGCGCGTTTTGCCATTCCTTCTCGGCCACGTGCCACGTCAGACGGGCTTGACGTTGACGGCTTCGGGGCCCTTACGGCCTGGTGCGGTCTCGTACTCGACGGTCTGGCCCTCGGTGATGGTTGCGCCATCAACGATGTTGGACACGTGAACGAACACGTCGTCGCTATCGGGCGAGGTGATGAAGCCGAATCCCTTTTGTTCATTGAAGAACTTGACGGTTCCGGTGGTTGCCATTTCGACCTCCTGGGTCATTGTGTATTAGCGCGCCGGGTCTGGGACCCGGGTTGCGATGTTTCTCGCGGGTGACCGAGACGGAAGCGCGAAGGGCAGAGGGAGGAGCAACGCTCGATCCTCCGCCCGGCTCACGGAACCGACTCGTCGTGCATTCGGAACGCAGACTCGAGAGAACCGCGAGAGACGAATGGCCGATCGATGCAGCGATGGATCGACGTTACGAGACCCGAACTAGCTCGGGCACCGATGATGGTAGCCGCGTTTTCGTCTACAAGGGCACGCTTTGTGTTTTGGGTCCGTCGAAGGGGTTCTTCGGGTCGGAGATTCAGGGCCGAAGCCTGGCGGGCAGGGCCGCTTGGAGTTCCTCCCACTTCTGGAGTTCGTAGCGCCAACGCCGGCCATCGCGAGCGGAGAAGGTGGGTGACGATCGTTGTCTTGGGGAACCCCTTCTCCTCGCTCTGGATCAATGCGATTCGCTCGAACGGCACTTGGGTGCCAACGGTTGAACCTCGCATGCTCCACAGTGGACGGTCGCGATGACCAGCCCGTTTCTGTCACACCTGCGCCATATGGTGGACCTATGTTTCAGACCGCCACCACAACGATCGACCAGAGGGAGCAAGAGTTCATTGCGTGCGAGCGGGCCATCGGAAAGATCCGAGCCCGTGAACTCGAACTGGTTCGCTCCTTGGACTCCGATCAGGTCACCCAACTCGACGGCTCGAGGTCTATGGCCGACTGGGTTGCCGCTCGCCTCGACACTTCGACTGAGGCGGCGAGGCAGCTTGTGCGAGCGGCCAAGTCCCTGGAGGAGCACCCTCAACTCGCCGCGGCCTTGGCCGGCGGCCGTGTCTCTTTCGATCGTGCGGTCGCCACCGCCCGGCTCCTCGCCGCGGGAGCGAGCAGCGAACAGGTCGAGGCCAGCTTTGGTTTTGACCTCAACGGTGTCGCCCGCATCACGGCTCGCCACCGTCGAATGACCAGGGTGTCCGAACAAGCTGCATACCGCGACCGTTTTCTTGCAATCCAGCCGTCGTTCGATGAGTCGGCATGGCGATTGTGGGGCCAACTCCCCGGCTACGAGGGTCGGATCGTCGAGAAGGCGCTGAGCGAGCGCGCCGACGCCTTCCCGAGCACCGGCGATGACCGGCGAGTCGGTAGGGGCGAGCGGACTGCCGACGCCCTGGTTGCCATTGCTCAGGACAGCCTTGACGGCGCTGCCACCGGGAACGGCTCGACCACGCCCCTCGTCAGTGTGTTCGTCGATGCGGACCTTGCCGAAACTTCAAACGGCGAGGCGGGCGCCGAGATTGCCGTCGGGCCTCGCGTCGGGCCTGCCACGTTGGAGCGCATCCTGTGCGGTGGCCGGGTTCAACTCGTCGGGGTGAGAGGCAACAAGCCCGTCTGGTACGGCCGGTCGAGCCGGTCCATTCCGCCGGCGATCAGGCGCTTTGTCCTGAAACGTGATGGCGGTTGTGTCATCGACGGCTGCAGCTCTCGGTACCGGCTCGAGCCCCACCACATCGTCCCGTGGAGCAAGAGTCGCTGCCACGATCCCGACAACCTCGTCACTCTGTGCTGGTACCACCACCACGTTGCCATCCACGGCGAGGGATATCGGTTGGAACCGGGCACTCCGCCACAGAGGCGCCGCCTCGTCGCGCCACGCCGGGGGCCCGACCCACCCTGAGCGGGCGCCGCCCCGCCCCGACCCGCCTCGGTGGCACGTCGCCACAGTCCTGCCGAGTCCGTCAGCAACTCCCAACCTCTTGAGCGCCGAAGCCGCAGCCAAGCGGCCTGTTGGCGCGTCCGTCCGGCACGGGGCAGCGACGGCATGCCATTTGGCCCTGTTCACCCGCCGGTAGGAACCGCACGCTGGGGTGGTGTCTGAGGAGGCCGCCATCCGCCGCCCATTGTCAGGATCCGCTCGATGGCTCCCTGTGGCGATCGCAGGCCTGATCGGCCTCGGGCTTGGTGGGTGCGGCGATACGGCACCCACAACCGCATCGGCCGTCGCCGATGCGACGTCGACTACCACCACACCTGTCACGACGTCGACCACCAGTCCACCAACCACGCCCACGGCCACCACTCTGGCCGACGCGACGACAACCACGTCCACGATCACCACAACCACCACGACCCTGGCGGCATTGCCGGATCGTGAACTGCTCGTTCCCGCCGCACCGGCGCCGACGATCGACGGGAATTTCGAAGCCGGCGAATGGGACGACGCCGTCGTCGGCGAGATGTCCGGTGGAACGCCGGTGTACGTGATGCGCGATGGCGAGGCCCTTTATGTCGCCATCGGCGGCGAGCACCTCGGCGCCATCAACTTGGCCATCGGGGGATCGGACGACGTCTGGGTTCTCCACTCGTCGGCGGCGCTGGGGTCGGTCCGGTACGTGACCAACGGCTCCGAGTGGGACCTCTCGCACAACTTCGATTGGTGCTGTCGCGACACCGACGATCCATCGGGTCGCCTTGCCCTGCTCGACACCGAAGGCTGGCAGGCCAACATCGGCTACGCCGGGCAGCCCGGCATCGTCGAATACCAGGTGGCCCTGCCGTGGGTCGGGGCGCGCTTCGCTATCTCCTCCCAGACCGAATCCGCCGAACCGGCGTTCTGTCCGGCGGAACTCAGCCCTGAGGCTCGGGCGCAGCTCATCGGCCCCTGGCCGACCCCCCAGGTGTTCCGGCTGGGGGAGTGGTACACCCTGGTGCCGAGCGAGCCCTAGCCGGCGGGCCGGCCGAGCCGCCTCGGATTCAAGGCGTTCGCCAAGTCGTTTGTCGTCGACTCGGCCGACGTCACGCTCGAACTCCAATCCGACGCCTTCTCGATCCTCGATCGGGTCGTGAGCGACGGGCCCCTGCCGCTGTCGCAGTTCACCCTGGGCGTTGCCAACGATGTGGTGGAGGCGGCGGACGAGGCTGAGGCGGAGGGGCCTGGTAGGACCACGGCGGTCCCCTGTTCACGTAGAGTCGACCCATGATCAGTATTCGGTGGCAAGACCTGCAGGGGGCGCCGGTGGAGTGGTCGGGCAGGTCCGTGACCCTGGTGGGGGCGCAGGTGGTTGCGTCCATAGCGATCCCGTGGTTCGGCGTCGCGGCGTCCTATCGCTTTCCTCGGCGGCTTGAGATCGAGGGCGGCGGCGCAGTGTCAATTCCAATTCGCGACCACGTCATGGTGGCCCGCATTGCCGGCGCAGCTCTGGTGATGGCCGCGAGGCTTCTAGGCCGCAGGGCTTCTAGGAAGGATGTTCGATGACCGACAAGACAATTGAGAGCACCCTCGACCGAGCTACGGAGCGAACCGTCGAGGCGCTGAACGCCGTGTTTGGTGAAGCATCCCCCGAAACCATCTTTTCGATACCCGAACAGGTGGGCGACGGACTGGTCATCACCGCATCGGCCTGGGATCGGGCCGGGGGGTTTGGGTTTGGCGGCGGTGGCGACGACAGCGGCGCCGGCGTCGGGGCAGGCGGCGGTGGTGCGTCACAAGGTCGCCCCGTCGCGGTGATTCGGATCGGCCCCGATGGGGCAGTCGTCACCCCGGTGGTAGACCTGACCAAGATCACGGTCACCGCGCTGATCGCAGCGATCGGCGTCTGGCGGGCGTTGCGTCGCTAGAAGGCTGGTGGTTGCGAGACGCCGGACGATTCCGTAGCTTGACCGCTGACTGAGGAAGGGTCCGTTGGAGTACGCAGTCGCCTTCATTGCGTTGGCTGTCATGGGCTATGCCCTGGTGGAGCATCGACTGGTGACCACCATCATCACCGGCCCGATCGTCTTCATGACCCTCGGGTACATCGGTGGCAACCGGGGCTTCGATCTCATCGACCCACGGTCGCTCTTGTCTGTTGAGGTGGTCGACGCCTTCTTGATCGCAACCCTGACGTTGGTGTTGTTCACCGACGCCTCCGCTCTGCACTTCTCATCGTGGCGCCGCGACGCCGATATTCCGGGTCGGCTGCTGGGGATCGGTATGCCGCTCACGATCGCCTTTGGGTGGCTGGTGGCGGTGCTGCTGTTCACCGACCTCAGCGTGTGGGAGGCCGGAATGATCGCTGTGGTCTTGGCGCCCACCGACGCTGCCCTCGGCCAAGCCGTCATCTCGAATCCGCGAGTACCCGAACGGGTGCGGGTCGGCCTCAATGTCGAATCCGGACTCAACGACGGCATCGCCCTTCCGATCCTGCTGATCCTGATCGCCTTCGCTGAGCAGAGTGAGGGGAGCCCGGCCATCGCTCGCATCTTCATCGACGAGATCGCGATTGCACTCGCAGTGGGCGTCGTCATCGGCTTGATCGGCGGCCGGTTGCTGGTCAGATCAAAACGGTCCGGCTGGCTGAGCCCCACCTGGAGCCGTATCTCCGTGGTGGCGATGGCCGCTCTCTGCTATGGGATCGCCGACCCACTCGGGGGGAGCGGCTTCATCGCAGCCTTTTTCGGTGGCCTGACCTACGGAAGGACGACCGACGGCAAGTTGGGCGACAACGAGCAGTTCGCCGACGACTTCGGCAAGGTGATGACGCAGATTGCGTTCATGATCTTTGGCGCGATCGGGCTCGGCTTTGCCTTCGATGGGCTGACCTGGCAGGTCGGGTTGATGGCGGTGCTGGCGCTGACGGTGGTGCGGATGATCCCGGTCACCATTTCGATGATCGGGGCCCATTTTTCGATGCAGACGGTCCTCTACATGGGCTGGTTCGGACCCAGGGGGATTGCGACCGTCATCTTCGCCCTCGTCGTGGTCACCGACACCACACTTGCCGGAGCCGAGACCATCATGACAGTCGCGCTGATCACGATGGCGCTGAGCGTGATCGCCCACGGGGTGACATCCAACCCCGGCTCCGAGCGGTATGCCAACTGGTACGCGTCACACCCCGATGTCGGTGACCTGCCCGAGAGCGAGGAAGTGGAGAACGTCCCGACGCGAGGCCGGGTGGAGCGCCCGTTGTTCCCGGCCCGTCCGGACTGAGCGCCTGATTCGCGTCTGTTGGACGTTCATCGCGCTGGTAGCCTGCCGTCCATGTCAGGCGCACTGGTGCTCAATGCGTCATACGAAC
>Ga0316198_10001964_pt1 | contig 12353 bp, 11 predicted proteins | sample OudBieAanoxic_MG_FD_204935 | JGI IMG/M metagenome (GOLD analysis project Ga0316198, IMG submission 204935) | Coastal sediment microbial communities from Oude Bieten Haven, Netherlands - site A anoxic | ecosystem: Environmental > Aquatic > Marine > Coastal > Sediment | place: Netherlands... | reverse complement strand
CTTATATTTTTTATGTCATACTTTAAATTTTTAAACATTATTCCTCCAGAAACTATATAATTAATTGCTTATATACTAATGCATTTCTATTGAGATGTCAAGAGAAATAAACTAAGGTTTAGTATTCTATACTGTTTTTGTAAATACTCCTGTGGAGATATACTTCTCCCCGCCATCTGGAGCTACTGTTACCACGATTTTTCCTTCTCCCAATTTTGCTGCTAATATTTTAGCGGCGGCGATATTGGATCCGCTAGAGATTCCAAGATAGAGACCATCGCTGTCCAATACATTTCTAGTCATCTTATAAGCTGTTTCATCATCTATGGTAATAACTTCGTCAATGATAGATGTGTCTAATATTTTAGGGATAAATCCTGCTCCAATTCCTTGAATTTTATGAGCTCCACCTGTTCCACCAGACAAAACTGCTGAATTAGATGGTTCCACTGCTACAATTTTTATATTTTCATCACATTCTTTCAAGTATTTTCCTATTCCACCAAGGGTTCCACCTGTTCCTACTCCAGCGACAAAAACATCTATTTTTGGAAGTTCATGGTAGATTTCTACCCCAGTAGAGTTATAGTGTGCTTTTATATTAGAACTATTTTCAAATTGATTTGGAATATAGTATCTGCTATCGGTTTCTGCCATCTCATAGGCTTTATTGATAGCTCCAGTCATACCTTTCGCAGGGTCGGTCAAGACCAAATTTGCCCCATAAGAGCTTATTATATCCCTTCTTTCCTGACTCATACTAGAGGGCATAACTAAAGTTACTTCATATCCCATGGCTTTTCCAATCATTGCTAGAGCTACTCCTGTATTTCCACTGGTAGGCTCTAAAATAATATCTCCCTTCTGTAATTTACCATCTGTCTCGGCATCTACTATCATTTGATGTGCAGCTCGATCCTTTACAGATCCACTGGGATTAAATTTTTCTAATTTTACATATATATCAGCCAGGCCTTTTTCTTTTTTTAATCTAACTATTGGAGTCTTTCCTATTAATTTAACAATATTTTCATACATCTGACTACCTCCTGTTTTGCTGTAAATGCGTTAAATATTTTCTTTAAAATAATTTTATCATTAACCTAGTCTAGTAGTCAAGAATAGAAAAAACTTATTATTAAAAAAATATCTTGACTTGGTGTGTCATTTTTGATAAACTTGCATTTGTTAATGTTCTAAAACAAAACTAAATATAAAGGTGGTAAAAAATTATGAAAAATTATGTATGCGAAATATGTGGATATGTTTATGATCCAAAAGTTGGAGATGTAGAAAATGGAATAGAAGCAGGAACTAGTTTTGATAACTTACCTGAAGAATGGATCTGTCCTCCATGTGGAATGGGTAAAGACGTATTCGCAGAAGAAAACTAAAATTTAATCCCCTCTAGAATTTTCTAGAGGGGATTTTTTATTTCTAACTATTTTGAATTAAATATTATATAGATTCAGAGAGATTCTTTAAAATATCAATTGTTTTTAAGATCTCTTCCATTGTGTTATAGTGGGAAAAGCTAAATCTCACCATCCCATCTTCATTGGTTTTAAAATCATTATGCATAAGTGGAGCACAATGGATTCCAGATCTTGTGGCTATCCCATAATCATAGGATAAAACTTCAGAAAGATCGCTAGATGGAATTCCTTCCAAATTTATTGTAACAATAGGAGAACGATAAAAACTAGTGAAATCCCCATATATTTTTACTTTTGGCAGATCTTTTATTCCTTCATAGAAAGTCTTGGCTAGAGACAGTTCCTTTTCACGGATTGTATCCATCCCAGTGTTAAAAATATATTTTAAACTGGCATTTAATCCTGCTATTCCATGGATATTAGGAGTACCGGCTTCTAATTTATCAGGCATAGTTTTAGGATGTTCCTCTGAAAATGAATGAGATCCGCTTCCTCCTACAAGGTATGTATTCAAGTCTACTTTAGGAGATACATATATCCCCCCTACCCCTGTAGGACCCATGAGTCCCTTATGTCCTGTAAAACACAGGATGTCTATATTATTTTTCACCACATTTACAGGAAATACTCCTAGACTCTGTGATCCGTCTACAATAAAGATAAGGTTATGTTTTTTTGCGGCCTTACCTATTCTATCTATATCCACTAGGTTTCCTGTTAAATTAGAAGCATGAGTAGCTATGATGACCTTGGTATTTTTACTGATACTTGTTTCTAGTTCATCATAATTTATATTTCCGACCTTATCTGAACCAATAAATTTCACTTTAACACCGTTTTTCTTTAACTTATATATTGGACGCAATACCGAGTTATGCTCCAAAGTTGTAGTAATTATTTCATCTCCCTCTGTGAGACCTAATCCTAAGATTGCCATATTCAGAGACATAGTTGAGTTACCTGTAAAAGCTATATTCAGCGGATCTTCTACACCTATGAGTTTGGCTAATAATTCCCTTGTTTCGTAGAGTACTCTGGATGAACGAAGGGAATATTCGTGTCCTCCCCTGCTTGGGTTTCCAAAACTATTCAGAGCCTCCACCATAGCTTCTCCGACGACCTTTGGTTTTGGCAGTGTAGTTGCAGCGTTGTCAAAATAAATCATAATTATTTCCCACCTTTTCATTAAATTTGTAATATAGTTTTATTCTATCTTATTTTGATTTAAAGGTACAATATTAATTTAATTTATTTTTCTCCCAAATGCCAAATTGACTGGCAGGTCGCGGGATCTTACTATTTTATATTTGATGGAACTATAATATTTAATATAAAAGAATTATATGTTTTATTGAATTTTAATGAATAGCATAAATATGATATGACATCTGAGTTCAAGCTATAAATAATTTTTTAAATATATAATTTTCCTTTCCCACACAAAATGTCTTATTAAATTATCTAATAGGTTGTTTTTAAACTAAATTTTATTGTCTTTTAGATCTTTAATTTTATTATTTAAGTATCAAAAAATAAGGTCAAAATTAAACTTTATTTATAGATTTATTCAGTGAATGAATAACTTATATTTTGTATATTTTTTGTATTAACCTTTTTCATTGATTATATGGTATAACTTTCTTGTGATAAATTAAATGCAGATGTATTTTATATTTTTAAGAAAAATGGAGGGTAAAATGAAAGAAGCAATCAAAGAATTTAAGGGTGAATTTGGAAAATTAAAGGGAAGAACAAAGGCCACAATTATAGGATTTTTTCTAGCAATGATTTTTACTGGAGTAACTAATTTATCTTTTCGTTTATATGCATAGTAATAATGGATTAATTTAAAATTAGAGAGTTATATAGATAAAAAATAAGCGAAGGAGCCCTCTTTCGCTTATTTTTTTTTTATACGATGTGTTGTAATTTTTTCAAAAAAAAATACACTAAATTTATCTAACCAATCATAATATTTAGTATAAAAAATTTATATGTTATATTAAACTTTGATGATTAAAATGAATGCAGCCTTAAAGATGATTTTAAGGGTGTAAATGATTGTTTAATATGCTTCTTATTTTTCCATACAAAATGTTTCATTAAACTATTTAATAGATTGTTTTCAAACTAAACTTAATTTCCCTTGGAATTATAGAGCCTGTGATTTAAATATCATAATTTAAGATTTAAATCGAAGGATAATATAGATTTATTTAATAAATGAATGAGTTCTATTTTGTATATTTTTTGTATTAACCTTTTTCATTAACTATATGGTATAACTTTAGTGTGATAAATTAAATGCAGGTGTATTTTATATTTCAAAGAAAAATGGAGGGTAAAATGAAAGAAGCAATCAGAGAATTTAAGGGTGAATTTGGAAAGTTAAAGGGAAGAACAAAGGTTACAATTATAGGATTCTTTCTAGCAATGATTTTTACTGGAGTAACGAATTTATCTTTTCGTTTATATGCATAGGAATAAAAGATTAATTTAAACTTATAAAGTTATATCAATAAAATAAAGGATAAGCGGAGGAGAGGTCCTACGCTTATTTTTTTTTAGTATAGAATTTTCAGAAAAAATAGTTGATGGTAAATTTAAAAATTTAAAATAAAAAAATAGATATTATAATCTATAGAATATTTCTGGGAATGGTTTTTAAATTTTTTCGGTATACTTTTAATATATTCATATTATGATTAAAAGATATGATAAATTTAAAAAAAAATAGTACAGAGGCTGTTTTTTAAATCAAGATTTTTAAAAATATTACTATTGTTGTACTTTAAAATTAGCTTAAATTTATACTTTTAAGTATAAGTAAAAATTAATTTTAAAAAAACGATTGTTATTTTTGTAACAAAGTTGAAAGTGTGGTATAGTTGAATTGTAAAGGAGATTGTTAAATTATTCTCAATAGATTTTCAATTAGACGCAAAGATTTATTTGATTTTATAAAATTAAGAGGAGATGGTTAATCATGGATTTAAAATGGTTTAGAGTTCCAAAGGACATCGTATTTGGAGAGGGAACACTAGGATATTTATCGACTATTAGTGGTAAGAAAGCAGTTTTAGTAACTGGTGGTAATTCTATGAAAAGATTTGGTTTCTTAAATCAAGCCAAAGAGGAACTTGAAAAAGCAGGAATGGAAGTAATGATAATAGATGGTGTAGAGCCAAATCCATCTATAGATACTGTTGTCGACGGCGGAAGGAAGATGGCTGAATTTAATCCTGATTGGATCATAGCAATTGGAGGAGGATCTGCACTGGATGCTGCTAAGATCATGTGGGTATACTATGAAAATCCAGAAACTAAATTTGAAGATCTTGTAGCCGGTAAATTCCCAATATTAAGAAAGAAAGCTAAATTTATAGCTATTCCTTCTACAAGTGGTACAGCTTCAGAGATAACTGCATTTTCTGTAATAACAGACACTGTAAATAAAATTAAATATCCATTGGTATCTTATGAGATCACACCGGATATTGCCATTTTAGATCCGATTATCCCTTCTAAAACTCCGGCTCATATAACTGCTAATACAGGAATGGATGTAATGACTCATGCAATTGAATCATATACTTCTAATGCTTCTACTTGTTATACTAAACCATTATCAATGGAATCAATTAAGATGGTTTATGAAAGTCTTATATCTGCTTATAAAAATGGAGAAGACATAAAGGCAAGAGAGGACATGCATAATGCGTCTACACTTTCAGGAATGGCTTTTACAAGTGCTTCTTTGGGAATTGTGCATAGTATGGCACATAAGATTGGTGGGGAATTAGGAATAACTCATGGACTTGCAAATGCAGTATTATTGCCATATGTTATAGAATATAACAGAAAATCTACAGATGGATTTAATGAAATAGAAAAAATGCTTGGTGTAGATGACCTTGTGGCTACTGTTAAAGAGATGAATCAAAAAGTAGGAATACCTCTATCTTTAAAAGAGATAGATGAGGTTGATGTTTCGGAAGAAAAATTTAAAGGTATCCTTGAAAGAATGAGTGTAAACGCATTTAATGACCCTTGTACCCTTACAAATCCAAGAGATACATCTTCAGAAGACATTAAAGAAATTTATTTGGCAGCATATTATGGAAAAACAGCTAAAAATATCTAAATTTTTTCAAATATTTTAGTTTTAAAAATGAATTCTAAATAAAAAATGCTCTCAGATTTTTCTGAGAGCATTTTTCTGTTTTATTATTATCTAGTAAGTTAAAGCTTATAAAATTTTATTTATTAAATTTCCAATAGTTTCTAATATATTGGTGTTTTCTTCTAAAAAATATGGAATAGGGGTCAGGTTTTTTTCTCTAAATTCTTCAAATATTAAATCAATAAATACTTTTTCTTTGTCTTTTCGACCCTGCCAAAATGGATCGGAAGAATCTGGCAGAACCCTGTTGATAATGATCTTATCAATATTAATTCCGTATTCATCTAAAGTTTTTACTGCTCTTTTTGTCTCTAAGAAAGATAATTTTTCAGCATTCATGACAAAGTTAAAAGAAACTCTAGAAGGATCCATGAGAACCTTACTGATGTCAGATATCCAGTTATGTCTGGATTCTAAAATGTTTAAAACACCGTCATCAGAAAATTTATTTTTCTTATTGAATTTCATATTTTTTAACATGAGAATTTTTTTTCTTTTCTTTATAAGACTCTCCATCCACGTATTCATAGATGTAGGAAATGTAATGAGTCTCAAGGTATGTCCTGTAGGAGCAGTATCAAAAACTATATAATCATACTCTGCATTCTTTAGAATCAGTTGACTTATTTTTTCAAAAATAGCAGATTCATAGGCTCCCGGAGAGATACTTGCATTATCTAATTGCTTTTCCACCTCACACAAAATAACCGGGCTCAGCATCTCACAACATTGGTTTTTTATCCTAGAGATGTATATATTGGATTCTTTTTCTCCATCGATCTCCAAAATATCTAAATTTTCAGAATAAGTGTAGAAATCTTCATTTTTTTTAGGAGGGATACCAAATAGATCCCTAGTTGAGTGTGCCGGGTCTGTAGAAACTAATAAAACTTTATATTTTTTAGAATATTTCCATGCCAGGGAGGAAGCACAGGTAGTTTTCCCAACTCCTCCCTTTCCTCCTACAAAAATTATCTTGCTCATTGTTTCACCTTCCAGTTTTTAGAATAATTATAGTGGGCATTCTGTAACTTTTTCTTCCCAAACACTTTTTCTATCGATCATCTTTTCTTCCCAAAGACTTAATTCTTCTCCTAAATATGGAAGTAATTCTAAGGTATAATAGTTAATTGGAAGCTCAACTCCTAAGTTTTCGGAAAAACAAATAAATAAAAATTCATCAATTTCATCTGTTAAAGCTTCATCGATTTTATTTGTAGACAGATATTTATAGTTAAAGGCTCCCTGAAAAAATAATCTTATATTTTTTATAAATTCCATTTTCTTTTTTATATTCATTTTTACATCCTTTTGGATCTCTATTAATAACTTTACTATTTACTATCATTTTCTATATCTATAATTTCAGTTTTATCGGCAAAAGCTTTTTTAGCTTCTAAGATAAGTATAATTGCTAGAATAAATAAAGCTACTGCAAAACTTAGGAGGATATAGTTGTTTAAATTAGCCTTGATAATGAGAGTTAATGCACTTAATGTAACTGCAAACATAAAGATCATAGGGTATAGTGCCATCTTGTATTCTTTACCCATTTTTTTCAACCATACAGCTATTGCTAAAAGAGCTAAAGCGGAAAGTAATTGATTTGCTGCTCCGAAAATTGGCCATATAGTTGTCCAACCGTTAAATCCTAGAAAACCACTTATTAAAACTGTTATAAGTGTAGCTGTATATTTATTAGTTAATGGATTGTCTTGAGATTTTATGTCAGCTGCCATCTCTTGGAAGATAAAACGAGCTAATCTTGTAGCTGTATCTAGAGATGTTAATGCAAATGCTGAAATAGCCAAAGCAGTAAAACTTTTTCCTATACTATAATCAACTCCGAAAGAAGTCATAAAAGTACCTAAACCATCGGAGAAAACATTGATAGGACCTCCTGCTCCTAAAAGACTAGTGAATTTACCTTTAGATAGATAAGCCACTGTTATTATAGCAATAACGGCTAATACACCTTCGATCAACATAGAACCATATCCAATAACTTTAATATCTTTTTCATTGTCTAGTTGTTTAGATGTTGTTCCTGAACCTACAAGGGAATGGAATCCAGAAACGGCACCACAAGCTACAGTGACAAATAACATTGGAAATAGTAGTTTTCCATTTATATTAAATGAAGTAACAGCAGCTAGTTTAATAGTTGGTCTCATAATTAATATACCTACAAATCCACCGATTAACATCCCATAAAGTAAGAATGAGTTTAAGTAATCTCTAGGCTGTAATAGGATCCATACAGGAGTAACAGAAGCTATAAATATATATCCAAGTAAGACAATCATCCAAACATTTTTACTGAGACTGATAGGGAAAATATTACCTAAGAATATACACCCTATAAGAGCAATTACTCCGATTATACTACCAACAGCAAGACTAAATCCCTTTCTATATACAAAGAATCCAAATCCGATAGCCAGAATTATAAATAATAGAGATGCAGTTGCAGCCTGAGGAACAGCCACAAATGTATTTGCAACGATATTAGTAAATGCAGCTACAACTAGGATAAGGGTAAGCCATGCAAATATTGCAAATAATTTTTTTCCTCTTGAACCCATTGAGATTCCGATAACTTCTCCTAAGGATTTACCTTTATTTCTGATGGAAGCAAATAATGATCCCATATCATGTACTCCTCCAAAGAATATACTTCCAATTATGATCCAGAGTAAAACCGGAACCCATCCGAAGATAGCTGCTGCGATAGGACCTACAATTGGACCAGCACCAGCGATAGAAGAGAAATGATGTCCAAGTAAAACTGGAGCCTTAGCTGGAACATAGTCTACACCATCACGCATAGTGTGAGCTGGAGTTTTTCTTGATGGATCGATCCCCCATTTCTTATAAAGATAATTTCCATAGACAGTATAAGCTACAATAAAAATAGAAATTGTAACAACCAATAACCATACAGAATTCATAAATTTCCTCCTTTATTTCTTGAAAAAACTGTTAAAAAATACCATGTCTTTCTTTCCCATTTTGTTTGTAATAATCTCTTTATTTAATATATCTATATAGATTATTTTTGTATTGACCCAGCCCTTTATTCCAAATAAAAAACTTTTATGAAATTTAAATTTTCTTATTTTATCTTTGTCTATATCTGAAAGATGACCCCCTATATAAATAAATGTGATCATACTGCTCATTTGGTTTTCTTTTGTCCCCTTAAAAAAACTTAAATTTTTTATTATATATTTCTTTAAAACGTCGTGATCCAGTGAAAATCCATGGTCTGCAACAGTCTTGCAAAGAACTGTTTCATTATTTGAAAATGAATCATAAATCATTTCTTTTGAAAGGATATATTTACTGGTTTCTTCTGCATAGACCCCTGAAAAATCATATTTAATCCCATCTAATATTTCATTTTTTTTTATATCAAAATTAGAGGAAAGTTTATTGATGATTCTTTCCCCTAAATCTTCGGTTTTCAAATCCTAACCTCCCAAAATATTATAGAGCTGCTATTAAAAGTTTAACGGTTTCAATTATTCCATCTCTATGAGTTCTTTCATAATGATGACTGGAATCAACACTGGGACCTATACATGAAAAATTTACATCAAACCCCTGAGTAGCTGCAATAGATGCATCTGAACCATATCGGTTATGAACATCTACGGTATACTCTATTTGATTTTCTTCACAAAGATCCACTAATTTCTGCCTCAATTTAAAATCATAGGGGGTTCTGCTGTCTTTAGCTATAATATTGACCTTTCTTTCATCTCCGTTGGAATAATCAGAAACCAATCCTATGTCTAGGGCGATAAACTGATCTACATCTTCTGGTATTATAGATACACCATGACCTAATTCTTCATAGTTTGAAATATAAAAATAAACTTTATTTTTAGGTTTAATATTGTTGTCCTTAAGGTATTTAATATAACTGAATAACTGGGAAATACAGACTTTATCATCTATATAACGAGATTTTAAAAAGCCGTTATAGGTAAATATAGTTCTTGTATCAAATGAAACAAAGTCGCCGATAGAGATACCCAAATCTTCTGTTTCTTTTTTAGAAGATGTAAATTCATCGATTCTTACTTCCACATTTTCCTGATCTCGAACTAAGGTAGTGACTTCTTCGCCGTATGTATGTCTAGATGATTTTATAGGGAGGAGAGATCCGCTATAGGTACCTTTTTTAGAGGTGTGGATAGTAAGATTTTCTCCTTCTACACTATTCCATGAGAATCCGCCGATATTATTGAGAATTAATTTACCGCTGGGTTTAATGTATTTGACCATAGCACCCAAAGTATCTATATGAGCTGATATCATGGTAACCTCACCGTCTTCTTCTCCATCTATTTTGGCAATTAAGGCTCCTTTTTTAGTCAGACTAGTAGTAAGACCGAATTTTTCAAATTCCTCCTTACACCTGTCTATCCCATTATAAGTAAGCCCTCCAGGACTTGGAATCTCCATAAGTTCTTCTGTTAACTGCATAATATAATCCCAGTCAATTTTAATCATTGTATCCTCCTAATTTAATGTTTTTATATCTTTTAAGATGCGGTTTCCGCTACCTTTAACCACAAAGTTTTTTATGTTTTTATTGGTTTCTACATCCTTAAAAAAAATAAGCAATTGTTAAAAAAACTTAAATGATTTTATCATATTTTTAAGTTAGGTGTAATTTATTGTTACGAAAGCATTAATTTTAAGGAGTGAAATAGAAAGAAATGCTGTATAAATATGATTTTATTTGAATGTTTTTAATAAAAAAGTATTTCCTCTATTTTAATACCACATTTTTTGTAGTTTAGATAATTTTTTTGGAGGAGCTATTAAATTTTTTAATGGATTCTATTTAAATAGAGTTTTAGAGGCTTTTATTGAAAAAATAAGATAATTGATCTATAATGGATATTATTGACTTAAAGTAAGGGATTATAGATTCTTTAAAACTTTATCTTAAAAATATATCCGGCTAGATAAAGGAGGTTTTTTATTTGTTAGCTGAAGAACGTAAAGAAAAAATAATACAGATGCTTGAAAAAAATGGAAATGTAAAGGTCTCAGATTTAACCAGACTTTTTAACGTTTCTTTACAGACAATCAGAAGAGACTTAGAGGTTTTAGAATCAGAGGGTCTCATAAAAAAAGTCTATGGAGGAGCTATCTTGAAAAGAAAGAGAATTCAAGATTTTACTCACTCTGTCAGAGAAAAACAATCATTGGCTGAAAAAGATGAGATCGCTGAAATAGCTCTAAAACTCATAGAAGAGGGGGATTCCATAGCATTAAATGACAGTACCACTAATCTTGCCATAGCAAAAAAAATAAAGAAAAAATTTAAAAACCTGACTATTATCTCAAATTCACTGCTTATCGTAAGTGAACTTTCTAATGTAGAAGGATTTAACATTATCCTTGCAGGAGGAATATTGAATGTAAAAGAACAGGCATTTTTTGGAGAAATAACCGAAAGAATTTTGGATGAATTTATAATAGATAAGGCTTTCATCGCTGTCAGTGGTTTTTCCTTGCAAACGGGAATAACCGATTATCCCCTGGAAGAAGTCCAGCTTCAAAAAAAACTTCTGGAAATAAGCCAAAGGGCTGTTATTATTGCTGATAGCAGCAAGTTAGAATCTACATCTCTTATTAAAGTCAGAGATGCTGCAGATGTAGATCTTTTGGTTACTGACTCAAATATTACTCCTGAGATTAAGAAGAGTTATGAGGAGGCGGGTATTCATATAATTAATGGATAGAAGGTTCCTGCACTTAGCTTTGCATATTAAAATAGACCGTTGCAGTAATTGCAACGGTCTATTTTTTTACTTTTGACTGATGTTCCTTAAAAATATTTAATCCATAGATAGATATTAGCCATAACTAAGGTCTGAACAGCTATGACGATTCCAAATTTCATAAACTTCCCAAAGGTTATCTTACACCCTGCCTTATTAGCTGAATTTATAGCCACTACATTGGTTGCCGATGCCAGGATGGTAATATTACCTCCTAATAACGAACCCATAGACAGTGCCCACCAAAGTGACATGGTATTTCCATTTTGAAAGGTAGGTATCATATGATGGATGATCTTAGAAACCATGGCTGCATTGGCTACATTTCCTATAACAGATGTAAAAGCAGCAGAGACCCACAGTATCATAGCAGCTGCTATGTGCAGATGTCCGTCAGCTAACTCTAAAACTTGATCTCCTACAAGATCTACAATTCCTGTAGCTTCTATCCCCTGAATTAACATAAATAATCCCATAAAGAAAAATAATGTATCCCATTCTACGTGTTTAAAGACTTCGATAGGTTCTCTCTTAGTTATTAGTATAAGTACAACTGCACCAGTAAGAGCTATTATTGCAAGTCCCTTATCGATGAAGTTATTCATCAAGAATCCAAAGATTACCAGGGCAAAGATCGTAGCCGATTCCTGGAGTAATTTCATGTCCTTTAGGGATCTAGATGCATCCAGTTCCATTACTCTGGCTTTTAAGTCCCTGGAGACTGTCATCTTCCTGCCATACATAAAATAGACTGTAACTATCAGCATGATCAGTGAAATGATAGCAATTGGAGCTGTGTTGAACAAGAAGTCATTGAATCCGATCTTACCCTCTGCCCCTATAATAAGCTGAGTAGGGTCACCGATCAATGTAGCTAATCCCCCTATGTTGGCTGACATAATAAGGGTCATGATATATACAAATGGATCT
>Ga0316198_10001963_pt1 | contig 12353 bp, 8 predicted proteins | sample OudBieAanoxic_MG_FD_204935 | JGI IMG/M metagenome (GOLD analysis project Ga0316198, IMG submission 204935) | Coastal sediment microbial communities from Oude Bieten Haven, Netherlands - site A anoxic | ecosystem: Environmental > Aquatic > Marine > Coastal > Sediment | place: Netherlands... | reverse complement strand
CGCGCCCGTGGGCTCGGCACGGGCGACCGCGTTGCGATCTGCACGGCCAACGGGCTCGAGTTCGTGGCCGCTTGGTTCGGCGCGGTCTACGCGGGCTGCGCAACGCTGCCCATCCCGACCGGATCCGCGGTGCCAGAGGTCGCGTTTCGCATCGAGCACGCGCGGTGCGGCGCCCTCTTGACCGACGAGGAGCGTGCCGACGTCGCGCGCGAGGCCGCATCACGCACATCGAGCTCAACTGCGTTGCTCGACGTACGAGAAGCGATAGACGCTTCGCCAGGCGAAGCCACGCCATCTGAGCTCCCGCCCGACGCACTTGCGATGCTCCTCTACACCTCGGGCACGACCGGAGCGGCGAAGTGCGCGTGCATCAGTCACGGCTCGCTCCGCGCGCACACCCAGGCGCTCGTCGACGAAGTGATCGGCCTCCGCGAATCCGACCGGGTGCTCGGCACCCTCCCACTCACGCACTCCTACGGGATCCGCACCACGCTGCTCGTCCCTTTCTACGCAGGCGCATGCACCGTGTTTACGCCCAGGTTCTCGCCTCGGCAGAGCCTCGAGCTTTGCAACAGGCACGGCGTCACCTGGCTTCCGGGCGTCCCCACGATGTTCATCGCCTGGGCGAACGAAGACACGACGCCGGCGCCCGCGTCGCTTCGGTGGTGCATGAGCGCGGGCGCGCCCCTGCACGAAGACGTTCGCTTGCGCGCGGAGAAGCGCCTCGGCGCGCCGGTCCGCCAAGCCTACGGGCTCACCGAAGCAAATCTCGCCGCGATCAACGCGCCACCCGATGACGCGATTGCGGGCTCGTCGGGCAAGCCAGTCGCAGGGGTCGAGCTGCGCATCATCCGGGAGAGCGGCGCCGGGGCGCCTCAGGGGTCGACGGGGGAGGTGTTGGTCCGGGGCCCAAACGTCATGGCCGGCTATCTCGACGACAAGATGGCCACCGAACACGTCATGCGGGGCGGCTGGCTGCACACGGGGGACGTCGGCTTCGTCGACGCCGAGGGCCGCCTCACGATCGTCGATCGCAGCAAGGACCTGATCCTCCGCGGGGGCGCAAGCATCTACCCGTCGGAGGTCGAGAGCGTGCTCAGCGATCATCCTGCCGTCCGCGACGCCGCGGTAGTCGGTCAGCCGGACGAATACTACGGCGAGGAAGTCGTAGCCGTCGTCGTGCCTCGCGACGACGTGTCGGTAGAGGCGCTCGACGCCTGGGTGAGAGCGCGCCTCGCCGCCTACAAGGTCCCTCGACGGTACGCGTTGGTCGATGCGTTTCCCCGAAGCCACAGCGGCAAGACGCTCAAGCGGCGCCTTCGCGCTCAACTCGCGCGAGGCGTGATCTTGACGGAATCGCTAGACGCGGACCGGCCGGCTCAGGAGCTCGAACCCGACGATCATGACTAGGGTGCCGGCCAACAAGCCCGCCCACGGCCCGTACCAACCCGCCGCCACCGGCAGCTCTGCGCACAGCAGACTGACGCCGCCGACGAACAGCGCGTAGGGAAGCTGGGTTCGGACGTGGTCCATGTGGTCACAGCTCGTTGCCATCGAGCTGAGCACGGTCGTATCCGAAATCGGCGAGCAATGATCGCCCCATACGGAGCCTGCCAGGATCGAAGACACCGTGCCGAGCAGAATCGTCTCCTGCCCAGGTGCGACGCGGTGCGCGAGCGGCACGACGAGCGGGAACAGGATGGCCATGGTGCCCCAAGAGGTGCCTGTCGCGAAGCTGACCAACGCGGAAAGCACGAACACGCTCGCCGGGATCCAGACCGGCGAGATCCAATCTCCCAGCGAACCGATCAAGAACCCTGCCGTATCGAGGTCACGGCAGACGCCTCCGAGTGCCCAGGCCAAGACGAGGATGACGACGGCGTAGAGCATGGACTTCATGCCGCCCATCCACGCGTCGATCGATTCGCCGAACGAGAGCGCCCCACTCCATACGCAAAGCGCGAGCGCCGAAAGACAGCCGGCGCCCGTCGCCCAAAGGATGGCAGCGCTCGAGCTCGCCTCGCCGACAATCGCTCGAAGCGTCGGTTCGAGCCCCGCCGCAAGAACCTTGGCGCGCCCGTCGAAGTAGATCCCGAGCGCGGCGACCAGAACCACCACGACCACCGGAACGACGGCGTTCATCGGACGGCCCTCCATGTCTTCGGGAACGGCCTCGTCGTGGAAATCCGACGCGGGCTGCGCGCCTGGTCTCGAGACCAGGCCCTCCAAAAGGGCGCGCTCTTCAGCCCGGCGCATCGGACCAAAGTCACGTCCTCGAAAGCCGACCCAGAATACGAACACCAGCATTAGAATCGGATAGAAGCGAAACGGGATCGTCTCGATGAATGTGAGGTACGCGTCCCGCTCGATTCCGAGATGCGCGAACTGGTCGGCGATGTACCCGACCTCGACGCCAATCCAAGAAGAGATCAGCGCGAGGCTCGCTACTGGGGCGGCAGTCGCGTCGACGAGAAAGGCGAGCTTCTCCCGACTGATGCGGAGCCGATCGGTAACGGGGCGCATCGACGCGCCTACCAACAGAGAGTTGGCGTAGTCATCGAAGAAGACCAGCAGACCCAGGAACCAGGTCGTGAGTTGACCTCGGCGGCGGCTGCGCGTGTCGGTGCTCGCCCAGCGAGCGAGACCCTTCGCGCCACCAGACTGCGTCATCAAGCCGAGCATCCCGCCCAGCAACAAGCTAAAAAGCAGAATCGACGCGTGTCCGCGGTCAGCAACCGCCCCGACGAGGTGGGTGTCGAGCAAGCGGGCGAACGAGGCGACCGGCGAGAGATCGGCGAGTAGAAGCGCGCCCAGCCAAACCCCGAGCACCAGTGCCACCAAGACATGACGAAAGAGCAAGGCGAGAACGATCGCCAGCAGCGGCGGCAGAATCGAAACCCAAGCCGGCATGTCGTCGTTTTCCACACCCCCGGCAATCTCGACCGCCGCCCCGGGTGTGGTATTCATGAGACCGTCCTGAATCTCCGTGGTGGCAACGCCGTCTATCGAAAGAGCGCTGGCCCCAGCCGCAAAGCCGGCCATGACGACCAAAACCACGAGGAACGCACGCATGAACCAAGTCAGACATAGACAACAACGCGACCGCTGGTCAATTTTGACTGCAGCGCTGTCCGCCGCCTGCATTGCGGCGGTGTTCTTCGTGGCGCCGACCCGGTCCTTTTCCAGCAGCGACCAGCTGACCACCGAGGACAAGCAGATGCTCGCCAAAGGCGAGCTGGTCATGAAGCAAAAGAACGAGCAACGGGGCGCGTACAAGCTCATTGGCGGCCAGAGCTGGCAAATCGTGGACGTGCCGGTCGACGTCGCCTGGGCGGCACTACAGGACCGCGCCAGCTACAAGAACTTCATCCCACTGGCGACGGAAACCAACGTCAGCGGTCGAACCGACAAGGATGCGGACGTCGCTGTCCGCCAGCAATGGGGCCCGATCGACGTGCGCTACGTGCTTCAAACCACGCTCGAAACGGACCGCGGAGCGGTGGTGTTTCGCGTGGACCACTCTCAGCCGCACGACATTCGCGCCGGCTGGGGCTTCATCCGCGTTCGCCCCTACAAGAACGACCGAACGCTGGTCTCGTTTGGGGCGCTGGTCGACATCGGCGACGGTGTGTTCGTCTCCATCGTGCGTCCCGCGGTACGCAAGGACCTCCTTCGGATTCCACACTTCCTCAAGCAGCACCTCGAAAGCGACCAAGTCGCCGCTCAGGTCATCGACTAGACCAGGCGCTTGAGCCACCGCCGCTTCCGCGCGGTGTACGGTGGCAACATCAGGGGCGGGTCTTTCAGAGTGGGCTTCTTCAACACCCCGCGCTTGTGGGAGAAGGTTTCGAACGAATGGCGGCCATGATAGGCGCCCATGCCGCTCTCCCCAACGCCGCCAAACGGGAGCGCAGGCACGCCGACGTGGAGCCAGACGTGATTGATCGTCGTTCCGCCCGCGCTCGTCCCCGCGAGGACCTCGTCTTGGGCGTCCTTGCTGGTCGAGAAGCAGTAGAGCGCCAGCGGCTTCGGCTGCCGCTTGATGAACGCGACCGCAGCGCGGACGCTTGGGACGGAGATGACGGGCAGAATCGGACCGAATATCTCCTCCTTCATCACCTCGTCGCTTTCTTTCACGTTCTTGAGAATCGTGGGAGCGATGTAGCGCTCTGTGACGTCGGTCTCTCCGCCGGTCGCGATGTCGGCGCCGCTGAGTAGCCGCGCGAGGCGCGCGTGGTGGCGCTCGTTGATGATGCGCCCGAAGTCGCGGCTCTGCTTCGGGTCATCTCCGTAGAACTCGCGGATCACCGACACCATCCGGTTGAGGAGCGCATCGTGAACTGCTTCGTGCACCAGGACGTAGTCGGGAGCGACGCAGGTCTGACCCGCGTTGAAGAACTTCCCGTAGACGATGCGCTGGGCGGCGCTATCGAGATCGGCCGTCTCGTCTACGATGGTGGGGCTCTTGCCACCGAGCTCGAGCGTCACTGGCGTGAGGTGCTTGGACGCGGCTTCCATCACGACGCGGCCGACGGTGCCGTTGCCGGTATAGAAGATGTGATCCCATTTCTCCCGGAGTAGCGCAGTGGTCTCGGGTACCCCACCTTCGACGACCCGGACGGCGTTGGTGTCTAGGTATTTGGGGATCCATTTGGCGATCACCGCCGAGGTGTGCGGAGCGATTTCGGACGGCTTCAAGACTACGCAATTGCCCGCTGCCAGCGCGCCAACCAGCGGCAGCACCGCCGTTTGGAACGGGTAGTTCCAAGGCGCGATGATCAACACGAGGCCAAGCGGCTCCCGATAGATGTAGCTTCGGCCCGGCATCGCAATGAGAGGCGTCCGGACCCGCTCAGGCTTCATCCACGAGCGAAGCTTCTTGCGGGTGAGCCGAACCTCCGCGACGATCATCCGGACCTCCGGGAGGAGCGCCTCCATCTCGGGTTTGCCGAGATCCTTACGGAGCGCCTCGACGACGTCGCCTTCTCGCTCCATCAGCAGATGCTCGAGCGCGTCGAGCTGGGACAGGCGCCAGTCGAGGGACTTGGTGGCCCCGGTTTCGAAGTGGGTGCGCAGCGCACCAACTACAGCGGCAGCGTGGCCCTCGGCGTCCGTGTCGGAGGTGGAAACGAGTTGTAGCTCTGGCATGAAGGTCTCCTACGCGGGGCACTGTGAAGAATTTACCAGTGATTATCAATGCTTCAGGGTGGCGCGAAACACTTTTGAAATGAAGTCAATGGCTGTATAATCGCCGGATTGGGATCACCTAGCCCGTTGGAGACCCCCATGATGAGCAGCGAACGACACTGGCAGCCCGACCGAAAACCCGCTCCTTGGTGGGCGCACATTTTCCGCTGGTGGCTCTAGCCCCCAGCTAGGCGGCTAGGCTCAGCTTCTTCGGGGTGCCGGTCGGCGCGCCCGCGTCGTTTGCCTCGCCTCGATCTCGACGCCGTCCCTCTTCGAGGACGTGCTCTGGGACGTCTCGGATGTCCCAGACCAGACCGACCCAGCTCAAGGTCTTCAACACGTAGAACGTGACATCGATCTCCCACCAGTAGAACCCGTTGCGACAGGACGACTGGTAGTGGTGGTGGTTGTTGTGCCAGCCTTCTCCGAGCGTCAGTAGCGCGGTGAGCAGGTTGTTGCGGCTCTCGTCATCCGTGTCGAAACGCTGCTTGCCCCATACGTGCGTGACCGAGTTGATCAGGAACGTGGTGTGCCAGAGCAACACGGTGCTCAGGAAGAATCCGATGAAGAGGCCGGACCATCCGGCGATCAGGACGCAGGCGATCGCAAGCACGGTTGGCGGAACGGCCCAGTACTCGTTGAGCCATCGGAGCTCAGGGTACTTTGCGAAGTCACGGATCTTGTCCCAGCGGGTCTCCTCGGTGTCGGCAAAGATCCAGCCGACGTGCGCATGGTAGAAACTGGTCTGGACGGGCGAGTGCACGTCGCCCGGTTGATCCGAGAGCTTGTGGTGCACTCGGTGATGCCCGGCCCACCACAGCACGCCCTTTTGAGAGCTGCTCTGCGCGAGGAACGCTAGGAAGAACTGGAAAGCGCGACTCGTCTTGTACGTCCGGTGCGAGAAGTAGCGGTGGTAGCCCGCGGTGACGCCCCACATGCGCACGAGGAACAGTACGGCGCAAAGGAGAGCTGCCTGCCAGGTGACACCGGTCCAAATGGCACCGAGGACGGCGAGGTGGGAAAGGATGAACGGCATGGCTTTGAGCCAGCGACGGGATCGGGTCGGCCCCTCGGGGCTCGGCTCGACCGTGACAACCCTTGTTTCCATGCCCTGAGGCTATCGTGGGGGGCCCCGATGCACAGTCATGGTTCAGTCGGCGATTGTCATAGTTGTGTAATAGATTGCTACGCGACGAACTTGTAACCGGCACCGCGAACGGAGAGGAAGTGGGTCGGCGAGCTGGGATCATCCTCGAAGCGGCGGCGCAGGCGGGAGATGAAGTTGTCGACGGTCCGGGTGTTTCCGTAGTTGCGGAGCTTCCAGACACGCTCGAGAAGCTCGTTACGGCTGAGGACGCGGCCGGCGTTCTCTGCGAAGTAACGCAAGAGATCCAGCTCGAGCTGGGTGAGCTGGACCGCCTCTCCGGAAACCGTGACCTCGTGGGTGTCGAAGTTGATCTCCGCGTGCCCGAACGAGAGCGTGGTGGCTTTGATGCTGACGCCGATGTTTTGCTCCCAGCGCTGGCGGCGGAGCACCGACCGGACCCGAGCGAGCAACTCGTTGAGCTCGAAGGGCTTCACCATGTAATCGTCGGCGCCAGCCTCGAGGCCGAGGACCCGGTCTTCAGGAGACGAACGGGCGGTGAGCATGATCACGGGGATGAAGTTGCCCGCCTCGCGGAACTTCTTGCAGAGGTCGAAGCCGTTGACGTCGGGGAGCATGACGTCGAGCACGATCGCGTCGTATCCGTTCGGGTCGAGCAAGCGCTGCCCGGCCTCCTTGGCGTTGGCCGCCAGGTCGACACGATACCCCTCGAGCTCGAGATTGAGCTTCAAGCCGGCGGCGAGATGGTCTTCGTCCTCGACGATCAGGAGCCTCTGTGCTTCGCGCTCAGCCATCATCGGTTCACCGCGCGCGCGATGGGCAGCTCGACCCGCATGGTCGTGCCCTGCCCTCGCCCTTCCGAAAACGCTTGTACCTTGCCACCGAGCTGTTTGACGAGCGCCGAGACCACGAACAGTCCGAGACCCGTGCCGCGCCGCTCTCGCACCTCTGGGTCTTCCACGCGGTAGAAGCGTTGGAAGACGCGCTTGAGGTTCTGGCTGTCGATGCCGATGCCATTGTCACTCACCTCGAGCTGGACCCTGCCGTCCGCGCCGCGGCGAGCGCGGACCTCGACCCGCGCCGGCCGAGCCGAGTACTTCGCCGCATTGTCGATGAGGTTCTTCACGACGATCCCGAGCGCGGCGCGGTCGGTCGAAACGACGAGTCCGGGCTCGACGTCGATGACGACTTCCTCGGGCGAGAGCTTCTGCCGAACACGGACGGCCTGGGCGCAGTCCTCTGCGAGCTCCTCCAACGAGATATCGCTCAAGTTGAGCATGCCGGCGCGTGCATAGGAAAGACGATTTGCCTCGAGAACATCGTCGATGAACGCCCGCAATCGATCGACGTCCTCCAGCATCATGGTCCGGAGCCTCTCGCGGGACTCGCCTTCGAGCCCCTCGCGGCCGAGCGTCTCGAGACACAGTTGCAAGGAGGCAAGCGGACTCTTGAGCTCGTGGGTGACCGAATCGATGAACGTGTCCTGCTTGCGGACTTCGACGATGCCCCGCGCCAGCGAGATCACGAACAGGACCAGGACGGTGATGATCAGCACGAAAGAGAGCGCGCCGAGCACCAGAAGCCACACGTCGACCGCGATGTCAGCGGAGCGCATGATCTTCTGACCGAGAAGGAACGACCAACCGACCAGTAGCGCGATGCTCAGAAGCACCGTGATGGCGCCCAACGTGATGGGCGTGGAGATGGAGGATCGGATTCTTCGACGACGCGCCATCGCTTAGCCTCCTCGGAGGAGGCGCCAGAGGTTGTCCTTCTGCCACTGCTCGGCAGCGGCGTGATACTCGAAGCTCCGTTCGCGCTTGCGAAACGCGCTGGTGTGGTAGTGCCGGCGGCCGTTCTGGACGACCGCGGGCATGTCGTGGTGGAGCATCTCATGGAAGACCACCGCCTCCACGAAGTAGCTCGGAACCCAAGACTGATCGAGCACCGGATGAATCCGGATCAGCCGCTCTTCCGGCAGGTAGGTCCCGAGCTGAAGTGAGCGCTGGCCGCGCTTCGGTTGGACGCGCTTGCCCCAGGTGATGCGCACCTCGACGCGGCCGCCGAAATGTCGCCGGCCGAGCTCGGCAGCGATGGCGCGGAGATCGTGGTGATGCCCCTCGGCGCGGAGCGCGCTTTGTGGACGCGATGCCGCTACGAAGCGCGCGCGGTGCTGCTCGATGAACCGATCGATGACGGCCGCGGCCGCCTTCCCACCGCCAGCGAGGTAATCGCCGACCGCCGACAAGATGTCCTCGTCCGCCGTGAGGAACATGTGGTGCAAGCGCACCTCGAGCCGGCCGCCCTTCGGTTTTGCCGACAGCATGGTGCTGCGATTGTCGGTCACGACCAGACGAACCGGCTGGCCGAGGCGGGCGGCGAGCTCGCGGCTCCACCCTGACGCGCGCGCGTACGCGCGATCGAGATTGTCCTCAGGGCGATCGGGCGAGCCGCGATCTGCGACCGGCGGCAATTCACCCGCAAACTCGAACGAAAGCTGCAGCACCCTGTGCTGGGCTAGAGGTTTGCCGTGTTCTTGTCAACCGAGCTTTCGGTTGGCGGATCCGCAAGCTAGAATCATCGAGGGATGCGTGCTGCGACTCGGGACCGCTTGGAAGGCCTGACGGTCTTGCACCGACTGTCGACCTCCGAGCAGCGTGAAGCTGCATGGCGACAGGGGATGGCGACGCTCGCGCGGGCCGTCGTCGACGAGCGCCGGCCCGTGCCTCTCGAAGGACTGGACCCCGAGGCGTTGCTGCAAAGCGTAGAGGTCGCCGCCGAGAGCGGGCTCATCCAGGAGCTCGATTGGCTTTCGGGAGCGGCCGCCGCCGCCGCGCTCTACGAGATTGCCGCGGCGCTCCCTACGAGCCCGATGAAGCGCAAGCTCGGGCGGATGGTGCTCCAGCGTTTGCGAAAAGGCGATGCAGAGACGTTCGTCTCCGTGGCGACGCAGCTCGCGCTCGGCTCGCAGCGCGCGTTGAGTGGGCGATCGATGCGTGCGCGCGTGGCGCTGGCGTTGATGTTGCCAATCGGGACGGTCCGCAACGTGGACGCGCTCGCGCTGGCCCTCATCTCGAGGCAGGGTTTGAGCCGGGATTGGCTCCGCGACCCGGCAACCGGCTCACTCCCGTCGCGGCGCTTGGCTGCGCGGCTTCTCGAACGAGCGGCGCGGGAGGCTGCACGCCGCGCAGCCGAGGGCGATGACGCCGGCGTACGCGTGTTCTGTACCCAAGCCGTCCGCGAAGCCTGGGACCGGCTACTCGCCGACCGGGAGACGCTGGTTTGGCGCCACGTCGCTTCCGCAAGAGGCCTCTTGGCGTTCTCGATGCCAGCGTTTCGAGAAGAAATGCATCGCCATCTCGACCCGGAGTTCACGGTCACCGAATGGCGGCGCGCCGCGGCCTCGCTCGGCGCAAGCATCGCTGTGGAGCCGGACGAGGGGCTTCAGGCATGCAGGGAGCTCTTGGACTCCGTGGTGTTCCAGCAAGACCACGGGATCGCTGCCGCAATGATCGCCGGCCTTCCGCGGGCCGCGGAGAGCCATCCGGCCGCCGTGGAGTCTCTACTCGACCGCCTGATGCGCGTTGGCGGCTTGGACACGGCAGAGGCGCTGGTCGAGCTCCGGCGCGAGCGCATCCGGCCGGGCTTCGCAGAGCAAGCCGCGAAAAGAGCCGAAGCGCATCTCAGGAAGGCCGTCGCCCAAGGCACGAGCGAAGACGTCGGCCGTACCGCACTCATGAAAGCGCTTGCGGAGGAGCTGAGTGGCGCGTCGAGACGCCGCGAACCGACCTTGCGCGACATGCTCTCCGACGCACTTCAAACCTTTGCCACCAAGGGGGCGTACGAAGCGGCAGCTGAGGCCGAGGGCATTCTCGAGGCGGCTGCGGCAAAAGCCAAGCTGCTCGAGACCCCGATGAGTGGGGAGCCGGAAACGAACGTGCCCGCGTTTCTCGCCCTCCGCGAGCTCGACTCGGCGCTATTCGAAACCTCGGCCCTCAACGACCTGCTGCTCGTGGGCGAGGATGACGACACGCATCGCGTCCACGACGAGCGCCTCGGTGATTTGTTCCAGCGAGTCACGAATTGGCTCGTGATTCGGGAGGGCGACCCCCTGCAGGAGGGGAGTCACGTCCCGCAGTTCACGACGCGACTGCGGCAGCTTCGCACCATGCTTCATTTGGTCGATGCCGATGGACCGCACGTCGATCCTCGTAAAGAGCTCGTGCGCCAGCGCCGGCTCCTCGCACAGCGCGTCCTCCTCGACCGCGTTCGCCGTGATCCAAAGAGCTCGCTTCGACGCACCCTCTGCGCGGCGACGGCACGCACCTGTGACGCGCTCGTCCGCGAAGAGATCGCGGACGTGTCTGACGTGATCATCGCCGCCGCCGGACACGTCCCTCACCTCGACGACCTCAAGACCATGGCCGAGGCCTCGATGGTGCCCGAGATCGAAGGAGGGCTCCGCGCGTATGCGAAGCTTCGGCAATCCACCCGGACGGCGCAACGCGATGGAAGTGGCCTGGTGGCCGCCTCGGAGGCGATGAGGGCCATCGGCAACGAGCTGCCCGCCGCACACTCCGCGCGGATCGAGGCACTGCGCCAAGCGCTGGCTCTGCTGTCCCGCGGGCTTCGCTCGGTTGGCGCGTCGCGCTCGCTCGCCGAAGTAGCGGAGCGTTCGTCAGGTACGCCACTGGCCATGCTCGAGCGGGGCGTCGCGACGATGGCTCAGCTGGTGCGCGGCTCCCGGCGGCGCTTGGGCATTACGGTCGAGGAGGACTCGCCCGCTTCGGCGGCGGCGGTCTGGACGATGGGGCTCGAAGTCGAACGCGCGCTCCGAACCTCAGTGTCTGAGATCGACCAGGCGTTCGAGACCGCTGCGCGCCGCGTGGCCCGCGATCTACCGGGCGCCTTCGGCGCGCTCACCATTGCGGCGCTCGAGCACCTCTGTTCGATACCCTTGGACGGTCCGCGCGGGATGCCCAGCATTGCGCCGATCGAGATCGACGCCGACGCGCCGCTGCCGGCCTGGGCGCCTCCGAGCCGCATCGTGGGCGGCTTCCATCTCGTCCGAACCGTCGGAACCGGCGCCGTTGGCTCTGTGTTCATCGCACGCCGGGTCGAAGATCGCCAAGACAACACCGCGCCGCTCTTCGCGCTCAAGGTGCCGGACTACTCTGCCGCCGCCGCGCGCACGCTCTCCGAGGAAGAGTTCTTGCGGCTTTTTCGAGAGGAGGCGGGCGCACTGCTCGCGCTCCCGGAGCACCCGAACATCGCGCGCTTCGTGACCTTCGACGCCGGCGCGAGCCCGAAGCCCATCTTGGTGATGGAGCTCGTCGAGGGCCCGAGCGTCGAACGCATGCTCGAGATGGGAGACCTCTCGCTTACACGTGCACGCGAGCTGCTGCTCGGGGTAGGCGCAGGCCTCGACGCAATGCACGAGGTCGGGGTTGCACACCTCGACCTCAAGCCATCCAACATCATCGTCTGCAACGCGGACGCAATCACCGGAGTTGGTCAGCCGCCAAAGCCCGTACTCGTCGACTTCGGCCTCGCGGGGAAACACCTCCGACCCGGCTGCGGCACTGCCAACTACGGCGCCCCGGAGATCTGGAGCGGGGGTAACACCTCGCATGCCATCGCGGCCGACGTCTACGCATTCGGATGCCTCATCTTCGAGGCCTACACCGGCAAGACACTCTTCGACAGCGTCTCGGAGGACGCCATGATCACGCAGCACGTGACACACGACGGAGACCCAGAGCCAGTCCGCGCGCTGCTCGAACGAGCCGAGACACGGGAGCTCGGGGCCCTGGTCGCACGTTGCATCCGCCGCGACCCTGCGGGCCGCATCACCATGCGCCAAGCACGGCAGTTCCTCGCCAACCTTTCGATTGGCGAGGAAAACCCGAACTGGCCTGTGCGAATCGCGAGCTGACTCGGCTACTCGGTGGCGCCCTCGGCAGGTTGCGCGCCACCTTCCGGTGCCGGCTCCTCCTCGGACTCCACCATGTGGAACTCCACGCGACGGTTCTGCGCGAGCTCTTCCTTGGTCTTGGCGTCC
>Ga0316198_10001961_pt1 | contig 12365 bp, 10 predicted proteins | sample OudBieAanoxic_MG_FD_204935 | JGI IMG/M metagenome (GOLD analysis project Ga0316198, IMG submission 204935) | Coastal sediment microbial communities from Oude Bieten Haven, Netherlands - site A anoxic | ecosystem: Environmental > Aquatic > Marine > Coastal > Sediment | place: Netherlands... | reverse complement strand
CCCGTGGGTGCCCGCTGAAGGTTTGCGATTCAACCCGTCCAAGTTGTTGATCGACCCGTATGCACGGGCTTTGGAAGGCTCGGTAGAGTGGACCGGGGCGATACTTGACTTCGATCACTCGACGATCGGTGGGGCATTACAACCCAACCAGACCGACAGCGCCAGCTCAATGCCAAAGTGCGTTGTGATGGGGCCGGTTGCAGATTTTTCAGCTGCCCGCCCACACATTCCCTGGACCGAAACCATCATTTATGAAGCCAATGTCCGCGGGTACACGATGCGGCACCCGGACATACCGGATCAGGACCGTGGCAGATTCCGTGGTATGAGCAATGGGAAAATCCTGGAATATCTCAAGGCGCTTGGTGTTACCTCCCTGGAGTTAATGCCGGTGCACAGCATGATCGATGAGGGTTTCCTTGTTGGACAGGGGCTGAGAAACTTCTGGGGTTATAACAGTATCAACTTCTTCGCACCTGAAACACGTTATGCCTCCGGGGATGCTGTTCATGAGTTCAGGGAAATGGTGAATGCCATACATGAAGCCGGTATAGAGGTCATATTGGATGTGGTTTACAACCACACCGGTGAAGGTGGCGCCCGCGGACCCACGCTGTCCTTTCGTGGTATTGATAACCTTGCCTATTACAGGCTGGATCCTGAAAATCCGGGCCACTATATCAATGACACCGGTTGCGGCAACACGATCAATGCCGACCATCCAAAGGTGCAGGACATGGTCATTGACAGCCTTGTTTATTGGCACAAGGAAATGGGTGTCGATGGATTCAGGTTCGACCTCGCCCCGGTACTGGGCCGCTCCATGCTTGGATTTGACCCATCGCACGACTTGCTGCAGCGGATAAACAATGACCCGTGCCTGGGTGCTACCCGGTTAATTGCAGAGCCATGGGACCCTGGCCCGGGCGGATATCAATTGGGGCAGTTTCCGTCACACTGGATGGAATGGAACGACCGCTACAGAGACAAGGTAAGGCGATTCTGGCGTGGTGATAGTGATCAACTGAGCGGTCTGGCCAAACGGTTGCATGGTTCTTCGGATATCTTCGAGGCCAGCGGCAGGCCGCCACAGGCAAGTGTCAATTTCGTGACTTCCCACGATGGGTTTACCCTGCGAGACCTGGTGAGTTATGAGAAACGGCATAACGAAGCCAATGGTGAAGATAACCGTGATGGTCATTCACACAACCTCAGTATTAACCACGGTGTCGAGGGTGAAACAAAGGATGCAGAGGTCAACCGGCTGAGACGCAGGCAACGGTTGAACCTGCTGGCAACCCTGTTGTTGTCAAAGGGCACACCGATGTTATTGGCGGGTGATGAGTTCGGTAATACCCAGTCTGGAAACAATAACGCCTATGCACAGGATAACGAGACCGGGTGGCTGGATTGGAGCGGTGTCGAAGATGATCCGGATTTCCTGCAACAGGTCCAGGCGTTGGTCAAACTGCGTAGCAGGATGCCGCATACGAAAAGATCAACCTATCCCCACGGCACCGACCACGATGGTGATGGTCTGAGGGATATTGAATGGCTGCATGCCGGTGGCGGGCGGATGCAGGTGGAACAATGGCACCAGGAGCACGCGCTGACCTTGTTCTTTCCAGAAAAAAAGGATTCCCGTCCTGACGGATCACAACACTCGCAGCATGACCTGGTCGCCGTCGCCGTCATGTTGAACGCATCGTCGGAGCCCCGTGATTTCCATTTGCCGGAAATTTCCCCGGCAGGCCGTTGGAGCCTGGAGTTTCACAGTTCGGAGACTACACCGCAAAATCGCGGTCCCGGTGCGTGGGGCCTGGATTCACGATCCATGGCATGCGCGCTGTATACCCGGGGTTAAAAAGCCACATCCAAAGCAAATATCGCCTCAGATTCGTGGTTGAATATCCCCTTGTTTTACCCGTGTTTATTTCAGCAGTGAAAGGAACACACCAGCAGCCATGGCGGAGCCGATGACACCTGCAACATTGGGCCCCATCGCAGACATCAAGGGATTCACTTTTCCATTGGTTTCATCTGAAACGAACTTCTGCACCACCCGCGCCGCCATCGGGACAGCCGAAACACCGGCAGCGCCGATGCAAGGATTGATTCTTTTTTCCTTCGGCAGAAACAGGTTGATCAGCTTGGCAAACAGAATTCCGCCCGCGGTGCTGAAGATGAAGGCGATGGCGCCCAGCCCGAAAACCATCAGGGTCTGGGTGGCCAGGAAGCGCTCGGCTTCCATGGTGGCGCCAACGGAAAGTCCCAGGAAGATGGTGACTATATCAATCAGCGACCCACCTGCCGTCTTCTTCAGTCGATCGGTAACCCCGCTCTCGCGTATCAGGTTGCCAAACATCAGCATGCCGATCAGGGGTGCACTGGAAGGTACCGCCAGCACGGTGACCGCCGCCGTACATATGGGAAACCAGATAACCGCCCTTTGTGAGACCGGAATCGGCTCACCCATCTCGATGGCACGCTCTTTTTTAGTCGTCAGTAACCTCATAACCGGGGGTTGCAAGATCGGCACAAGGGCCATGTAACTGTAAGCAGCCAGGGCAACCGGACCCAGCAGGTGGGGAGCCAGCTGTGCAGAAAGGAAAATGGATGTAGGCCCGTCAGCGCCGCCGATGATACCGATACTGGCTGCTTCCTGCGGACTGAAACCGAACAGGTATGCAGCGCCCAGGGCGGCAATGAAGATACCCAGTTGTGCTGCGGCACCCAAAAGAAAAGTCAGCGGACGGCCCAGCAGGGGACGAAAATCGGTCAATGCGCCAACCCCGAGGAAGATGATAGGTGGAAGCAGTTCCGTCTTGATGCCGCCGGCATAAATCATACCGATTAATCCATCACCGTAGGAGCTCATATCGGCCATCGGAAAATTGGCTAACAGAATACCGAACCCGATCGGGATCAGTAACAGGGGCTCATACTTCTTACTGATGGCCAGGTATACCAGGATACCGGCCACCAGGTACATAAAGAGGTTGTCCCAGCCAATGTTGGCAAGGCCCGACTGTTGTATCAGTACGGTAAAAGCTTCCATATTTTTAACCCCGTCAGGAAATCGTCAGAATGCTCTTGCTGGCATCGATTTCATCCCCGATCCGTACATCCACGGATGTGATCGTTCCGGCACACGGCGCCTTGATATCGTGTTGAGCTTTCATCGCTTCGATCGAGGCGACAACCGTGCCTTCGCTTACCTGGTCACCGACCTTCACAAGGACATCTATCACCTCGACCTCGCCACTGAAGACCGAGTAAACAGAAGTGCCCGTGGATGAGGCTGCCGGTGTTGCGGTAGCAGATGTTGCAGCCGCGGTAGCGGCCGGCTCAACGGTTACCACGAAGGTGCGGACCTTACCGCCTTCCTCTACTTTACAGGTAGAGGTGACCGGGCCTGCCGGTGCGGCGACGACCGGTGCTGCTGCCGCTGTTGCCTCAGGTATCGGCTCTTCCTTCTTCTTTAGGGGAATATCGATCTTGCCTTTACCGGTCAACAGCTTGATGCCTTCGTTGAGTTCCATCTTCTTGCCGGGCACCATGGTGGAAAGCACCAGGAACAGGTTGCGGTCATTGACCGGCAGATTGCGTTCCTCGAGAGCTTTTCTCGCGGGTTCGATATTGTTTGGTGCGGCCTCAAGTGGATCGCCTTCAAATACCGGCAGATCCAGCTGCGCGGATGCCGCCTTGACCACTTCGGGGTCGGGAGATAAGGGTGTTTTGCCGAAGTACCCAAGCACCGAGCGTCCATAACCGGATTCAATCTTTTGCCAGCGTCCGAACATGACGTTATTAAAGGCCTGCAGCCAATACTGCTGGCTTCCGGGAGTTACGCTCGTCCAGGCGCCACCTGCCTTTACCACGACGGGGAACTCGGCAAGAACCTCACCATACTTGTGAAGGATTCCGGCCTTTACCATCATGTGAACATTGGGTCCGATGGCGCCACCGGGCATCGGGAAGCCGACGACACGTGCATCGGCCGTGGTGGTCGTCGGGTTGAAGTTGTAGTCCTTAAGCCCCTCTTCGAGCAGTGATTCAATTTCTGTCATCGCATCGACATTGATGTCGAGCGAATAGCCGGTGCCCTTCAGAGCATGGGCCACCGAGCGGACATCCGGTTGCACGGTACCGCTGGCCATGGGCCGGACGGAGCAATCAACACCGTCGACACCGCCATGGATACCGGCCATGTAGCAGGCGACCGCCATGCTGGCCGTATCATGTGTATGCATCCACAACGGCATGCCCGCAGGCATGATCTTTTTGAGTCCCACCGCCGTATCGTAAATGGTCTTCGGGTCCGTGGTGCCGCTCGCGTCCTTGAGGCAGATGGAATCAATCTTCACATCACCTTCAAGCAGTTGCCTGCCAACATCGATGTAGAAATCCGCGGTGTGGACCTTTTCGGATTTGAATGGCAGACCCATGAGCGAGACACAGGCCTGGTGATGCATACCGGCCTCGACGATCGGCTTTCCGGTATTGATCATGTTGCGCACATCGTTCATGTAGTCGAAGTTGCGGTCCCACGTGGTGCCGGCACCCTTCATGAGTTTGCCCTGGAGTTTCAAGGCTTCGATCGACTGGGTGGTCAGCGTTACACCGGATACCGAACGGGTCAGGATCTGCAGGTCGGTATCGGGTCCAACGACTGCACGCATCTTGTCCATTGTCTCGAACGGGTTTTCACCGAGGTAGAACATTGGCGCCTGGAACCTTGCCCCACCGCCAAATTCAATATGCCTTATCTCAGCCTTCGCGGTTGCCTCCAGTGCCGGTATGATGTCCTGCAAGCGGGTTTTTCCTCCGAATGAGCTCTGCAGCCCATCCCTGAACGGCGTGAATACAACCTTTATTTTTTTTGGTGTGTCGGTGAAAATCATTTCGTGGTTTCCTTGATCCTTGTGACTTTACTGTCAGGATAAATTGAGTGGTAGGTCGCCGTAATTGCGGCTATGGCGGCGCTATCCTCTTTATCGATTGGCGGGAACAAAAAAGTGAGCAGACGCATCATCACTGACAGCAAAGACAGCAGCATGAAAATCAGTATGAACGCAGCCACGCAGACGGACAGAATGCTGGTAGAGGCCATTTTATTTTCCTTTTAGACGTTGTCTGGAGCGATGTCGCAATAACGCGACATTATAACGGACTCTGGTATAACTTAGCGTGACTTTTGGCGCTTTTAGACATCATTTTCCAGTCGCAGCCGTCCTTTCATGACCGGCTCTGGTATCCCATCAATAAACAGTTCCAGCGATGGCCCGATCGATTTGACCCTACCCCGCGCGATCACCCCGGAAGCCGTCTGGCTATCCTCCGAAATGATCACGCGGCGGCCCAGAATCACTGAATTTTGCCGGTAGAGATCAAGTAGTTCTGTAAAATGACCCTGTCCCAGGATATCCAGGTTGTTTCCCAGGTATTTCAGCAAACGCGGGAACGCATCGGGGTGGGAACACGGCTCAGACGGTTTCGTAAAGTCAGACAGGGCGGCGACCCTCGGAACGAAGGGCCCCCGCTCCACGGGTGGGCTCTGCTCAATATTGAGCCCGATCCCAACCACCGCGCTTTCGGTGATAGAACCCTGTGTCTGCAATCTGGCGAGCACACCTCCCACCTTGGAGCCCCGGACCAGCACATCGTTGACCCACTTGATGACCGGTGCTGCACCCCGGAGATCAAAGGAACTCACAGTTTGCAGGGCGGCAATGACCGAGGCGATCATGAAGCCGACCGCAGCGCCTGGAATTTCCCTTTCCGGCCTCACGAATGCAGATAAATGAATGTTGCCTTCACAGGCTTTCCAGCTACGGCTCTTGAAGCCATGAAACTCATCACCGGACCCCGCGCAGCAAACCACCCTGTCAGGAAGTTCATGGCCCGAGGTGGCAAGCCTGGACAAAATATCGTACTGGGACTTACGGGAACGATTAACCATAAAGAGGTAGTCCCAGTGTCCGTCGGTGTCGATGTCAGTGCGCTTGATGGAATCACCATCGAACAATTCGCTTGCAAGCACGGCCAAAGGAGGGGCGAGTGAAGAAATGCGGCAGGGCTGCCAATCATCATTTTGTGGAATACAGCGCCGGGCAAACTTAACATTGTCGGTAAAGAGGAACATGGGAAGCCGAGTGTATATTCCCTGTGAGTAAACAGCCAACGATTGATGCTCCGTCAGGGTCGCAGAGGATATGGCGCGCCTTACTTCAGGATGCGCCAGCGGTGCACGATTCAGGACTATGGGTGCATTTGGAAACTCCTTGGTGCTTCGTCAAGGTAGCCGAGGCCACGCGTTACCTCTCTTCAGGACTCGTTCAAGCACGTCCTGTGGCACTCGATACTCGACTTCCTGTCTCGTACGGTCCTGAAGAGAGGTACCGCATACCCTCTGCTATGTGCGAAATCCCGCCACCGCAGCGCCCCTCCTTTGTCAAAGAAGGTAAAGACAGGTAAATTCGGTGTGACTCAAGCCCTCAGTACCGTTATGTTTGCTATGTTCAATACCAATAGAGTGTTTTCCTGGTGAAACAAATGCGTATTGAAACCGCCATCGCTGTAAACCGCTTCGGACTGGGTGCCCGGCCGGGTGAAATGGAGAAGCTGGACAAAGATCCGAAGTCGGCATTGCTGGACCAGTTGCAGGGTCCGCCAACACCCTCTGTCTACCTCGATAAATTGCCACGTTCTGATAAGGTGCTGACTGAGGTTCTGCAGGCGCGCCAGATGCAACGTGAAATGAAAAGAAAGGCCGGCGAAGAGCCCGTTCAAAAGAAAGTCGGTGGGTTCGGCAGCATGGTCCGTTCCCATTACGTCGACCAGGTCGGTGCGCGATTCAAAAATGCGGTTCAGACTGATTATCCATTCCATGAAAGACTGGTACGATTCTGGTCCAATCATTTTGCAGTATCGGCTGATAAACAGCCCGTCAGCGCATTGGCCGGTCTTTTTGAAAATGAAGCCATCCGGCCAAACCTGGGCGGTAGTTTTTTCAAGCTGTTACTCGCGGCTGAAACCCACCCTGCGATGATCCTGTACCTGGACAATGAGCGATCCATCGGCCCTGGTTCGATAATCGCCTCGCGGGCTAAAAAGGCGCGACGCAAGAAACGCGATGTTGGTATCAATGAAAACCTCGCACGGGAAATTCTCGAACTACACACCCTGGGTGTTGATGGTGGTTACCGGCAGCCGGATGTCACTGCATTCGCGAAGGTCCTGACCGGCTGGTCGATAGGCAGTGACCAGGGTCGCTTCAAGGCAGGAACACCCGGTGCTTTCCTGTTTCGTGAGAATGCACATGAACCCGGTTCGCAGGTCATCATGGGTGAGCGTTTTCAGCAGTTTGGGTATGACCAGGGCGTTGCGGTATTACGTAAACTGTCATTGGAGCCGTCAACCGCCCGGTTTGTTGCCACGAAACTGGTCCGACATTTCGTTGCCGATAACCCTCCGGTTGCGATGGTCGACAGGGTTGCAAAGGTGTTTCTGGACAGTGGTGGTAGCTTGCCGGCAGTGCATACGGCCCTGGTGCAATCTCCGGAGCCATGGCTGGTACCCCTGGCCAAGTACAAGACACCGGAAGAGTTCGTTATATCAACTCACCGTGCTTTCGATCACGTTCCCCGCAGGATGAAGGTCGTCATCGGCGCACTGGAGCAGATGGGGCAAATGCCGTTGAGACCAGGCTCACCTGAGGGCTGGCCGGATACCGCGGAGCAGTGGGGCGGTGCTGATGCACTGTACAAGCGCATTGAGTGGGCCAATGCTGTAGCGCGACAGGCCGGTTCCAGGCAAAACCCGCTGGATATCGGTGAAATGTCCCTGGGCGCAAACTTCAGTGAACATTCACGTACGGCAATAAAACGTGCCGAGAGCGTGGTGCAGGGGACCACGCTGTTATTGGCCTCACCTGACTTCCAGCGGAGATAGATCATGTTGCGCAGAAGAGAACTACTGAAAGGTTTGGGCTTGGGGGCGTTCGTGGCAGGCGTTCCGGGTCTGGCATTTGCAAATACCCCGAACGATTCCCGGCTAGTGGTATTTATCCTGCGCGGTGCCATGGATGGCATGGCCATGCTTGCCCCTTATGGTGATGGAAACTACGCCAGTCTGCGTGGCAAACTGGCACTCGCTGCACCGGGCCAGACCGGTGGTGTTCTGAAAGCCGATGGCTTATTCGGTATGCATCCGGCCTTGCAACACACCCATACACTTTATCAACAGAAACAGGCCCTGTTTGTTCATGCCGTTGCAAGCCCGTACAGGGAGCGTTCACATTTCGATGGACAGGACCAGTTGGAGAGCGGTTCGAGCATCGGAAACTTTCATCGTGACGGCTGGTTGAACCGGGCGATTCAACCACTCAATAGCCGGCAAGGAGGCGAAACTGCCATCGCGATTTCACAAAATACGCCCCTGCTGCTGCGCGGTATCCAGCCTGTCACGAGCTGGGCGCCTTCGAGTATGCCCGACGCCGCCGATGATACCCTCAAACGCCTGCAAGCGCTGTACGCCAATGACCCGTTCTTTGCCACGCGACTGCAGCAGGCGCTCGACTCCCAGCAGATTGCCGGCGATATGAGCGGTTCGAGGAAGGGTAGAGGTAACCAGAAGAAACAGTTGGAAGCATTGATGAGGGCGACCGCCAGGTTCCTGTCGGCACCCGATGGCCCGCGGATCGCCGTGCTCGAATCCGGAGGTTGGGATACACATGCGCGGCAGGGTGCGGCACAAGGTGCTCTGGCCGGCAAATTTTCGGCACTTGATAATGGCATATCGGTTCTGCAGCGTGAGCTTGGTGACGCCTGGTCGAAAACCGTAATAATGGTCGTGACAGAGTTTGGTCGCACAGTCAGGGTCAACGGTACGGGTGGAACCGATCATGGCACTGCAACGGCAGCGATGCTGGTGGGCGGTGCGGTAAACGGTGGCCAAATCATTGCCGACTGGCCAGGGCTTTCCACGTCAAATCTCTACGAGGGAAGGGATTTATACCCGACTACGGATATACGCAGTGTTTTTAAGGGTGTGATGGCGGAGCATCTTGGATTGCAGGAAAACTTCCTGGATCAAAATGTTTTTCCTGATCAGAAGATGGTTCCGGTGATGGAGAATCTGGTTAATACATAACCAGTAATACGGTTCAACGTTTGTTGGTCAAATCTGGATTCTGATTGGTGCTTCGTCAGGGTATCAGAGGCCATGCAGTACCTCACTTCAGGACTTGCTGTAAATACATCCATGTACGCTCCGGCGCGACATCCCTGTCGCTCAGGGTCCTGAAGTAAGGTACCGCACACCCTCTGCTACGTGCGTATGCATGGGCCAATGGTTTCTGATGGATGAACTCCATTGAGATGAAGCTGGGGTGGCGGTATTGCTTTCCAGGACCGTACGAGACAGGAAGTCGAGTATCGAGCGCCACAGGACGTGCTTGAGCGAGTCCTGGAAAGCAATACCGCCACCGCAGCGCCCCTCCACTGTCAACGTGAACCAGGTGGCACAGAAACTCCAGCGACCTAATTGTGCTGTGTTCTGGCAGGCGATACCGCCGTCGCAGCGCCTCTCCCGCATCGGTATATCCACTAAACGATGCGTCCATTGAATCAAGCAAGACGGTAGCTTGTTTTTCTATTGAGCAGTCCTTCTCCACAATGGCCGCAAGCCTTTCAGCATAGGCTGCTCAATCATGTAGAAAGCCAAAACGCCCACTACGGCCGAGAAGCCAATACAGACCACCGCAAAAATCACCTGCATTGCCAGGTTATCAATCGGCCAGCCCGCTATTTCCCAAAGAAACTCAACCACCTCGATACTTAGAATGTGGCTCAGGTAGATGGAGTAGGACGCATCACCGACCAACTTCAAGATATTGATCGACGGAACCGTACCCGCCCTGTCCAGGCTTAGTGTAGCAACGACCAGTAACATGGCCGGAATACCCCAGATCACGATTCTGGTCCCGCCCGGTAACAGGGAAGTTTCAAACCCAACGAGGAGGAGAATGGCTGCACCCAGCAGTGCAACGGAAATCGCCGGGCTGAGCGCAGTACCACGCATGTACAGTACACCGATGATGACACCCGCCAGGAACTCCAACAATAGTGTGTCTGTATAGGTTACAAGCAATGGATTTTCGCTGGTCACCCATTGACCCAGTGCGACAAGAGACAAAAAGGTCAGGGCGAGAACAGCGAGCCTTCGTCGTGGCGAGACAAACAGTGAAGCGCCGAACAGCAAATAGAAAAACATCTCGTAATTGAGCGTCCACCCGGGAATCAGGATGGGCCATATCTGATCGCTGACACCCGGGTGATAGTGGGGTATGAACAACAGCGACTTTATGATGTGAGATGGTTCAAGCTGTACGCTGGTGAATATCTCCGGGACAAGGAGCTTCGGGATAATGATGGCCAGCGTAAAAAACCAGTAAAGCGGTACGATACGAATGACCCGCCGGTAATAAAAATAGGCGGGTGATTGTGTCTTTGAAATCGTGGTGACCCACATGATGAAGCCACTGATGACGAAGAATATATCAACCCCGGCGTTACCGAAGCCCGAATACGGGATCATCGAATCAGGGTTTATCTCCAAAACCTTTCTGACCGAATGGTGATAAACAACCATCATTGCAGCAAGACCGCGGAGATATTGAATGGAAACGACCGTTTTGTTCATATCTGTTTTATTGTTTTACCAAACAGCGCGTTTTATGAATTTAAAGGGTAACTGCGTCGGCGCCGGTAGGTTGCCGGTTTTTGTTAGCTACGATTAGTCGCAGTATATTGAGTTAGACCTCAGCACGCATTAGCTCGTTGAATGAAAAACCAGTGTACCCGATGAACTTTTGACAGGCTGCATAGAATGATTGACCACCGGCAGTGATCGGTCATTCCGGGATGGAAAAATTGAATGACCCGGCCGGGTAACTCGGGTATTGTTCATCGCCAGGCGTTTCCACAGCCAGGCACCTACGGTTAGCGGGAGTGAATATTGGTGAAGTTTGCTGAGTTACCACAAACAGTTTTTATACACCGGCGCTTCCACGGGCCGCCGGATTCCGGCAATGGCGGCTATTCATGTGCTTTGATCGGTAAGCTCATTGCAGGCCCGGCAGCCGTGCGGTTACGAATTCCCCCACCACTAGATACACCCCTGGAAGTGCGTAAAAAAGACGGCCAGCTCGAGCTTTACTCCAAGGACGAACTGGTTGCGTCTGGTCGTCCGACAGCCCTGGATATTGACGTTCCTGAAGCGCCGGGCTTTGAGCAGGCGCAGGCCGCATCCGCTCGTTATCGGGGCTTTAAATCCCATTTTTACCCTGGCTGCTTTGTTTGCGGAACCGAGCGGAAGCACGGCGATGGGCTGAGGATATTTGCAGGACCCGTAGAGCATGGGTCAGGGCCGGAAGGTATGGTGGCAGCAGCGTGGATACCCGATGAGACATTGACGGATTCATCAGGGTTCGTGGCGAGCGAATATATTTGGGCCGCACTCGATTGCCCGGGCGCTTATGCATTCCCGGAACCAGAAAACGGCGCCATTTTACTGGGTGAACTCGCGGTATCCATTAACGGATCAGTGTCATCGGGTGAGAGGTGCGTGTTGATTGGCTGGGAAATCAGCCGCCAGGGTCGTAAGCATTTCACAGGGACGGCACTGTTTGGCGAATCAGGGTCCTGTCGTGCAGTTGGCTATGCAACCTGGTTCGAAGTGCCAACACCGGGCTAAGGAACTGATATGTATGCGGTTATTTTCAGGGCAAGCGTGGCGGAGCTGGACCATGAGTATTCGCAAATGGCCCAGAGATTGAAGGAACTGGCATTTGAGAAGTATGGTTGCCTGGATTTTGTTTCCGTAACCGAAGGGAATGAGGAAATCGCGATTTCTTATTGGGAAACCGAGCAGCATATTCTGGAATGGAAAAATGATCCAGAGCATCGAAGGGCGCAGCGGATGGGGCGGGATAAGTGGTATCAGTCTTTCAGTATCGAGATATGTGAAGTTATCAAAACACGGTAACAGCCCCGCAATCTCGTTTGTAAATAACTGTTCATGATTGGAAACTCTTTGGTGCTTCGTCAAGGTAGCCGAGGCCACGCGGTACCTCTCTTCAGGACTCGTTCAAGCACGTCCTGTGGCACTCGATACTCGACTTCCTGTCTCGTACGGTCCTGAAGAGAGGTACCGCATACCCTCTGCTATGTGCGTGTGCATGGGCCAATGGTTTCTGATAGGTGAACTGCATTGAGGTTGAAGCTGGGGTGGCGGTATTACCTATCAGGACCTTTATGTTCAGGATGAACGGTACTTCGCGATAGAGCACATGGATGTGCGGC